>Ga0228700_1000250_pt1 | contig 52438 bp, 51 predicted proteins | sample McNCre317_Aug_MG_FD_178019 | JGI IMG/M metagenome (GOLD analysis project Ga0228700, IMG submission 178019) | Freshwater microbial communities from McNutts Creek, Athens, Georgia, United States - 3-17_Aug_MG | ecosystem: Environmental > Aquatic > Freshwater > Creek | place: USA: Georgia...
GGCCCCATCCAAGACCAATGATCTGGCTGCTTTGCAAAACGGCGCCAAGTTGTTCGTCAACTATTGCCTGAACTGCCACTCCGCTGCTTTCATGCGTTACAACCGCCTGAAAGACATCGGTCTGACCGAACAGCAGATCAAGGACAACCTCTTGTTCGCTTCCACCAAGGTGGGCGACACCATGAAGGCCGCGATCGATCCTCTGCAAGCCAAGGAATGGTTTGGCAAGAACCCTCCTGACTTGACCTTGATGGCGCGTTCGCGTTCCGGTCATGGCGGCACCGGTGCAGATTACCTCTACACCTACCTGCGCAGCTACCACCGCGATGCGACCAAGCCAACTGGCTGGAACAACCTGGCCTTCCCGAACGTGGGCATGCCCAACGTTTTGTGGGAGCTGCAGGGCGAGCGTCAACCTGTCTATGAAGAAAAAGAAGAGCATGGTCACGCCGTGCAGATCTTCAAAGGCTGGAAGCAGGTCAAACCTGGCACCATGACACCTCAGCAATACGATGAGGCCGTGGGTGACTTGGTCAGCTACATGCAGTGGATGGCCGAGCCAGCTCAGAACAGCCGCGTGCGCATTGGCGTGTGGGTCCTGTTGTTCCTGGCCGGTTTCACATTCATCACCTGGCGCTTGAATGCCGCTTATTGGAAAGACATCAAGTAATTGATCTTTCCCCCGGCGCCTGAGCCGGGTCTTGTGGAGTGGTGGGCCTTTGTGGCCTCCCACTCTTTTTGATTTTTTGAGGAGCCTCCCGCCATGATGGTGCTTTATTCCGGAACCACTTGCCCTTTTTCACACCGCTGCCGCTTTGTGTTGTTTGAAAAAGGGATGGACTTCGAGATCCGTGATGTGGACCTCTACAACAAGCCTGAAGACATCAATGTGATGAATCCCTACGGTCAGGTGCCTATCCTGGTCGAGCGCGATTTGATTCTGTACGAATCGAACATCATCAACGAGTACATCGACGAGCGTTTCCCGCATCCTCAGTTGATGCCCGGTGACCCGGTGGACCGTGCACGCGTGCGCTTGTTCTTGCTCAACTTCGAGAAAGAGCTGTTTGCCCACGTTGTCACGTTGGAGAACCGCACCCTCAAGGGCAACGACAAGGCACTGGAAAAGGCGCGCGCCCACATCCGTGACCGCCTGACCCAGTTGGCCCCCGTGTTTTTGAAGAACAAGTTCATGCTGGGTGACAACTTCTCGATGCTGGACGTGGCGATCGCGCCGCTGCTCTGGCGTCTGGACTACTACGGCATCGAGCTGAGCAAGAATGCCGCGCCTTTGCTCAAGTACGCCGAGCGCATCTTCTCGCGCCCTGCCTACATCGAAGCATTGACGCCTTCCGAGAAAGTCATGCGCAAGTAATTGCCTGTGAGGACCGACATGTTCAGCGACACCGAACTGCCATCGACCCGCCCGTACCTGATTCGGGCCTTGTATGAGTGGTGTACCGAGAACGGCTTCACGCCCTATGTGGCGGTCAAGGTCGATGGCTCGGTGCAGGTGCCGCGTGAATATGTGCAAGGCGGTGAGATCGTCCTGAATGTGAGCATGGACGCCACCAGTTCGCTCAAGCTGGGCAATGAGTTCATTGAATTCAAGGCCCGCTTTGGCGGCAAGCCGCGCGACATCATGGTGCCCATCCACCGCGTCATGGCCATCTATGCCCGCGAGAACGGTCAAGGGATGGCGTTTCCAGTGAGCGACGAAGAGTCGGTGCCGGCCAACTTGACGGCCGTGGACAAATCAAGCGCCGATGACAGCGATGGGGAACCCACGCCGCCGCCAGTTTCGGGGCGTCCCGCGTTGACGCGGATAAAGTAAAAAATTACGCGTGCTCGGCCAAAGTGCTGTGCTTAGCGCGTTAGAATCTAGCCCGTGCCGCTTTAGCTCAGTTGGTAGAGCACCCGCCTTGTAAGCGGTAGGTCGTCAGTTCGAATCCGACAAGCGGCACCACAATCAAAAAGCCCCTGATCGCAAGATCAGGGGCTTTTTCTTTGTTGCTGGTGTTAGTAGATGTTTCGGTTCTGAACCTTGATGCGGATGGCCGTGACGGGCATTCCTTTTTGGTTCAGGTGTGCTTGCAGTGCAGGCGTCATCTGACGCAATTTCGCTGCGACGGCGTTGGAGTTGACCAGCAGACACCACGAGCCTTCTTCAACCGGTCCGGCCTGAATACTGGCACGCAAAGGCGCAGGCAATAGGCTGCGGATGGCTTGCAGGCGCTCGGATGATTCGCGCACGCGGCTGGCCAGCAGCGCAAAAGTGGGTGACTCTTGCACGGCTTGTTGCAGGGGGATGGGGTGGTGGCGTCTTTGCATGGTGATCCGGGCTGGCCCATTATCATGCAGCGTGGTCTTGAGACGGCTCAAAACGGCCGAGAATAGACATCTTCAACGGCTAAAATGATCCATGGGTCTGACAGGCCACGGCAGGGTGCAGCAGGACTTGTTTTCTGTGGCCCTGGCTTCAAATGAACCTTTTAACTTGACAGGATAGACGGTCTGTTTCTCAGCCTTTGGCTGAAGGTGGATCTCGTAGACATGGCCATCCCATTCCTCACCAAAATTTTCGGCAGCCGCAACGATCGTCTGCTCAAGCAATACCGCAAAACGGTGGAGCGCATCAATGCCCTGGAAGCGGGTCTGGAAGGCCTGAGCGACGACGAGTTGCGCGCCAAGACCGAAAGTTTCAAGCAACGTGTGGCCGCAGGCGAGACGCTGGACGCTTTGCTGCCAGAAGCCTTTGCGGTGGTGCGTGAAGGCTCCAAGCGCGTCATGAAGATGCGCCACTTCGATGTGCAGCTGGTGGGCGGTATCGCCCTGCACAACGGCAAGATTGCCGAAATGCGCACCGGTGAAGGCAAGACCCTCACATCAACCTTGCCCGCTTACTTGAACGCCTTATCGGGCAAGGGCGTGCATGTGGTGACGGTGAACGATTACCTGGCCAACCGCGATGCGCAGTGGATGGGCAAGCTGTTCAACTTCCTGGGTTTGTCGGTGGGCATCAACCTGCCGCAGATGGCGCGAGAGGGCAAGCAAGCCGCTTACAACTCCGACATCACCTACGGCACCAACAACGAGTACGGTTTTGACTACCTGCGCGACAACATGGTCTATGAAGCGCAAGACCGTGTGCAGCGCCCACTGAACTACGCCATCATCGACGAGGTCGACTCGATCTTGATCGACGAAGCCCGCACGCCCTTGATCATCAGCGGTCAGGCCGAAGACCACACCGCCACTTACGTGGCGATGAAGCAGGTCATCCCCATGCTCACGCGCCAAATCGGTGAAGCCGATCCCCGCACGGGTGAGGGCATCATCACCCCCGGTGACTTCACCGTGGATGAAAAATCCCACCAGGTGTTCCTGACCGAAGACGGACATGAGAAAGCCGAAGCCGTGCTGGCCCAGTTGGGCCTGATCCCGGAAGGCGCCAGCCTTTACGACCCGGCCAACATCACCTTGATGCATCACCTGAACGCTGCCTTGCGTGCGCAGCACCTGTACCACCGTGACCAGCACTATGTGGTGCAAGACGGTGAAGTGGTGATCGTGGACGAGTTCACGGGCCGCCTGATGAGCGGTCGCCGCTGGAGCGATGGCCTGCACCAGGCCGTAGAAGCCAAGGAAGGCGTGCAGATCCAGGCCGAGAACCAGACCATGGCCTCGATCACCTTCCAGAACTATTTCCGCCTGTACAACAAGATCGGTGGCATGACCGGTACGGCCGACACCGAGGCGTACGAGTTCCAGGAAATCTACGGTCTGGAGACCGTGGTCATCCCGCCGCACCGCAAGAGCCAGCGCGAGGACCAGCTGGACCGCGTGTACAAGACCTCGCAAGAGCGCTACACGGCAGCGATTGCCGACATCCGCGAATGCCACGAGCGTGGCCAGCCGGTGCTGGTGGGCACCACCTCGATCGAGAATTCCGAGCTGATCTCGCAACTGCTCACGCAAGCGAAATTGCCGCACCAGGTGCTCAACGCCAAGCAGCACGCGCGTGAGGCCGACATCGTGGCCCAGGCGGGTCGTCCTGCCATGATCACGATCGCGACCAACATGGCCGGTCGCGGCACCGACATCGTGCTGGGTGGCAACATCGAAAAAGACGTGCAGGCCATCGAGGCCGACGAGTCCTTGTCCGAAGCCGATCGCCAGGCGAAAGTGGCCGCCCTGCGCGAGCAATGGAAGCTCACGCACGAGCAGGTCAAAGCCAACGGCGGCTTGCGCATCATCGCCACCGAGCGCCATGAATCACGCCGCATCGACAACCAGCTGCGTGGCCGCTCGGGCCGCCAGGGTGACCCCGGCTCTTCGCGTTTTTACTTGAGCCTGGACGATCCTTTGATGCGCATTTTTGCGGGCGACCGCGTGCGCGCCATCATGGACCGCCTGAAAATGCCCGAAGGCGAAGCCATCGAAGCGGGCATCGTGACCCGCAGCATTGAAAGCGCCCAGCGCAAAGTCGAATCGCGCAACTTCGACATTCGCAAGCAATTGCTGGAATACGACGATGTCTCGAACGACCAGCGCAAAGTGATCTACCAGCAGCGCAACGACATCCTCGACGCGCAAGACATGGAAAGCCAGATCGCGTCCTTGCGCGAAGGGTGCTTTACCGACCTGGTTCGCCAGTACGTGCCTGCTGAGACGGTGGAAGAGCAATGGGACCTGGCCGCGCTGGAGAAGGTGCTGGCCGATGAATGGCAACTGCCTTTGAACCTGCGCGAAAAAGTTCAAGCCTCCAACGCGATCACCGACGACGAAATCCTCGAGACCGTGGTCGCTGCGGCCCATGCCCAGTTCCAGGCCAAACTCGACCAAGTGGGTGCCGTCAACTTCACGCCCTTTGAGCGCATGGTCTTGCTGCAAAGCATCGACACGCACTGGCGCGAACACCTGAGCGCACTGGACTACCTGCGCCAGGGCATCCACTTGCGTGGCTATGCCCAAAAGCAACCCAAGCAGGAATACAAGCGGGAAGCTTTTGAGCTGTTCGGCCAATTGCTGGACTCGGTCAAAAACGAAGTCACCCGCACCCTGATGCTGGTGCGCATCGAGTCCGAAGCGCAGATCGAACAAGCTGCCCATGACATCGAAGAGCGCGCCGAGCACATCAGCAACGTGACCTACAGCGCCCCCGACGAATCCGGCGAGCCGCAGACTGTGGCGGCGGATCAGGCCGGACAGGACTGGGGTCTGGTGGGCCGCAACGATCCTTGCCCTTGCGGCAGTGGGAAAAAATACAAGCAATGCCACGGCAAACTGGCCTGAGCATGCTGGCATCCACACAACGGGCTTCGGCCCGTTTTGTTTATGGACCTTGAATTCATCTTTATTTTTGAAAGATCACCATGCCTGTGAATCTGCCCCTGATCGATCCCGCCCAGTTGCATGCCGTTGCCGGTGTGCGTTGGGGCATCACCGAAGCCGGTGTGCGCAAAGCCGATCGCAAAGACCTGAGCGTGATGTTGCTCGATGCCGGTGCCAGCGTGGCGGGCGTGTTCACCAGCAACCGCTATTGCGCCGCTCCCGTGCAGGTGTGCCGTGAGCATCTGGCGCAAGGCAGTGCCGTGCGCGCCTTGGTCATCAACACTGGCAATGCCAACGCCGGCACGGGCGCGCCCGGCCTGGCCCATGCGCGCCAGACCTGCGATGCCTTGGCCAGCTTGCTGCAGTGCGCGCCTGCGCAGATCTTGCCGTTTTCTACCGGCGTGATCATGGAGCCGCTGCCGGTCGACCGCATCGTGGCTGCTTTGCCTGCGGCTTTGGCCCACGCGCAAGCGGCCCATTGGGCCCAGGCCGCCGAAGGCATCATGACCACCGACACCCAGCCCAAAGCGGCCAGCGTGCAGGTCAACATCGGTGGCAAGGTGGTGAACATCACCGGCATCAGCAAAGGCGCGGGCATGATCCGCCCCAATATGGCGACCATGCTGGGCTTTGTGGCCACCGATGCTAACATCGATCCGGCCTTGCTGCCCGCTTTGGTCAAGACCTTGGCCGATGGGTCTTTCAACCGCATCACCATCGACGGTGACACCTCGACCAACGATTCCTTCATGCTGATCGCCACCCACCAGGCCGGTCACGCGCAGATCACCTCGCTGGACAGCGCCGATGGTCAAGCCTTGTTCAAGGGCATGATGCAGGTCGCGCGCCAACTGGCCCACGCCATCGTGCGCGATGGCGAAGGCGCCACCAAATTCATCACCGTGCAGGTCGAAGGCGGCCGCACTGCTGAAGAGTGCCGTCTGGTGGCTTATGCCATCGCGCATTCGCCGCTGGTCAAAACCGCCTTCTTCGCCAGCGACCCCAACCTGGGCCGCATCCTGGCGGCGGTGGGTTATGCGGGCATCGCCGATCTGGATCAGGGCCTGATCGAGCTGCACCTGGACGATGTGCATGTGGTCTCACAAGGCGGTCGCCGCCCCGAGTACCGCGAAGAAGACGGCCAGCGCGTCATGAAAGGCAGTGAGATCACCGTGCGCGTGGGCCTGGGCCGTGGCACGGCCACCGACACGGTCTGGACCTGTGACCTGAGCCACGACTACGTCACCATCAACGCGGATTACCGTTCATGAATTCACCTGCAAGCTCTGCATTGGATCAACTGCTGGCCAAAGTCAGCCAGCTGGTCGACCGCATCGAATCGGTCCTGCCCCAACCGCTGTCGGCGCCCGATTGGTCGCAGGCCATCGCCTGGCGTTACCGCAAGCGCTCTTCAGGGCACGGCGTGCTCGAGCCCGTGCGCCATGTGGCGGCCATGACGCTGGACGACCTGCAGGAAATCGACCAGCAAAAAGAAAAACTGCAGCGCAACACCGAGCAGTTCGTCAACGGTCGTCCGTCCAACAATGTGCTCTTGACGGGTGCACGCGGCACCGGCAAGTCCTCGCTCATCAAGGCCTGCCTGAACTCGTATGCCGCGCAAGGCTTGCGTCTGATCGAAGTGGACAAAGCCGATCTGACCGATTTGCCCGACATCATCGAAGTCGTCGCCTCGCGCCCAGAGAAATTCATTGTCTATTGCGATGACCTGAGCTTCGAAGACGGCGAGCCTGGCTACAAAGCGCTCAAGTCCATTCTGGACGGCACCGTGGCCGCGGCCACCCCCAATGTGCTGATCTACGCGACCAGCAACCGCCGCCACCTCTTGCCCGAGTACATGAGCGAGAACCTCACCTACAAACACACCGAAGACGGCGAAGTGCACCCCGGTGAAGGCGTGGAAGAAAAGATCTCCTTGTCCGAGCGTTTCGGCTTGTGGATCAGCTTTTATCCCTTCTCGCAGGACGAGTACCTCACCATCGCGGGCCAATGGCTCAGCGCCTTGGGTGCCACGCCTGCGCAGATCGACGCGGCCCGCGCCGATGCCTTGTTGTGGGCCCTGGAGCGCGGCTCGCGCAGCGGCCGTGTGGCCTACCAGTTCGCCCGTGATTTCATGGGCCGTCAGGCTGCAGCATGAGTGGCCTGCTGGTCGCCGATGGCGAGCGTCAGCGCGAAGGTGGTGCTGAGCGTCCCGCAGTCGATGTGGCTGTGGGTGTGTTGATGCAGGTCGATGGCCAGTTTTTGTTGACCTCTCGCCCCGAGGGCAAGGTCTATGCGGGTTATTGGGAGTTCCCGGGCGGCAAGCTCGAAGCCGGTGAAACGGTGGAAGAGGCCTTGCGCCGCGAACTGCAAGAAGAGCTTGGCATCGTGATCGGCCAAGCCCAGATATGGAAAACCCAGATGGTGGACTACCCCCACGCTTTGGTGCGTCTGCACTTTTGCAAAGTGTGGGACTGGCAGGGCGACTTGCAAATGCGCGAAGCGCAATCCCACGCCTGGCAGCAACTGCCGGTGGACGTGGTGCCGGTGTTGCCCGGCACCATTCCCGTGTTGACCTGGCTGGCCGAAGAGCGCCAGTTCAGCGGCGCCACGCACCGCTGAAAAAATCAGTCCTTGGTCGCGTGCCTTTGCACGCAGTCGATGTAGGCAGCGCCATCGGGCATGCGGCCTGCGCGTTGGCTTTCATAGACCATGCGGCCCAGGCATTCCATGGCCTGGTGGTGCGCGTCGTGCAGTGAGTTAAGTTTGTGGGTCAGCAATTCCACCGCCTGGCGGATGCCTCGGGGCTGGTCGATGCTGCATTGCTCGCTGATCGACAGGTGCATGGACAAATGCAAAAACGGGTTTTCCTTGTTGGGGTCGACCTTGAGCATGCTGGCCAGGGCCGCGTCCACATCAGCCAGTTCGGCGTGGTATTCGGGGTGCTCGTCAATCCATTGACTCACCAGCATTTCCATGGGTTCCAGCGGTGCCGCAGTTTTGGCCTTGGCGTACACGCCACAAAAAAATCGCCGCACATCGGCTTGTGAAGGTTGGATCAGCATGGGGTGGATTGTCCTTCATGTTGCCCTTTGTGGGCTGGTGGGTTGGGGTCAGGGGCTGGGGTTCAGAGGCGCTTCGCTTTGCCACATCACCCCAGCCCCTGACCCCAACCCACCAGCGTGGGCAAGAGGGATATCAAGCCTACGATCGAGCGAGGGGACTGTGCGGCGCTGTTCGGGCGATGTGGCAAAGCGAAGCGCCTCTGAGCTCGGGCAGCGCCGCACAGGCCCCTTGCGGATTCAAGCCCTAGAATGACTTCAGCATATGCATCAAACGTGCAATAAAATGCATGCAACCTTAATCTGGAGATTGAAAACATGAACCAAGCCTACATTTGTGATGCCATCCGCACCCCCTTCGGCCGTTACGGTGGTGCCCTCTCCAGCGTCCGCACCGATGACCTGGGCGCCGTGCCCTTGCGCGCCCTGATGGTCCGCAACCCGAATGTGGACTGGGCCGCCGTGACCGATGTGTTGTACGGCAACGCCAACCAGGCCGGTGAAGACAACCGCAACGTGGCCCACATGAGCAGCTTGCTGGCCGGTTTGCCGATTGACGTGCCTGGTGCCACCCTCAACCGCCTGTGCGGCTCGGGCCTGGATGCTGTGGGCACCGCAGCGCGTGCCATCAAGGCCGGTGAAGCCAGCCTGATGATCGCTGGTGGCGTGGAGAGCATGAGCCGCGCCCCGTTTGTCATGCCCAAGGCCGAGAGCGCCTTCAGCCGCGCCAATGCGGTGTACGACACCACCATTGGCTGGCGCTTTGTCAACAAGCTGATGAAGGCCCAGTACGGTGTGGACTCTATGCCCGAAACGGCCGAGAACGTGGCCACCGACTTCAAGATCGAGCGCGAAGCGCAAGACCTGATGGCTTACAACAGCCAGTTGCGTGCGGTGGCGGCCATCAAGGCCGGGCACCTGGCCCGTGAAATCGTGGGCGTGAGTATTCCCCAGAAAAAGGGTAACGCCATCATCGTCGACACCGACGAACACCCCCGCGAAACCAGCCTGGAAGCGCTGGCCAAACTCAAAGGCGTGGTGCGCCCAGACGGCACCGTGACCGCAGGCAACGCCTCGGGCGTGAACGACGGCGCCTGCGCCTTGCTGCTGGCCGATGAGGCTACTGCAGCCAAGAACGGCCTGACCCCCAAAGCGCGCGTGGTCGGCATGGCCACTGCTGGCGTGGCCCCGCGCATCATGGGCATTGGCCCCGCGCCTGCCACCCTCAAGGTGCTGGCGCAGACTGGCCTGACGCTGGACCAGATCGATGTGATTGAACTGAACGAAGCCTTTGCCGCACAAGGCCTGGCCGTGCTGCGCATGTTGGGCTTGAAGGACGACGACGCCCGCGTCAACGCCTGGGGCGGCGCGATCGCCTTGGGCCACCCGCTGGGGGCTTCGGGTGCGCGTCTGGCCACCACCGCCATCAACCGCCTGCACAGCACGGGCGGCCGCTACGCGCTTTGCACCATGTGCATCGGCGTGGGTCAGGGCATCGCGCTGATCATCGAGCGGGTTTGAGTGACGAACCCCGGATCAAGTCCGGGGTGACACCTCTGGCCACCAGCCCCTTCGGGGGCTTTTTTGTGCCTGCTCGAATTCTTCGGCACTGACCTCGATCTCCATGCGCAAGAGGGCCGCGCCCATGGCTTTGCCCAGGTTGTCCAGGCGCAGGTTGCGCGCACCGCCGCCTTGCAGTGCGCCGTGCAAAACAAATTTCATGGCCAGGATGTGGGGCAGCGGCCAGGCATCCACCTGACCGGGCAGCCAGGGTGCAAAGTGCGCCTGCACTTTGGCGGCCGTGACCTCGCGTTCGAGGATGCGGTAACCCGCTTCGTTCCAGGCAAACAGGCCGAAGTCCACCCAATCTGCCTTGTCGCCGCTGCGGGCGTGGGCCAGTTGCACCAAGGGAATGCGTCGTGTCGTGCTCATGCTTGCACCTCCAGCATCTGCACATGGGCTGTCACCCGGGTTCTGTCGATGAGTGTGGGCCAGATGCCCAACAGCTCGCTGGTGTTGTTCAGGCCCTGGAATCCACAGGTGTAGGCCGGGCCGCTCAAAGCCATCCATGGAAAGAGCCGGCCAAAGCCATCGGCAGCCGCTTTGCTGGGGGTGCGCAGAACCATGCGCACCCAGATCTCATGGCGTGCGTTCAGCTCGGCCACAGACGGCAGTGGGGCCAAAGCCCCATGCGCAGAGTTCAGGCCGGGGTACTCCACAAACAACTCATCGAAAGGGATTTTTCTCTCCTTCAATTGTTCGCGGATGATGCGTTCTGCCGCTTGCACTTTGTCCCAGGCATCGGGCCATGAAAAGCCCCAGCTGATGTCGGCCTTGAAGCCATCCTTGAAGCCTGCCACCACCTTGAGCTGGTCGGTGGGGGCGCTGCCTTGTGCACCGGTCAGGCGCACACGGTTTTGGCCTTCGTCGTGCAACTGGATCTGCCCCATGTCGAGCACCACATCGGGCGAGAAATACGCATGCGGGTTGTGCACCTCGTACAGCAATTGCTGGCGCACGGTGTCAAAGTTCACCAGCCCGCCTGTGTTCGGTGCTTTGGTGATGATGGCCGTGCCGTCGGCATGCACCTCGGCAATTGGGTAGCCGATGTGGCCCAGATCCGGAATGTTTTGCCAGTGACCCTGGTCCCCAAAATTGCCGCCGCTGCCCTGGCCCGAACATTCCAGCAAATGCCCCACCGTCAGGCCCTGGGCCAGGCGGTTGAAGTCTTCGGGCGTTTGGGCATCCGAGAGCTTCCAGCCCAGGCCGTGCACCAAGGGGCCCAGAAACAAGGCCGCATCGGCCACGCGCCCGGTGATGACGATGTCCGCACCTTGCGACAGTGCATCCACGATGGGTTGCGCACCGAGGTAGGCATTGCCAAACACCAGGCGCTCACGCACCGTGCCCACATCGCCGCCGTTCATCAGGTGGTCAAAGCGTGTGTGTGCATCCTGCAAGAGGTCGAGCACATCGTCGCCCGACACCACGGCGATGCGCGGGTGCCAGCCTTTGCCCGCCAGCGCCGTTTGCACGGCTTGTGCTGCGCCCATGGGGTTCAGGCCGCCCGCATTGCACACGAACTTCACGCCACGTGCTTGCATCAAGGGCCACAGGCGCATGAGCATGGGCACCACATCGCGCGCATAGCCCAGCGAGGGGTCGCGTTGCCGGTCTTTTTGCAAGATGGCCAGGGTCAATTCGGCCAGGTGGTCGCTGGCGATGTACTGCACATCGCCGCGCTCAATGCTGGCGGCCACGGGCTCCCAGTTGTCGCCATAAAAACCAAGCCCCGAGCCAATGCGTATGGATTGCGTCATGGGCCCATCTTGCTGCGCCGCACGTGACTGTGGATGGGGGACAACCCCTAGGGTCAGTCTCGTGAAAGACATACACAATCGCACGACCGTTCGCAAATGGCCAAGTGTGAAACACAGCGTTCATTCGGCCTGGCGCAGGACGACAGAAGTACAACAAGGAGACAAGCGTGCAAGTGCTGCAACTGCTCATCAGCGGTGTGGCTCAGGGCTGTATCTATGGACTCATTGCCCTGGGTTTCGTGCTGATTTACAAGGCCACTGAAACGGTGAGCTTTGCCCAGGGCGACCTGATGATGGTCGGCGCCTTTGCGGGCCTGGCCGCCATGACGTGGCTGGGCATGCCCTTTTGGCTGTCGGTGCCCGCCGCCATCATCGCCATGGGCGTGTTTGGCGTTTTGCTCGAACGCCTGGTCATCCGCCCGATCCTGGGGCAACCGGCTTTCTCCATCGTCATGTTGACCATTGGCGTCGGCTATGTGCTGCGCGGCCTGATCACCATGATCCCCGATGTCGGCACCGACACGCACACCATGCCCGTACCCTACGCCGGGCAGGTCTTGCAGATGGGTGCGCTGGTGGTGGCGGCCGAGCAGCTGGTGGTGATCGCCTTCACCACGGTGCTCTGCCTGGGCTTGTTTGCCATGTTCAAGTACAGCAAGCTGGGCATCGCCATGCAGGCTTCGTCGCAAAACCAGTTGGCGGCCTATTACATGGGCATCCCGGTGCAAAGCCTCAACGGCCTGGTATGGGGCCTGGCCGCAGGTGTGGCGGCGGTGGCAGGTTTGCTGTTGGCGCCCATCACCTTTGTGCACGCCAACATGGGCTTCATTGGCCTGAAAGCTTTTCCGGCGGCGGTGGTCGGGGGCTTTGGCAGTTTGCCGGGCGCCATCGTGGGTGGTCTGGTGATCGGCATCGTGGAGTCCATGGCCGGTTTCTATTTGCCTGAAGGCGTGAAAGACATCGCACCTTACATCGTGGTCTTGCTCATGCTGGTGCTCAAGCCCAACGGCTTGTTTGGCGAAAAACTGCGCAAGAAAGTCTGAGGCCTTCGCATGCGATTCATTTTCAAAACCGAATACCACCAGGACATCACGCTGGCCAAGCACGGCGGCCATGTCTTCTGGTACAGCCTGCTGGCGCTGTTTCTGGTAGCCGCGCCCTGGGTGCTGGCCGAATACTGGCTGGCCCAACTGACCTTTGTGCTGATCTACGCGGTGGTGGGCCTGGGCCTGATGCTGCTGGCGGGCTTCACTGGCCTGTTCTCGATGGGGCATGCGGCCTTTCTGGGCGTGGGGGCCTACACCGAAGCGGTCATGGTCAATGCCGGTGTGCCTTTTCCGTTGGCGCTGGTGTGTGCAGGTTTGTTCTCGGCCATCGCGGGCGTGGTGGTGGGTCTCCCTGCGCTGCGTGTCAAAGGCATTTACCTAGGCATGGCCACCTTGTCGTTTGGCTTCATCGTGGAAGAAGGCATTGCCCGTTGGGAGCACATGACCGGCGGTAACGCGGGCCTGAGCGTCAACCCCCCGGCCATGCTGGGCTGGACGCTGGACAGCACCGAGTCGTTTTATTTCCTGTGCCTGGTGGTGGCGGTGGGGGCCACGTTGGCCATCCTCAACTTGCTGCGTTCGTCCACCGGTCGGGCTTTTGTGGCCATCCGCGATTCCGAAATCTCGGCGCAAAGCATGGGCATCCACCTGGCCCGCTACAAGACCTTGTCCTTTGCCTTGTCGGCCGCGCTGGCGGGCATTGGCGGCGCTTTGTATGCGCACAAGATCCAGTTCCTCTCGCCCGACCAGTTCAACATCATCCAGTCGATCGACTTGCTGCTGATGGTGGTGATCGGTGGTCTGGGCTCGGTGCATGGGGCCTTCTTGGGTGCGATCTTTTTGATCGTCATGCCCCAGTTGATTGCCATGGGCAAAGATTTTTTGCCCGCCGCCATCGGCGGTGCCACCGGCTTGCAAGGCACGGTGTACGGCATGGTGCTGATCGCCTTTGTGTTGTTTGAACCGCTGGGCTTGTACGGCCGCTGGCTCAAGGTGCGCACCTGGTTCCAGCTGTTCCCGTTTTACCGCCGTGGCATGTTCAAGCGCCAGAAATCCTTCCAGAAGTCGGACCGCCTCAAATGAACGACGACATCCTTTTATCTGCCCAGAACCTGAGCGTCCGCTTTGGCGGCGTGCTGGCCGTGAACAACGTCAGCTTTGACGTCAAGCGCGGCGAAGTGTTCACCCTGATCGGCCCCAACGGCGCAGGCAAGACCACGGTGTTCAACCTGATCAGCCGCATCTACACGCCCACCACCGGCGTGATCGACTACGCCGGGCCTGATGGCACGCTGCGCCTGACCGACCAGCCGCCGCACAACATCGCCGGTTTGGGCATTGCCCGCACTTTCCAGAACATCGAGTTGTTCGAGCACGCCACGGTGCTGCAAAACCTCTTGATCGGTCGCCACACCCACCGCAAAACCGGGCTGTGGAGCGAGATGTTTTTCAGCGCCAAAACCCGCGCCGCCGAAATCGAAGCGCGTGAAAAGGTCGAAGAGGTCATCGACTTCCTGGACCTGCAACACCACCGCGACTCGATGGTGGCAGGCTTGCCCTACGGCGTGCGCAAAGTGGTGGAGCTGGCCCGTGCCTTGTGCACCGAGCCCAAGCTCTTGTTGCTGGACGAGCCTTCGTCAGGTTTGAACGTCGAAGAGACCGAAGACATGGCGTTCTGGATTTCCGACATCCAGCACGAGCTGGGCATTTCGGTGCTGATGGTCGAGCACGACATGGGCTTGGTGTCCAAAGTGTCTGACCGCGTGCTGGCCATGAGCCAGGGCCAGGAGCTGGCCACGGGCACGCCCAGCCAGGTGCAAAGCGATGCCGGCGTCATCGAGGCCTATCTGGGCTCGGTGGACGATGTGTCCAGCCTGCGCCGCGAAAACCACAAAGCGGAGGCCGCATGAACACCCCCGTGATCGAAGATAACATCGTCCTCAAACTGCTCAACGTGGAAAGCGCCTATGGCCCGATCAAGGCCATCCGGGGCGTGAGTTTGCAGGTCAAGAAAGGCGAAATCGCCACGGTGCTCGGCTCCAACGGCGCGGGCAAGACCACCATCCTCAAAACCATCAGCGGCATCATCGATCCGCGCAAGGGCTCGGTTGAATTCAAGGGCCAGAACATCACCGCCATGGACCCGGCCCTGATCGTGCAACGCGGCCTGATGCATGTGCCCGAAGGTCGCGAAGTGTTCCCGCTGCTGTCGATCCGCGACAACCTGCTCATGGGGGCTTTCACCCGCAGCGACCGCGACGGCGTGGCCCGCGACATGGAGGCCGTCTTCAACTACTTCCCAATCTTGCGCGAGCGTGCCGCGCAAGACGCTGGCTTGCTCTCGGGCGGGCAGCAGCAAATGCTGGCCATCAGCCGGGCCCTGATGGCCAATCCCGATTTGATCTTGCTGGATGAACCCAGCTTGGGCCTCTCGCCCAAGCTGACCAAGGAAATTTTCGAGATTGTGGTGCGCATCAACCGCGAACGCGGCACCACCATATTGCTGGTTGAGCAAAACGCCAACATGGCGCTCAATGCCTCGGACTACGGCTATGTGCTGGAAAACGGCCGCATCGTGATGGAAGACACGTGCGCCCGCCTGCGCGAAAAGGACGACATCAAGGAGTTCTATCTGGGCATGAAGGAAGAGGGCGTGCGCGCCGACCGCCGCTGGAAAAAGAAGAAAACCTGGAGATAAGACAGATGAGCAACCTCTGGGACGCATCGGGCATCCAGCCCAACAAAAACATCGTCATGGCGGGCGAGACCATCCCCGCGATTTTCTGGAACGCGGTGGCCGCACGCGGCCCCAATGTCTGGATGCGCCAAAAAGAGCTGGGCATCTGGCGCAGCTGGACCTGGGACGAAACCGCCCGGGCCGTGCGCGAGATCGGCCACGGCCTGATGTCGCTGGGCTTTGAGGCGCACCACACGGCGTCCATCCTGTCGAACACCAACATCGAATGGGTCTTGTGCGATCTGGCGGTGCTGAGTGCCGGTGGCGTGGCCAACGGCATCTACCCCACCGATGCCGCCGATCAGGTGCATTACCTGAGTGAAGACTCGGGCACTTCGTTCCTGTTTGTCGAAGACGACGAACAGCTGGACAAAGCATTGGCCGTGCGCGACAAGCTGCCGCTGCTCAAAAAGATCGTCGTGTTCGACATGGACGGTCTGCGCGAGTTCAAAGACCCGCAGGTGATCAGTCTGGATGACTTGCGTGCCTTGGGCCGCGAGCATTTGGCATCGCACCCCGACCTGATCACGCAGCGCACCGCTGCTTGCCAGCCCGAAGACCTGGCCATTTTGGTCTACACCTCGGGCACCACCGGCAAGCCTAAAGGCGGCATGCACAGCCACCGGGGCCTGGTCTACAGCGTGCGGGGCTACAACACCCTGATCGCCCGCGACGAGAGCGACGAGTGCATGTGCTTTTTGCCCCTGTGCCACATTGCCGAACGCATGGGGGGCGAGTATTTCTCGCTTTACACCGGGGCCAAACTGAACTTTGTCGAGAACCCCGAAACCGTGCCCGAAAACGTGCGCGAGATCGCGCCCACCGTGTTCACCGGCGTGCCGCGTGTGTGGGAGAAGTTTTACTCCGGCGTGATGATCGCGCTCAAGGAGGCCGGGGGCTTTCAACAGGCCGTGTATGGCTGGGCCATCGGCGTGGGCCAGCAGGTGGCCGAATTGGTGTTGCAACGCAAGCCCGTGCCCGCGCACCTGAAGCTGCGTTTTCATGTGGCCCGCTGGTTGGCGCTCAACAATGTGCGCAAGATGATCGGCATCCACAAGGCCCGTTTTCTGGTCACAGGCGCGGCGCCCATCTCGCCTGACTTGGTGCGCTGGTACCTGGCGTTGGGCCTGCCCATGCTGGAAGTCTGGGGCATGACCGAGACCTGCGGTGCCGCCACCGGCGTGCCTGCCAACCACATCAAGCCCGGCTCGATTGGCCCGGCTGCCGAGTTCAACGAAGTGCGCTTGGACCCGATCACGAGCGAGATTTTGGTGCGCGGCCCTAATGTGTTCATGGGTTACCTGAACCTGCCCGAGAAAACCGCCGAGACCATCGACGCCGATGGCTGGCTGCACACGGGCGACGTGGGCATGATGGACGAGGAAGGGTTTTTCCGCATCACCGACCGCATGAAAGATATCATCATCACGGCTGGGGGCAAGAACATCACCCCGAGCGAGCTGGAAAACGAATTGAAATTCTCGCCCTACATCACCGACGCGGTGGTGATCGGCGACAAGCGGGCCTACCTCACCGTGATCATCATGATCGATCAGGAAAACGTGGAGAAATACGCGCAAGACAACGATGTGCCGTTTTCCAACTACGCCAGCCTGACCCGCGCCGCCGAGGTGCAGGCGCTGATCCAGGGCGAGATGGAGCGTGTCAACAAGAAGTTTGCCCGCGTCGAGCAGATCAAGAAATTCTGGCTGCTCGACACGCAGCTGAGCGCCGAAGACGAAGAGCTGACGCCCACCATGAAGCTCAAGCGCAAACTGGTTCAACAAAAGTACGCGCCGCAGATCGAGGCGATGTACCGCTGACCGATTCATTTTTCACTACAACAGGAGACAAGCCCCATGAAAATCAAACTCAGTCTGATCGCTGCGGCGATGGCGCTGACCGCAGGTAGCGCCATGGCCCAAACGCAGGGTGTGAGCAAAAACGAACTCGTGCTCGGGTCCATCCAGGATTTGTCCGGCCCACTGGCCGGCTTTGGCAAGCAAGTGCGCCTGGGCATGATGCTGCGTGCCGATGAGGCCAATGAACAGGGCGGTGTCGGTGGTCGCAAGATCAAGTTGCTGGTGGAAGACTCGGGCTATGACCCGCGCCGTGCGGTGCTGGCCGCCCAGAAGCTGGTCAACCAGGACAAGATTTTTGCCATGATTGCCCACATCGGCACGGCCCAGAACATGGCCGCCATGCCCGTGCAGTTCCAGAAGAACGTGGTCAACTTCTTCCCGGTGACGGCTGCGCGAGAAATGTACGAGCCCTTCCACAAGCTCAAGTATTCTTTTGCCGCCACTTACTTTGACCAGATGCGCCAAGCGGTGCCGACCTTGGTCAAGGAAAAAGGTGCCAAGCAGCTGTGCGCCATGTACCAGGACGATGAATTCGGCCTGGAAGTGTTCCGGGGCGCCGAAGCGGGCCTGAAGGACGCGGGCTTGCAGTTTGCCGAAGTCACCACCTACAAGCGCGGCGCGACCGACTTTGCATCGCAAATGCAAAAGCTCGCTTCGGCCAAATGCGATTTCGTGGTCATGGGCACCATCATCCGCGAAACCATTGGCGGCATCGCCACCGCACGCCGCCTGGGCTTCAACCCCACCTTCATCGGCTCGAGCGCGGCCTACACCGACCTGATTCACAAGCTGGGCGGCCCGGCCATGAACGGCTTTTACGCCACCATGACCGTGCAACACCCCTACTTGGACGAAGCCGCTCAGAACATCCGTTTTTGGGCCAACAAGTACAAGACCAAGTTCAACGAAGACCCGACCGTGTTCTCGGTTTATGGCTACAACGCTTTGGACTCGTACCTGCGTGCGGTTGAAAAAGCCGGTGCCAATTTGACGACCGAGAGCTTCATCAAAGCCATGGATACGATGAAGCTGCCACCCGACATGTTCGGCAGCCCCGAAATGACCTTCAGCGCCACCAAGCGCCTGGGCAGCAACATCTCGCGCATGTCGCAGATCCAGGACGGCCGCTGGAAAGTGGTCTCCGACTACCCCAAAGCCAAGTGATCCACGCAGCGCCTGCTGCATGAAAAAACCGCCAGTGCCCGCAAGGACCTGGCGGTTTTTTCATGGATGGGATCACATGCCCAGTTGCTTGGCCGCCAGCTCTTTCATGATTTCTTCAGCGCCGCCACCGATCATCATCACCTTGACTTCGCGGTAAACCCGCTCGCTCACGGTGCCGCGCATGAAGCCCATGCCGCCCAGCATCTGCACCGCCGCATCGGCGCAAAACTGCATGGTTTGGGTGGCGTGGTTTTTCAAGAGGCACACCTGGGCCACCCATTGGGGGCCGGTCTGGCCCGCATCGGCTTGCAGCGTCACCGCATCCACCCAGGCCTGGGTCGACGAGATGCGCATTTGCATGTCCATCAGTTTGTGGCGAATCGCTTGCCGCTCGATCAGGGCCGCGCCAAAGGTCTGGCGTTGGCGGCTCCAGTTCAGGGCTTCGTCAAAGCAGGCCTCAGCAAAGCCCAGCGCCATGGCCGACATGGCCAGGCGCTCGCCATTGAAATTGCCCATGATCATCTTGAAGCCCGCGCCTTCTTCGCCCAGCCGGTAACGCTGGGGCACGCGCACGCCGTCAAAGCGCAGCTGCGCGGTGTCCGAGCTGTGCCAGCCCATTTTGTGCAGGCGTGTGCGCGAGATGCCGGGTGTGTCGCCGGGCACCACGATCATCGAGATGCCGCTGGCCCCCTTACTGGCCGCATCGGTGCGCACGGCCAGTGTGATCCAGTCTGCGCGCAGGCCCGAGGTGATGAAGACTTTTTCGCCATCGATCACATAGTCCGCGCCGTCGGCACGGGCCGTGGTGCGCAGGCTGGCCACGTCCGAGCCACCTCCGGGCTCGGTGATGGCCAAGGCCGCGATGCGTTCGCCACGCAGCACCGGCGGGACCACTTCGGCTTGCAGCTCGGCGCTGCCATGCGCCATGAGCGGGGGCAGACCGATGTTGAGCGAGAACAGGCTGGCCATCACGCCGCCGCTGCCACCGTAACGCGCCAACGTTTGCGACATGGTGTTGCGTGCGCGCCAGGGCGCGGGCGTACCGCCCAGGTGTTCAGGGTAGCCCAGGCCCAGCAAGCCCAGCTCGGCAGCTTGGGTGTAAAGCGATCGGTCAAACTGACCGGCTTCTTCCCAGGCGGGGACATGCGGGGCGATGGCTTGGCGGGCAAAACGCTCCACCGTGGTCTGCAGGCTTTGCAGGTCTTCTGATGTGAAATTGGCTGTGAATTCAGTGGTGTTCATGCGGCGTCTTTCCATTGCACCAGCACCTGGCCGGGGCCCACTTGCTGGCCCACACTAGCCGAGAGGCTGTGCACCACCGCATCGCGTGGGGCACACAAGATGTGTTCAAGCTTCATCGACTCGATCACCAGCACGGCATCGCCCTGTTTGACCGCTTGGCCCTCTTGCACATGCAGCGCGATCAGCTTGCCGTTGAAGGGCGCGCGCAAAGACTGCGCAGCTTGTGCGCTGGCGCCTGTGCTGGGCGCGCTGTGACTTTGGTCGCTGAGCCACAGCTCAAAGTTTTCGGAGCCTTGCAGTTGCACATGCCAACGCATGGCGGTGCCCGCATCCCGGCATGCCACGGCGCGTGCTTGCCAGCGCTGGCCATTCAAGTCGATGTGCAGCCATTCGTTGCTGCGCTCCACACGGGCCTGGTGTGTGGCATCACCTGTTTGGATGCGCACTTGCCCACGGCCAAGTTCTTGCAGGCTCAGCGAAAAAATTTCTGAACCCAGGCCCATGCGCACTGGCCGCATGAACGGGCTGGGCATCGCGCCTGCGGGCGTTTGGCTGGCGTAGAGCACGGCCAGCGCGGCCACGGTGCGTGCCTCGCTCGTGGCTTGCAGGCTTTGGCGCACCGCATCGGCTTCTTCGGCCAGGAAAGAGATCAAGGCCTCACCAGCACGGAACACCGGATGCTGCAAGCACGCGGCCAGAAAGGCGCGGTTGGTGGGCAGGCCCAGCACAGCGGTCTGGTTCAAGCCGGTGCGCAGGCGGTCGATGGCTTCGCTGCGCGTGGGCGCGTGGGCGATCAGCTTGCCCAGCATCGCGTCGTAGTGCGGTGTGACCACCGCGCCTGCGTGCAGTGCATGGTCAAAGCGCAAACCCTCTGGCTCTGTAAAGGCCTGCACCGTGCCGGTCTGCGGGGTGAAGTGTTCGTCTTCGGCGCACAGCCGCACCTCGATGGCATGGCCTTGCAGGCGCACATCGGCTTGTGCCAGTGGCAGCGGCTCGCCGCGTGCGATGCGCAGCTGCCACTCGACCAGATCGAGACCCGTGAGCAGCTCGGTCACCGGGTGTTCCACCTGCAGCCGCGTGTTCATCTCCATCAAATAAAAGGGCTTGTCCGCTTGCGCTTCGTCCAGCAAAAACTCCACCGTGCCCGCACCCACATAACCGGCCGATTGGGCCATCGCCACAGCGGCCTGCCCGAGCTGCTCGCGCAGCGCGGCATTCACAGCCGGGCTAGGCGATTCTTCGATGATCTTCTGGTGACGGCGCTGCACCGAGCAATCGCGCTCACCCAGGTGGATGCAGTGGCCGTGGGTGTCGGCCATGACCTGCACCTCAATGTGGCGGGGGCGCAGCAAGGCGCGTTCCATCAGCAAATCGCCATTGCCAAAACCGGTCAGCGCTTCGGAGCGGGCACTGTGCAGCGCGGGCAGCAGTTGTGCCATGTCGGTCACCAGCCGCATGCCGCGCCCACCGCCACCGGCCACGGCCTTGACCATGAGCGGCAGGCCCAGTTGCTGTGCATGTGCGGTGAAGGTGGCGTCGCTTTGGTCTGCGCCCAAGTAGCCTGGCAGGCAAGGCACGCCATGCTTCAGAGCCAGTGCCTTGGCGGCCGACTTGCTGCCCAGGGCGCGGATGGCCTCGGGCGGCGGCCCGACCCAGGTCAGGCCCGCATCAGTGACCGCTTGGGCAAACTCGGCGTTCTCGCTCAAAAAACCATAGCCGGGGTGCACCGCGTCGGCACCGCTGTCACGCGCCGCTTGCAGCAGCTTGTCGATGCGCAAATATGAATCCGCCGACAGCGTGCCGCCCAAGGCGCAGGCCGTGTCGGCTTCCTGCACATGCAGGGCGTCGCGGTCGGCGTCTGAAAACACGGCCACTGTCGCTATGCCCATGCGCCGGGCGGTGCGGATCACGCGGCGGGCGATTTCGCCCCGGTTGGCGATCAGCAGGCGGGTGACGGTTCGGTTCATGGCTGGCCTCCGGTGGCTTGGGCCCAAGGCGCAGCTTGTTTGCGTGCGAAGGCGGCCAGGCCTTGAGCGGCTTCGGTGCTGCGCAAGCCCTGGGCGAAGGCCTGCGCTGCGGCATCGCGCAGGTCAGGCACTGGGCCGCGCAGCTGGTGCAGCAGTTGTTTGGTGCTGGCCACCGCGCCGGGTGCGGCGCGCAGCAAGCGGGTCAGTGTGGCTTGCCAAGCTGCATCGTTGTCCTGTTCGACCACTTCATGCACCAAGCCCACTTGCAGCGCTTGTGCAGCGGAGTAGCTCAGCCCTTGCAGCAGGCATTGGCGGGCGGCGCTCTCGCCCAGGCGCTGCCACACAAAAGGCGCAATCTGCGCAGGCGGCAGGCCCAGCGTGACTTCGGGCGTGCCCAGCACCGAGCGCGATGTGGCCACCACATGGTCGGCGCAGCACACCAGGCCAAAGCCGCCGCCCATGGCCGCGCCATCGACCCGGCAGACCAGCAGCTGGGGCAGGGCGCACAGGGCATGCAGCAGGTCACCAAAACTTTTGTTCATGGCCAGCAGCGGGTCGGTTTGACCCTCCTGCAAGGGCTGGCCAATCAGGCTGGCAAAGCCGCCCAGACTACCGCCCGCGCAAAAGGCACCGCCTGCGCCGGTCAGCACCACGATGCGTAACGAGGGGTCTTGTGCGGCCCGCGCACAAGCACTTTGCAAGCCGTTCACGATGGCATCGCTCAAAGCGTTGCGCGTGGCCGGGTCGTTCAGGGTCCAGGTTTCGACTGCGCCTTGGCGCTCGATCAGCAGATGGGGCGTGCTCATTTTTGGGGCCGCTTGGCAATGCCCATCATCTTGGACAGGATGCCCAACATCACCTCGTCGGCACCCCCGCCGATGGAGGCCAGACGCCCATCGCGGTACATGCGCGAGACCTTGTTCTCCCAGGTGAAGCCCATGCCACCCCAGAACTGCAAGCAGGTGTCAGGCACCGTGCGGTTCAGGCGCCCGGCCTTGAGTTTGGCCATGGTGGCCCATTCGGTCACGTCTTCGCCCGCAATGTAATGCTCGCAGGCCTGGTAGGTCAGTGCGCGCAGGCTTTCCACCTCGGCCTTGAGTTCGGCCAGCTTGAACTGAACCCACTGCTGGTCGGCCAGCGCGCTGCCAAACAGCTTGCGGTCTTGCGCCCACTCCACCGTCCACTGGATGCAGTTGGTCAGCGACTGCAAGGTGCTGGCCGCGCACCACAGGCGCTCTTCCTGGAACTGCTGCATTTGGTAGATGAAGCCCTGGCCTTCGGCGCCGATGCGGTAGCGTTGCGGCACCCGCACTTCGTCAAAATAAATCAGGCCAGTGTCGCTGCTGTTCATGCCGATCTTCTTGATCTTTTTGCCCACCTCGATGCCGGGAAGCAGTTTGCCGTTTTCGCGCATGGGCACCATGACCAGACTTTTGTTTTTATGGATGGGGCCTTCACCCGTGTTGACCAGCATGCACATCCAGTCGGCTTGCAGGCTGTTGGTGATCCACATTTTCTGGCCGCTGATCACATAGTCGTCGCCGTCCTTGCGCGCATGGGTTTTGATGCCCGCCACATCGCTGCCCGCAGCGGGTTCGCTCACGCCGATGCAGCCCACCATGTCGCCCGCAATGGCCGGAGCCAAAAATTGGGCCCGTAATTCATCACTGCCAAAGCGCGCCAGCGCAGGCGTGGCCATGTCGGTCTGCACGCCAATGGCCATGGGGATGCCGCCGCAGTCGATGTGCCCCAGCGCTTCGGCCATGGCCATGCTGTAGGAATAGTCCAGACCCGCACCGCCAAAGGCTTCGGGCTTGGTCAGGCCCAAGAGGCCCAAGTTGCCCATCTTCTTGAACAGTTCATGCGCCGGAAAAATCTCCGCCGCTTCCCATTCGTCCACATGGGGGTTGATCTCGGACTCGATGAAACGCTTGAGCGTGTTCTGGATCTCGCGGTGCTCGTGGGTGTATTGCATGGCTTGTCTCCGTGGGGTGTATGGATTTTTTGGGGTGATGTGTCATGCCGACAGTGAGTTGTCATGCCGGACTTGATCCGGCACCCATGCGTGAACGGGCATGGACCCCGGGTCAGGCCCGGGGTGACGGAGAAGGTTGTCATACCGGACTTGATCCGGCATCGATGTTTGAACGGGCATGGACCCCGGGTCAGGCCCGGGGTGACGAAGAAGGTTGTCATGCCGGACTTGATCCGGCATCCATGTTTGAGCGGGCATGGACCCCGGGTCGAGCCCGGGGTGACAAAAGGAGGTGGGCCTTGGCGCAAGCTCGGGGTGACAGAGGCGGATGGTTTTGTGCATGAACATGGCGCTCACATCCGCGCCACGCCAAAGGTCATGGCGCGGGGCTGCCGGGCTGCAGCTTCAAAGCAGGTGTCGAGGCAAAAGCTCAGCACGCTGCGGGTGTCACGCGGGTCGATCACGCCGTCGTCGAGCACCAAGCCGCTGGTGTAGAAGGCATCGGCTTGCGCTTCAAACAAGGCGACGATCTTGTCGAACTGGGCTTGCATTTTTTCGGGGTCAGGCGTGATGCCTTTGCGCGCCATGCCCGCCTCGGCCACGATCTGCATGGTGCGGGCGGCTTGCTCGCCGCCCATCACCGCCGTTTTGGCCCCGGGCCAGCTGAACAAAAAGCGCGGTGCGTAACCGCGCCCGCACATGCCGTAGTTGCCCGCGCCAAACGAGGCCCCGCACTGGATGGTGATCTGCGGCACGGTGGCGTTGGTCACGGCCTGGATCATCTTGGAGCCGTGCTTGATCATGCCGCCTTGCTCGCTGTCTTTGCCCACCATGTAGCCGGTGGTGTTTTGCAAATACACGATGGGGTGGCCCAGTTGGCACATCCACTGGATGAAGTGGGTGGCCTTGTTGGCCCCGGCCACATCGATGGGGCCGTTGTTGCTGATGATGCCGACCGCATGGCCACCGATGCGGGCTTGTGCGCACACCGTGGCCGCGCCGAACAAAGGCTTGAACTCCAGAAAATCCGAATCGTCCACCAGCCGCAAGATGACTTCGCGCATGTCGATCGGTTCGCGGTGGTGCGCGGGCATGAGGCCCAGCAGTTCTTCTGCGTCCAAGCGCGGGGGCTTGGCCTTGTTTGCGTGACTGTGGGTTGTCCAGTCCCAGCGCGCCACCACATCGCGTGCGGTGCCCAGCCCGTGCCGGTCGTCTTCGCACAGGTATTCGCCCAGACCCGACACGCTGGTGTGCATCTCGGCGCCGCCCAGTTCTTCTTCGGTGGCCACTTCGCCCGTGGCCGCTTTGAGCAGCGGTGGCCCGGCCAGAAACGCCCGCGAGCGGCCACGCACCATGATCACGGTGTCAGACAGTCCCGGCATGTAGGCCCCACCTGCGGTGCCCGAACCGTGCTGCACCGTGAGCACCGGCAGGCCCGCTGCCGACAGGCGCGCCAGGTTGCGGAACAGGCTGCCGCCCAGCACAAAGCCCTCGACCTTGTACTGCATCAGGTTGGCTCCGGCGCTTTCAACCAGGTGCACAAAGGGCAGTTTGTTTTCGAGTGCGAGTTCCTGCACGCGCAGGATTTTTTCAAGGCCCCGCGCCTGAATGGCGCCGGCCTCGATGCCCGAATCGCTGGCCACCACCATGCAGCGCACACCGCTGATGAAGCCAATGCCTGCGATCATGCCGCCGCCGGGCACCGACTTGGCGGGGTCGGGCGTGTCCTGCATGAAGCCCGCCAAGGCGCACAGGGGCAAGAAGGGTGCACCGGGGTCGAGCAACAAGGCCACACGCTCACGCGGTAGTAATTGCCCGCGTTTGTCGAAAACCGGTTTGGATTGGGCCGAGGCCTGCGCTGCGCGGTCTTGCAGGGTTTGCCACTGCGCCAGGCGGGCCAGTGCCGCTTCGCGTCGCTGCTCGGCCACGGGGCTGTGCGGGTTCCAGGTAGATTCAAACGTCATTGGAATACCTTGGGGGTGACGGCGCGGTGAAAACCGTCAAAGGCTTTGACAGCGTCGCGTTGCTGCACATCGGCTTGGGCCACGGCCTGCTGCCAGCCCATGCGCATTTGAGGGCGCGCGCCATCCACGCGCAGCACCGTGCCGCTGACAAAGCTGGCCGCAGGTGTGAGCAAAAACACGATCGCCGCCGAGGTTTCGGCTTCGGTGCCAAAGCGGCCTTGCGGCACGGTCTGGCGCATCTCGCGCAGCATCGGGCCGGCTTCGGGTGGGTAGTGGTCCATGCCGCTGCTGGCGATGTAGCCCGGGGCCACGGCGTTGACGCGCACCCCGTGTGCGGCCCATTCCAATGCAGCGGTTTCGGTGAAGCTGACCATGCCCGCCCGCGCTGCGCCGCTGTGGCCCATGCCGGGCATGGAGCCCCACATGTCGGCCACGATGTTGACTACCGCACCGCCGTGCGTTTGCATGCTCTGGTTGAAGCACTCGCGTGCCACCAGAAAGCCGCCAGTGAGGTTGGTGTCGATGACCGCTTGCCAGCCCTTGGCGCTGGTGCTGGCCAGCGGTGAAATGTATTGCCCGCCCGCGTTGTTGACCAGGCCGTGGATGCGGCCGTGCTGCTGCACCACCTGCGCGACCATGGCTTTCACATCGTCTTCGCGCCGGATGTCGGTGCTGTGCCAACTGGCCTGGCCGCCGTCGCTGGTGATTTCTTGTGCGGTGGCCGTCAGCTTGTCGGGGTTGCGGCCCACCAGCACCACGTGCGCGCCCAGACTGGCCAGCTCGTGCGCGATGCAGCGGCCAATGCCCGAGCCGCCGCCGGTGACCATGAGCACTTGCCCCTTGAGCAGGCCAGGGGTGAAGACCGATCGGTAATGCGCTGTCAGGGGTGAGGTGCTCATGGGGGGTCTCTTAAAAACAGTTGCAAGGCGGTTTGGGTCAGCTCGTCCAGCGAGGCGCGTGCTGCCTTGCTGTTTTTGCGTGCGGGCTCGTACCATTGCACCGACCAGTTGAGGGCGCCAAAAATCATCAGCCGCGCCAGGCCCACCGGGGCTTGCAGTTGGCCTTTGTCATGCAGGGCCTGCAGCACAGGTATCCAGGCGGCTTCGTAAGCGTCTTTGAGTTGGGTGATGGTCTTGCGCTGCGCGGGTGCCAGTGAACGCCATTCGTAGAGCATGACCGGGATGAAGTCGCTGTCGGGGCCCAGCAGCACATCGAAGTGGTGGCGGATCAGGCGGCGCAGGCGTTCGCTGTCGGTCTCTTGGCTTGAAGCCAGGGCGCAGGCCGCTTGCTGCCTTGCAATGGCTTGTTCCATGCCCTCGACCATCACGGCCAGCAAGAGGTCCTGCTTGTTGCCAAAGTGGTAGAAGGGCGAGCCTGGCTGCATGCCGACCTGCGTGGCGATCTCGCGCGTGCTGGTGGCGTCATACCCTTGGCGCTTGAACAGCTGCGCCGCCGCCGAAATGAGCGCCTGGCGGCGGTTGCCGTCATCGCGTTCATCTGCAGTCTTCTTGGGGCGACCGCGTGTGCGTTTGGCAGGGCTGGGTGTATCCATCATGGTGCAGTTGTCATGCCTGACACGCTAAGGCTTGTTGAAGGCGTTGTCATGCCGGACTCGATCCGGCATCCATGCATGAACGACCATAGACCCCGGGTCAAGCCCGGGGTGACAGCTAGGGATGTCATGCCAAATAGCGAGGGATGTCATGCCAAATTCGCTAGCGCTTGTTAAAGGCGTTGTCATGCCGGACTGGATCCGGCATCCATGCATGAACGACCATGGACCCCGGGTCAAGCCCGGGGTGACAGGGGTGAAGGGGGACGGGTGTGGCACGGTGTACGTACTTCAGCGCCCGGCCAGACCCATGCTGCGCGAGATCACTTCTTTCATGATTTCGTTGGTGCCGCCGTAGATGCGTTGTACGCGGGCGTCGGCATAGGCGCGGGTGATCGGGTATTCCCACATGTAACCGTAGCCGCCGTGCAGCTGCACGCACTCGTCCATCACCTTGCATTGCAGGTCTGAGCACCAGTACTTGGCCATGCTGGCGGTGGCGGTGTCGAGTTTGTTGGCCACGATCAGCTCGCAGCATTTGTCCACAAAGACGCGGGCCACCTGCACCTCGGTCTGCAGCTCGGCCAGGGTGTAGCGTGTGTTCTGGTAATTGGCCACCGACTGGCCAAACACCTTGCGGTCTTTCACGTACTGCACCGTCCAGTCGATGGCTGCTTGCGCCGCCGCGATGCCGCCAATCGCAATCTGCAGGCGCTCCCAAGGCAGTTGCTCCATCAGGCAGATGAAGCCCTTGCCTTGCATGGCCGCGCCGCCCAGCAGCTGGTCAGCGCTGACCTTGACGTTGTCAAAGAACAGCTCCGAGGTGTCCTGGGCTTTGAGGCCCAGCTTCTTCAAACGCTTGCCTTTTTCAAAGCCGGGCATGCCGCGCTCGATCAAAAAGAGGCTGGTGCCCTTGGCGCCTGCAGCCGGGTCGGTCTTGGCCACCAGGATCACCAGGTCGGCGTGCCAGCCGTTGGTGATGAAGGTCTTGCTGCCGTTGATCAAATAGCTGCCGTCCGCTTGCAGCAAGGCCGTGGTTTTTACACCCTGCAGGTCCGAGCCCGCAGCCGGTTCGCTCATGGCAATCGCGCCCACCATCTCGCCGCTGGCCAGCTTGGGCAGGTACTTTTTCTTTTGCGCTTCGGTGCCGTAATGCAGGATGTAGGGGGCCACGATCTCGCTGTGCAGGCCGTAGCCGATGCCGCTGAAACCGGCGCGCGAGAGTTCTTCCATCTGCACCACCGAATACAGCTTGTCGGCATCCGAGCCGCCATAGGCCTCGGGCAGGGTTATGCACAAAAAGCCGTTCTCGCCGGCCTTGTCCCAGACGGCACGGTCGACATAGCCTTGCTCTTCCCAGGCTTCGTGGTGGGGGGCGATTTCCTTGTCCATGAAGCGGCGAAAGCTGTCACGAAAGGCTTCGTGGTCGGCAGAGAAAAGCGTGCGTTCAATCATGGAGGTCACCTGTAAGATTGTGAAGTTGATTTATACAAAGCGTTTGCTTGGTAAAAGTCTATACGCATTGCCAAACCACACAACACAGGACAAACCCCCAAATGACCCCCAAGAGACAGCAGGGGCTCAAGCGGTGTTGGTGTGCATGGCCATGGTTTTTTGCATCGCCTGGCCCAAGGCGTCGAAATGCTCAAGCGCAGCGGGTGTCAACACCAGGTATTTGGTTCGGTGGTCGTTGCCACGGTGCTCAACGGCCAGCAGTTCCAGGGCCCGCAGGTGTGCGAGTTTTTTGTGTAAGGTGGACGGTGATCCGAGGTGCTTGAGTTCCAGGATTTCTTTGACCGTCAAAGGCTTGTTCTCGTACTCGCTGAGGAATACCTCCTGCAGCAAAAGCGCTTCAAGCGGACTCAGTGCCACACCGGCGGTCAGTCGGTGTGCCGATGCGCTCAATTGCAGGAAACGGTGGTACAGGGTCTGGGCGGGGGTGTGTTTCATGCGGGCGATACAGGTGGCGGTCGTGGATTGGCTAGACCGTGTATCCATTTGCACAGGCGTTCCATGGTGTCTTACCTCCTGTTTCAGGCGCGTTCGGCCAAGAGATCGGCCACGCTCACATTCAGATAATTGGCCAGCTTCAGAAGTGTTTCCAGGCTGGGGTTGGTCTTGGCCCTTTCGATCTTGCTCATCATGGTTCGGTCAATGCCGGCCTCCCAGGCGCATCGTTCCTGAGAGAGTGGCTTGCTGGGTCGCGCGGCTTTCAGGGCGCGGTAATGCCTCACATTGGCCGCGAGGTCGTCGCGGAGACTTTGGGTGGTTTTGCTGCGAACATCTGACATGGTGCAAGTGTTCTTTTTAGTAGGTTTAAAAGCTACAGTCCATCCACCCACGGATAGGCAAGACACGGCATTTGATCTATGTCTTTTGATTCACCGGTCCAAAAGCTTCAAATTTCTGGATGAATTGCACCAGTCTGGTGCGGCGCTGGGCAGCAGGACATGCGCGTCAGAGATTCAATGCCCCGCGGCTTTGACGCGCACCCCGCTGATCACACCCATCACCAGCAGCGCCATGCCTGCCAAGGTCAGCGGTTCAGGCCATTGCCCGCGCAGCGCAAAAGCATAGGCCAGCGCTGCCAGGGTTTCAAACACGATGAGTTGCCCGGCCAGTGCCGTGGGCAGGCGCTGGCTGGCAGCGTTCCAGCACAACGTGCCCAGCCATGAGGCGAACAGGCCGATGGCCATCATTAGCCCGACAAAGGCCTGGGGGCGTGGCCCCCAGGGCATGGACAGGGGATCGCCCGTGACCGACAACCACAGCCAGAACAGCGCATAACCGAGCAGCGCCAAAGGCAAGGTGGCCAGGCCCTGTGCGGTGGCCCACACGCGCGGGTTGCGTTCCGGGTGCCCGCGCAGCCAGTCGGCGTTTTTCAAGGGGTACCAGGTCCAGCAGGCCACAGCGCCCACGGCCAGCATGGCACCGGTGATGTAGCGCGTGGTGTCGGCCTGCGGGTTTTGCAGCAGGGCGGTCCATTCGACATGGTTGACGCAGGCGATGCCCAGCAGGATGAGCACCAGTGCAGGCATGAGCTTGCGCCACGGAAAACGCCCATCGCGTTGGTGGTTCAGCACATTGGCCGACACCGCGATCACCACCGGCAGCGTGCCGATGATCATGGTGGGCAATGCGCCGCCTGCGCGCTGAATGGCGCTGGCCAGAAACAGGTAATACAGCACGTTGCCAATGGCCGCCAGCCTCAAGGCGGCCAGCCAGTCGGCGCGCGTCAGGCGGCGCAACTCGGTGCGGTCCACAAAGGCCAGTGGCAGCGCGATCACCCCAAACGCCAGGTAGCGCCCAAAGGTGTGCAAAGCGGCAGGGTACTCGGGCAGCATCAGCGGCCCCACGAACACCAGGCCCCACATCATGCCGGCGGCCAGAGAAAAGAAGAGGCCTGCCGCCATGACTGCAGGCCTTCAGGTGCGCCAGGCGGGCAGCCGCCAGTCGCGCCAGACGGCCAGCACGCGCAAGCCCACCGTGACCGCCAGGCAAGCCAGCAGGGCCAGCCAGCCCGGTGCGTCGATTTGCCACAGGGCCACATAGACCCAGCCGCCTGCAAAAGCGCAGACCGCATAAGGGCGGTGGTCCTTGAAGGCGGTGGGGATTTCGTTGCACACCATGTCGCGCAGCACGCCGCCAAACACGCCGGTGATCAGGCCCATGAGCACAGCCACCACGCCGGGCATGAGCGCCTGCAGTGCATGGTGCACACCGGTTGCAGTGAACAGGCCCAGGCCCAGCGCATCGGGCCAGAGGATGGCTTTTTCGGTCACTTCAAAATGGCGCTGGCGCATGAACAGCATGGCCAGCACGCATAGGGCCATCACGCCCCACAGCACCTCGACGTGCTGCACCCAGAAAAAGGGGCGCTGGTCCAGCAGCAAGTCACGCAAGGTGCCGCCACCAAAGGCGGCCAAAAAAGCCACCACGCACACGCCCACCGCGTCCAGCTGTTTGCGTGCGGCCTCCATCAGGCCCGACAGCGCAAAGGCAGCAGTGGCCGACAGCTCGACCAGCAAGAGCAGGGTTTCACCCCAGGATTGAATGCCATACATGTGCCGGATTATCAGGCAGCAGCGGGTTACAGACCTTTGGGTAGAGCTGATTTGATCGCCTGATCAATGGCCGGGCATCGGCGGATTTTTTAGCATGGCGGGGTGAAACACCTTGCTTCTGATTTCTCTGCACCCTTGCCCCATTTGCCCGGCCCGGGCTTGGACCGCTGGACACACGCCCAGCTGTCGCCCTGGACGCTGGGCGTGTCGACGGCCTCGCTGCGTATGGCCTTTGACGACTGGCTCACGCACCTGTCTTTCAATCCGGCCGAGCAGCTGGACCTGGCGCAAAAAGCCCTGCAAGGCGCCCAGCAAATCGCCGCGTATGCCACACGGGCGCACGAAACCGATTGCGTGCCCTGCATTGAGCCCTTGGTGCACGACACGCGCTTTGTGCACCCGAGTTGGAAAACCTGGCCTTTCAATCTGATGAGTCAGAGCTTTTTGATCACGCAGCAATGGTGGCATTGCGCCAGCACTGGGGTGCGCGGGGTAGCGCCGCACCACGAGTCGGTGGTCACCTTCACCCTGCGGCAAATTCTGGACACCGTGTCACCCGCGAACTTTGTGCTCACCAACCCCGAGGTGTTGGACCGTACTGCCAAAACCATGGGGGCCAATTTGCGCCAGGGTTATCAAAACTGGCTGGAAGACGTGCAGGCCTTGCGCACCAACAGCCCACCCAAGGGCGCTGAGGCCTATCGGGTTGGGCGCGATGTGGCGGTGACCCCCGGCCAGGTGATCTACCGCAACCACTTGATCGAGCTGATCCAGTACACACCCACGACCCCGCAGGTGCACCCCGAGCCGGTGCTGGTGGTGCCGTCCTGGATCATGAAGTACTACGTGCTGGATTTGTCACCGCACAACTCGCTCATCCGATACCTGGTCGATCAGGGCCACACCGTGTTCGCCATGTCCTGGGCCAACCCGCAGGCCGAAGACCGCGACCTGGACATGGACGACTACCTGCACATGGGCGTGATGGACGCACTGGAGGTGATCAGCAGCGTGGTGCCACAAGCCAAGGTGCATGCGCTGGGCTATTGCCTGGGCGGCACCTTGCTGGCGATTGCCGCTGCCGCCATGGCGCGCGATGGCGATGAACGCCTGGCCTCGATCAGTCTGCTGGCCGCACAGACCGACTTCACCGAGCCCGGTGAGCTGCAACTGTTCATCGATGACAGCCAGGTCGCGCACCTGGAGGACACCATGTGGGACAAGGGCTACCTGGACAGTCGGCAGATGGCCGGGGCTTTCCAGCTGATGAACTCCACCGACCTGGTCTGGTCGCGCTTGCTCAAGGATTATTTGTTGGGCGAGCGGGCCCCGGTGAGCGATCTGATGGCCTGGAATGCCGATGGCACACGGCTGCCCTACCGCATGCACACCGAGTATTTGCGCCGCCTGTTCTTGCACAACGACTTGGCCAGTGGCCGCTACCCGGTGCGCGGCAAACCGGTGGCCTTGACCGCGATCCAGTGCCCTATTTATGCCGTGGGCACCGTGCGTGACCATGTGGCCCCCTGGCGCTCGGTGCACAAGCTGCACCTGCTGACCAATGTGGACACCACTTTTGTGCTCACATCGGGTGGGCACAACGTGGGGATCGTCAACCCGCCGGGTGTGGCTGGGCGCAGCTTTCAGGCCTTGACGCGGCCACACGATGGGCGTTATCTTGACCCGGAGGCTTGGTTGCAGGCTGCACCCCACCACGAAGGCTCCTGGTGGCCGCATTGGGTGCAGTGGCTGCAAGCCCATTCGGGCCCCGGGTGTGCCCCACCGCCCATGGGCGCACCCGATGCAGGCCTGGTGCCCCTGTGCGATGCACCCGGGACCTATGTGTTGCAAACATGAAGGACTGCAGATGGACCAACCCAACCACCCCTTTCACGAGCTGTTTGCCCAGCTGGGCCTGCCTTGCGATGACGCGGGCATTGCCGGGTTCTTGAAAACCCACCGACCTCTGGCAGGGCACATCGCCTTGCCCGAGGCGCCGTTCTGGACGCCCGCGCAAGCGGCGTTTTTGCGCGAGTCCTTGCTGCAAGACACCGACTGGTCGCAGCAGGTGGACCAGCTCAGCCAGGCGCTGCGTGGGAATTGATATCTGCAGCTGTCACATTCGCAAATTAGAATGACCGGGTGCACCAAAACGTTTTCATTGCAGGCATTCGCCAAGGGGTCGTGATCGTCCTCATGGCTTTGCTCGCCTTGTCGCCTTTCCTGCACGGGCACCTGGGGGCATCGCATGTGAGCGGTTTTCATGTCGATGGCCTGGACGTTAGCCACAGCGCTCAAGTTGCCGAAACGTCGGCCCTGTTGTCGGTTCATGTGTCTGCCCATACCGCTTCGGAAGAAGAATCCCCGGCGCTGGGGGTGTCGGTGTCTTTGCCCCAGGCGGGCGATGACGTGCATCTGGCCACGGGCATCATCGGCTTTTTGCTGTGGGCCTGGCTGGCCAAAAAGGTGCTGGCCCACCGCGTGCGCCGCACGCCCCCGCTGGCCCAAGTGGCGCCACGCACCTACCAGTCCGGCTGGCCGCCACCGGCTTTGGCCCCCCCCGCTTTGATCCTGTTCTGAACCATCGGCTCGGTGCCGATGCGGCTCACCGCTGGTCGGTGATTTTTCCTTGTTGAATTTTTTTCAGGAGAGTCGGTCATGACAGGACTGCTCAAAACCATCGTTTTTGTGGGTGTGTGGGGCTCGGCTGCGGCCTGGGCGCAAGGCGCTGTGCCCGCGGAGCTGCGGCTCGATGCGCAGCAAAAGGCGGCACTCGGTGTGCGCGTGGCCCAGGTGGCGGCGGCGCAGTCGGGCGCCTTGCTGGCTTCGGCCACGGTGTCGGTGCCGCCGGGCCGCGAGGTCACGGTGGCCGCACCTTATGCCGGGGTCATCACCCGCATCGACGCAGGTTTGGGCGATGTGCTCAAGGCCGGTGCGCCCTTGGCCCAGTGGAGCAGTCCGCAGTTGGCCGATGCCCGCCGCCAGATGCGCGAGGCGCAGCTGGATGTGCAAAACGCCCAAGCTGCTTTGGCGCGTGACCAGGCCATGCTGGCCGACGGCATCATCCCGGCAGCGCGGCTGCAAATCAGCCAGAACAAATTCCAGGCGGCGCAGGCCGCGCTGCAAGCCAAACAAGCCGAGCTGCGCTCTTCCGGGGCCAGCTCGAGCGGCGCAGATTACGCCGGTGCCAGTTTGACCTCTCCTTTGAATGGCACGTTGGTGCAGTCCTGGGTCACCGTGGGCCAGCGGGTGGAGGCGGGGGTGCCTTTGTTCAAGGTGGCTGACACGCGGCAGCTGCAACTGGACCTGGTGCTCTCGCCCGAGAAGGCGGCGCAGCTCAAAGTGGGCGATGCGGTCAGCGTGCCTTCGCGCCAGGCCAAAGCGGTGTTGATTGGCATCAGCCGCGCGGTGGATGCCGCGCAGCAAGCGCAAGCGCGTGCGCGCGTGACCCAGCCGGGCAGCTTGAGCGCCGGTGAAGTCTTGCCGGTGCAGCTGCACCCTGCCGCCATGGCCACGCAAGCCGCATGGCAAGTGCCTGCACGCGCCGTGATCGCACACCAGATGCAAAGCTGGGTCTTCGTGGCCAGTGCCCAGGGTTTTGTGCCCACGCCGGTGAAAGTCTTGTCGAGCAACGACGAGCAATCGGTGGTGACCGGTGCCTTGAGCGACAAGCAGCAGGTGGCCGTCACGGGTCTGGCTTCGCTGCGTGCGCTGCTGCAAAAGGATGAATGAGCATGGACGCCATGATCCGCTGGGCGCTGCGTTACCGCCACCTGAGCCTGCTGCTGGCCGCGATCTTGATGCTGGCGGGCCTGCAGGCCTGGCAGCAACTGCCGATTGACGCCTTTCCCGACATCTCGCCGACCCAGGCCAAGATCATCCTGAAGATCCCGGGCATGACGCCCGAAGAGGTCGAACAGCGTGTGGTCAAGCCGATCGAGCAGGAGCTTTTGAGCATTCCGAAAAAGCGCATGGTGCGCTCGGTCTCCAAATACGGCATCGCCGACATCACGCTGGACTTTGACGAAGGCGTGGACATTTACTGGGCGCGCCAGCAGGTGTCCGAACGCCTGGGGGGCGTCATGGGCGATTTGCCTGCGGGCGTGAGCGGCGGTTTGGCACCCATCACCACGCCGCTGTCCGAGCTGTACATGTTCACCGTCGAGGGTGAGAATTTTTCGTTGGCCGACAAGCGCCGTGTGCTGGACTGGACGATCCGCCCTGAGCTGCGCACGATTGCGGGCGTGGCCGAAGTCAACGCCCTGGGCGGTGAGGTGCAGACCTTCGAGGTGCTGCCCAAAACCGAACGCATGGCCGCTTTAGGCGTGAGCATGGCCAGCCTGCGCGAGGCCCTGGCCAACAACAACAGCAACGACGGCGCAGGCCGCATGACCGCCGGTGAAGAGTCGCTGGTGGTGCGTGTGGAAGGCGCGGTCAAAACCCTGGACGATGTGCGCGCGATCCGCATCGAGCAGCCGCGCTCGGGTCAGAAAATCTTGCTCGACGACGTGGCGGTGGTGCGCCACGGCGCGCTCACCCGCTATGGCGCGGTGACGCAAGACGGACGCGGCGAAGCGGTGGAGGGCCTGGTGCTGGGCTTGCGTGGCGTGAACGCGCGCGAGCTGGTGGACGCCATCGACCTGAAGATCCGCGACTTGCAAAAACGCCTGCCCGAGGGCATGACGATCAAGACCTTCTACAACCGGGGCGAGTTGGTCACGCGCGCGGCCAACACCGTCATCAAGGCCCTGGCCGAAGCGGCGGTGCTGGTCTGTGTGGTGCTCTATGTTTTCTTAGGGGGCCTGCGGCCTGCGCTGGTGGTGGCGGTGTCGCTGCCCCTGTCTTTGCTGGCCACCTTCTTGCTCATGCGCTACACCGGCATCACCGCCAACCTGATGAGCCTGGGCGGTTTGGCGATTGCTTTGGGCATGCTGGTGGATGCCTCGGTGGTGGTGGTGGAAAACGTGGAAACCCGGCTGGCCCACGCGCCAGCGGGCCACGACGTGACCATCACCGAACGCGTGTTGCACGCGGTGCGCGAAGTGCTCAAGCCGGTGGGTGCGGGCGTGCTCATCATTTGCGTGGTGTTCTTGCCGCTGCTGACTTTGCAGGGGCTGGAAGGCAAGCTGTTTTCACCCGTGGCGCTGACCATCATCATGGCTTTGTCGGCTTCGCTGGTGCTGGCTTTCACGGTGGTGCCTGCGCTGGCCTCTTTGGTGCTCAAGCCGCAAACCGCGCACGAGCCTGCCGTGATGGTGAAGCTGCTGCGCACCTATGTGAAGTGGCGTGATGCCAGCTGGCGGCATCCGCGCTGGCTGGTGGGCGTGGCCCTGGCATCGCTGGTGCTGGCAGGGGGGCTGTACACCCAGATCGGCAAGACCTTCATGCCCACGCTGGACGAAGGCGACATCCTGGTGCAGCTGCAAAAAATCCCGTCCATCTCGCTCGAAGCCTCGCTGGAGATCGACACCCGCGTGCAGCAAGCCATTTTGGCCAAGGTGCCCGAGGTGCAAGCCGTGATCGCCCGTGCGGGCTCGGACGAGCTGGGGCTGGACCCGATGGGCCTGAACGAGACCGACACCTTCTTGGTGCTCCAAGCCAAAAGCACATGGCGCGGCAACAAAGAAGACATCATCAACGCCCTGCGCGAAGTGCTGGAGGGTTTTCCGGGTCTGGTGTATGGCTTCACGCAGCCCATCGAGATGCGGATTTCCGAAATGCTGACCGGCACGCGCGGTGATGTGGCGATCAAGCTGTTTGGTGCGGACCTGGCGCAGCTGGGCCGGACCGCGCAGCAAGTGGCCGAGGCGGTGCGCAAGGTCGACGGCGCCGCCGAGGTGATCGCGCCCAAGGCCGAAGGCATGCAGTACCTGAGCGTGGGCGTGAACCGCCACACGGTGGGCCAGTCGGGCATGAGCGTGGCCTCGGTGCAGCAGGCTTTGCGCCAACAGCTCGAAGGCGAAACCGTGGGCCATGTGTTGGACCGTGGCATCCGCACGGCCCTGACTTTGCGGGGCAACGACACGGTGCGCAACAGCCCCGAGGCTTTTCGCAACCTGCCGATCACCGCGCCCGATGGCCGCGCCTGGCCGGCCAGTGCCTTGGCCGACATCCGCGTGGTGGACGGCCCGATCCGCATCGACCACGAACTGAGCCAGCGCCTGACCACCATCCAGGTCTCGGTCGAAGGGCGTGACTTGACCGGCTTTGTGGCCGATGCCCAGCAAGCGGTGGCCGCTCTGGGCCTGCCCAAGGACATCCAGATCGTTTGGGGTGGCCAGTTTGAAAACCAGCAACGGGCCGCTGCGCGTTTGAGCGTGGTGATCCCGGCGGCCATGGGCCTGATCTTTTTGATCCTGACCTTCACCTTCGGCTCGGTGGTGCAGGCGGGCATCATCTTCTTGAACATCCCGTTTGCGCTGGTGGGCGGTGTGGTGGCGCTGGCCATCTCGGGCCAATACCTGTCGGTGCCGGCCTCGGTGGGCTTCATTGCTTTGCTGGGCATTGCGGTGCTCAACGGGGTGGTGATGGTCACGCATTTCAACGAGCGGCTGCAAAACGGTGAGGCCCTGGCGCAGGTGGTGCGCCTGGGCGCCGAGCGCCGTTTGCGGCCCGTGCTGATGACGGCCCTGATCACGGCGCTGGGCATGATTCCCTTGCTGTTTGCCACGGGGCCTGGCTCCGAAATTCAAAAGCCTTTGGCGATTGTTGTCACGGGCGGTTTGGTCAGCTCAACCTTGTTGACCCTGTTGCTTTTGCCATTGATTTTTGAGCGCTGGGGCGCCTTGGGCAGCCTCACCGAAGTCTGGGACCACATCCGTAACCCTCAAGCTGAAGACAGGAGCGCCTCATGAACAAACTGTGCATGGCCCTGATCGCGGGCGGCTTGTGCCTGGGCCTGCGTGTGCAGGCGCAAGACACCTTGGGGGTGTGGCTGCCGCCCGCCGATCGGGTGCAGACCATCGTGAAAAACAGCCACGGCATTTTGGCGGCGCAATCGCAGCAGGCGGCGCAACTGCAAAGGGCACGCGCCACCGAAGCGGGCACGGGCGAATTCAATCTGCGCATGAGCCAGCAAAACCGCCGGGTCATCGACCCCGGTGGCCGCTTCAACGAGCAACTGCTCAGCCTGGAGCGGCCTGTGCGCTGGTGGGGCAAGGCGGCGCTGGATGCGAACCTGGCCGAGCAAAGCCGCAAGGTGGCCAGCATCGGTTATGCCGACGCCTTGCACGAGGCCAGCCGCGAGCTGATGCGCCAATGGTTTGCGCTGCACCAGCTGGCGCTGGCACGCGAAGCGGCCAGTGCGCAAGCCCAGTTGTCGCAAGAACTGCATCGCCAGGCGCAGCTGCGTTTGAAGCAAGGCGACATCTCGCAACTGGACGCGAGCCTGGCCCAGGCCGAGCTGCAACGCGCACAGGCGGCGGTGGCGGTGTCGCAAGCGCAGTGGACGGCGGCCTGGGCGCAGGTGCAAAAGCGCTACCCCGGTTTGCCCGAACCGACCTGGCCTGCCTTGCCCGGCGATGTGCCCGAGCTGCCCGCCATGCAGCCGCTGGTGCAAGAGTTCCTGCAAAACCACCACGAGCTGAATTTGCGCCGTGCCGAAGTGCAGCGCCTGCGTTTGCAGGCCGAGCGCATGGACCGCGACCGCCTGCCCGATCCGGTGCTGGGGGTGTATGCCGCGCGCGAGCGTGCGGGGGCCGAAAGCATTGTGGGCGTGTCACTGGGTTTTGCTTTGCCCGGATCGGCGCGGCAGGCCCATGCGGCGGCCGCCCTGGCCGAGGCGAACCAGCTCGAAGAACAGCTGCAGCAAATGACGCTGGATTTGGGTGCGGCCTTTGAGGCCCGCTGGTTGAACTTGCACATGCAAAGGCAGGCTTTGACGAGCTTGCAATTGGCCGCGCAAACACAGGCGACGGCGGTGACCCAATCGCTCAAGGCCTTTGCCATGGGCGAGCACAGCATGACCGAGCTGATCCAGAACCGCAGGCTGGCGCAAGAAAGCCTGCGCGAGCGTCAAAGGCTGCAGCTGGAACTGGTGGAGAGTTGGGCCCTGATGAACCTGGACCTGCACCGGATCTGGGACTTCGACGAGTGAGGTCCTCGCTCTGGCGCAGGCTCACTGCGCCAGAGCGGGTGGGGCATCAGGCGCGCTCGTACCAGCCCTTGCTCTGGTTGACCACGCGCACCACCAGCAGCATGACGGGCACTTCGATCAGCACGCCCACCACGGTAGCCAGCGCCGCGCCCGAGTGGAAACCAAACAAGCTGATGGCGGCGGCCACGGCCAGCTCGAAAAAGTTGGAAGCACCGATCAGTGCCGAGGGGCAGGCGATTTCGTGCTTTTCGCCCAGGGCTCGGTTAAGGCCATAAGCCAGGGCCGAGTTGAACAAGACCTGGATCAAGATGGGCACCGCCAGCAAGGCGATCACCAGCGGCTGCTGCAAGATGGCTTCGCCCTGGAAGGCGAACAGCAAGACCAGCGTGGCCAACAAGGCCGTGATGGACCAAGGGCCGATGCGTTCCATGGCGGCATCAAAAGCCGCTTGGCCCTGGCGCAGCAATTGGCGGCGCCACAGCTGCGCCAACAGCACCGGGATGACGATGTACAGCACGACAGACGTCAGCAAGGTGTCCCAAGGCACGGTGATGGCCGAGATGCCGAGCAAGAAGCCCACCAGCGGCGCAAACGCGACCACCATGATGCTGTCGTTCAGCGCCACTTGCGACAGGGTGAACAGCGGGTTGCCATTCGTCAGGCGGCTCCACACGAAGACCATGGCGGTGCAGGGCGCTGCGGCCAGCAAGATGAGTCCGGCGATGTAGCTGTCGAGTTGGTCGGCAAGCAAGTAAGGAGCAAACAGGTGGCGGATGAAAATCCAGCCCAGCAGCGCCATCGAAAACGGCTTGACCAGCCAGTTGACGAACAAGGTCACGCCGATGCCGCGCACATGCTGGCGCACCTGGCCCAGAGCGCCGAAGTCCACTTTGACCAACATGGGGATGACCATCACCCAGATCAGCAAGCCCACCGGCAGATTGACCTTGGCGATTTCCATCTGGCCAATGGCCTGGAACACCTCGGGCATGAACTGGCCCAGCGCGATGCCGACCACGATGCACAGGAAAACCCAGACGGTGAGGTAACGTTCAAAAATGTTCATGGTTTGGCTTCAGTTGGCGCAGATGCGGTTCAGTTCGTTTTGCAGCTGGGCAGTGCTCAGCTGGTCCAGTGGCAATTGCAAGAGCTGCAACATGCGATAGCCAATCGCTTGGCGCGTCAATTCAAAAGCCTGGCGCTTGCCCTCATCGCCACCCAAGGCATTGGACGGATCGGGGTAGCCCCAGTGCACCTTGACCGGGCTGCCTGGCCAGTAAGGGCAAGTCTCGGCGGCGGCACTATCGCACACGGTGATCACGATGTGCATTTCAGGTGCGTCGGGTGCGGTGAATTCATCCCAGCTCTTGCTGCGGTAGCCGCTGGTGTCGATGCCCGCTTGGTTCAAGGCTTCCAGCGCAAAGGGGTTGAGCCTGCCGCTGGGCGCACTGCCCGCGCTGAACGCGCGGACATCGCGGCCCAGTTGCCGGGCCCAGTGGTTGAGCATGCCCTCGCTCAAGACGCTGCGGGCGGAGTTGTGGGTGCACAGGATGAGGACGTTGGTGGTCATGAGGGTGCTCGTTATTGTTGGCCAATGCGCTGGGCGTGGGCGTGCAGGGAGAGTCGGTCCAGGCTGTCAAAGGGCAAGGCCATGAACAATTCGATCCTTCGTTTGAGCGTGTAGGCCGCATCGCGGAAGTTCTTCTCGACTTCGGCTGGGGACTGTGCGGGCATATCACCCGGATCGGCGACGCCCCAGTGCGCACTGACGGGTTGTCCGGGCCACACAGGGCAGACTTCGCCAGCCGCTTGGTCACACACGGTGAAGATGAAATCCAGCACAGGTGCACCGGCTTGGCTGAACTCGGCCCAGCTTTTGCTGCGCACGCCTTGTGCGGGTACATCCAGGCTGGCCAGTGTGGCCAAGGCCTGGGGGTTGACGGTGCCATTGGGCATGCTGCCTGCAGAAAATGCCTGGAAGCGGCCTGCGCCCAGGTGGTTCATCAGACATTCGGCCATCACCGAGCGGACCGAGTTGCCGGTGCAGACAAAAAGAACGTTGTAAACAGGGTGTGTCATGGTGGTTCAGCAGCAAGAGGAAGACGAAGAGGTGGGGCCGCAGCATGCCGAGGCGGTTGCAGCAGCTTGGGCCGTGGGTGGTGCGCAGCAGACAGCGCCGGACGCCTGGACGGCCTGGTTTTCGTGGAAGACCGGGATGTTGCCCAAGGTGTGAAAGTGTTCCCAGGCGATGCCTTGCGGATCGGTGATCCAGTGCTTGTCGCTTTGGGCGTAGCAGCACGACGTTGAACCTTCATCGATCAGGGCCATGTCGGCGTTTTGGGCTTGGTTCTTCAGTTGCAGCAGTTCTTCGGCGGTATCGGTCTGGAATCCCAGGTGGTCCAGGCCAGCTTGGCCGCCGCGCGTGGAGATGGCAAAGTTCACACGCGGATCGTCCAGCATCCATTTGGCGTAATCGGTTTCAAGCCGGGTGGGAGGGGCCGAGAACAGGCGCTCGTAAAACGCGATGCTCGCTTTCAGGTCATCGACGCGGATGTGGACATGGAATCTTTTCATGGTGGTTCTCTTCAGCAGGGACAGGCGGTGACTTCTTCGGCAAGGCAGGCTTCGCCCTGGCAGCAGTTTTGCGTCAGGTAGGCGAGCACGCCGTTCATGTGCGCGTATTGCGCACGGTAAATCAGGTTGCGGCCGCTGCGCTCTTGCGAGATCAGATCGGCATGGAGCAACTCTTTCAGGTGGAAAGACAAGGTGGCCGCTGGCACGCCCAGGCCTTCGGCCATGACGGCGGGGGTCAGGCCCTGTGTGCCGGTGACCACCAGGGCGCGGAATATCTGCAGGCGGTGGGGCTGGGCCAGTGCGGCCAGTGCTTTGATGACGTGTTTCTCTTCCATAATTCGACTTTAGTGGAAATATATGACAATTCTATGTCGATCGATGAGCCTTGATCTGGCACATACCACCGACCTGAAATTCGCGTAGATTGAGCAAAGGATTCACTATGGTGCCGAACACGATGACCCGACTGCAATGGCTGCAAGCGCCGACCCGCTTTTTGTTTTTCACGGGCAAGGGGGGCGTGGGTAAAACTTCGCTGTCCACCGCCACGGCCATCGCGCTGGCCGATGCCGGGCAAAAAGTTCTGTTGGTCAGCACCGATGCGGCCTCCAATCTGGACGAAATGCTGGGCGTGCCCTTGAGCAACCAGCCGGTGGCCGTGCCCGGCGTGCCGGCCTGAGCCTGATCAACATCGACCCCGATGAGGCCGCCAGGGCCTACCGGCAGCGTGTGATCGATCAGATGGGCCCTGCCGCGCCCGAGGCCGACAAGGCGGTGGTGCGTGAACAGCTGTCGGGCGCCTGCACCACTGAGATCGCTTCGTTTGACGAATTCTCCAGCCTGCTGGCGCAAGACGCGCCGTATGCGCACATCGTGTTTGACACCGCGCCCAGTGGCCACACTTTGCGCTTGCTGAGTTTGCCCAAGGCCTGGAGCGGATTCTTGGCGGGCAATGACCAGGGGGCTTCGTGTCTGGGGCCCCATTCGGGCCTGAAGATGCAGGAGGCGCGCTTCAACCAGGCGTTGACCGCCCTCAGCAATCCGGCTTTGACCTCAGTGGTTCTGGTGGCACGCCCCGAGGTCAGTGCACTGGCCGAAGCCGCCCGCACCAGCGTGGAGCTCAAGGCCCTGGGTCTGACGCAGCAACGGCTGATCGTCAATGGCGTGTTCCATGCCAGCGTGCCCGATGATGTGGTCGCGCAAGCCATCGACAAGCAGGGGCAGCGGGCACTGGCGCAGATGCCCGAAGTCTTGCGCGCTTTGCCGCAGGACGAAGTGCCTTTGCGGGCGATGGACAACGTCGGTCTGCCTGCACTTCGGGCATTGCTCTCGGATGCGCCCTCTTCACCCAGCGGTTCTGCGGTCGTGGTGGACCCGCTGCAAGGGCAGAGCCTGCAGCAGCTGGTGGACGAGCTGGCACAGCAATCGCACGGCCTGATCATGGTGATGGGCAAGGGCGGTGTGGGCAAAACCACGGTGGCCGCGGCCTTGGCACTGGGTTTGCATCAACAAGGCAAAACCGTTCATCTGAGCACCACCGATCCGGCGGCGCACCTGGCCCAGACACTGCAGGCGCAGGTGCCGGGCCTGCAGGTCAGCCGCATTGACCCGAAGGTCGAAACGCAAAAATACATCGACAAAATCATGGCCGCCAAAGGCGCTTCGCTGGACGAACACGAGAAGGCCTTGCTGCTCGAAGACCTGCAATCGCCTTGCACCGAAGAGGTGGCGGTGTTCCACGCTTTTTCGCACATCGTGGCGCAGGCCCGCACGGGTTTTGTGGTGTTGGACACTGCACCCACCGGCCACTCGCTGCTGTTGATGGACGCCGCCGGGGCTTACCACCGGCAGATGCTCAGCAGTTTTGAAAAGCACACGGGCACGGCGGCCAAGGTGGTCACGCCGCTCATGCGCATGCAGGACCCGAGTTACACCCGGATCATTTTGGTGACTTTGCCCGAGGTCACGCCAGTATCGCAAGCAGCGGCCCTGCAAGAGGATTTGCGCCGCGCACAGATTGAACCCTACGCTTGGGTGCTCAACCGCTCGGTGCTGGCGGCCAGACCCCGTGACCCTTTGCTGGTGGCGCGTCTGGCGGGTGAGGTGCAGCAGATCCAGCGGATTCGACCCGCCCTGGCGGAAAGGTTGTTTGTCATCCCGTTCCAGTCCGAGCCACCGGTGGGGCTGACGGCTTTGCACCGTTTGTTGACGTCCTGAAGGGATGGCTTGGACAAGCCCGGGCTAAGATGGCTGACCTGAAAGATCTGCCGTGGACCTGCCCTTCATCACCGACCCTTTTTTCTACTTTGTCTCCGTGCCCGCCGTGCTGTTGCTGGGCATCAGCAAAAGCGGCTTTGGCGCGGGCTTGGGTTCGCTGGCCGTGCCGATGATGGCGTTGTCGGTCACAGTGCCCCAGGCCGCCGCGATCCTGATGCCGGTTCTGTTCGTCATGGACGTGTTGGGCATGGCGGCTTTCCGCAAAGACCTGGACAAGCGTCTGCTGCGTTTCATGCTGCCTTTTGCCTTGCTGGGCATCGGCATGGGCACTTTGCTTTTCAGATACCTGAACCCGCAATGGGTGGCAGGCATTGTGGGTTTGTTCACGCTGTTGTTCCTGGCGCAGCGGCTGCTTTTTCCGCCGCAGGCTGACAGCCCGCCACCGCCGCGCTGGCTGGGTGCGGTCTTGCTGACGGTTTCAGGCTTCACGAGTTTCATCGCACATGCCGGTGGGCCGCCGGTCAATGCGTATGTGATCCCGCTCAAGCTCAAGCCTGTGGTGTTCACCGGCACCATGGCCTTTTTGTTTTTCTTCATCAACATGGCCAAGTGGGTGCCTTACGCCTGGTTGGGTTTGCTGGACTTGCAAAACTTTGCGACCTCGCTGGTCTTGCTGCCTTTTGCGCCTTTGGGCGTGTGGATGGGGGTGCGCATCGCACGGCGCATCCAGCCGCAATTGTTCTATCGGCTGGTTTATGGGGGCATGTTTCTCACAGGCAGCAAACTCTTGTGGGATGCGTTTCACTGACGCGATGTTTGGATGGATGGCGCAAGAAGCCTGTGGTTTTAAAAATTCAGTCCCACGGCCAAAGCCATGCATGCATCTTCAGTGAATTGACCTGATTGCATGCGTGCGATGGTGTCTGAAGGCGTCAGTCTTAGAAACTCCTGAACCTCCCCGTCCATATTTTGAGGACGCACTTGTTCGGGCAACATGAGGTTATAGACCAGCAGTGTTTCGTTATGCCAGCCTTCAGGGACTTGCCTTTGTGTGCGGATGGCGCCAGCCCATGCCAGCTGGCTCGGTTGTGAAACATTCAACCCCGCTTCTTCTTGCAATTCCCGAACGGCAGTGGCCAGCGCTGTTTCACCAGCGGACAGGCCACCAGCAGTCAGATTGTCGAGCAGGCCTGGATCTGTTGCTTTGTTCAACGAGCGGCGACCACACCAGAGGTCACCATCGGGTAAGAAGCCGTTGATGTGTACCGCATGGCTCATCAGACCCAAGTGTCTGAACCCCGCACGCTCGACACAAAAATAGGGGGGTGTGTTCACATCGGGTGGGCAGCTTGGTGTTTCCCAAAAACAGAAGAATTCATCGCGCCAGCCCGGCAGACGGCCAAGGGATGCCTGATTTTTCAAAAAGTTTTGCAGATCGCGACTGCGGTGCAGACTGTTCTGAAAGGCACATGACCAAACCAAGCGGTCTTGCTGAATGGTGCAGTAAGGCAGCGCCGCGATCATTTGGTCGGCACGCTGTGCAGAAACCCAACCCAGATGCAAATGGTCCGCATACAGCATCAACCAGTCTTTTGGGTTGGGTGCTGCAGCATGAAATTTCAGGCGTTCCAGCCACGCCAGATCACAAGCGCTCAGCCGATTTAAAAATGATGCAATGGGCTGTGCAATTGCGCTCATGTGGGTCTCATCTCATGCTTTTTGAAGTTGATTGAATGACTTGGATGCGCTACTGATGCGTTTCGCTGGTGGTGTGACATGCATGCCGCTGATCTTGCAGACAAGGCATGACTGAGGTTTGAAAATTCCATGTCATTTCCACGACAGAATGCGGGTGGTGTGTCACTGTGACGTCATGCGGTTCATTCATCATCTACGCATGCACGAACGCCACAAGACGATTTTGGATCTTTACCGTGACGCAGACTGTGACGTCATGAAAATTTCATGAGTTCGACTTTTAGGTGTCACGAGCTTCTTTGATCATGGAGGCACAGATCAAAAGGAGTGTCCTCATGAAAGAGTTGCCCAGCCCCACCTTCGCACTGTCGCCCCTGAATTTGCCCAGGGGGTCACTTCATCCGGCGCAGTCCAACTCCGCTGTGGATTTCCTGCCTCGCCGTGCCAAAAACGCTATTGAAGTCAGTTGGGCAAAACATCAGGACGAAGTCCGCGAAGCACAGCGACTGAGGTTTGATATTTTCGGGACCGAGATGGGCGCGCGCCTGTCTTCCAAGGTGCCCGGTCATGATGTTGATCTGTTTGACGATTATTGTGAACACTTGTTGGTGCGTGAGGCGGCCACAGGCCAGGTGATCGGCACCTACCGTGTGTTGACCCCTGAGCAGGCCAAACGCGCTGGCAGCACTTACAGTGACACCGAATTTGATCTGACCCGTCTGCGCGACATGCGCAATCGCATGGTGGAACTGGGTCGCAGCTGCGTGCATGCCGACCACCGCCAGGGTGGTGTGATCATGGCACTGTGGGGCGCTTTGTTCGAGTTCATGGAGCGCAACCGCCTGGACGTGATGATCGGCTGCGCCAGCATCCCGATGTTGCACAACGGTGTGGTGACCGGCAATGCAGCCGCCAGCATCTGGCACCAATTGCGCGAAACGCATCTGGCCCCCATTCAATACCACGTTCGTCCACGTTTGCCGCTGCCGGTGGATGAGCTGGAGCATGACCTGGCCATTGAACCGCCCGCATTGATCAAGGGTTATCTGCGCCTGGGTGCCAAGGTGCTGGGTGCGCCGGCTTGGGATCCAGACTTTAATACGGCCGATTTGCCCATGATGATGCAAACGGCCGACATCCCTGCACGTTATCGCCGTCACTTCTCGGGGAGTGTCTGATGCGCGTGCCGACCGCAGACCTGAATACGGCCTTGTTGTTTGAGGCATCGCCCACGGCCACAAGACCGCTGACCGGTGCTGCGGTCGATGTGCCTGTCGACGCTGCAGCACCACCAGAAGAGGACGATTCGCCTGCAGACCGCCCACGGTTGCGGGCGATTTTCATTTCAGACCTGCACATCGGAACGCCTGGGTTTCAGGCCGATGCCTTGTTGGATTTCTTGAAGCACCACCGTTGTGAAACGCTTTATTTGGTGGGAGACATCGTCGATGGCTGGCAATTGCGCCGCCGCTGGTTTTGGCCTCAAAGTCACAACGATGTGGTGCAGAAGTTGCTTCGCCGTGCGCGCAAAGGCTGTCGCGTCATTTATGTGCCGGGCAACCACGATGAGTTTGCGCGGCACTTTGTGGGGCATGCCTTTGGCGGCGTGGAGGTGGTCCATGACACGGTGCACACCACGGCCGCAGGCCTCAGCTTGTGGGTGATCCATGGCGACCATTTCGACGGCGTGATCCAGTGTGCCAAGTGGCTGGCTTACGTGGGTGACTGGTTGTATGAATTGACCTTGAAGCTCAACCGCTACCTCAACAGTTGGCGTGCCCGCATGGGTTTGGGGTATTGGTCTTTGTCGGCTTATTTGAAACTCAAGGTCAAGAAAGCCGTGAATTTCATCAGCGACTTTGAAGTGGCTGTGGCCCAAGAGGCCAAGCGCCGAGGTTATGACGGTGTCGTGTGTGGTCACATTCACCACGCCGAGATCCGCGACGTCAACGGCATCTTGTATTGCAACGATGGTGATTGGGTGGAAAGCCGTACGGCACTGGTGGAGCACATGGACGGTCGCCTGGAGATCGTGCATTGGGGCGCAGGTGCAGCGGTGACGGTGCGCGAAATGCATGTGACGGAGGCTCTGGCGTGAAACTGGCCTTGATCACTGACGCATGGCATCCCCAAGTCAATGGTGTGGTCACAACTTTGCAGGAGCTGGTGGTGGCCCTGGCGCCCTTGGGTGTGCAGGTGGATGTGATCCATCCTGGCCTGTTTCGCAACAAGCCTTGTCCGGGCTACAAGGGGATCGATCTGGCGGTTCGCCCTGCCAAGCCCTTGGCTGAAATGCTGGATCAATTGCAGCCCGATGCGATCCATCTGGCCACCGAAGGTCCATTGGGTTGGGCGGCACGCCGGTATTGCCAAAAGCGCAAGTTGGCTTTCACCACGGCTTTTCACACCAAATTCCCTGAAATCCTGAATGCGGCTTTGCGGGTGCCCTTGTCCTGGGGGTATGCATTGTTTCGGCATTTTCACAAACCTTCTTCAGGTGTGATGGTGCCCACGCAGGGCGTGCTCGACATGTTGCAGACCCGCCGTTTCCAAAAGCTCAAGCCTTGGACGCATGGTGTGGACCTGGGTTTGTTTACCTACGAAGAAAAACCGCTGGATTTGCCGGGCTTGGCGCATCTGCCCAGGCCGTTTTCCTTGTTCGTGGGGCGGGTGTCTTATGAAAAGAACATCGAAGCCTTTGTGTCCATGAACTTACCGGGCACCCGCATCGTGTGCGGTGTGGGTCCGCTCGAAGCAAGTTTGCGCCAACGCTATCCGGATGTGGTGTGGATGGGGGTTTTGCCGCGCCCCGATCTGGCCCGTATTTATGCCGCATCCGATGTGTTCGTTTTTCCATCGAAAAGCGAAACTTTTGGGCTGGTCATGCTGGAGGCTATGGCCTGCGGCACACCAGTGGCCGCTTACCCGGTGGACGGTCCTTTGCAGGTTCTGGGCGCTGACCAAGGGGCTGCGGCCGGAGGGGTCTTGCACGAAGACCTGCGCAGCGCGGTCGATCAGGCCATGCGTGTACCGCGATCGGAGGCGCGCAAACGGGCCATGCACTTTGATTGGCCGCAAACCGCCCAGAGCTTTGCCTCGCATCTGGTCAGTGCACAGAGCATTGCGAAAAATAAGACCGAGGCTTTCATCGAACTGTCATGAAGATGACTTGAATTCTTCTTAAGATCGGATTTCATTGAGCAGAGAGATGAAAAAATGAGTTCCGAATCTTTGGTCAGCGCCGACGTGTCAGTCCCATCAACGTTGTTGGATCGTGACCTCAGCATCCTGGCATTCAATGAGCGTGTGCTCGATTGGGCCCACAGGTCCGAGGTGCCCGTGCTGGAGCGGTTGCGCTACTTGTGCATTGTGTCGTCCAACCTGGACGAATTTTTTGAAGTGCGTGCCGAGCCCCACGTGATGGGCGCCCTGCATGGTTTGCGCACGGGTCCTTACACCAAGGACAGTCTGTTGGCGATTACCGAACAGGCCAACGCCATGGTGGCGCGTCAATACGCCTTGTACAACGACGATCTCTTGCCGGCCTTGGAGCGTCAAGGATTTCGCATCCTGTCGCATGGTGAGCGCAATGCCGAGCAGCGCCGCTGGGTGCGCAGTTATTTTCAGCGTGAAGTGCAGCCCTTGCTGGTGCCGGTCGGGCTTGATCCCGCACACCCCTTTCCGCAGGTCGCCAACAAGTCCCTGAACTTCATTGTTCAGTTGTCGGGCAAGGACGCATTTGGCCGCTCCAACGAGATCGCCATCGTGAAGGTGCCTCGTGTTCTGCCCCGCTTGATCCCTTTGCCGGCCAAGTTGTGTGAAGGTTCGACGTCGTTCGTGTTGTTGTCCAGTGTGGTGCGTGCGCATTTGAGCGAGCTGTTCCCAGGGCGCGAAGTGGGGCAGTTCTCGCAGTTCCGGGTGACACGCCATTCGGACTTGGCGGTGGACGAGGACGACATCGGCAATTTGCGCACCGCATTGCGACAGGGTTTGCAGCATCGCAACTATGGGCAAGCGGTCCGCTTGGAAGTGTCTTCGGACTGCTCACCGCGATTGGCCGAATTTTTGCGTAAGGAGTTTGAACTGCCGGATCTGTCGGTGTTCCGTGTCAATGGGCCCGTGAACCTGGTGCGCCTGATGCAGCTGATCGATCTGGCGGACGCGCCCCATCTGCTGTTTCCGCCCTACAAGGCGAGTTACCCGGTGCAGCTGCCGCGCCACGGCTCGATCATGGCGCGTTTGCGTGAAGGCGATGTGGTGATTCATCAGCCTTTCGAGAGCTTTGATGGGGTGTTGGCATTTTTGCGCGAGGCAGTTCATGACCCGCAGGTCCTGGCGATCAAGCAGACCATCTACCGCACGGGCAGTGACCCGGTCATGATGGACCTGTTGCGCGAAGCCGTGCGCCAAGGCAAAGAGGTCACGGCGGTGGTGGAGCTCAAGGCGCGTTTTGACGAAGAGGCCAACATCAATTGGGCGGAGCAGCTGGAATCGATTGGGGTGCAGGTGGTGTACGGTGTGGTGGGGCTCAAAACCCACGCCAAGATGCTGCTGGTCACACGGCGTGAGGGGCGTGTCTTGCGCCGTTATGGGCATCTGTCCACCGGCAACTACAACGCTCGCACGGCCAGGCTGTACACCGACATCAGTTACCTGACTGCAGACGCCAGCATCACCGCCGACATGGACCAGTTGTTTGGGCATCTGGCCAGCCAAAGTCGCTTGCCTAGAATGAAGCGCTTGCTGGTGGCCCCGTTTCAGTTGCATGCGGCCATGCAGGCACGCATCCATGCGGTGGGTGAAGCGGCGGCCGCAGGGCGCGATGCCCGCATCGTGATCAAGATGAACGCCCTGACCGACTTGCCCTTGATTGAAGCCTTGCTGGAGGCTGGGGCCAAAGGCGCCAAGATCGATTTGATCGTGCGTGGCGCCTGTATGCTGCCAGCTCGCATGCCCGGGGTGAGTGAAAACATCCGGGTGCGCTCGGTGATTGGTCGTTTCCTGGAGCATTCCCGGGTGTTCTATTTCCGTTCGGACGAAGAAGAGTCCTTGTACTTGTCCAGCGCCGACTGGATGAGCCGCAACATGACCCGGCGCATCGAACTGGCTTGGCCGGTGGACGATCCGGTGCTGCGTCAGCGCATCATCGATGAATGCTTGCTGGCCTATTTGCATGACAGCCGTGATGCCTGGGATCTGGCACCGGATGGCCGCTACCACCGGGTGGGTTTGCATGCGCCAGGGCACGGCGCTCAAAACGCTCTGATGGCTCGTTACAGCGCAGCAACTGCTCAGGAGTAATGAACATGGACTTGATCTTGTGGCGGCACGCGGAAGCACATGATGCAGAGCCTGGGCAAGATGACATGCAACGCCGTCTGACGGGACGTGGTGAAAAAAATGCCGCCCGAATGGCAGCCTGGCTGGAGAGCCAATTGCCTCAGGGCGCGCGGATTCTCACCAGTCCTGCCGTCAGGGCTGAACAAACGGTTCGGGCCTTGGGCCGGAAATACAAGGTGCGTGATGCCCTCTCACCGGGTGCCACGGTCGATGACTTGCTGGAGGCGGCTGGCTGGCCCGATGCCAAATACCCGGTGGTTTTGGTGGGGCATCAACCGTCACTGGGCGCGTTGATTTCGCGTTTGCTGCAGATGGGCGGAGAGCCTTGTGCCGTGCGCAAGGGTGCGATCTGGTGGTTGCGTCACCGCCACCGTGATGAACAGGATCAAACCGTGATCCTGTCCGTCATGGTGCCAGACCGTCTTTGAACTCAGTCCTTGGCAGGACGGCCGGTTTTCAGTGTCGGAACGCCAGCCAGAGCCTTTTTGAATGCGGCGTCTTGCAGACCCGAGATCAGTTGCAGACCCGCACGGATCAGTTCACTTTTCTTGACTTCCACGCCCAGAGTCATGGCACGTTTTTTCATGTCGGCGATTTGCGTGAACTCGGTTTTGGGGATGGTGAAGCTGTCACGCACCACTTTGACTTTTTTCTCTTTCACCGGCTTGGCTTTCACAGCTTGAGCTTTTTTGACCACAGGTTTGACCAAGGTGCTGGCAGTCTTGGTGGGAGCCTTGGCGGGCGATGCCGCTTTCTTGCTCGCAGTCTGGGGCGCGCGCTTGGCTGTCACTGGAGAGGCTTTTTTTGCGGGCGTTTTGCGCGTGCCAGTGGGTGCTTTTGTCGCGGGTTTGACGGCTGTCTGAGGTGCAGCGGAACTGCTGTGGGTGGCAACTTGTGAAGTGCTCATGAAGGATCTCCTTTTTTAAACAGTGTATACAGTTTATACTGTTGTTTTGAAAAAATCAATCCAGCTTCTATTTGTACTCAATCGAGCGTGGATATCGGCTTTGAATCAGACGAATTCCACTTTGAGTTCCCACCCCGTCTTGAGCCAGGCCACGCATTCTTCGCGCAAGAGATGGGCCGATTGAGGCCACTGTTCAGCCCACTCGGCACTGAGCTTCAGGCGCATGGACTGGCGAACGGTGTCACAGGTGATCTCGACCGATGCGGTGTCCGGCTCGCGCCGTGCGTGGCAAAGAATCACGGACAAGCGCAAGACATGAGT
>Ga0228700_1000253_pt1 | contig 52256 bp, 70 predicted proteins | sample McNCre317_Aug_MG_FD_178019 | JGI IMG/M metagenome (GOLD analysis project Ga0228700, IMG submission 178019) | Freshwater microbial communities from McNutts Creek, Athens, Georgia, United States - 3-17_Aug_MG | ecosystem: Environmental > Aquatic > Freshwater > Creek | place: USA: Georgia...
CCACCACCAGACTCGAACCAGCCAAGACTAATCCTGAGCTGATTCGAAACTTCTGCATCATCGCTCACATCGACCACGGTAAGAGCACTCTGGCAGACCGCATGCTTCAGCTAACCGGTGTGGTTCAGAACCGCGACATGCGCGCCCAGTACCTAGACCGCATGGACATTGAGCGTGAGCGCGGCATCACCATCAAGAGCCAGGCCGTTCGCATGCCTTGGGAACTAGACGGCAAGACCTACGCACTGAACATGATTGACACCCCGGGACACGTTGACTTCACCTACGAGGTTTCCCGCTCACTTGCCGCCTGTGAGGGTGCAATCCTCCTGGTAGATGCAGCGCAGGGCATCGAGGCTCAGACTCTGGCCAACCTCTACCTGGCCATGGAGAACGACCTAACCATCATCCCGGTTCTCAACAAGATCGACCTTCCGGCTGCACAGCCTGAGAAGTACGCGGAAGAAATCTCCGAGCTAATCGGCTGCGACCCAGAGAGCATTCTGAAGGTATCCGGCAAGACCGGCTTTGGCGTTGAGGAACTTCTGGACCACGTGGTTCGCACCCTGCCAGCCCCAACCGGAGACCCTAACGCTCCGGCCCGAGCAATGATCTTCGACTCGGTTTACGACTCCTACCGCGGCGTTATCACCTACGTGCGAATGGTGGACGGCCACCTGGCTTCGCGCGAAAAGATTCAGATGATGAGCACTAAGGCGGTTCACGAACTGCTTGAGATTGGTGTCTCCTCGCCCGAGCCTGAGCCAACCAAGGGACTTGGTGTTGGCGAAGTGGGTTATCTCATCACCGGCGTAAAAGACGTTCGCCAGAGCAAGGTGGGAGACACCATCACGCTCAACGCCAAGCCGGCAGCCGAAGCCCTAACGGGTTACTCGGAGCCGCTCCCAATGGTTTACTCAGGTGTTTATCCCATCGATGGCAGCGACTACCCAAACCTGCGTGAAGCGCTAGACAAGCTGAAGTTGAGCGACGCGGCCCTGGTTTACGAACCGGAAACCTCCGTGGCGCTTGGATTTGGATTTCGCTGTGGCTTCCTGGGTCTACTGCACCTTGAGATTGTTACCGAGCGCCTCGAGCGCGAGTTCGGACTCGACCTGATTGCCACCGCGCCAAGCGTGGTTTACGAAGTGACCATGGACGACGGCAAGGACATCACCGTTACCAACCCGAGCGAGTTCCCAACCGGCAAGGTGAAGAAGGTGCTGGAGCCAATGGTGAAGGCAAACATCCTTGCTCCAAAGGACTACGTTGGCGCCATCATGGAGCTCTGCCAGGGGCGCCGCGGCACCATGATCGACATGCAGTACCTGGGTGAAGACCGCGTTCAGCTTCGCTACAACCTGCCACTAGCCGAAATCGTTTTCGACTTCTTCGACCTGCTCAAGAGCCGCACCCAGGGCTATGCGTCGTTGGACTACGAAGAGGCAGGCCTGGCCGAGGGCGACCTGGTGAAGGTTGACATTCTGCTGCAAGGCGAGCAGGTTGACGCATTCAGCGCGATTGTGCACAAAGATAACGCTTACGCATACGGCGTGAAGATGACCACCAAGCTGCGTGAGTTGATTCCGCGCCAGCAGTTTGAGGTGCCAATCCAGGCGGCCATCGGTGCAAGAATCATTGCCCGCGAATCCATTCGCGCAATGCGCAAAGACGTTCTTGCCAAGTGTTACGGCGGTGACATCAGCCGAAAGCGCAAGCTACTCGAGAAGCAAAAAGAGGGTAAGAAGCGCATGAAGATGGTGGGCCGCGTTGAGGTTCCGCAAGAGGCGTTCATCGCCGCGCTTTCCACCGATGGTGAGAAGAAGGAAAAGAAGAACTAGCAATGGCACAACTGCCGCTAGGCAATCCGGCACCCATCGATGGGTTGCTGCCCGTGTCTGTGGCAGACGCGCAGGACAAGTCTTTTCACGCCTACGTTCACATTCCGTTTTGCTCGGTTCGTTGCGGCTACTGCGACTTCAACACCTACATTTCCACCGAACTGCGTGGCATCACTCAGACTGGTTTTTTTCAGCACCTGATTACCGAAATCGAGTTCAGCAAGCGTGTGCTGGCCGACTCTGGTTTCAAGCCGCAACCGCTGAGCAGCGTGTTTTTTGGAGGCGGAACCCCGAGCCAGTTGCCGGCCGCGGATTTGGCGGCTGTGCTGCATGCCCTCATCGATGCGTTTGGAATTGAAGCGGACGCGGAGGTGACCACAGAGGCCAACCCCGACGACGTGACCTTGGAGTTTTTGCAGGAGTTGAAGGCCGCCGGGTTCACTCGCGTGAGCTTTGGAATGCAGTCGGCCGTTCCTTCCGTGTTAAAGGTTCTAGACCGCGGGCACACGCCCGAGAAGGTGCCGCAGGTGGTGGCCTGGGCCAAGCAGATTGGCCTGCAAACCTCGGTGGACCTCATTTACGGTGCGCCAACGGAGACCATTGCGGATTGGCAGGAATCCATCGATGCGGCACTCGCGCTCAAGACCGACCACATCAGCGCCTACTCGCTGATTGTTGAGCCCGGCACCAAGATGGCCCGCCAGATTGCCAACGGCGATCTGCCTGAACCAGACGAAGACGAACAGGCCACTAAGTACGAACTAGCCGATGCGGCCTTTGCCGCTGCCGGTCTGGACTGGTACGAGGTGAGTAACTGGGCAACTGGTGCGGAAACCGCCAGTAAGCACAACCTGAGTTACTGGCAGGGCAAGAACTGGTGGGGCTACGGGCCAGGAGCTCACAGCCACGTTGGGGGAGTGCGCTGGTGGAACCAGAAGCACCCGGCCAGCTACGTGGCTCCTCTGTTGCGCGGCGAATCGCCAGCTCTCGGTCGCGAAACCCTCAGCGGCGAAACCCAGCTTGAGGAGCAGGTGCTTTTGGAGATCCGCACACGCGCCGGACTTTCCATCGATGTGTTGAAGCAACTTGGTGTGTATCAAGCCAAGGTGGTTGCCGGCCTGATTGCCGACGAACTTGTGGACCCAAAGCTGGCCATGCGCGGGCAGCTTTCGCTCACCCAAAAGGGTCGCCTGCTGGCAGACTCCGTGGTGCGTTCGCTCCTGGTCTAACGCGGCTACTTCACGAAGTTGTAGCTGTAACCAAACTTGAACTCGCGGCCCTCGCTTGCCGCAACGGCGGCCAAGACAATCTGAATGAACGCGTAAATAGCAATGACCGGCCAAAGCAGCAAACCTACGATGGTGATTCCGGTGAGGAAGTAAGCACAAATCAGCGAAATCTGAAAGTTGAGCGCCGCGGTGGCGTGCTGGGTGATTAGACGACCACGACCGCGGAAGGCCAGGTACGACACAAACGGAGCCAGAAACGGAAAGAAGAAGCTGAGCACGTGGGTGAGAATGGCGAAGGTGCGTTCGTTCTCAGGAGTCAGTGGGGTCATCGATGGTGTGTCGCTCATGGTTTTAGCATATCGCCACGGCTCAACTCGGAGTAAAATTGGCACTCAAGATACCAGAGTGCTAACGAGGTGACCATGATTCCAGACAGAAGTGCAGAAGTGCTCCGCGCTATCGTTCAGGACTACATTGCCACTCGCGAGCCGGTTGGCTCCAAGTCGCTTGTTGAACGCCACGGTTTCGGGGTATCGGCGGCCACGATTCGCAACGACATGGCTCTTCTCGAAGAGGAAGAACTCATTGTTGCCCCACACACTTCGAGTGGGCGCGTGCCAACCGACAAGGGTTACCGCATGTTTGTGGACCGCCTCAACGAGGTGAAACCACTCAGCAGCGCTGAGCGATTCGCGATTGAAAGTTTCTTGGCTAACTCGGCCGACCTGGACGAGATTTTGGGTCGTACGGTGAAGTTGCTGTCGCAGCTGACCAACCAGATGGCCGTGGTTCAGTACCCAACGCTCGGTCGCTCCAAGGTCCGGAGTGTTGAACTCGTTCCTGTTTCAGACTCTCGCGTGTTGCTCATTTTGGTAACCGACTCTGGGCGAATCCAGCAGCACGTTTTGGATCTCGGTGTCCACGCCGATGCTGCTTTCCTTGGCGAAGTTCGCGCCAAGTTGATGACTCAACTGTTTGACGCACCACTTTCATCGGTGGCTTCCAAACTGGCTTCCTTCCAAAAGGAGTTCGTTCCGGAACGTCAGGCCATCGCGGCAGATTTTGTTGGCAACCTCATTGACCTGGTAGATGCCAACCGCAGCGAGAAGATCATTGTGGCTGGTGCGTCCAACCTGACTCGGCGCGAGAACGACTTCATGGGTGGCATCACTCCGGTCTTGGAAGCCATTGAGCAGCAGGTGGTTTTGCTCAAACTCTTCAGTGAGCTTGAGGAACAACAGAACGGCGTTTCATTGTTGATTGGTAAAGAGAACCAGTACAACCAGTTCAGCAACACTTCGGTTTTGGTTAGCGGTTACCAGAACGAGGGAACCGAGATGGCCAAGGTTGGCGTTATTGGCCCAACCCGCATGGATTATTCAACCAACATTGCCGCGGTGAGCGCCGTGGCCAGTTACCTAACCAAGTTGCTTGGCAACTAAAGCATTAGAGAAGGCAAGACTTTGGCAGACCACTACGAAGTACTAGGCGTTAGCAAGCAGGCCACCAGCGATGAGATTAAGAAGGCTTATCGCAAGCTGGCACGCGAGCTGCACCCAGACGTGAACCCTGCGCCGGAGGCTCAGGAGAAATTCAAGCTGGTCACCCACGCCTATGAGGTGCTGAGCGACGACACCCAGCGCCGCAACTATGACATGGGCGGCACGGGGGCCGGTGGTGGTTTTGGCGGAGCAAACTTTGGTTTTGGCGACATCTTTGACACATTCTTTGGCGGCGGCGGTCAGCGCGGGCCTCGCTCGCGTGCCGAACGCGGTCAGGATGCTCTTCTCAAGGTTGAGCTCACACTCGCCGAGGTAGTCTTTGGTGTGGCCAAGAGCCTCGAAATCGACACCGCCGTGATTTGTGGCACCTGCAACGGAACCACTTGCCGCCCTGGAAGCCAGCCGGTTACCTGTGACATCTGTCGCGGTGCCGGTCAGGTTCAGCGTGAGGTTCGCTCGATGCTGGGCAACATCGTGACCAGCCAGCCTTGTAACGCCTGCCGCGGATACGGACAGGTTGTGCCAGACCCTTGTGTGGACTGCCGCGGCCAGGGTCGAATTCGTGCCCGCCGAAACCTAGACCTTAACATTCCTGCCGGAGTTGAAGACGGTCTTCGTCTGCAGCTGGCCAGCCAGGGCGAGGTTGGCTTTGCTGGCGGGCCAAACGGCGACCTTTACGTTGACATCGTTGTGAAGAACCACGACGTGTTCGGCCGCCGCAACGATGACCTAACCTGCACCATCGAGGTGCCACTGCACGACGCCGTTTTGGGCCGTCACACCCGCATTGAAACCTTTGATGGCGAGCAGGAAGTAGTGCTGGAGCCAGGCGTGCAAACCGGCGACGTGATCACGCTCAAGGGCAAGGGTGTAACCAAGCTTCGCGGCCACGGCCGTGGCGACCTGCAGATCACCGTTCAGGTGCTCACTCCAACAAAGTTGGATTCCAAGCAAAAGGACCTCTTCAAGCAGCTGGCCGCGCTTCGAAAGAACGAAACCATTGGGCTCAAGAAGCAGCACGTTGGCTTCTTTGGCAAGGGTAAGGGTCGCTAGTTGGTAACCCCGCTCTTCGCGCACCCACTCACCGGAGTTTCGGTGGGCGAAGTTGCCAACGGCAATGGTTTTGCAGGCGCCGGGATTCTGCTTTCCGGCGCGGAAGCGAAACACGCAATCTCGGTTCGCCGCATGCGTGTGGGCGAGGCCATTCAGCTGGCGAATGGTTCCGGTCTGCGCGCGGTGGGTGTGATTTCTTCCATCGATGATTCCAAAGGCGGTCAAAGCCTCATCATGACCGCGGAATCTGTAGTGCAGGAGACCAAGCCGGACCCGGCGCTGGTTCTGGTTCAGGCGCTGGCAAAGGGCGACCGAGACGAGCTGGCCATTCAGGCCGCAACCGAGTTGGGTGCATTCGGCGTGATTCCCTGGCAGGCAGACCGCAGCGTTTCGCGTTGGGAAGGCGCCAAGATTGCCAAGGGCGTGGAGCGTTGGCAGAGCATCGTGACCGAGGCCGCCAAGCAGGCGCTTCGTGCCTTCACTCCCGTTGTTGAGGAGCCGATCACCACGAAGCAGTTGGTGGCCAAGCAGGCTTCCGGAAGTTCTGAGGAATTCGCTCAGGTGTTGGTGCTCGATCCAACGGCTAGTCAGTCACTATCAACTGTTGATCTGGCGTCCCAAGGTTCGATTGCAATCGTGGTTGGGCCTGAGGGCGGAATCACCGATCACGAACTTGACCTGCTTGAAAAAGCCGGAGCCGTGCGCGTGCACCTGGGCGCGTCTATTCTGCGCACGTCAACCGCCGGAATGGCCGCAATCAGCGTGCTGCAGAGTCGCATGGGCGCTTGGCAGTAGCCCAACTAAACTGAAGCAAAGAGGAACAAATGGACTGTATTTTCTGCAAGATTGTTGCCGGTGAAATTCCCGCCACGCTGGTTGGCGAAACCGAACACGCCATTGCGTTCAACGACATTTCCCCGCAGAAGCCGGTTCACATTCTGGTGGTTCCAAAACACCATCACACCGATGTAGCCGACTTGGCGTTCAACGACCCAACCGCACTTGTAGACCTCATCCAGCTTGGTTCCAACCTGGCGCGCGAGCACTCCACGGGTTCGTTCCGACTGACTTTCAACACCGGCTCCGAGGCTGGACAGACCGTGTTCCACGCCCACGGCCACATCACCAGCACCACGCCGTTGCGCAAGAGCACCAACTCGACAGACGAAAAGTAAGCGGCCCAGTTGACTCCAAATAACTCCGCAGGCAACTCCTCAGCCGCCCAAAAACAGGGCTGGTTGCAGCGCAAGGTTGACCTGAACGACTCGCAGTTGGTTTCGCTCTACGGACCAGAGGATCGCCTGCTCAAGGCGCTGGAACTCACGCTTCCAGACGTTGAGGTCATGGCTCGGGGAAATCAGATTCAGCTCAGTGGCCCAGCCGCATCGGTGAAAAAAGCAGAAGACCTGGTCTATGAACTGGTGAAGCTGCTGGAGACCGGTCAGCACCTGACGGAACAGGACCTGCAGCGCAGTTCTCGCATGCTAGATAACAGCGATGGCCCGCGCCCGGCCGAGGTGCTCAGTCAGAGCATTCTGAGTTCGCGCGGCAAGAGCATTCGACCAAAGACGGTTGGTCAAAAAGAATACGTAGACGCCATCGATGAAAACACAATCGTGTTCGGAATCGGTCCGGCTGGAACTGGTAAGACTTACCTGGCAATGGCCAAGGCGGTGCAGGCTCTGCAACGCAAGGAAGTTAGCCGCATCATTCTCACGCGTCCAGCGGTTGAGGCGGGGGAGCGCCTGGGATTCCTGCCGGGAACCCTTACCGACAAGATTGACCCTTACCTTCGCCCGCTGTTTGACGCGTTGCACGAGATGCTCGACCCTGAGTCGGTTCCCAAGCTCATGGCAGCAGGAACCATTGAGGTTGCGCCGCTGGCCTACATGCGCGGCCGCACCCTGAACGACTCGTTCATCATTCTCGATGAGGCCCAGAACACCACGCCGGAGCAGATGAAGATGTTCCTCACCCGTCTTGGCTTCAACAGCAAGATGGTGGTCACAGGTGACATCACCCAGGTAGACCTGCCCGCCGGCGTTAGCGGACTGCGCACCGCCGAGGGCATCCTTACCGGTGTAACCGACATGCACTTCAGTTACCTGAGTGCGGCGGATGTGGTTCGTCACAGCCTGGTTTCCAGAATCGTGGATGCCTACGCAAAGTTTGATGAAAAGCAGTTGGTCAACAAGGCCAACGAAAAGGCCAAGCACAATTCCGGAGGCAAGCGATGAGCATTGAGATGAGCAACGAGACCGAATGGCCGGTTGACGAAGATCGCGTTTACAAGCTTGCCGAGTTTGCGATGGACCGCATGCGCCTGCACCCAAACACAGACCTTTACCTGCGTTTTGTTGACCTGGAGACCATGACTGACCTTCACGTTCGCCACATGGACGAACCTGGACCCACCGATGTGCTGAGCTTCCCCATGGATGAGCTTCTGCCAGGAGACAACCTCTCGGTGACCCCAGAGGGCATCCTTGGCGACATTGTGATTTGCCCGGATTTCGCCGAGGCTCAGGCCGAAAAGGCTGGTCACCCAGCCATGAACGAAATCCTGCTTTTGACCACTCACGGAATCCTGCACCTGCTGGGATTCGATCACGCGGAACCAGACGAGGAAGCTCAGATGTTTGGCCTGCAGCGTGAAATCCTAGAAGCGTTTTACGCTCAGGAAGCAGCAGCTTGATCCCAGCAATCGCAGCCACAATCTTGGCGTTGGTGACCATTCCCGTAACCATCGTGGAATCTGCTCTCCAGCGCGAGGACAAGGCCGACCTTGCCGAATCCTGGGGCTTTCTCAAGGTTCTGTTTAGCAGCCTGTTCGCGCTGTTACTGGGTCAGGCCCTGGCGCCGCGTGGCCTGCTCTGGTGGGTAAACGTTTTGGTGGCCATCCTGGTCACCCTTGCTATGGTTTTTGCCACGCAACTGCTAGCAAAGTGGCTGTCTCACGGCAAGGTGGGCAAGGCGCTCATCGGTGCTCTGGAACCACTGATCAAGCGCGTGAACCTGGCCTTCACCCCGCTATCTGGGCCCAAGCTGGTTCAAGACGAGTTCGAGCAGGAACTCATCGAGTCGGTAGACGACTTCACCGAGACCATTGCGCGCGAAATCATGGTTCCGCGAATCGACATGGCAACAATCGCATCGGACGCCACATTGGCCAAGGCTATGACCCTGTTTCTGCGCACCGGCTACTCAAGACTTCCGGTCACCGGCAAATCCATCGATGACATTGTTGGTGTCTTGTACGTAAAAGACGTGTCGCGCATCAGCTTTGAAAACCCGCAGCGTCTCACCGAAACCGTGACCAAGTCAATGCGTAAGGCCATCTTCATTCCCGAATCCAAGCCGGTGGACGACCTGCTGCAGGAGATGCAGCTTAGCTCCACTCACATCGCACTAATCATCGATGAATACGGCGGCGTGGCCGGTCTGGTGACCATGGAAGACGTGATCGAGGAACTGGTTGGCGAAATCAGCGACGAGTACGACCGCGAGGTTTCGGATGTTGAGAAGCTGGAAGACGGCAAGTACCTGGTGAATGCCCGCTATTCGCTGTTTGAACTGGGCGAACTTTTTGATCTTGAACTGGAAGACGAAGACGTGGACAGCGTTGGCGGATTGGTGGCCAAGGAGCTGGGTCGTCTGGCAAAGCACGGCGAGGTGGTTACAGTTAGTGGACTGCGCTTTACCGTGAACCGCGTTGAACCGCGCCGAAAGCGCCTGGTTTCCGTTCTGGTAGAACGAACTTCTGAACTGGCAGACGCCGAATCAGTATTTGATAGCAAGGAAAACAATGAGCTTTAGATCTGGATTCGTGTCGTTTGTTGGCCGCCCAAACGTGGGAAAGTCAACCCTCACCAACGCGTTGGTGGGGCAGAAGATTGCCATCACCTCGGCAAAGCCACAGACCACTCGCCGCGCCATTCGCGGAATCGTTCACCAGCCACAGGGGCAGTTGATTTTGGTGGACACACCTGGACTGCACCGCCCGCGCACCCTGCTGGGTGAGCGCCTGAACGACCTGGTTGAAAACACGCTTGGCGACGTGGACGTGATTTGCTTTTGCGTTCCTGCCAACGAGAAGATCGGCCCTGGCGACAAGTTCATCAACGAGCAGCTTGACCAGTTCCGCAAGGCCAAGAAGGTGGCGATTGTCACCAAGACCGAGCTGGTGGACAAGAAGGCGGTTGCCGAGCAGCTGCTGGCGCTGAGCATGCTGCGCGAGTTCGAAGCGATCATTCCGGTTTCGGCCCTTGCCAACGACCAGTTGGACGTGCTCACCAAGGTGCTCATCGACCTGCTCCCTGAGGGACCTGCGCTTTATCCAGCGGACGCGGTGACCGATGAGTCCATCGAAGACCGAATTTGCGAACTGATTCGTGAGGCCGCACTCGAGGGAGTTCGCGACGAACTTCCGCACTCGCTTGCCGTGACCATCGATGAAATCAACAAGCGACCAGACAAGGACATGTTTGACGTTCACGCCAACGTGTTTGTGGAACGCGATAGTCAGAAGAGCATCATCATTGGCAAGGGCGGTTCTCGTCTGCGCGATGTTGGCACCAAGGCCCGCCCCGAAATCGAGGTTTTGCTGGGTTCCAAGGTGTTCCTTTCGATCCGCGTGAAGGTGGCGCAAGACTGGCAGCGTGACCCTAAACTTCTGGGCAGACTTGGTTTCTAGCGCCAGTTTGGGCTAACCTAAAAACGTGTTCTGCTTGCTTCTACTTAGCGGCCGCAACGAGGCCTAACCAAGGCCATCCTCGTTGCGGTGCTTGCTGTTGGCTTTCAAAACCCCAAATCTTTTAGAGGACACAAAATGCAGAATTCACAAAAGCCATCTGGCATGCCAGTGCACAAGTACGTGCCGTTCCACGAGCAGATCGACGTATCGCTTCCGGACCGCACCTGGCCTTCAAAGCGAATCACTCAGGCCCCACGCTGGTGTGCGGTTGACCTTCGCGATGGCAACCAGGCGCTAATCGACCCAATGAGCCCAGAGCGCAAGCTCAAGATGTTCCAGTTGCTTGTGAACATGGGCTACAAGGAGATCGAGGTTGGTTTCCCTTCGGCTTCGCAGACCGACTTCGACTTTGTGCGTGAACTCATCGAGGGTGGGCACATTCCAGATGACGTAATCATTCAGGTTCTAACCCAGGCTCGCGACCACCTGATCGAGCGCACCTACGAGAGCATCAAGGGTGCCAAGCAGGCCATCGTTCACTTCTACAACAGCACCTCGGTATTGCAGCGTCGCGTTGTGTTCAACCAGGAGCGCGACGGCATCAAGGAGATCGCTCTTCACGGTGCACGCAAGTGTCTCGAGATGGAAAAGACCGTTCCTGAGACCAAGGTTTACTACGAGTACTCGCCAGAAAGCTACACCGGAACCGAGTTGGAGTACGCGGTTGAGGTTTGCAACGCAATCATCGATGTGATTCAGCCAACCCCGGACCACAAGATGGTCATCAACCTGCCTGCCACCGTTGAGATGGCAACCCCTAACGTTTACGCCGACAGCATCGAGTGGATGCACCGCAACCTGGCCAAGCGTGACAGCGTTCTGATCAGCCTTCACCCGCACAACGACCGCGGAACCGCAGTTGCCGCCGCCGAGTTGGGCTACCTGGCCGGAGCGGACCGCATCGAGGGTTGCTTGTTTGGAAACGGTGAGCGCACCGGAAACGTGGACCTAGTTACTCTGGGCATGAACCTGTTCAGTCAGGGAATCGACCCACACATCAACTTTGGCGACCTAGACGAAATCAAGCGCACTGTTGAGTACTGCAACCAGTTGCCGGTTCCAGAGCGCAGCCCATACGGCGGAGACTTGGTTTACACCGCTTTCAGTGGCTCGCACCAGGACGCAATCAAAAAGGGCTTCGAGCTCATGAACAAGCAGGCTCAGGCCGAAGGCAAGAGCGTTGACGACCTGGTTTGGGCTGTTCCTTACCTACCAATCGACCCTAAGGACGTTGGCCGCAGCTACGAGGCCGTGATTCGCGTGAACTCGCAGAGCGGTAAGGGTGGCGTTGCCTACCTATTGAAGTCAGACCACAACATCGATCTGCCGCGCAAGTTGCAGATCGAGTTCAGTCGCGTGGTTCAGAACGTGACAGACAGCGCCGGTGGCGAGGTCACCAGCGAACAGCTTTGGGACATTTTCAACGATGAGTACCTGCCGGCTCCTGCAGACAAGCCAGAACTCAAGTGGGGCCGCTTTGAGTTGAAGCGCATGCGCACCGCCAGCGAGATGGATGGTCAGCTTGACCTGGACATCGTGCTGCGCGATGGCGCCAACGAGGTTGCCTGCAAGGGTGCCGGAAACGGTCCAATCAGCGCATTCCTCGATGTGCTTACCCAGTTGGGCGTTCAGGTTCGTTTGCTCGACTACGTTGAGCACACCCTTGGCGCATCGAGCGACTCTCAGGCGGCGGCTTACATCGAACTTGAGGTGAACGGTCAGACCCTTTGGGGCGTGGGCATCGATGGCGACATCGCAACCGCGTCGCTCAAGGCCGTTATCTCAGGTGTGAACCGCGCCCTGCGTGGTTAACCGAGGGTAAGTACCGAGCCCTCCGCGCCTAGCCACAGCGTTGCCTCCAGCGTTGTGACCAGCGCATGGCGGATACTTGACCCGTGCCCCTTTACCGAGACGAAGCAGTAGTTCTGCGCACCCACAAGCTGGGTGAGGCAGACCGCATCGTCACGTTCCTAACAAAGCAAAACGGTCAGGTTCGCGCCGTTGCCAAGGGAGTGCGTCGCACCGCGTCTAAATTTGGTTCGCGTCTTGAACCGTTCATGGTGGTGGACATTCAGTTCTTTGAGGGGCGAAACCTGGACACAGTCAGTCAGGTGGAGTCCATCGGTTCCTATGGTCGTGAAATCATGGCCGACTACGCGTCGTACACGGCCGCGCACGCAATGGTTGAGGCGGCGGAGCGCCTAACCGGCCAGGCCAACACGCCACAGCAGTACATTCTGCTCGTAGGCGCGCTTCGGTCGCTTTCTCGGGCGGATCACGACCCCGGACTCACGCTGGACTCTTACCTCCTGCGAGCACTTTCGCTCGCCGGTTGGGCGCCAAACTTTGACGCCTGCGCCAGTTGCGCCGCTCCCGGTCCGCATTATGCGTTTGTGATGCAGACCGGCGGAGTGGTCTGTGCCAACTGCAAACCGGCCGGCGCGGCCACCCTCGACGGCGAATCGGTGGCGCTGCTAGGTGCGCTCCTTGCTGGCGACTGGGAATTCGCAGAACAGGCTTCCGACCGAGCCAAATCCTCCGCATCGGGTATCGTTGCCGCATACAGTCAATGGCACATCGAGCGTGGTTTGCGCTCACTGACACACGTGGAGCGCACATGAGCCAGTCCAACAAGAGCATCGATGGCGGTCTTCCGCTTGACTACACCGGCATAAGCGCACCAACTTTTCAGGGCTCAGTTCCGCAGCACGTCGCAATCGTGATGGACGGCAACGGCCGTTGGGCTAACGCAAAAGGGCTCACCCGAATCGAGGGGCACAAGGCCGGCGAGGAAGCACTTCTAGACGTTGTGGCGGGAGCCATCCAGGCAGGTGTGAAGTACCTAACCGTGTTTGCGTTCTCAACCGAGAACTGGAAGCGTTCGCCAGACGAGGTTCGTTTCCTCATGGGCTTCAATCGTGAGGTGCTTCGTCGCCGACGCGACCAGTTGAACGCCTGGGGTGTTCGCGTGCGCTGGGCGGGTAGAAAGCCGAGACTCTGGACATCGGTGATTTCTGAACTTCAAGAGGCCGAGCGAATGACGGCCAAGAACAACACCCTCACGCTCACCATGTGCGTGAACTACGGCTCCAGAATCGAGATCGTGGACGCGGTGAACCAGATTGCTCAGTTGGTGGCAGATGGCAAACTCAAGCCTGGTGGCATAAGCGAGAAGACCATTCAGAAGCACCTTCTCACCTCGAACCTCCCTGACGTTGACCTCTTCTTGAGGAGTTCGGGGGAGCAGCGCGCCAGCAACTTCCTGCTTTGGCAGAGCGCCTACGCCGAGTTTGTGTTCCTGGACACGCTTTGGCCAGACTTCACCCGCAAGGACCTGTGGCACGGAATTGAACTTTTCCAGAACCGCAACCGCAGGTTTGGCGGCGCCAAAGATACGCCCAAGCCAAGCAAGGCTTAGGTAAACTTATAACTTCGAACGGGCACCGCATCCAGCAGTGTTCAGCATTCCGGCATCGTCCAGAAAGACGTGATTTCATTGGCTACCCCAAACCGTCTAGATTCAGTAATTTCCCTCGCTAAGCGCCGTGGCTTTGTGTTCCAAGCCGGCGAAATCTACGGCGGAAGCCGCAGTGCCTGGGACTACGGACCCTTGGGCGTTGAGCTAAAGGAAAACATCAAGAAGCAGTGGTGGCGCACCATGGTGAACAGCCGCGAAGACGTGGTTGGTCTGGACTCATCGGTGATCCTGCCTCGCAAGGTTTGGGAAGCCTCCGGTCACGTTCGCGAATTCGCCGACCCACTCATCGAGTGCACCAGCTGTCACAAGCGTTTCCGTCAGGACCACCTGGAAGAGGCATTTGAGGAGAAGAAGGGTCGCGCTCCAGCGAGCATGGCCGACATTGCTTGCCCAAACTGTGGCGGCAAAGACCAGTGGACCGAGCCTAAGAGTTTCAACGGTCTGCTTCAGACCTTCCTAGGCCCTGTTGCAGCCGAAGAAGGCCTGCACTACCTTCGCCCAGAAACCGCTCAGGGCATCTTTGTGAACTTTGCCAACGTGCTGGGTTCCGCTCGCATGAAGCCACCGTTCGGTATCGGACAGATCGGTAAGTCTTTCCGCAACGAGATCACCCCAGGTAACTTCATCTTCCGCACTCGCGAGTTTGAGCAGATGGAAATGGAGTTCTTTGTTGAGCCTGGCACCGATGAAGAGTGGCACGACTACTGGATTCAGCAGCGCCTCAACTGGTACATCGACCTAGGTATCGACCCAGAGAACCTGCGTCTGTTTGAGCACGCCAAGGAAAAGCTTTCGCACTACTCAAAGCGCACCGTTGACATCGAATACAAGTTCGGATTCCAGGGCAGCGAGTTTGGTGAGCTTGAGGGCATTGCCAACCGTACCGACTTCGATCTAAAGACCCACTCGCAGGAGTCCGGAAGCGACCTTAGCTACTTTGATCAGGCAAAGGGCGAGCGTTGGTTCCCATACGTTATCGAGCCTGCCGCCGGTCTAACCCGCTCGTTGATGGCGTTCCTGGTTGACGCGTACCACGAAGACGAAGCGCCAAACACCAAGGGTGGCGTTGACGTTCGTACCGTGCTTCGACTTGACTACCGTTTGGCTCCTGTGAAGGCAGCAGTTCTGCCGCTTTCTCGCAACGAAGACCTTTCGCCAATCGCCCGCAACCTGGCTCAGGAACTGCGCGGCCACTGGAACATCGACTTCGATGACTCTGGTGCAATCGGTCGCCGTTACCGTCGTCAGGACGAGATCGGAACCCCGTTCTGCATCACCGTTGACTTCGACACCCTAGACGACCAGGCCGTAACCGTTCGCGAGCGCGACACCATGGCTCAGGAGCGCGTCTCGCTAAGCAAGTTGCGCGAGTACCTTGGTGCCAAGCTGGTCGGTTAGTCATGACTGAGTTTGCCTCCGCTTCGGCGGTTGACGCCTCCCTTCCGAGGGCGGCCCAGCCGTTGAAGTTTGGCAAACTCACCATTGGCACCCCAGTGGTTTTGGCTCCTATGGCCGGCATCACCAACACCGCGTTTCGCAGGCTCTGCCGCGATTTCGGCGGTGGCCTCTACGTATCCGAGATGATCACGTCTCGCGCGCTGGTGGAGCGCACCGATGAATCCATGCGATTGATAGGGCACCACCCAAGCGAGAACATTCGCTCGATTCAGCTCTACGGTGTGGACCCTAAGACCATCGGTGATGCGGTTCGAATGCTGGTTGCTGAAGATCTAGCGGACCACATCGACCTCAACTTTGGTTGCCCGGTTCCAAAGGTCACCCGAAAGGGCGGCGGCGCGGCGCTTCCTTGGAAGCAGGACCTTTTCGCCAGCATCGTGCAATCTGCAGTGAAGGCCGCCGGCGACACCCCGCTAACCGTGAAGATGCGCAAGGGCATCGATGGCGACCACCTGACTTACCTGGATGCGGCAAAGGCGGCCCGCGACGCCGGTGTGGCGGCAATTGCCCTGCACGCCCGCACCGCGAGCGAGTATTACTCGGGTCACGCCGACTGGAGCGCCATCGCCACCCTCCGCGAAACCATTCAGGATATTCCGGTACTTGGCAACGGCGACATTTGGTCTGCTTCAGACGCAATCAACATGGTTCGTCAAACCGGCATCGATGGAGTGGTTGTGGGCCGAGGCTGTCTTGGCAGACCTTGGCTGTTTGCAGACCTCCAGGCTGCCTTCGACGAGTTCCAGCGCGACCCTAACAGCGACGCAGCAATCAACCCAGTGCAGCCAACGTTGGGCGAGGTTGCCCAGGCTTTCAAGAAGCACACGGTGCTGCTAACCGAGTTCTTTGAGGACGAGGCGAGGGCCTGCCGAGACATCCGCAAGCACGTTGCTTGGTACTTCAAGGGTTACCCGGTTGGCGGCGACTTCCGCGCGTCACTCGCTCAAGTTCAAAACCTGGAGCACATGGACGAGATTTTGGCCACTCTCGACTGGGCAGCACCGTATCCGGGGGAAGGCGCCGAGGGTCCTCGTGGTCGTCTCGGTGGGGCCAAGCAATGTTCCCTTCCTGAACATTGGCTAGACTCACGAGAGTTGCAAGGCGATCAGCGGGCAGTTTTGCTTGACGCCGAACTGAATGTTTCTGGGGGTTAGCCAATGAGCGAGCACGGCTACAACGACTTTGATCAGCAGAGGTTTCTCAACGAAGACCGCCGTCCTGGAATCCTGCGCAGTGAGTTCGCTCGAGACCGCGCCCGCGTTCTTCACAGTTCCGCTCTTCGGCGCCTAGGTGCCAAAACTCAGGTTTTGAGCCCCAGCACCGGTGACTTCGTTCGCACCCGACTCACTCACTCTCTGGAGGTTGCTCAGATTGGCCGCGAGATGGCCAGCGACCTTGGTTTGAACCCGGATTTGGTTGACCTTGCGTGCCTGGCCCACGACCTTGGTCACCCTCCGTTTGGGCACAACGGTGAGCAGGCTCTCAATCTTTGGGCCGCAGATTTTGGAGGCTTCGAGGGCAACGCCCAGACACTAAGACTGCTCACTCGTATTGAGCCCAAGGTGTTCGGAAACGACGGACGTTCGCTGGGCCTAAACCTCACAAGAGCTTCGCTCGACGCCACCTGCAAGTACCCGTGGAGCCGCCGGGAGGCGATTCTTGACTCTCAAGTTCACCAAACCGAGGCCAGCGACCGCGCGCCCAAGTTCGGTTTCTATGAAGACGATAAGCCGGTGTTCGACTGGATGCGCATCGGTGCCAAGACTGGCACCAAGTGTGTCGAAGCTATGGTCATGGACTTCGCAGACGACGTTGCCTATTCGGTGCACGACTTCGAAGACGCCATCGTTGAAGGTTACGTGGACCTTGGCGTTCTAGCCGACCCAGCCGCGGAACACGAACTGCTTTCCAAGGCGAGCGAATGGAGCGGTGGCAGTTTCAGCGTGGACAGCCTAAAGGCTGGTTTGAGCCGTCTTCGTGAGTTGCCGTACTGGCCGGTTGCTTACACCGGCACCGACGTGGATCAGGGCCGACTCAAGAACCTATCGTCCGCTCTGATTGGCTCATTTGTGTCCCGTGCCACAGAGAGCAGCTACCAGGCCACTCCAGATGGCTCACTCTCTCGTTATCAGTCTTCTCTGGTGGTTCCTGAGCAGGTGGAAACCGAGATTGCCGTGCTCAAGGGTCTGGTTGCCGCCTTCCTGATGACCCACGAGAGTCGCCGCCCTTACTACGAGTGGCAGCGCGCAATTCTCACGGAGCTGGCCACAGCCCTGCTCAACTCCAACGGCCGCGATCTTGAAGGCTATGCCCGCAAGGCTTGGAACAGCGCGTTCACCGATGAGCAGAAGCACCGCGTTGTTGTTGACCACGTTGCCTGCCTCACAGACCAGAGCGCCATCAAGCTGCACAACCTGCTGGTCACTCAGGCCAAGTAGCGTAGCCCGCGCAACTTAGGATTATTGGTATGGCAGGCAAAATCCGCGCGAGCGACATTGAAGAAGTAAAGGCTCGCGCCAACATTGCCGACGTGGTGGGCGAATACGTTCAACTCAAGCCAAGTTCCGTGGGTTCTCTCAAGGGCCTCTGCCCGTTCCACGACGAAAAGTCTCCGTCATTCAACGTTCGCCCATCGCAGGGTTTTTACCACTGTTTTGGCTGCGGCGAGGGTGGCGACGTCTACAAGTTCATCCAGCAAATGGAAAGCCTCTCGTTCACCGACGCGGTGGAGCGACTGGCCTCGCGCATCGGTTTCACCCTCACCTACGAAGCCGGTTCAAGCACCGACGGCGGCGCAGGGGTTCGCAATCGCGTTCTTGAGGCAAATCAGTTTGCCGCCGAGTTCTTTGAGCAACAGCTTTACAGCGATGACGGGGCCTTCGCCCGCGACTTCCTGAAGGGCCGAGGTTTCGACAAATCCGCCGCCGAGCACTTCAACATCGGTTACTCACCAAAGGGCTGGAGCAACCTCACCGACTTCCTAAAAACCAAGGGCTTTTCCATCGATGAGTTGGTGACCGCGGGCCTGGCTGCTCACAGCGAAAAGGGTGGTTACGACAAGTTCCGTGGCCGTTTGATGTGGCCAATCCGCGATGTCGGCGGCGCCACGATCGGTTTTGGTGCCCGCAAACTTTACGACGACGACAACGGTCCGAAGTACTTGAACACCTCGGACACCCCCGTGTACCACAAGTCGCAGGTGCTCTACGGAATCGACCTGGCTCGCAAGGACATCACTAAGGGGCAGCAGGTTGTGGTGGTTGAGGGTTACACAGACGTCATGGCGTGCCACCTGGCCGGCGTGACCACCGCGGTTGCCACCTGTGGCACCGCCTTTGGCGACGAGCACATCCGAATCCTCAACCGCATGCTGGGTAACGCCAGCACGCCAGCCGAGGTCATCTTCACCTTTGATCCGGATGCCGCCGGCCAAAAGGCCGCCATGCGCGCGTTTGAAGACAGTCACAAGTTCTCGGCGCACACCTTTGTTGCCATTGGTCCAAACGGCCTCGACCCAAGCGACCTTCGTCAGGCACAGGGCGACGAAGCGGTTCGCCTCATGATTCAGAACAAGCGACCGCTGTTTGAGTTTGCCATTCGACAGAAGCTGAGCTTGTTCAACCTAGATTCACTAGAGGGGCGGGTTTCCGCCACGCGCGCCGCCGCACCCGTGATTGCAAGCATCCGCGACGAAGCGCTGCGCCCAGCCTACGTGCGTGAACTTGCAGGTTGGGTGAACCTTCCACCAGACGAGGTCTCACGTATCACCAACGAAGCCATCAAGCAGAAGAAGTCCGAGAACGTGGCTGGCTTGAGAACCGACAGAACTGCCATCGATGGAAGTGCGTCCGCGGCGCCATCAGCCACCGACGCAAGTGCACCAGACTCGCAAGGTGAACCGACTCAGGCAGCGGGGGAGCAGCAGGTTACCTTCCCGCCAGTGGACCTGCGCGATCCTATGAACATCGCCGAGCGCCAAACACTTGAGGTATTGGTTCAGTGCCCACAGGCGTTCAATCAGGCTCAGCTGCAGCGCATTGTTGGCGCTGGAATGGGTGCACCCGCGCACAACGCAATTCTCGCCGCCCTGATTCCCGCGCTCTCCATCGAGTCCGACACTTGGTTGGGGCGCATCGAGAAGGCCGTTCCGCAGAGTCTGATTCCAGAACTTCGTTCTCTCGCCGCCAAGGAGCTGCCGGTTCTAACCGAAGCTCAACTCACCGCCTACGCGGCCGGTGTAATCGGCAAGGCCATGGAGCGTTCACTGGCTCGAGAGAAGGCCGAACTTCTGGCAAAACTTCGCAGAACCGATGCCGCGCAGGAACCTCAGTTACACAGGCAGGTTCAGGAGCAGCTAATGGCCGTTGAAAACGAGCGACGCCAACTCATGGAGGGCTAACCGTGGTTATAGATCCAAAGCTGGTGGCCATTGAGCCAAAGAGTTTCCCAGACTACGAAGAAGCGGTAGCTGCTTCCGGTGCCACTCCCACCGTGATGGCACCCAACGTTGGCGCGCTCGTGTGGACCGATTACTCGCAACCAGCCGCGTTGGCCGAAATGCTAGACGCTAACCCGCAACTCACCTGGGTACAGCTTCCTTTCGCGGGAGTAGACGCATTCAGCCACGTGTTGAACAAGCCGGTGCGATTCACTTCGGCCAAGGGTTCCTACCGCGAACCGGTGGCCGAACACGCACTCATGCTCTGCATGGCAATGGGACGCAAGATTCCTGAACGCGTGCGAGCCAAGAGTTGGGCTGCCAGCTTTGCTGTTTCGCTCTATGACGCAAACGTTCTCATCGTTGGTGCCGGTGGAATCACCGAGGAACTGGTGAAACTACTTGCACCGTTCCGCAGCAACATCACCGTGGTCAGAAACCAGCAAAAGCCCATCGATGGGGTAGCTCGGGTAGCTGGCATCGCAGACCTCAAGCAGTTGTTGCCAGAGGCCCAGTTTGTGGTGCTCGCCTGCGCGCTAACCGAACAGACTCGAGGTCTGTTCAACGCCGATCTGTTTTCGGCAATGAATCCGGAAGCCTACCTGGTGAACATTGCCCGCGGGCCGGTTGTGGTCACCGATGATTTGCTTGCAGCCTTGCGCAACGGTGTGATTGCTGGAGCCGCCATCGATGTGACCGATCCAGAGCCACTCCCAGACGGCCACCCGGCTTGGGACGAACCGAACCTACTGATCACGCCTCACACAGCAGACACCAAAACCATGGTCAAGCGCTTGTTCTCCATTCGTCTGCGCGAAAACGTTGCGGCGTATCTGGGGGAGGGCTCTTGGGTTGGCGAGGTCAACCCGGAACTGGGCTACTAAAACCCTGCCCGGCCCGTTTATCCGGCCCGTTCTTTGGCGCTTTCCAAAAATCGGGCGGTTTGATTTGGGTTTGGTCGGCTTTTTTGCTAATCTATTTCAAGTGCCGAAAGGCACAATTCCTCGATAGCTCAATTGGCAGAGCATTCGGCTGTTAACCGGAGGGTTCTTGGTTCGAGTCCAAGTCGGGGAGCCCATCACCAGGAGGCGGTCCATCAGGGCCGCTTTTTCCTGTTTTAAGCCAAACATCATCGACTTTTGTTGCACTTGCAATGGTGATGTATTCGTATGTTTTTGGCTCGCGCTTACCTGCCTCCAGCATCCAAATGGTGCGTGGAGATAAATCGGTCAGCTTAGCCACTTCCCCCTGAGACAAACCGGCCCACTCGCGTGCTTTGCGAATGCGATCCGCTGGAGTCCATTCAGGGATGGCTCCACCGCCTCGTGTTATCGAAATAATGCTCATGTGTCTAAATTACGACTTAACTTGAGATTTGTCACTACTTTTGAGCGATTTTTAAATATTTAGTTTTTAGGCTTACCTAATTGCGACACGCGAGAAATCGCAAATTTGCGAAAAGTCGCAAATACGACATAGACTCGCACCATGGACAAGCAAAACAACGGATTCATTGGCGTCACTGAAGCAGCGCAGCTGCTCGGTGTGTCACCAAGAACCATTCAGCGTTACATTGCCCGTGGTGAACTATCCGCCCAGAAAATGGGATCTGCCACATCCGCCTACATGCTCAACCGTTCTGAGGTTGAAGCAAAGGCAGGTCAGCACAATGACTGACCTACTACTCGCCATTGGCCTAGTATTCGGCATCTGGCTTCTTGCCCTCGGAACCGTAGTGGTCCTCCTTGGAGTGGTAAACCGCTACCTGGAAGCAAACGGGGAGCCAGCACCATCGGTAACCGAAACCATCTTGTTTAGTTCCGGGCCGAAGGAATACTAATGAGCGCCCTAGACGAACTGGTAACCCTCATCGACCGCCAAGGCTACAAAGTCAAGGTCTACGCAAACAACCACGCAGTGTTTGGCTTTGGCATTTACCACCCGCTAGATGGCACACACACCGTTCAAATCGGGTTCGCCGTCTTCAACACAGCCACCGAATCCGGACTCGCAGAGTTCACCAACGGTTCCGTGGGTGTCCGCAACTTCCAAGTAGGGGAGTTCAACTCAACAGACACCCAGGCACGCTTCGCAAAAGCCCTAGCCCAAACATTGGAGCTGAAGTGAGGAAAACCACCAACTGGATTGAGTGGTTGCAAGACCTATCCGAACAGAGACTCCGCGACATCTACGACGGAATCAACACCCATGAAGCAGTGCGCGGCGACCTAACTGCAGCCGACCGCTTCCTCCGAACCATCCTCAAGCAAGAACTAGAAAAGAGGTACAACTAATGTCTCTTCGCATTACAAACCCACAAGCTCCCGGTCAAGTGCTCTGGCGCAAGTTCGGTCTCTGGCTCGGTGTCTGGCTGCGCGTTGCCGCAGTAGTTGCAGGCATTTGGCTATTCCTCGTTGCTTCTGCCTTGTCTTTCTAACGATGAGTAGAAACCGCGCATCGGCTAAAGCCGCAGGTTCGTCTTTCGAGACTCTTGTGGCTGGACACCTTGCCTCAACAATCGACGACCGCATCGAGCGACGCCGCCTAACTGGATCTAAAGACCGGGGCGACATTGCTGGCCTCCGCGTTGCAGGTCAACGAGTGGTTGTTGAGTGCAAAAACTATGGTGGCCAGATTCAAGCTGGTGCGTGGCTGAGTGAAACCGAAGTGGAGCGAGTGAACGACCAAGCGTTGGCTGGCTTCGTAGTCGCTAAGCGACGCGGCACCACTTCACCGGGAGACCAAATCGTTCTCATGACCCTAAGCAACCTAATCGCATTACTGAATGGACACAGAAATGACTAAAGCAATAATTCGTGTTGGAGACCTTTTGAGCCTCCGTCACGACGGCACAACAATCCAAGGGCGAGTCGTAAAACTGACGACTGGGCTAAACCCTCGCTACAACCCTGAAGGCTCAACGCCTTACTACAGCCACACTGTGCGCATTGCAGGCATCGCCTACGACTTCAACTTGACCGTATGGCAGGCATTTTCTGTTCTGCCGAGCGCGGAGGCTCACGCATGAGCACTGCACGCGAAGTAGTCCTCAACGTAATGGCTGACGTTCAGGGCGTAGCCAAAAAGGACAAGAACACTAGCCAGGGGTTTAGTTTCCGTGGCATTGATGCTGTTTTGAACGCTGTAGGGCCAGCCCTGCGTAAACACGGCGGATTCATTGTCCCCAGAATCCTTTCCAACGAAACCGCCGTTGGCGCAACCAAATCTGGCGGGGCTGTAAACATTGTTCGCCTGCACGTCGAATACTCTTTGTTCGGTTCCGAAGGCGAACCAGTCGTTGGCAACATCGTCAGCGAATCAATGGATCACGGCGACAAATCAACAGCCAAAGCCCTCTCAGTGGCGCTCAGGTCGTTTCTAATCCAGTTGCTGGCTTTGCCAACAGACGAACCAGACCCAGACCACGACGTTTATGAGGCTGTGCCTGTTGCCGGGCCGACCATTACCGAACTGAAGTCCGCCATTGCAGCGCATTTCCCTGGCGAACCCAAAACAGCCATCACCGCTGCGTTGAGCAAGGCAACTGGCAAGGCTTCCGGTTGGACTGCTGAAGAGTTGGCTGGCTTCCTTGATGTTTTGGAGGCCAAAAAGTGAGCAACCTCAAATGGGAGCAGTTGAACGAAAACGAGCTCACTTGGCTAGATAACTACCTAATCGAGAAAGAGCTTGTAAACGAGCACCAGCGAACCGCTTCGTTCCTTCAGGAGCACATTTGCCGTGAGCGTGCCATCAACATGGTTGATTTCGTGAACCTTGTTGTGAACCGTCGCACCTGGCTGACTACGAACCCTTGGGCGCGTGCTGTGGTCGACAAGAACGTTGACGAGCAGGCGTGGCTTGAAGCAAGGCGCAAGGGTGTGACCGCCACTGAGGTTGCGAAGTTGGCGAAAGGCCAACCAGCAGAGCGCCTAAAAATGATTCACGAAAAATCCACGGGTGAACGTTCATTCTTTGGGAACAAATACACCCAGTGGGGTTTGGAACGCGAACCAGTTATTTGCAGCGAGTTGAGCGTTGAATACGAGTTTCAGTCCTCGGACATGCTTTTCCACGCGGCGGGCAACGACAGGCATTTAGCCACCCCAGACGCCATTCACACAAACAAAAATGGCCTTGTCACGATTGCTGAAATCAAGACCTCCAAGAACGAGCTTGACCCTGGCACCCCATTTTTTCAACGGTCCGGATACATGGATCAGATGCAGTGGCAAATGTATGTCATGGGGGAGCAGTGCAACCGTTGCCTTTTCGCTTGGGAGCAGCACGACAACGAATGGGTTCTGGGCGCTGATGGTGTCGAACGCCCAACCCCGATTTACTTCGGTAGGCATTGGATTGAGCGCGACCAGAAACGAATCGACTATTTGATTTCGGTGGCCGACGAGTTTCTTGCCGAGTTGGAGTGGTCGCTATGACTGATGTTGTAAGCATTGAACAGCTCATCGCCGAGATTCGCACCATCAACGAGCGGACCACACGCGGAGTTTCAGTAATCCATGACCTTGAACTGGCACTTGACCAAGCCTCCCGTGAATACGACTGGGCCAAAGCAAACGCAATGCTTCAGGCAACCGGAACAGTGGCTGAAAAAGAAGCAACAGTTGAACTATCGACCAAAGCCCAAAGAATCGCCTACGAGGTCGCTAAGACCGCATTGAGTTATGCGAAAGCGCAGGCTCGCAACCTTGAGTCGCAGCTAATGTCTACCCAGTCGCAGTTGTCGGCGGTAAAGGCAACCTACATGGTGGGTGGCAACTAATGGCCGTATTTCTTACATACGAAGAGAAGTACCCGGCTTCCTTATTCATCATCAATGGCACAAAAGCGCGTATTACGTGTAAGCGTTGCGGAATCTTTGAGGAGATTTGGCGAGCCACACTCCACAAAAGGATTGAGCGCAAAAGCCCGACAACTTTTTACTGCAACGAATGCAGACCAATCGAAAGACTAAATCGTGAAAGTTAAGCCACGCCTAATTTTCGCCCGCGACCACTGGACTTGTGCATTGTGTGCGCAAGAGTTCCAAGACGGCTCACTGGTGCCTCACCACCGTGCAAACCGTGGCATGGGCAGTAATCCTGAAGCTGAGAAGCCATCGAACGTTCTCAGCCTTTGCAGCCTATGCAACTTCCTTCTGGAAGCAGACGCAGTGGCCGCAACTCGCGCACGCCGTTTTGGAATCAAGATTTCCAAATTCGACGCCGCACTAGCTGGAGACATTCCAGTCGCCATTCCCCTAACTGGATCTAAAGCCCGCACCTGGGTCATTTTGACCAACGACTACAAAACAACTCCAGCAACCGAAGCGCACCTAGATGCCATCGAACGCATGGAGGAAAACTAATGGCTTGGTTCAAAGTAGATGACAACCTGCTGTCGCACCCAAAGGTTTTGATGATGCCAAGAGGTATCAGAATGCAGTGCCTAGGGCTGTGGATTCTGGTTGGTTCTTGGTCTTCAAGCCACCTAACTGATGGGCACGTGCCCGGCTTTGTTCTTGAAGATTTGGGTGGCATACCGGAGCTGCGCGACGAGCTCATTCGCGTCGGTTTATGGGTCTCTGACGGCGCTGAGGGCATTGTTTTTCACGATTGGTGCGACTATCAACCGACCCGCGAAGAGGTTTTGGCGAAGCGCGAAAACGTTTCAAAAGCCCGTTCTGACGCGGGAAAAGTAGGCGGCATCAAGTCTGGTGAAGCAAGAGCGAAGCAAACGCGAAGCAAAACCGAAGCAAAACCGAAGCAAAACGAAGCCCCGACCCGACCCGACCCGACCCGACCATCTACTTCTAACGAAGTAGATAAGGGCCGCGCTACGCGCATCCCCACCCCATTTTCAATAACAGCAACAATGGTCGACTGGTTCACTTCGAAGGACCTCACCGTGGACATCGAGCTTGAAACAGAAAAGTTCGAAAACTACTACCAGGCTCTCAATGGATCTAAAGCTCTGAAAAAGGATTGGGCCGCTACTTGGCGCAACTGGATGCTTCAGGCTCAGTCGTATTTGCCTGCGAACGCTAAAACTGACCCTTGGGCTGGTAAAGAACATTTGGGGTTTGCTGAATGAACGCCGAACAAGCCCTAATCGGTGCCGTACTGCTCAGCAACGGCCGAGTCTTAGACACGTTGACTTTGAAGCCTGAGGATTTCCCTTCGGTGATTGGTGAACAGATTTACCGCAAGGCACAGGAGATGCACCGCAACGGCATCGGTGTCGATGTTGTTACTTTGTCCGCTGCGTTGCCTCATTTGACTTTGCAACTTCACGAAGCCATGTCGGTAACACCGACTGCAGCGAACGCAGAGTTTTATGCCCAAAGCATCGCCGAAGGCGCGTTGCGTCGCCGCCTCATTGCTGCGACCACAACAGTGCAGGCACAAGCAACTAACGCTGAATCCCGTCTAGTGCCGGATGAAGTGCGTAAAACCATTGACGACGCATTGGGGAGCGTCACTGGCTCGGTCACGTTTATGGGTGACGAGATTGGCAACACTATCGCCCAGTTGGGCACAAAGGCGCAGTTCTTTGATAGCCCATGGATCAACTTGAACAACATCATTGGCGGGTTTAGACCCGGTGCGTTGTATTTGGTTGCTGCAAGACCAGGCGTTGGTAAGACCGTTATCGGTTTGCAGTTGGCGTTGCATTTGGCAAAGCAAGGGAGCGTTGCTTTCAGCTCGTTGGAGATGTCCCGCCAAGAATTGCACAAACGTGTAATGGCGCAGACTTTCGAAATCCACATGGCGGAGATGTCTGGCCAAGACGCTTTTTCGAAGGTTTCAAGGACGCGCATCGAAAGCGATTTTGCTTCGCTGAACATTCCTCTTGCGATTGATGACAGGGCTGGTGTCAGCGTCTACGACATTCGCACTTTCGCACGCAGCGTCCACCACCGGGCACCCTTATCCGCTGTGGTTGTGGACTATGTGGGGTTGATTCAGGACCATTCGGGCCGTGAACGTTCCAAATACGAAACAGTCACGTTCATTAGCCAGCAGTTGAAAGTTTTGGCACGTGATTTGAATGTTCCGGTCATCGCCTTGGCTCAACTGAATCGTGAAGTTGAAAACCGCAAAGAGCAGAAGCCATTGCTTTCAGATTTGCGCGATTCGGGTTCGCTGGAGCAAGACGCCGACGTAGTCATTCTTTTGAAGCGTGACCTTTTGGGCGATAAAAACAAGATTTCCCTTGACGTGGCAAAGAACCGTCATGGGGAGACGAAAACATTCGACTTGGGCTTCCAAGGCGAGTTTTCGAGAGCAACAAACCACGAAATAAGGAGAAAGTAAATGGCAGTAATCAAGGTGCAGGGCACCATCGAGAAGTTCTACCCGTCGGGTAAGGGCTTCGTTGTCGCGGAGACCCGCGAATACAAGGACAAGACGTTCACCGACAAGTTCAGCATCTGGACTGAAAAGGCTGAGGGTTTGGCTGTTGGTGACAAGGTGACTGTTACGGGTCGCCCAGCAGCTTCAGGTTTCGCAGGTGACGACGGCAAGATTCGCGCAACCATCGGCGTGAACGAGTCAAACATCACCAAGGCAGACGACGTTTTCTAATGCTCATCGTTGTGGTTGAGACGGAAACTTTTGAGGCCGAGTTTTTGCATACCAGCGAACTCCCTGAAGAGGTTTTCGCTCAAATCCGCGAGGAGGGCAGGGGCTTGTTCAGCGAGTCCCTGCTGCTCCTGGGCAAAGCGTTGCTAGATCCAAAGAAACGCGAAGAGTTTGAATCGTTGCGACTCTCCGAAGCCATCAAGGTTTGGAACATTTACCGTTTAGCAGCGCCGGAGGACAGGGAGGTTCCAGATGGACTGCCAGAGGGGTTGTAAGCAAAAAGACCGCCACTTGGATTCGTGCCTGATTTCTGAGTGTTGGGGTTGTAAACCGCGCGCAGCTCGCGATGGCTGGAATGTTTGTGCTCGTTGTGGCGAGGGCTTTGTTCAGAGTTTGGCCAAGATTGTGAAGTTGTGGCCTGACCTCGATGGCCGTTTGGGTAAATCAACGGATTACCGTTTCCGAGACCGCGTTTCGGGGACGCCTGATTTTGGTTTGGTTTTGAATGACCAGGTGATTGCTGTTGAAGCATCGGTTCGCGAGTGGGTTGTGTTTGTTGTTCGGGTTCTGGTGACCGAGAAAGGCATTTTGAACCCTCCGAAGGACAACAGCACGGTTGCGTTGTTGAGGTTTGTTGCTCACCATGCTGAGTGGCTTATGGGGCATGAGCTTGCAGCGGATTTTGTAGCTGACGCCAGAGCAACTTTGAGAAGCGTTGTATCCGGCGCTTTCCCAATACCAAAACGCAAAATGACTATCCCTGGCACGGTTTGCCTTGCAGAGGTGGAGTCTGGTCGTTGCGGTGGAGAGTTGTTTGCGATTTTGCGGGCAGACGGCGACAAACTGCCTTCCGCGATCTATTGCAAATCCGATGCCAACCACAAGCTGGAACCGCACCAGTGGGTTGATTTGGGAAGGAAGATTCGTGACTTGGTTGAGGTCTGACGAAGTGGCCGTGGCTTTAGGGGTGACTAAAGCGCATGTTTACGTGATTGCGCACCGAAACAGTTGGATTACAGCCAAGTGGGGAAAACAAAGGTTTTATTCGTTGGCGAATGTTGAAAAGTTTTTAGCAAAAAAGGAGAAAAAATGATTTGCACCAGATGTCTAGCAGCGACACATAACGGACCCTGCAACAAAGCAAAACTTGGCGAGGTTATTTCACGCGCAAATGAGGCGCTTGGGTTGGATGAAACGTTTGAGCAGGCTGTAGCGGACAAGTTTGATGAGTGTTTGGCCATGTTGTTGAGCAAGCACAAGGATTACGGCCCAAAGAACATTAGCCAGTCACCGGGTGGTGCGTTGAACGGGTTGCGTGTGCGTATGCACGACAAGCTGGCCCGCATCAACCATTTGTTGGATTCGGGTAAGTCACCTCAGAACGAGGCATTGGTTGATTCCTTTTTGGATCTAGCGAACTACGCCGTTATTGGCATGTTGGTTTTGAACGGGCAGTGGCCAAATGAGTGAGCTTATCGAAATGCCGGGTGAGCGGGTTCGCGAGTATTACCGAAAGCAAGGGGATGCCCGAACTTTGGCTTTGGTTGTGGCCAAGCTGGAGGAGATTGTCATGGAATGCCCTGATTGCAAGTGTTGGGTCGGTTTGGATGGCGCGGTTGAGATTTTGAAAGGTTTGAAGTGAGGAAACTTTTCGCAAGTGTCACCGCGTTTGTTGCTGAAAACTTTTTGACTCGGTTTACCGAAGCTGCTTACGAGGATGGCATCAAGTTTGGGTTGGCTTTGAAGAAACGGCTCATCCTTTGGGACATTGAGGCTGTGCACAAGAACAAGACTCATTCCGAGTCTGGGGTTTGTGATTTTTGCCAGGTTATCGCTCTTATCAAAGGAGAGCAACCTGTCGGAAATACCGACAAGTTGGGAGAGAACAAGTGAACGATTACTGGACACCAGAAGATGATGCCAAAGGCACGAATGTTGATAGGTGGCTTGAACTCTATACCAAAGACGATAACAACTTCTGGCGTTCCGCTTGTGGGCATCACCAGAATGTTATTGACGAACTTATTGACCGTTTAGAGCAAGCGGACAAGCGAGCCGAGGAACGCATTATCAAACTGCTTTCTAAACAGTTGTGGGCTTTAGTTGACGGCAATCTACAGCCAATAAATGTTGAGATTCTTGTCCGCAACGCTACTGATTTCACAGGTTCTACGCTACCTATTTCACAGATTGAGTGGCTTGATGAACCTATCCCAGTTCCAAACCCAAGAGAAGGAGAGAACAAGAACAACCTTTGGACTAGCAGACCTCTTACTGATGAAGATAAGGAACACTATGGGCAAGAGGGAGAGAACAAGTGAGCATACACGACCGAATGAAGCCTCGCAGTAATCGTGAAAAGGACTTGCTCAAGTATGGGCGCAGGCAGGGCAGGGAACAGGTCGTTGAGGTTGCTAGGCAATGGCTTGAGTATGACGGAGACCACTCCAGTTTGATTGATTTCCTCAGCGACAAGTCTTGGTATGTGGAGGGTCAATGGACACCGCTATTTGACCGCCTAAAAGACTTCATCAATGGAGAGAACAAGTGAAGCTCCTAGATACAAAGAATGAGGTCAGAAAGTTGCACTGTAACGCAACCGGATCAACCCTTACTAGCAAGGTTCCGTATGTGTGGCGATGCAACAAGTGCCGCCAATCGTTCATGGAGTGGTTTGTGCAATCCCCAAATTTCGAAACGGAACACGCCCAGATTCACCAGGAGAAAGGCAAATGAAAAAACTTACCCCTGAACGCAGGGCGCTGGCACAGCTTCACATCGTTTTGGCACAGGATGCTATGGCCAATGTCTCCGGCTTGAGTAACACTTCCGAACCTTGGCGCAAACTCATGCGTATCCGTTGGGATGCTGAACGAATCATCCAAGACGAACTTGGTTTAGCAATGACCAAAACTTGGGCTCTGCTAGATGGCTCCAAAACTTTCGAAAACTTTTGGCACCCAGACGGCACACCGAAAGCATTGGCAGAGCAATGAAGTCATGCGACACCGTGGGCTGCCAATTAGTCAGCCGCGCATCAGGCATGTGTATGAAGCATTACAACGCATACCGCAACCAAATCCGCATGCAAAGTGCTTGGGATAAAAAAGTGGACAAAGACGACTTCTGGGAGTTCGTCAAACAAGAGTTGGGAATCACATCATGAGCGCAGCAAGAAACCAACGCCTTCGGGCAGAACGCAAAATCAAAAACATAATCAGCAAGTTGACTCCCGACCAGGTGAAGCAACTTGAAGCCGAGTTGGAAGGCAAAAAAGCAAATGGCGAAAAGTAAGTTTCGATTTGGCTTGAAGTATCTTCAAAACTGCCGCTTTGGCATGGCCATAGTCAAGGGTGAACAGTTCTACTGGGTTACCGATGGTTACACCAAATGGCTTTTGACCGATTTTGACCCAAAAGTCGGCCCTTCAAGCTGCAGGTTTGAGGTTTGGCGCGGACTTGACTGAACGCATCTATTGGACTTTTGAATACGCCACCGGATATCAGGCTGGTTTGGCAAAAGGCATGGAAATCCACGCCTCAGCGATACAAGCAAGCAGGGAAGCGGAAAAAGAGTTTGAAGAAACTTTTGATAGCGCAATAACTAAGGGTTATCAGCTTTTGCTGGCAGAACTTGACCAGATCATCCTCAAAACCATCGAAAAGGGCGACACGCCGTAAAACACTAAATGTAGTGGTCAAACTGTAAGATGATAACTAGATGATGGGAAAACCCATCCTCGCAGACACCTCCACTTGTTGGGGGTGTTTTTGTTTAAGGACCCTGGAGGACAACCAGATGTCGCTATTGAGCATCCCAAAAACCCCGGTCAAGGCCGCACCAAAGTGTTTGGCTTGTGCCTGGGTTGCCACACTAGACGCAGACGAGCAACAGTATTTAGCCCAGCTAGTAAAAAACTACTCCGTAGCTGGTCTATACAAAGAGCTCACCCCGTTAGGGGTAACGTTTGCAGAATCGACCCTGAGAAACCATGTCGCTTCGGGTCACTGACGTTCCAGTAGCACCGCAACAAGTGCACGAAATCCCCAAAGACTGGCGACCGTCAGCGCAATGGAATGGCGTCACAGGCGAAATAACGTCGGAGCCTCTCGAAGGTGCCCCAAACTTTGAAGAGTTGCTTACCGAGCACGGCCACAACCCCGATGAAGTGGAAGTTGTCGGTTCGGTTCGCACATCACGTTGGCAAATGGCCAGACGCGGCGAAGAGCCCACCTGGCTAACTTCATACCGCTTCACGATCCAACGCAAAAAGACGGCAATAGACTTGCCCGCACTTTTCGCTGAGGTTCGCAAAACCAAAGTGAAACCAGCACCAGTTTTGAAAGGCGAAGCCCTAATAGTTGTTTGGGCAGACCCACAAACAGGCAAAACAGACCACAGGGGCGGAACACAGCAGCTCATCCAGCGCGTGGAAGAAAAACTTCATGCTTTGGAACGTTACATCAAAACCCAGAAACCATCGCGCATGGTTTTCCTCAACGCTGGCGACAGCATTGAAGGTTTTGAAAACGTTGAATCGCAAATGTTCACCAACGACCTTTCGTTACCGGAGCAACTCGACCTCGAAGCAACCTTCGAATGGAAGTTCCTCCGGTTACTCCGCAAATACTCCGAAGACGTCACCGCGGCAACAGTAGGCTCCAACCACTGTGCCTGGCGACGTGGAAAAGCCACGCTTGGGAAACCCTCAGATGACTGGGGAATCTACCTGCAACGGCAACACCAAAAGTTCAGTGAAGAACTCGGCATGGGAATCAAGTTCGCAGAACCAGACCCACACCAAGAGTCACTCGCACTGGATATCAACGGAACCATCCTCGGCCTAGTACACGGACACCAAGCGTCGCCAGGCAAGTTCACCGACTTCTGGGCTAAACAAGTCCATGGCGGTGCCCCACTAGCCCACGCAGACATTGTGGTCTCAGGTCACTACCATTCACTGCTCATTCAACCATCCGGTCGCAACCCATACACGGGGAGATCTAAATGGCATCTGCAAGCACCAACCATGGACAACGGTTCATCATGGTTCGCAAACAGAATGGGCGGGTCAGATAGCGACCCAGGCTTACTGGTTTTCACAGTGGGAGACCAAGGATTAAACCTCCAATCCCTCGCTGTGCTCTAAACGTGCTGCGGCGTAACACCTTTCATTGTCCATAGGTTGTGCACCGCCTGCTCCCCAATATGCGCAACCCCTGCATGGGTCGAGCCAAAGGGCGGGCGTCGCAGCACCCAAACCCCAAGAAAAGGAACCCACTCATGGCCGACAAGACCAACGCAGCAGACACCCCAACCAGCACCGGATGCGGATGCCCAGAAGGTTACTGCCAAAACTGTGGTGCAACCAAAGCCTAAAAAATGGCTAGAGCTTCACGCATCTGCAACAAACTCGGATGTGGCGAAATAATTTCAGGCGCAACATACTGCGACACACACAAACGCCCAGCCTGGCAAGGGTCCACACGCAACACTAAGAACCCACCCGGCTGGCAACGCATACGCCAACACATCCTCCACCGAGACAACAACACCTGCACATACTGCGGTGCCCCAGCAACAGAGGTAGACCACATCATCCCCATAACAAGGGGAGGCAACCACACACCCTCAAACCTCGTAGCCGCATGCACCCCCTGCAACGCCAAAAAGAACCTCCAACAAAGACGACCCCCCAAACCCGACACCCCCCAGGGGTAGTACCTGAACCGAAAACGCTCAGACGCCGTAAACGGGCAGGGGCTCTTTGGTTAGTCGGGTTCAAAACTTTGCTTTTTAAACCCTGTGCCAGCGTGAGGCTGGCCTTTACCGATTCCACGTGAGGTGGGGGAGGAGTACAAATGGCTTCTGGTGGAGCTCGTGCCAGGTCTGGTCCTGCGCCCGATCCGAATGCTTTGCGTCGTGACCGTAAGTCGGATGCTGAGTGGACTGTTTTGCCTGCTGAGGGTCGTAAGGGTAAGGCTCCGGCTTTTCCTTTGGTAACGCCTACGGCTCGCGAACGTGCCTTGTGGGTTCGGTTTTGGAAGATGCCTCAGGCGATTCTGTGGGAGCGTAACGCTCAGGAGTTTGCTGTGGCTTTGCACATTCGTACTTTGTGTGAGGCTGAGCAGTTTGATGCTCAGGCGAATCTTCGCACTTTGGTTCGTCAGCAGGCTGGCGAGTTGTTGTTGACTATTCCGGCTATGTATGCGGCTCGTGTGCGTATTGCTCAGGATGAGGTTGCGGTGAAACGTGAGGCGTTGCCTGTGCGTGCTAGTGCGCGTGACCGTTTGAAGGCTGTTGGCGGTGCGTGAGAATGCTGTCCTTGCTGTTGCGCTTGATTGGGTTTCTGCTCATTGTGTGGTCCCTGATGGTTTTGAACGGGGTAAGCCGCTAGATCTTTACGATTACCAGTTTGAGTTTTTTTCGAACTTTTATTTGGTGCGTGGGGATGTTGAGTGGAATCCGTTGAGCCCTGTTTTGGGTCCGGCTTTTGTTTATCGCCGTGGCATGGTTGTGGCTCCGCAGAAGATTGGCAAGGGTCCAATGTCTGCAGCTCAGATTTGCCTTGAGGGTGTTGGGCCTGCGTTGTTTGCGGGTTGGGCGTCTGGTGGCGAGGTTTATGAATGTGCGGACCATGGGTGCCGATGCGGTTGGGTTTATGAGTATTTGCCTGGCGAACCGATGGGGATGCCTTGGCCGACCCCGTTGATTCAGATTACGGCTTTGTCTGAGGAGCAGACGGACAACATTTATGGGGCTTTGCGCCCAATGATTGAGTTTGGTCCGTTGACTGATGTGATTCCTAAGACGGGTGAAGAGTTCATTCGTTTGCCTGGTGGTGGTCGCATTGATACTGTGACTTCTTCGGCACAGAGCCGTCTTGGTCAGCGTGTGACGTTTGTGCCTCAGGATGAATGTGGTTTGTGGACTCCCACTAACGGCATGTCTAGGGTTGCCGATACTCAGTACCGTGGTTTGGCGGGTATGGGTGGGCGTGCGTCAATTACTACGAACGCTTGGAATCCTGCGGAGAACTCGGTGGCTCAGCAACAGTTTGAGTCGCCGTCTAAGGACATTTACAGAATGTTCAAGCAGCCGCCTAGCAACTTGTCTTACAAGAACAAGGTTGAACGTCGCAAGATTCATCAGCTCGTCTATGGCGAGGCTTTGAAGCAGTTTGGCGGCCATGTCGACTTAGATGCCATTGAGGCTGAAGCGTTTGATTTGATTACCCGTGATTTGGCTCAGGCTGAACGCTTTTTTGGTAATCGGATTGTTGCTGCAACTGATTCGTGGATTGATCCGAAGGTTTGGGATGAGCGCGGTTCGGTTGAACGGCCCCTGGCTAAAGGTGACACCATCACCATTGGTTTTGATGGTTCGTTGCGTGATGACTCGACGGCTTTGGTTGGGTGTCGCGTGGATGATGGCCACTTGTTTGTGTTGGGTTTATGGGAGTCCCCTGATGAACCGGATGCTGAGTGGGAAGTCCCTGTTGGCGAAGTTGATGCACGTGTGGCTTGGGCGTTTGGTGAATACAACGTGGAGCGCATGTATTGCGACCCTGCTTATTGGCAGGACATTGTTGGGCGTTGGGCTTCTGAGCATGGCACTACTCGTGTTTTTGAGTGGTGGACTAACCGTGAACGTCAAATGGTGGCTGCTTTGGAGCGGTTCCATACTGCTGTGGTTACTGGCCAGTTGTCGCATGACCGTGACGAGGCTTTAGTTCGACATGTTGCTAATGCTCGGCGCAAAGAGACCCGTTCGGGGATTCTGATTCGCAAAGACCGACCTCAAAGTCCTCGAAAGATTGACTTGGCGGTTTGTGCGGTTCTTGCTTATGAGGCGCGTGGCGATGTTATTCAGTCTGGTGCGACTCGCAAAAAGACTTACAAAATGGCTGGTTTTTAGGAGACTCAATGAACGACGACGCACAGTCGCCTGTCGAGATGGTCAAGGCATTAGAGCAGGAACTTGCTGCTCGCCAGGTGCACTTGCAGCGTCTCCAGGACTATCACGACGGTAAGCACCGTTTGGCTTTCACTAGCCAGAAGTTTCGTGAAGCGTTTGGCGGCATGTTTTCTTCGTTTGCAGATAACTGGCTTCAGCTTGTTGTTGATGCTGTTGAGGAGCGTTTGAACGTTGAGGGTTTCCGACACGGTTCGGATCCAAAGGCAGATGCTGACGCGTGGCAGATTTGGCAGCGTAACGGGCTTGACGCGGATTCACAGTTGGCTCATTCTGAGGCTCTTATCAAGGGTGACGCTTACGCCATTGTTTGGGGTGACGATGAGGGTAACCCTAAGGTTTCCATTGAGTCGCCTCGCGATGTTGTTGTGGCTTTTGAGCCGGGCAACCGCAAGAAGCGTGTAGCTGCTTTGAAGCGTTGGCGTGACGATGATGGTTACCAGGCGACTTTGTTCACCCCTGATTTTGTTTTCAAGTTTGAAAAAGAAAACAACGGCAGTGGTGAGTGGACTCCTGCGGTAAACACTTCGGAACCTTGGCCTTTGCCTAACCCGCTTGGTGTTGTGCCTGTTGTGCCGATTACTAACCGCGGAAACTTGACTAGCCCTTACGGTGTTTCCGAGTTTGAAATGGTGATTCCTCAGCAGGATGCTGTGAACAAGCTCATTGCTGACTTGTTGGTGGCTTCCGAGTACATTGCGTATCCTCAGCGTTACGTCACTGGCTTGGAAATCCCTGTTGACGAGAACACGGGTCGCCCGATTGCGCCTTTTAACATTTCGATGGATAAGTTGCTGATTGCGGAAGACCCTGCAGCAAAGTTTGGTTCGTTGTCGGCTGGTGATTTGCAAAACTATGTGACTGGCATTGAGATGCTAGTTCAGCACATTGCGTCACAGACTCGCACGCCTCCGCACTATTTCTACCTTGGCGGCAACTTCCCTTCGGGTGATGCTATCAAGTCTGCTGAGACTGGTTTGGTGGCCAAGAGCCGTCGCAAGATGCGTTTCTTTGGTGAGTCTTGGGAAGAGGTTATGCGCCTTTGTTTCAAGGTGTTGAATGACCCTCGCGGGGATGTTCAGGACTCTGAAACTGTTTGGGCCGACCCTGAGTACCGTTCCGAATCTGAATTGGCTGATGCGCTTGTGAAGCGTTCAAGCATTGGTGTTCCTCGCCAGCAACTTTGGGAGGATGCCGGGTATTCGCAGACGCAGATTACTCGTTTCCGTGCCATGGAAGCTGATGATTCGTTGGCGTCGTTGTTGAACCCTGCACCGACTCCATCGCCTGTGAAGTTTGCACCGGAGGAGCCTCAACCGCAACCTGAAGGTGACTAATGACTTTGACGTTGACGTACCAGCAAGAGTTGAAGAAGATTCGACGTGCTGTTACTCAGGCTTTGGAGCAGGCTTACCGCCAGTTGCCAGATTTTAGCCAGACAAGCACTGATTTGTTTCTGGCTAAAGCGGTTCCGTTGGCTGTTGCAGGCCAAAGGCGCGCAGTTGACCTCACTAACGCTGTTTTGGCTCGAACCATTGGGATTAGCCCTGTTGGTTTGGATTATGCAACGTTGATTGGCGCTGCTTTGCGTAATGGTGTGGATCCAAACTCTGTTTATGCTCGCCCTTTGATTACGGCGCGTGCATCGATTAAGGATTTGGGTTTTGCAGGTGCGTTCAATAAGGGTTTAGCTCGTTTGAGCGACACAGCGAACATGGATGTTGCCATGGCGGCTCGCAACGCTAGTCATAGTTTTGCAAATGTTGCTTCCGACGGCGAACAAGTCGTTATTGGTTTGATTCGTCGAGCTGACCCTGGTTGTTGCAAGTTCTGCACAACGGTTGACGGCGCAAAGTGTTTTGTTGAAAACCCTGCACCTTTGCACAACAACTGTTCCTGCACCTTGGAGCCTTTGATGGGCACTAGGCGACCACCCAAAGACGCTGAGGGCTGGTTGACGTTGACGCCCGGTTCGGTTATTGGCGACACCATCATTCAAGAGCACGGCGAAATGGGTCCTTTGCTCATGGATAAAAACAACTCGTTTACTTCGGTTTCAGAGTTGCCTGCTGCGTACCTTCAAGAGGTTTCGCACTAAGTTTCGGTCGCCCTCTGGGTGCCCGTTGATTTCCCCACGTGAGGTGGCGGATTCCATAAAAAGAAAGTGAGGCCGTGATGGCTGACGAAAACACCGCTCCTGAAGCTGCACTGGAAGAAGTCGTTTCGACTCCTGCAGTCAGCGATGAAGCAAATGCTTCGGATTCGAAGTCGGACATTCCGGCTGAAGTGAAGCAGGCCTTGAAGAAGGCTAATAAGGAAGCGGAGACGCTTCGTCTCAAGTTGAAAGAGTATGAGGATCGGGATAAGACCGAAGCTCAGAAACTTCAAGAAGAACGCGACGCCCTTTTGGCTGAGCGCGATTCACTCCACATGGCTCAGATGCGACGTGAGGTTGCAGACGAGATGGGTCTCACACCCGCCCAAGCCAAACGCCTGGTTGGTTCTACTCGCGAAGAGTTGGAAGCCGATGCAGCCGAGATTGCCGCAACTTTCCCTACAACCCCTGCTAAGCCAAAGTTTGGCGATGTCGGGCAGGGTCCTCGCGGCGATAGTGCCCAGCGCGTTTACACAAGAGCACAAATCGCCAACTTTGCTTTCTATGAAGCAAACAAGGCGGACATCCTCCTCGCAGAACGCGAAGGCCGGATTACCAACTAACCAAGAAAGGCCATCATGGCTGACATCACTACCACTTCTGCAAGTGCGTTTATTCCCCAGATTTGGGCAAACAAGGCACTTGAGATTCTCCGTAACAAGGTTGTTCTAGCAAAGCTAGTGACCCGCGACACCGACGTTGCCACCTTCCAGGTTGGCGACACCCTGAACATTCCTTACCCAGGTTCGATGGTAGCCAACGACAAGGCTGCCAACACTGGTGTAACCGCTCAGGTTCCAACCTCGACCACCACTTCTGTTGTGCTGAACAAGCACAAGGAAGCAACCTTCATCCTTGAGGACCGCGTAGTTGCTACCGCGAACCAGGATGTTATGGGCCGTTATCTTGACGCCGCAGTTATTGCTATTGCTGAGCAGATTGAGACCGACTTGTGGGCAACCGCTATCACCGCAACCAACTCTGTTGGAACCTACGGCACCGACATTTCGGCTGCCACTGTTCGCTCGGCTCGCAAGGTCCTGAATGACAACAAGGCTCCTCAGGAAGGCCGCGTGCTTGTTGTTTCCGACAAGGATGAGATTGCACTTCTAGGCGACAGCACCCTGCAGAGCTTCTTCGCTTTTGCAGCCGCTGGCACCGTGAAGGAAGGTTCGATTGGACGCCTATACGGCTTCGACGTTTACCAGTCTCAGCTTGTTCCAGCAACTGGTTCAGCTCCTGTAAACACCAAGAACATTGCGTTTGCTCCAGGTGCCATCCTTCTTGCAATGCGTAACCTTCCAGAGGTTCCTGCAGGCGAGGGTGCTCTTTCGGCTATCGCAAACGACCCTGTTTCGGGTCTTGCAGTTCGCATCACCCGCGCGTTCAACGCAAACCTCCTGGCTCACCAGGTGACCGTTGACGTTCTTTACGGAACCGTAATGCTCCGTCAGGAGAAGGCTGTTCTAGTCAAGGCGTAAGCCGACGTTGTGGGGTGGCTCTGCACAAGGGTCACCCCACTTCACACCCATTTTTCTCCAAGGAAAGGTTCGCGATGATTGATCTAGCGACTATCGACGACGTGACCGCGATTCTTCAGCGAGAGTTGACTCCTGCCGAGGTGACTAACGCGACCCGCCTCCTTGGAATGGCGTCTGCAGTTGTTCGCAGGTATACGCGCCAAACACTTACCCAAGTGTTGAATGATTCGATTACTTTGCCCGGTAACTGGGAGCAGGCTTTGGTTTTACCTCAGCGCCCTGTGACCGCAGTGCATTCCGTAGTTATCAACGGTGTTACTTTGCCGTCGGTTTCGTACGTTTTGAACGATAACGTTCTGTTTTTGTCCACTGGTTCTTATTCACCAGATTTTGGCCCAATGAACTGGGGCAACTTTGGTTTGATGGGGCCTGCTGGTTCGGTGAATGGTCCACAGTATTCTGGCCCTTCGTGGCAGGGTCCTGCTTCGCGCATCACTGTTTCTTATGACCATGGTTACGACGAAGTGCCTGGTGACATTGTGAACATTGTGGCGGGCATGGTGGCTTTGGCGATCGCTTCCCCTGTTGGTGTCAATATGGAGCGTGTTGGAGGCTACCAGGTGGCTTACAGCCGCTCAGAGGGTGGCTCTATGGCTTTACAGGAAGCCGATAAGAAGGCTTTGGCTGATTACCGCCGTCGTTCCGGCACAACTTCGATTGCGCCTCTGCGATGAGTCTTGCAAAGTTGCTCAACCAGCCGTTACAGCTGCACAAAAACAGCGGAGCAACTAAAGACGAATACGGCAACACTTTGGCAACCGATTATGGAAGCCCAATAAGCATCGTTGGTTTCTTGGAGCAAAAAGACTCCGTGGAAACCTTGAACGACCGCGACACTGTTGTTTCTTCATGGGAGGCGTTTCTCCCTGCAGGTACCGACATAAACGCTTTTGACCGACTTGTTTTCAACGGTCAAACATTTGAGGTCGATGGTGCGCCTTGGCAGGTTTACAACCCTCGCGTCGGTTCAGTTTCGCACATTGTTTGCAAGTTGAAGGTGGTTATCTGATGTTTGACATGCAGGTCGACATAAACCCTTCATGCGATGAACTGATGCGTACGTTCCCGTCTGTTGATGTTTCAGTGCAAGAAGCTGCTAACCAAATTGCTGAAACTGCAAGGCAGTTGGCTGCGAACCACCGACTTACTGGCCGTTATGCAGCTGGCATTGTGGTTCAAAAGTCAAACCGCCCGAAATCTGGCGGTTACCGCGTTCTGTCACAAGATCCAAAATCTTCGTGGATGGAGTTCGGCATTCCAGGTCGTGTTGACTGGCACGGCAACCCAAAACCCGTTAAGGGTTACTTCATCATGCGCAACGCTGTTGAAGCAAACGGGTATTCGTTCAGTAAGAAGGCCAAATAATGGCTTACCCGATTACTGTTTTGCCAGATTCCGAACTGGCACTTATTCAATACTTGCGTTCTAAAACAGAGTTGACCGCCTTGGTCCCTGCCGAACGCATCACAACCGCCCTGCCACCTCAACCCACTTACCCGGTGGTGTTGATTCAAAGGATTGGTGGACAGGCGTTGGCTTGGCAAAGTCTTGACGAGCCCGCGTACCAGGTCGACGTTGTTGGTGGTTCACGCTACCAATGCCAGCAGATTGCACGCACCGTCCGTGCTTGCATTTTGGCAATATTCAACGATGTTGTTTCGGAGGCAACGCTTTCGAGTGCTTCCGAAGAGGTCGCCCTCCAGTGGATGCCTGACGATGTTGTTGTTCCACCCTTGTCGCGTTTTACAGCGCGATACCGGGTGATTCTCCACAAATAATCCCCTTAGGAAGAGGAACAAATGGCTGTTGACTCCAGCAAAATCAAAATCGCCGGTTCGGGTGCCATCTGGTACGCCCCTGCTGGTACCACTCTGCCAACCGACTCGACCAGCGCACTAGCTTCTGGTTTCGTAAACATTGGCTACCTCAAGGATGGCTTCGAGCTGTCGCAGGACCTGAAGACCAAGGAAGTTACTGGTTGGCAGAACCTGGACATCTTGCGCCTCATCCCAACCTCTCTAAGCCGTTCAGTCAAGTTCAACGCAATCGAAACCAACAAGACCACTCTTGGCCTTGCTTGGGGTGGAGCAACCGTAACCGTTGGATCTGGTTCGGTCTACTCCCTTACTTTGCCAGCCGCTCAATCCGCTGCAGAGTTCATCATTGTTTTGGACTGGAACGACGGCACTGTTTCGCAGCGCATCGTTATCAAGCGTGCCGCTTTCAAGAACCTTCCAAAGGTGAAGTTCAGCCGTATGGATGAAATCAACTACGATTTCGAGATTCAGGCGCTTGTTCCAAGCGACGGTTCCGCTGCGGTTGCAACCTATGGTTCTGACGCTGGAGTGGTTGCCTAAACATGGCGATTATTTCGAACCTGCCTGAGGGTGCTAACGTTCTTGACCTTGACGCTGCACGTGTTGCACGTGCCGAGGCTCGCGCCAAGGATGGCAAGGGCTCACCATTTTTGAAGTTGTCGGCTGGTTATGTTGCCGTGCACGCTGAGATCCCTGTGGCTGCTGCTTTCCTTTTCGGAGAGCAGAAGATTCGTGAAGGTCTTGCACTTGTTTTGGTTGACTCGGCAGACGTTGATTTGCTCTGGGACGACCTAACGGCTGAAGACATGAACGAAATTGCAAACTTCATCACTGGCAAAAGCCTGGGGGAATCACAGGCCTAGCTCAACGTCTTAACGAAGACTTTGAGACTTTAGAGGCCGATTTCACTCGTTTTTACGGTGAGGACTTGCGGCAGCTCTGTTTTGGTGAAAACCAGTGGGGTTGCCGCAAGTTGATTTCTCACATTCAGGCTTTGCCACCTAAAGATTCAGCGACTGTGCGCAAGCACATGAGTGGTGCTGGTTGGGATAACGACACCGAGTTGGCTGCAGTCCAAGTTGACCTTTTGCAGGTCATTCTTCGCACGTTGCAGGTCGCTCACCTTCAAGACCCACCATCTGAACCACTTACATCTGTTCCACGGCCTTACGCTGTGGAAACGCCACCCGAAGAGGCCGTTGGTTTGTCTGGGTTGCAAGACTTTTTGGAAGGACCTTTCTAATGCCGGGAACAAACTCCGCGGGTAGCGTTTCGATTCCGGTTCGCCCCGATGCTACTGGCTTTGGAACAGACCTGAAGAATCAGATCCTTTCCCAGTCAGGTCCGGTTGAAGAGGGCTCCAAGTCTTCTGGCGAAAAGTCGGGTAAGAGTTTTGCCGACAAGTTCAAGTCCGGCATTGGCAGCCTTTCAACAACCATCAGCTCATCTTTGGGTGCTTTTGCTGTTGGATCATGGCTGAAGGGTTCGTTTGATGATTTGGCTCAGTCCAGCGCGGGCGTAAGCCAGACCGCTGCTGTTATCAAGTCCACTGGTGGCGCTGCAGGTGTAACAGCCACACAGATTGACACGCTAACCAACTCACTCAAGGACAAGACCGCTACTGACGACGATGTTATTCGTTCCGGTGCGAACATGCTCCTCACCTTTACCAATGTCCGCAACGAAGCGGGCAAGGGTAACGACATTTTCAACCAGGCGACTGGCACCCTAATGGACATGTCACGAGCTATGGGCACTGACCCTAAGAACGCTGCTATTCAGTTGGGTAAGGCTCTAAACGACCCTGTAGCGGGTATCTCGGCTCTTAGCCGTGTCGGTGTGACCTTCGATGAGACTCAGAAGAAGCAAATCGCTGGCTTCATGAAGGCTGGAGACACAGCCTCGGCTCAGAAGGTTATTCTTGGCGAGTTGAACAAGGAGTTCGGTGGCCAGGGAGCCGCCTACGCTGACTCTTACGCTGGTAAGCAGGCGAAGTTGCAGATTGCTATGGACGACCTTGGCAAGTCTGTAGCCCAAACCCTTATGCCTGCGTTGCAGGTTTTGGCTGATGTTGGTTTGAAGTTCTTCACTTGGGTTTCTGAAAACCCAATCGTTGCCGCCATTATTGGCGCGATCGCTGGAGCGTTCGTTGTCCTAAACGCAGCTGTTGCAATCACCAACGTTCTGATGGCTCTAAACCCGTTCGTAATCGTAGCCGTAGCAGTGGTAGCCCTAATTGCTGCCATTGTGTGGCTGGCAACCCAGACAACGTTCTTCCAAGACGTATGGAAGGTCATGTCCGACGCGGTGATGAAGGCTATCTCCGCAGTGGGTAAATGGTTCAATGACATTTGGAACGGCGTAGTCGACTTCTTCAAGGGCATCGGCAAGGACATTCAGGATGCTTGGAATGCTGTTGCGAAGTTCTTTGGCGACAGTTTCAAGAGCGTTGGCAAGTGGTTTAGCGACATTTGGGACGGCGCTAAGAAGGCTTGGGATGTTTTCAGCGGGTGGATTCACACCGCAGTTGACAAGATTGCGAAGAAGTTCAGCGATGCTTTCCAAGGCGTGTCCGACTTCATTGGCAAAATCTTCGGTGGGTTGGCAGCAATCGTCAAAGCCCCAATCAACGTAATCATTGGCCTCATCAACTCCATGATTGACTCCATCAACGGCATCCACGTGGACATTCCTGCTTGGGTGCCTGGTATCGGTGGCAAGTCTTTCGGCGTGAGCCTTCCTCACATCCCAGCACTTGCTGAGGGTGGAATCGTGCCGCCAACTCCTGGCGGTCGCATCGTTCGCGTGGCTGAAGCCGGCGAAGCTGAAGCCATCATTCCTTTGAGCAAGATGCATGACAAGGAAGGCAAGCACAAGGGAATGACAATTCATTACCACGCTGCGCCAAACGATTCGATTAGCGCTGAACAGAAATTGATTGATGCAGTTCAGAGAGCGAGAGTGCTGGCGTGGACCTAACCCTAACTTTGACGGGTGCCAATAGCGACACCATTACTTTTGATGCCGACAACTACATTGTGACTAGCGGCGTAAAAGGGTTCGGCATTCCTGCAACGAAGGTTCGCATCCAGGAAAGCGCAACTGACGGCGGTATTTTCCGTCACACCAAGCGTGGTATCCGCGAACTTGATTTGCCGATTATGACGGTTGGCAACGATCGTGCGGACGTTGAGTTGAAGTTGCGTCGTTTGTCGAACATTCTTCAGAACACTGCTGGCGCGGCTCGCCTCACAGCGACCTTTGACAACGGCGATGTTTTTTACCTTGACGTCTACTACACAGGCGGTGGCGAAACCGTCTTCGGTGAGGACGCTGGAAGCACTTACGCGATGTGGATGGTGGCTCTTCAGGCACCGACCCCGTTTTGGACCAGTGCCGCAGCTCAGACCTTTGCTGTGGTTCAAGCATCCAGCGGTCGCGGTTTGCTTCCACGCCTCACAAGCATGCGAGTTACTTCATCTCAAGCCATTGGTGTTGTGACAGTCAACAATTCAGCCGGCGATGTTCCTTCTTACCCAATCTGGACAGTTTATGGCCCGATGGATAACTTGACGATTAGCGCAAACGGTGTGGGTTTTGTTTATGCAGCTTCCATCGGCACAGGTGAAATTATCACTATTGACACTTTCAATAACACGGTTGTTGACGCCGCTGGAAATAACATGTACGGCAACCTTGCCCCAGCGCCTAAGTTCTTTCCACTTCAACCAGGCACGACTTCGGTGACGGTGCGAGGCGACAACGCCACCAACGTCTCGCAGATTGCTTGTACCTATTACCCCAGACGCGAGGTCCTTCACTAATGCGTGTCGATGATCTACTTGTTGAGGTACGCGATTCTACTCAGAACCGCGTGGGCGCAATAACCCCTGATTTCCTACCAGGTTTCACTTCGGTTTTGCGTCTGAATCAGCTCAGCACTTGGTCAGTGTCGTTGCCGTATGGCCACCCATTGTCAGCCACGCTGTCTACACCTGGTTCAGGAATCATTGTCTCGCTGAATGGCGACCCGATTCTTTCTGGCGACATGACTTGGTTCCAGCAAATCCGCTCCCGAGACGTGCCAGACGGAATGATTCAATTCACCGGATTAGACGACTCGCTGCTATTGCGTGACCGTTTGGCTTACCCAACACCTTCAACTTCTGATGTGACTTTGCAAACTAGCGCGTATGACACTCGCACTGGTTTGGCGGAAGCCGTCATGAAGGACTTTGTAAATGCCAATATGGGTGCCAGCGCACCTACGGAACGTAAAACACCTTGGTTCCTCGTTGCCGACAACTACAACCGAGGCGCATCCGTTACCGCGTCAGCGCGTTTCGACAACCTCTACGAGCTCCTTCAGTCGCTGGCTAACGCTTCGACGCTTGCAGGGCAGCCCCTCGGGTTCGATGTTATTCAGAACGGCAACAACCTGGTGTTCGATGTGTTCGCACCGACCGACCGGACCAAGACCATTCGTTTGGACATCGAAAACAACCAGTTGACGGAAACCATCTACTCGGTGGGGCAACCGAAACTGACCCGCGCCATTGTGGGCGGGCAAGGCGATTTGGCGGCTCGCACATTTATTGAGCGTTCGTCCACTACTTCACTAGCCGCTGAGACGGCTTGGGGTCGCAGGATTGAGCAGTTCATTGACGGGCGTTCATCCAACGATATTGCCGCATTGGCGACCGATGGCGACGATCACCTGGCGACCGACGGCACTGCACAGATTACTGCTTCGGTGAAACCAACCGATGATTCGACAATGCGGTTCGGCAAGGACTGGTTCCTCGGAGATTTAGTTTCGATTGTTGTTAACGACTTTGAGTTGGCGGCGGTCGTTTCTGAAATGGGTATCAGTGTGCAAGCCGATGGAGTCTATTTGCAAGCCACTGTTGGCGAACAGAAGGTTATGACCTTTGAGCGTCAAATCTTGGAGCGCCAGAGCGCACTCCTAACCCGCATGAACAACCTAGAGCGTTACAAGTAAAGGAAACCGAATGTCTGAATCCTCCTGGCCGTTTGACGGCGTAGACACTACTGAAACCCAGTTCTCTCAGTGGGCGCGAAACATTGGCGAGGGCGTCAAGGGTTCGATTGCCACTTCCGACTTGAAGGCGTTCGGCGATTCTTCGGGCATGAACGTGAAGTTGCCTGCTGGTCAGGCGATGGTTCGTGGTCACTACTACAGCAACACCGCTCAGCTGACGTTGACTATTCCGACTGCGCACGCAACCCTGCCTCGCATCGACTCAATCATTCTTGAGTTGGACCCTGCAGCTAACACCATTGTGAGTAAGGTTCTTGCGGGAACTCCAGCGTCCACTCCGGTGGCTACTGCCCTGACCCAGACCGATGCCGGTATTTGGCAGCAACTCTTGGCGACTGTGGCTGTGGGTGCCGCTGTGTCGACCATCGCTGTGGGCAACGTGACCGACGCTCGTTCGTTCTTGCAAGGTGTGACCGTCTCGGGTACCCAGACCCTGACCAACAAGACCCTGACAGCCCCTGTAATCGCCACGATTAGCAACGGTGGCACTCTGACCTTGCCGACGGGTGCTGACACTCTGGTGGGGCGTGCAACGGTTGATACTCTCAGCAACAAGACTTTGGCTGCTCCTCGCGAGTTGTTCACGAACGTTGCCACCGCGAATGGTTCCAGCCCACTTCAATACGATGTGCTTACTCAGACCGACCTCTATTTAGCTGGCGGTTCGACTTCAAACTTCGTTGTGAACTTCCGAGGCAACTCCACAACTACGCTCAACACCACACTCGCAGTCAATCAGACCATGACAGTGACTTTGCGCGTTTGGAACTCAGCCACTACCGCTTACGTGACTGGTATCACCATTGATAGCACCACGATCTCAACGCCCAACTTGCGTTGGCAGGGCGGTGTTACACCGACTTCGGGAAATGCAAGCTCGATTGATGTTTACACCTTCGCCATCACCAAGACCGCAACTGGTTACCTTGTTTACGCAAGCCAGGTGAAGTTCGCCTAATGCCTCTCATGGGTTCTTTCGGTGCGGCTACCGCCAGGGCCTTCGGGTTCGGAGCGAAAGGTAGCGCGGCTGTTTCGGCTTCACCAACACCGGTTATTTCGTCTCAGCCTGTGAACTCCACCCAGAACAGCGGTTCGACCGCATCGTTCTCTGTGGTGGCTTCCCCTGCAACTTCGTATCAGTGGCAACAGTCCACCAACGGTGGTTCTACTTGGACAACTGTTTCTGGTGCGACCTCTGCCACTTACAACACCCCGATATTGGATTCCAGTTACAACGGACGCCAATACCGTTGCGCGGTTACTAACCTTGTTGCTGGTTCCAGCGCAACAACGGTGAACTCGTCGTCGGCAACCCTAACTGTTGTGTTCACTTCGGTATCTGTGACAGGCGGTGGTTTACTTACCTATTCGGGTTCTTACACTTACGCGGTATTCCCAGCAAGCGGAAGCCTAGTCGTGAACAGCGTCAGCGGCGGTGGCACACTCAGCTGTGAGGCTCTAATCATCGGTGGCGGTGGCTCAGGCGGTAAGGGAAGCCAAACCACTTATGCTGCTGGTGGCGGCGGCGGTGCAGGCGGTTTGCTTTACGTGAACGGCATTAGCCTGGCAGCCTCTTCAACTTCCCCTGCCGTTGTCGGTTCGGGTGGCGCAGGTCAGGCCACAGACAACGCTTCAGGCAACAGCGGTTCATCGTCAACGTTCACTGCTGGTTCAACTTACACCGCGTTCGGCGGTGCGGGTGGTGCTGGTGGAACGGTTAGCCCTGCACCTTCTGCCGGTGCAACCACTTCGGGTTACGGCTCGGGTGGCGGTGGTGCTGGTCCGATAACAGCTGGTGTAACTGCTGCAGGTACTGGTGTTTTCAATGGTGGAACAGGTTTCTACGGAACACCTTCCCCATACAACGCTTCCGCTTCGGGCGGTGGCGGTGGAACTGGTGCCAATGGTGGCAACGGTGCGAGCGGCACTGGTGGCTCTGGCGGTAACGGTTCAACAGGTTACTCGGCTTGGTTGTCCGCTATTTCAGCGGCAATGCCTACAGCCTGGCAGACCGCAACTGCTGGTGGAAACATCGGCGGCGGCGGTGCAGGTATCGGTGGAACTACTGGTTCCAGCAATGGTTCAGCAGGTGCTGGAGGTGCTGGTGGTTACACCGGGTCAGCAACCCCTGTTGCCAACACTGGTTCTGGTTCGGGCGGCACCCGCGCAATGCTCGGTGTCGGTTCTGGTGCGTCAAACACACTTGCAGGCGCATCAGGTTTAGTGATCGTGAGGTTCCTCTCGTGAAGTATTTTGCACAGCTTGAAGATGGCAAAGTTGTTCGCGTCGTTGTTGCTGAGGATGGTGTTTGGCTTGCAGACGCTCTTGGTGGTGTGTGGGTTGAAACAAGCCTGGACGGTTCCGTTTCAGGAAAACCTGCTGTAATCGGTGACGCCTATGACGAGGCTCTCGGTTTCGTTTCCCCCGTAAAGGTTCAGTGATGGAAGACAAAGCCGTGTCAGAACAAATCTTGGAGTTGACCCGTCAAGTGACCATCTTGAATGAGCGACTCCCATCGCATGTTGAGTGGGCAACTAGGAACCTTTTAGACCACGAAAAGCGAATCCGCATCATCGAACAGCGCGTCTGGGTTTACACCGGCATTGCGTTGGCGTCGGGTGGTATTGGTGCATTAATCAGCAAAATGCTAGGAGCATAGATGGCTAAATACGAATCATTGAACATCGACGCAGGAGCAACTTACCCTTTGGGTATTGAGGTCACCAACGACGATGGTTCTGTGTTCCCGCTTGCTGGTTACACTAGCAAACTGCAAATCCGTGAAGCCCCAACTTCCGCTGAAGCCGTAATCACCGTCAACGCAGTGATTAGCACTTTGACGGGTCATTTGGATCTGACGATTCCAGCCGCTTCAACGTCTCTCCTGGTGAAGGACTCTTATGTGTATGCGGTGGAGTTGACTGCTTCGGGTGGTGAACCTGTTTACCGCATCGCTGAGGGCAAGGTCTTTGTTTCGCCTGAGGTGGTTAAGTGATCGTCAAGGTAATCATTCCGACCCCGACGGATGTGTCTGTTGTTCCGACAACGAGCATGCGTGTGGGTTTGACTATGGCGCGTGGGCCTCAGGGTCCGCAGGGTGAGCGTGGAGTTGATGGCACTCCTGGTGGCTCATTCGTTTTTAACCAAATTGCCACTTCAGCTCATTGGGTTGTAACCCATGGTCTGAACTTCTTCCCAGCAGTTACCGCTTTGGATTCGGCTGGGTCAATGATTGCGGGTGACGTTCACTACGTTGACGCAAACACTGTTGAGGTTTACTTCAGCACCCCTTCAAGCGGCACCCTTTACCTTAGTTAGGAACCATAATGGCGAGAAAGTATCTCACTTCTATCGACCTCAGCAAGAACGAGCTGCAAAACGCGGTTGTTCAGAACCTGTCGTCTGCACCGTCTAGCCCTGTGAAGGGTCAGATTTACTTCAACTCAACTTCGAACCAATACTTCGTTTACAACGGTTCGGCTTGGGTTGCGTTCTTGCCTTCGACTAGCGGGTTGGACACTATTGCCACCGCTAACGCCGCGACTGGTGCTATCACCGCGTCAAGCCAGCGCATCACCAACTTGGCTGACCCGACCTCTGCACAGGACGCCGCCACCAAGAACTATGTGGACAACGCGATCGTTGGTATTGACTGGAAGCCATCGGTCCGCGTAGCCACCACCGCGAACGTTACTTTGAGCGCACCGCAGACCATCGACGGCATCTCAGCTATTGCCGGTGACCGTGTGCTGGTGAAGAACCAGACCAACGCTTACGAGAACGGCGTCTATGTTGTGGGTGCGTCTTCGTGGACTCGCTCCGCTGACGCCAACTCGGCAACCAACATCACCGCTGGTTTTGCTGTGTTCGTTGAGCAGGGAACCACCCAGGCTGACACTGGTTGGGTTATGACCGCCGACACAACCCCTGTTGTTGTAGGAACCACCAATTTGACCTTCGCTCAGTTCACTGGTGGAGCTGCATACAGCGCAGGCAACGGCCTGGCGCTCGCTGGAACGACTTTCAGTGTCACCGGCACCGCTAACCGCATCGCTGTTTCTGGTTCGGGTGTGGACATCGCCAGCACTTACGTTGGCCAGACCAGCATCACCACTTTGGGCACTGTTACCGCTGGAACCTGGAACGGCACAACCGTTGACGTGGCTCATGGTGGAACGGGTGCAACCACCTTGTCCGGTTACCTTTACGGCAACGGCACTGGTGCGGTTACTGCGTCGACTTCCATTCCACGATCGGCTGTGACTGGTGCTGTTGGTAAGTACACCGCAACGAACGGAACGCTAACGCCAAGCTCTAACGTTGTGACTTGGACCATCACTGCAGCAACTCATGGTCTTGGCGCAACCCCAGCAATCATTGTTCAGCTAAAGGAAGTTTCCTCGGCATCGGTTGTGGAAGCAGACGTTGTTGTGAACGAAACCACTGGCGACATTACGCTTACCTGGGTTTCCACTGCAACGGTTACCGCTGGCACTTACCGTGTAACAGCAATCGGCTAAAGGATAGGTGGCCTAGAACCATGGCAAAAGACTTTCTTGGACAAGTAACTTTCAAGGCTCCGGTGGTCGCAGATACAGCGGCCACCGTGGGTCTAGTTGTCCGGGGTGCCACTTCCCAGTCTGCAACTCTCACTGAGTGGCAAAACAGCTCTGCCGGTGTCCTGGCGTCAGTTAGCGCGGCTGGAAACATCACGGCGCAAAGTGTCACTGAATCAGTCTCGGTGCAGGTGTCATCGGGTTTGACTAACACTCTAACAACATCGACCGCCTGGACCTGGGTCATCACTGGAACCAGCGGTCACACGTTCAAGCTTCCATCAACGACGACCATCTCATCGGGTGCCAAGTTTACGTTTTACAATCAAAGCACTAACCCAATCACGATTCAAGACTCAAGCGCAACGGCAATCACGGCTCTTGCTGGTGGTAAGAATGCCGTTGTCATTTGGAACGGCTCAACTTGGAACCTATCCGCGTTCTTCACAGATTCGGGTGCTTCTGGAAGTGGGCAGGTTGTTTTATCAAACAACTCGGGACTTACAAGAGCTGGTCTAGCGAGCCCGTACCTGGGCAACTCAACCTGGTCGCCAGTAGCTGGTGGAAACATCGACTACGACGGCAACGTCGCTACGTTCGTGCCATCCTCAGCTGCAACCGCAACAACTAACGGCGGAGCTGCGGTCATACAATCCGCTCATGTTTGGAACCTGGCAGCTGACCGCGCACTAAGTGGATCATCTACTACAGCACAAAATATTTTTGGCGCTACTGGAACATTTACTGCGACAGCTGCAACTACTTATTTATTAGAAGCAGTTATTTTTATTGATAACGGAACTGGTGCTGTGTCTAATACTGCACAGTTTGCCTTTGGTGGAACTGCTGCTTGGACGGCAGGATTCATTCGCTGCATGGGGGCTAGGACTACATCGCTTTCAGGTCTTGGAGCAACTACACTCACATCATTTACAACTTCCAATGGTGGTTTCTTGCAAATTGGCGCGGCTTCGACAAGCCGCTACATGCATGCAACCTTCCAAGGAACTATTCGTGTGAGTACTGCGGGCACCATCCTTCCAACGGTTGTTTATGACGTCGCCACCTCAACTGTTCCGAACGTGAAAATCGGTTCCTATTGGAAAATGACACCCGTCGGCACCAACACCATGACCACTATTGGCGCATTCGCATAGCAAGGAACTACTCATGGCAACCCCATTAGACGTCATCAAAATCGGCACCCAATACGCTGACGCCCATTACAAAGAGGGCAAGAACAACGACAACGTTTTCGGCAAGTGGTATGGAATGAACAACGTGCCCTGGTGCGCAATGTTCGTTTCCTACTGCTACAACAAGGCCGGCGCTCCAACCCTTGTGGCGGCAACGACCTCTAAGGGTTTCGCTTCATGCACAGCCGCCGTCAACTGGTTCAAAGCTCACAAACACCTAGTCAACGCCAAGGACGCTAAGCCGGGTGACATTGTGTTCATGGCTTTCAACGGCAAGAAGGAATACGACCACGTGGGCATCGTCATCAGCAACGACCCAAAGAACAAGGTCATGCACACTGTTGAGGGAAACACTGTGAACCCTAACGGCACTGGTGACCAGGTGAACGGTGATGGCGTTTACTACAAAACCCGCCCTTACGGGTACATCACAGCAGTTGCTCACCCAGCATGGCCAGCAGCTTAGATTCGGAAGGAACACATGAACAAGCAAGTTTGGTTCGAGATTGCAAACAGATCGTGGCGACTAGCGACGACACTAATGGTTTTGTCTTTGGGTGCTTTATTGACAGCCCATGCGGACACGTTCTGGACTGTTCTAGGAACAGCCCTCGCACCAGTTT
>Ga0228700_1000254_pt1 | contig 52220 bp, 42 predicted proteins | sample McNCre317_Aug_MG_FD_178019 | JGI IMG/M metagenome (GOLD analysis project Ga0228700, IMG submission 178019) | Freshwater microbial communities from McNutts Creek, Athens, Georgia, United States - 3-17_Aug_MG | ecosystem: Environmental > Aquatic > Freshwater > Creek | place: USA: Georgia...
TGAGCGCCTCGCCCGCCGAGCCCTGCACCCAGCGCTGGCTGAGCTTGTGCAATTGCTCACGCGACACGCCAGGGCCGTTGTCACTCACCGACAACACCACCGCTTGCGGCGCATCCACCACCGACACGGTGATGCGCCGTTCGCCCTGCGCGGCAAGACCATAACGCAGGGCGTTGTCGAGCAGGTTGTTCAACACGCCCTCAATCAGCGCATCGTTGCCCAACACATGCACGGGCTGCTCCACCCCGCGCGCGCCCAAGTCCACGTGGACCGCATCCGCGCGTGGCAAAAAGCGAATCACCGCATCACGCACCAAAACATCCAAAGCCACGGGTTCTTGCACCAAGGTGTGTTGCGACTCATCGGCCAGCGCCAGCGCCAACAATTGGTCGACCAAGTGGCTGGCCCGCTCTTGGCTTTGCGCAATGCCTTGCAACTGCTCACGCCAGACCTGGGGGTCACGGTGACGCAGCCCGTAATCGGCCAAAGCCCTGATGCCAGCCAGCGGTGTGCGCAATTCATGCGCCACATTACCCGAGAACTCGCGCTGCGCTTGCACGCTGTTGGCAATGCGCCCCAACAAGGCATTGATGGCTTGCCCCAAGCGTTGCACATCACGCGTGCTGGCCGACACCGGCAGCGGCGTGAGGTCACGCGCATCACGCCGCTCAAGCGCTTGCTCCAGCGCAACCAAGGGTGCCAAATCGTTTTCGATGGCCCGCTGCAACCACGCGGCAAGCCAAATCAACAACAAAATTTGGGGTGCAATCGAAAACGCCAACAAGCGTTGCACCATGCGGTCGCGGCTGGTGGTGGTCTGGGCCATCACCACATAAAAATCAGCCGGCTGGTCACGATGAATCGTCACACTGCGCAGGGTGCGGTTTTGATAATCGATGGCATCAAAGTGCGGCGCCACCTTCGGATCCAACAGGGTGGGATGCAGGCCTGCATGCCCTGCCAGCAGCGAGCCATCTGGACGCAACACAGCAAAAAACAAGGACTCGGTTTGGTCAAACAACACCGTTCGCATCTCTTGCGGCGACAGGCTCAACTCTAGGCCGCCCACGCCCACCTCGGCGGTGCGCCGCACATGGCTGGCGACCAAGTACGCGTCATCCAGCAAAGCGCGGTCAAACGCCTGTTGTGTGAAATAGGACGCAATGCCCACCACCAACGCCGACCCCAGCAACCAGGTGATGGCCAGCGGCACCAACACATGGCGCAACAAGCGGTTGCGCAGTGAGGGCTTGGTGTGCAGGGGCTGGGGGTTCATGCCTCTTCCAATAAATAACCAATGCCGCGCAAGGTCCGGATGGAGGCGCCACTGTCGGTGAGCTTTTTGCGCAAACGGGAAATAAAAGCCTCCAGCGCGTTGTCGCCCAGCGCTTCGTCAAAAGTCGACAGCTTGTCAGACAGCACGCGCTTGCTGACAGCGCGTCCGGGTGGCGTCATCAACTCCCACAACACCTCGAACTCACGCGCGGGCAAAGCCAAATCGGCCCCCTCGACGAGAATGCGGCGGTTCTTGCGTTGCAACTCCAGACGCCCCACGCGCACCACATCATCCGCGCCCAAGCTGCGACGCACCAGCGCGCGCAGTCGGGCCTCGACCTCTTCCAAATCAAAGGGCTTGCCCAAATAGTCGTCGGCCCCCGCATCAAGCCCCGCAATGCGTTCGTCGGTGCGGTTGCGTGCCGTTAACACCATCACCGGGGTGCGATCGCCACGGCGGCGCGCATCGCGCAACAGCTGCAAGCCACTGCCTTGGGCCGCGTGGGTTTGCCCATTCATAGGCAAATTCAGGTCTAGCAGCACCGCGTCATAGGCCTGAACTTGCCAGAAATGCGCGGCCTCTTGCAGATGCCCAGCCGCGTCCACGCGATGGCCCGCATCGCTCAGGCTGCGCAGCATGACCGTTTGCAACACGGCATCGTCTTCAATCAGCAAAATTCTCACGTTTTGGTCACACCAGGAGAGTCAGGAGTTGGTCAGGCAGCGTCAGCGATAAACGCAGCATGAGCATACGACAGAACCTGCGTCCTCGCCTGCCTGCGCAGCTGCGAACCGCTGCCTTGACCACCGCCCTCGCCTTGGGCCTGTGCGGCGGCCTAGCCCACGCGCAAAACAAAACGGAAACCCTGGGGCTGGCCCAAGTGCTAGAGGCTGCCCGCAACAACTTCGACGTGTCCTTGTCACGTCAATCACTGGAAGCCGCCAAGTCCGATGTGTTGGCAGCGGACCGTGCACCGTTTCCGGTGTTGACCGCCAAAACCAGCCAAATGTATTTGGACAACGGCGTCAGCGGCAACCAAGGCGTTGGTCCGGGTCCTTTTGGACAAAAAAACATCGACAAGTCCGGCGGCATTGACTGGACCTGGGAGCGTGGCAACAAACGCCAGTTGCGCACCCAAGGCGCCAACGCACAGGCCAATGCCGCAAACGCCGATTTGCAAGACACCGTCATCATGCAGCAGCTGGCCGCTGCCAGCGCCTACTTTGATTTGCTCGCCGCTTTGGAGCGCAACCGCGAAATGCAAGCCCTGTCGCAAAGCGCTGTGCAGCTGGCTAAAAGTGCCAGCCTGCGCTTGAAAGCCGGCGACTTGTCTGCTCAAGACACCGCACGCTTGGAAATTGAAGCCCAACGCGCCCAAGCCGATGGCCACAGCGCGCAGCTCGACCAGCAGCGCGCGGTGCTGCAACTTGGGCAACTCACCAACTTGCGCATTGCCTTGCCCACCTGGCAAATTCAGGTCGATTGGCCCGCACTGCAAAGCACGCGCAACACCCACACCATTGAAGAAGCGTGGGTCGAGCAACGCAGCGACGTGATCGCGGCACAAGAACGTGTGCAAGCCGCACAAGCCGCGCTCGATTTGGCCTTGGCCCAAAAGAAATCGGATGTGACGCTGGGCAGCAGCCTTGACCACGACCCACGGGTATCGCGGCGCAGCATGGAGCTGCGCTTCTCGGTGCCGCTGCAATGGGGTTATGGCTATGAAGGTGAAATTGGCCGCGCCCAAGCACAGCGCGTGCAAGCCCAAGACTTGTATGAAAAAACCAAGCTGGATGCACGCGCCGATTTACAGCGCTTGCTCGAAGAATGGCACGCGGCCACCCAGCGTGAACACTTGTACGAAAAAGACATCGTGCCGCGCGCGCGCCGTGTGGCCGAACAAGCCGAGCTGGCCTATGCCAAAGGCGCCTCGTCTTTGACCGATCTGCTCGATGCCCGCCGTACCCTGCGCAGCACCTTGATCGAGGCTGCATTCACTCGCGCCGAATACGCCAAAGCCCATACCGCTTGGCAATTGCGCACCGCACACCTTCAAAGCGCCACGCACTAAGACACACACACCATGTCCCCAGAAAAAAACAAACTCCTCGTCACCGCCCAAGGTCTTTTGAGCACGCCCGCGCGTCGCTACAGCGCGATCGCTGGCGTCGTCGCCCTGCTGGTGATTGGCTACACCTTGAACAACCAAACACCGCCTGTGCGCCCACCCGCTCCTCTGCCGATCGTGCAAGGCGAGCAACTGCGCTTTCCGGCCGGGCATCCACAGCTTGCACTGCTGACCACCGCGCCTGCGGTTGCCGCACAAAGCGTCACCATCGAGCTGCCTGCGCGCTTGGTGTGGAATGAAGAGCGCACACACCGCATTTACCCCGCCTTTGCAGGCCGCGTGCTCAAACTCAACGCCGACATTGGACAAAGCGTGAAAGCAGGCCAGGTGCTGGCCACCTTGGCGTCGCCGGAGTTTGGTGCCGCACAAGCCGACACCGCCAAAGCGCAAGCTGATGCACAACTCAACGCACGCGCCTTGACGCGTCAGCGCGAGCTCTTTGAGGCCGGCATTGTGTCGCGCAAAGACCTGGAACAAACCGAGGCCGACGCGGCACGCGCACAAGCCGAGGTGGCCCGTGCCCACGCGCGCACCAGCATGTACGGCAGCGCCAGTGGCGTGGACCAACAACTGGGCTTGTCGTCCACCGTGCCCGGTGTCATCGTCGAGCGCAACCTGAGCGCAGGCTTGGAAGTGCGCCCGGACCAAGGCGGTCCCGGCTCGCCCGCCTTGATCGTGGTCACCGATCCGACCTCGCTGTGGGTGCAAATTGATGCGCACGAAAACGATGTCGCTTCGCTCAAGCCAGGCACCTCCATTGGCATTGTCTTGCCCAACTTCCCTGGCCAAAGCTTTCAGGCCAAAGTCGCCGCCACTGGCGACTTCATCGACAGCAACACACGGACCATCAAAGTGCGGGCCGTGATCAACAATCCACAACGCTTGCTCAAAGCCGAAATGCTGGGCACTGCCAAGATTGAGCGCAAGCTCACGGCGGGCGTGTTGGTGCCCGCCAGTGCCGTGCAATTGCGCGGCACCGAGCATTGGGCCTATGTGCAAACCGAACCTGGCACCTTTGAACCGCGCTTGGTCAAACTCGGTTACGAAGGAATGCAAGAAGTCTTGGTCATCAGCGGACTGCAAGCCGGCGAGTTGGTGGTCAAAGACAACAGCCTGCTGTTGGCGCGTGAATTCCGCAATGCCCAAGAAGAAAGCAAGCAACACACGCCTGCACCCACCAACGCAAGCGCACCGGCAGAGCACAAATGAAGCGTCTGATTCATTACGCGCTCAACCAGCCGCTGTTCATTCTGCTGGGTACCTTGCTGTTTGTCATGGCGGGCGTCTTCGCCTTCAAGAACCTGTCCGTCGAAGCCTTCCCCGATGTGACCGACACGCAAGTGACGGTGATTGCGCTCTACCCGGGCCGCGCCGCAGAAGAGGTTGAAAAAGAAGTGTCCTTGCCCATCGAGGTGGCGCTCTCGGGCTTGCCCAATTCGATTCGCGTGTTCTCGCACACGCAGTTTGGTTTGTCCTTCACCGTGGTCACCTACGACGACAAGGCCGAGGTCAACCTGGCACGCCAGCAAGTCAACGAACGCTTGAGCGGCGTGGACCTGCCCCCCGGTGTGCAAGCCAACGTCATGCCCAACGCCACGCCTGTGGGCGAGGTGATGCGCTATCGCCTCAAAGGCGACGGCAAGACCTCCACCGAGTTGCGCACCATCCAAGACTGGACGGTGGAGCGCGCATTGCGACAAATTCCTGGCGTGGCCGACGTGGTGGGCATGGGCGGCTACATCAAGCAGTACGAGGTGCAACCCGATCTGCAAAAACTGCGCGCCTACAAACTGACCTTGCAAGACCTGCAAGACGCGCTGGGTCGCGGCAACGCCAATGCGGGCGGCAGCTATGTGGCGCAAGGCGCGCAACAGTTCGCCATTCGCGGCATTGGCTTGCTGCACTCGGCCGACGACATTGGCAGCATCGTGGTCACCTCGCGCGGCAACACGCCTGTGCTGGTGCGTGATGTAGCGACCATTGCAATTGGTGCCGTCCCGCGCTTAGGCACGGTCGGTCAAGACATGGACGACGATGTGGTCACCGGCATCGTCATCATGCGCAAAGGCGAGAACCCCAGCGTGGTGCTCAAAGGCGTGAAAGAAAAGCTCGACGACCTCAACACCCGCGTGTTGCCCAAAGGCGTGCAAATCGTGCCGTTTTACGACCGCACTTGGTTGATGGGCAAGACCTTGACCACGGTGTTCAAAAACCTGGTCGAAGGCGCGCTGTTGGTCTCACTGGTGCTGTATTTGTTCTTGTCGAACATGCGCGCCTCGCTGGCCGTGGTGGTCGTCATTCCGCTGGCTTTGCTGTCCACCTTTTTGGGTCTGAAGATTTTGGGCGTGCCAGCCAACTTGCTCAGCTTGGGCGCGATGGACTTCGGCATCATCGTCGATGGTGCGGTGATCGTGATTGAAAACATCATGCACCGCTTGGCCGAACGCGGCGAAGGCATGAACGAGAAAGAGCGTCGCACCCTCATCACCAATGCGGCCAACGAGGTGGGGCGTCCCACCCTGTTCTCGATGCTCATCATCATTGCGGCACACATTCCGATCTTTGCGCTGCAACGCCATGAAGGTCGCATCTTCCAACCCATGGCGTTGTCGGTGACCACCGCCTTGGTCGGCTCCTTGATCTTCTCGCTCACGCTGGTGCCTTTGCTGGCCTATTGGATGCTGCGCAAAGGCATTCCGCACGGCGACAACAACCTGGTGAGTTGGGCCAAGCGCGTCTACGAGCCAGTGCTGAACTGGGCGCTCGACAAACCGCGCCAAGTGGTCACGATCGCATTGAGCGGATTTGCTTTGTCTGTGGTCGCCGCCGCCCACCTGGGGTCCGAGTTTTTGCCCGAGCTCAACGAGGGCACCTTCTGGGTCAACTGGGACATGCCAGCCAGTGTGTCGCAAGAAGAAGCAGGCAAGGTGCTACGCAAAGCGCGTTTGCAATTGCTGACCATTCCCGAGGTTCGCACCGTGGTCTCCAAAGCCGGTCAGCCCGAAGACGGCACCGATCCCAAAACCCTCAGCATGGCCGAGGTGTTTGTCGATGTGAAGCCCGCCGAAGAGTGGCGCAAGGGCATGACACGCGACATGCTGATTGAAGAGATGGACCAAAAGCTGGCCGTCATCCCCGGTGTAGACCCAGCGTTCTCGATGCCGATTCGTGACAACGTGTTGGAGTCGATCTCGCAGATCAAAGGCCAGATCGTGGTCAAGGTCTCGGGCGATGACTTGGGTGAGTTGCGTCGCACCACCGAAGCCATGCAGCGTGAGTTCAAACAAGTGCAAGGCGTGCAACGCGCCGAGATTGACCGCTTGGGCGAAGTGCCACAGCTGATCATTGACATTGACCGCGACCGCGCCGCGCGCTTGGGGCTGAACGTGGGCGATATCCAAGACGTGGTCGAGTCGGCATTGGCAGGTCGAGCCACCACGCAAATTTGGGAAGGCGAGCGCAAATTCACCGTGGTGGTGCGCCTGCCGGGTGACAAACGCAGCGTGATCAACCTGCCCACCACGCCGATTGCCTTGCCTGGCGGCGGCTACGCCACACTGGAAAACGTGGCCACGATTCGACAAGGCAGCGGCGCCATGAACATCGCTCGTGAAGCGGGTCGTCGCACGATGGCGATTGGCATTTTTGTCAAAGGCCGCGACATGGGCTCCATCGTGGCAGACATGAAAGCGCGGGTGGCCAAGAACGTGAAAATTTCTGATGGCTATGCGGTCACCTGGTCGGGCGAATTTGAAAACCAAGAACGCGCCATGCAACGCTTGGGCGTGGTGGTGCCTATCTCGCTGCTGCTGATCTTTGTGTTGCTGTTCGATGCATTCGGTTCATTCAAAACAGCAGGGCTGATTTTGATCAACGTGCCGCTGGCGTTGATTGGTGGCTTTGTAGCGCTGTGGATTTTCAGCATTCCGCTCTCCGTCTCTGCCGCCATTGGCTTCATCGCGCTGTCAGGCCAAGCGGTGCTGAACGGGGTGGTGATGTTGTCGGTGTTCCAACAACTGCGTAATGCGGGCTACACCGTGCTGGAAGCGGTCAGAGAAGGTGCCTTGCAACGCTTGCGCACCGTGCTGATGACCGCCATGCTCGCAGCCCTGGGCTTGTTGCCGATGGCCTTGAGCCACGACATTGGTTCTGAAACACAACGGCCCTTGGCGATTGTGGTGATTGGCGGCTTGGTCACAGCCACGCTGTTGACCCTGGTGGTGCTACCTGCCTTGTATGTGGCTTGGTTTTCCAACAAGCCCAACACACCGCCGGCACAGGCTTAAACCTTCCAGCGTTTGAGCAGCAAGGCGTTGGTCATCACGCTCACCGAGCTCAAGGCCATCGCCGCACCCGCCACCACCGGGCTCAGGTAGCCCAGCGCCGCCAGCGGAATGCCAGCGGCGTTGTAGGCAAAGGCCCAAAACAAGTTCTGCCGAATCTTGGCCACGGTGCGGGCTGAAATCTCCAACGCACCGGCCACCAGGGCCACATCACCGCGCATCAGGGTGATGCCTGCAGCCTGCATGGCCACATCGGTACCCCCACCCTGACCATCCGCATGCACATTGGCCATGGCCAAACCCACATCGGCCGCGGCCAAGGCCGGCGCATCGTTGATGCCGTCGCCCACAAAGGCCACCACATGCGGTGTACCGCGGTCGTTGTGCTGCAAGCTTTTCACCAAAGCCGCTTTGTCGCCCGGCATGACGTCGGCATGCACCTCGTCCGCGCGTAGGCCCAAACGTTGCGCCATGGCCTGCGCCGCGCCCAGGTTGTCGCCCGAGATCATCACCAAACGCAAACCACGTGCGCGCAAGGTGGCCAATGCGGCTTGCACACCGGGCTTAGGCTCGTCACCAAAAGCCAACACAGCGCAGGGTGTGAGGCCTTGTGGGGTGCGTTCCACCAACACCGACACGGTCGCACCTTGGGTCTGCAAGGCCTGCGCTTGAATCCACCACGCCTCTTCAGGTCGCTGTGCCGCATCAGGGGTTGGCGTGTCAGGGACGGCGCTAGGCACCAGGCCCAGGACGCGCATCCAACGCAGACTGCCCAACATCAAGCTGCGGCCTTGCACCTCGCCTTCACTGCCATAGCCGGGCACAGCACGCACGTCGTCAGGTGTGGTTGTGGCAATGCCTTGGGCCTTGGCCGCTTGCACCACTGCATGGGCCAAAGGGTGCTCGCTGCCACGTTGCAAGCTAGCAGCCAGCCCCAACCATCCTGGGTCTGTGGACGTGAGCGAGGTGATCGACAACAAACGCGGTTGCCCCACGGTGAGCGTGCCTGTTTTGTCAAACGCCACGGTGTCCACGCGGTGCGCCACCTCCAAGGCTTGCACGTCCTTGATGAGAATGCCATGCTTGGCCGCCACACCCGTGCCCGCCATGATGGCCGCCGGAGTGGCCAGCCCCAACGCACAGGGGCAGGCAATCACCAACACCGCCACGCTGTGAATCAGCGACACCTCAACGCTGTGACCCGTGAACCACCATGCCAGCAAGGTCAGCATTGCCAGCAACAACACCACGGGCACAAACACGGCAGACACTTGATCGACCAAACGCTGAATCGGCGCCTTGGCCGCCTGTGCGTCTTCGACCAAGCGGATGATGTTGGCCAGCACGGTGGCCGTGCCGGTGGCGCTCACACGCATCACCACACGGCCTTCGCCGTTGATGCTGCCACCCGTGACCTTGGCGTCTATGGCTTTGGCCACAGGCAAGGGCTCGCCCGTGAGCATGGATTCGTCCACTTGGGTTTGCCCTTCGAGCACGACGCCGTCCGCCGCAAAACGTTCGCCGGGCAACACCACCACCCGGTCGCCGACCAACAATTCATCGATGGGGATTTCCACCTCACCATCTAAGCCAATGACGCGTGCACGTTCAGGACGCAAGGCATGCAGGGCGCGAATGGCGTCGGTGGTTTGACGTTTCGCGCGCGCCTCCAACCACTTGCCCAGCAACACCAAGGTGATGACCACGGCCGAACCTTCGAAATACAAATGCACCATGGCACCTGCAGGCGCTGTCAGGCACAGCCACATGGACAAAGCCCAACCGGCCGTGGTGCCAATGGCGACGAGCAAGTCCATATTGCCGGTGCCTGCGCGCAAAGCGTGCCAACCGGCTTTGTAAAAACGTGCACCCAACACAAACTGCACGGGTGTGGCCAAGAGAAATTGCCACCAAGCCGACAACATCCAGTGTTGACCCAAGACATCTCCCAGCATGGGCAAGACCAAGGGTGCACTCAGCAACGCGCCGATGGCCACGGGTGCAAAGCCCGCCCAAGGACTGTCCGAGACTTGTTCTAAATGTTCTGGGGCCAAGGGTTCATAGCCTGCATCCCGCACCGCGCGGCGCAAGCGTGCTTCATGCGTGGGGTCGGCGTCGTTCCACACCACACGCGCAGACTCGGTGGCCAGGTTCACACTCACCTGTTGAACGCCAGGCAGTTTGGCAATCGCACGTTCCACGCGCGTGACACACGAGGCACAGGTCATGCCGCCGATGCCAATGTCGCAAGATAATTCATTCATGGGTTAAGGTTACATCTTTATCAGGAGCAACTTATGGATAACACCTTCCAAGTGCAAGGCATGACCTGCGGTCATTGCGAAATGGCCGTCAAAAAAGCCATTCTTCGGCTCGACCCTGAAGCCACAGTGGAGATCGACCGCCCATCTGGCAAGGTTGATGTGCACAGCAACCAACCGCGCGAGGCTTTGGCCCACGCCATTGCTGAAGAAGGCTACCAAGTCGCATGAGTGCCGTCAAAACAGCACGGGGCGTTGAACGTTTGGTCGTGGGCCAAGACACCCAAGACGGTGCGGGTGTGCGTTTGACGCGCGTCTTGTCGCACGATTTGCAGCAACGCCTAGACCCTTTCTTGATGCTTGATGCTTTTGGCAGCGACAAGCCTGACGACTACATCGCGGGCTTTCCCAACCATCCACACCGCGGCTTTGAAACCGTGACGTACATGATTGCGGGTCGCATGCGACACCGCGACAGCGGTGGCCACGAAGGCTTGTTGCAAAACGGTGGCGTGCAGTGGATGACCGCCGGTCGGGGGCTGACCCACAGCGAGATGCCCGAGCAAGAAGAAGGCGTGATGGAAGGCTTTCAGCTGTGGTTGAACCTGCCTGCCAAGCACAAGCTGTGCGACCCGTGGTACCGCGACATTCAAAGTGAAGAAATTCCTGAAGTCACCACACCACAGCAAGTGCTGGTGCGGGTCATTGCGGGGACGTCGCAGGGTGTGACAGGCGCCATGCAGCGTGAACACACCGAGCCTTTGTATGTGGATCTGCATTTCCCCAGTACCGATGGCGCTGTGTTTGAGCAAGCCTTGCCTGCCACACACAATGCCTTTCTCTATGTTTACCGTGGTTCGGTAGACGTGCTGCACGGTGACGTGTCCACGACCGTGCCTGTCAAGCGCATGGCGATTTTGCGCAACGAAGGCGATGGTTTGCTTGTGCGTGGCTCGGCCAACGCCCGCATGATCTTGATCGCCGGTCAGCCGCTGCGTGAACCGATTGCGCAATACGGTCCGTTTGTGATGAACACCCGCGAAGAACTGGTGCAAGCGGTGGACGACTTTCGCGCTGGCTTGATGGGATAAATAACTTTACGAAACTTCTTACAGACCGCACAGACCCGACACACAGGGCGTTCACAGTTCAACCTTGTCAGAAGCAACCCGCTTCTTCATTCAAGGACTTGATCATGAAAAATGTGAAACTCTCTCGTGTCGCACTTGCCACATTGCTGGCAAGCAGCGCGTGGATGGCCATGGCCCCCGCCCAAGCCCAACCCATGATGGGTGGTGACTATGGCATGCGCGAAGGTGCAGGCGCGCACCATGAACGCATGGGCAAATACGCGGAGAAGCGCCAAGCTGAACTCAAGGTCAAACTGAATCTGACAGCGGCACAAGAACCCGCATGGAACAGTTTTGTGCAAGCAATGAAGCCGCCGGCAAAGCCAGTGGCCCGGCCTTTGGACCGCGAGGCCTTGGCCAAGCTGCCGACCCCCGAGCGGATTGAAAAAATGAATGCCCAGCACGAGGCCAATTTCACCGCCATGCAAACGCACATGAAGCAACGTGGCGAGGCTGCCAAACAGTTTTACGCCCAGCTCACGCCTGAGCAGCAAAAAGTGTTTGATGCCGAAACCGTGCCCCCAGCCCATCCCATGATGGGCCCAGGGCGCAAGGCACGACCAGATTAAACGTCGATGTTGGCAGCGCGCAAGGCGTTGTGTTCGATGAAGTTGCGACGGGGCTCGACCTCGTCGCCCATCAACATGGTGAACACGCGGTCGGCTTCAATCGCGTCGTCAATTTGCACACGCAGCAAGCGACGCACATTGGGGTCCATCGTGGTTTCCCAAAGTTGCTCGGGGTTCATCTCGCCCAAACCCTTGTAGCGTTGACGGGCGGTGGCGTTTTCTGCCTGGCCAATCAACCACTTCATGGCTTGGCGGAAGTCAGACACTTTCTCTTCCTTGGCTTTTTCGCCTTCGCCGCGGTGTACTTTGGCGCCTTCGCTCAACAAGCCACGGAAGGTCTGTGCGGCTTCAGCCAAGGCCGCGTAATCAGCTCCGTGCACAAAGTCTTGGGTGATCACACTGCTCTTAACGTTGCCATGGTGGCGACGGCTGATGCGTAAAATCGGTTTGTCGGTGCGCACATCAAACTCACCGGAGGCTTCTGAGCCGCTGCCGAGTTCGCGTAATTTTTCTTGCATGGCTACAGCTGATTGCTCAGCATCAGCCACGGTGTCCAAATTGACCGACACGCCGTCAGCCATGGCACGCAGTGCTTCGGCGTCCATGAACCCACTCAAACGTGCAATGACCGCTTCGGCCAATTGGTGCTTGCGCGCCAATTCAGCCAAGGTCTCGCCATTCAAGGTTTGTGAATTGGCACCACCCGTGGTGATGCTGGCGTCTTTGAGTGCAATGCGCAGCAAGAAGCCATCGAGCGCCGACGCGTCTTTGAGGTACAACTCTTCTTTGCCAGCCTTAACCTTGTACAAAGGTGGTTGCGCAATGTAGATGTGACCACGCTCGACCAACTCCGGCATTTGACGATAAAAGAAAGTGAGCAACAGGGTACGAATGTGTGCACCGTCCACGTCAGCATCGGTCATGATGATGATGCGGTGGTAACGCAGCTTGTCGACGTTGAAGTCATCCGTGGCCGACTTGCCAGACTCGGCGCTGGCTTTGCCAATGCCGGTGCCCAAGGCGGTGATGAGTGTCAAGATCTCATTGCTGGTGAGCAACTTTTCGTAACGCGCTTTTTCAACGTTCAAAATCTTGCCGCGCAAGGGCAGAATCGCTTGGAATTTGCGGTCGCGGCCCTGCTTGGCTGAACCACCGGCGGAGTCACCCTCGACGATGTAGATTTCGCACAGCGAAGGGTCTTTTTCTTGGCAATCAGCCAATTTACCAGGCAGGCCCATGCCATCCAGCACACCCTTGCGGCGTGTCATTTCACGCGCTTTGCGTGCGGCTTCACGGGCGCGGGCAGCTTCCACAATCTTGCCGCAAATGATCTTGGCGTCGTTGGGACGCTCTTGCAGGTAGTCGCCCAAGGCCTTGGCCACAATGTCTTCTACGGGCGCACGCACTTCGCTAGAGACCAGCTTGTCTTTGGTTTGGCTGCTGAATTTGGGCTCGGGTACTTTGACCGACAACACACAACACAGGCCTTCACGCATGTCGTCGCCTGAGACTTCGACTTTTGCTTTTTTGGCGAACTCGTTTTCTTCGATGTACTTGTTGATCACACGGGTCATCGCGGCGCGCAGACCCGTCAAGTGGGTGCCGCCATCACGCTGAGGAATGTTATTGGTGAAACAGAGCACGCTCTCGTTGTAGCCATCGTTCCACTGCATAGAGACTTCCACACCAATGCTGGTGCCAGGAATACCGCCATAGCTCTCTGCAGGACGTTCACCTTCGGCATAAAAAGCATTGGGGTGCAAGACTTTTTTGCCCGAGTTGATGAAGTCCACAAAGCCTTTGACGCCACCGGCACCCGAGAAATCATCTTCTTTGCCACTGCGCTCATCTTTGAGGCGGATGCGCACACCATTGTTCAAGAAACTGAGTTCGCGCAAACGCTTGCTCAAGATCTCGTAATGGAAGTCACTGTTTTGGGTGAAGATTTCTGTGTCGGGCAAGAAGTGGACTTCTGTGCCGCGTTTTTCCGTCTCACCCGTCACACGCATGGGAGACACTTCCACACCATTGACGACTTCAATCAAACGGTTTTGCACAAACCCTTTGGCAAATTCCAAGGTATGAACTTTGCCTTCGCGACGCACGACCAAGCGCAAAGATTTGGACAAGGCATTCACGCACGACACACCCACACCGTGCAAACCACCCGATACCTTGTAGCTGTTTTGGTTGAACTTGCCACCTGCGTGCAATTCGGTCAATGCAATTTCAGCCGCACTGCGCTTGGGCTCATGCTTGTCATCCATCTTCACGCCCGTAGGAATACCACGGCCGTTGTCAGTGACGCTGATGGAGTTGTCACTATGGATGGTGACCACGATGTCATCGCAGTGGCCTGCTAAGGCTTCGTCAATTGAGTTGTCCACCACCTCAAAAACAAGGTGGTGCAAGCCTGTGCCATCGGAGGTATCTCCAATGTACATGCCGGGGCGTTTGCGAACCGCTTCGAGTCCTTCCAGAATCTGGATCGATCCTTCACCATAGCCTTCGCCGGCGGCTGGTGGGACTGGAATTTCAGGGTTTTGGGTGGGTTCGGTCATAGCAAGTCTTCATACGCAGCGCATAAGCGCGCTGCGGGATCTGTCAAAAGGGATATCAAAAAACTCAAATGCGCATGGGCATCACCACATACTTGAATGTGGTGTTGTCCGGAATGGTGATGAGTGCTGAGCTGTTGGAATCTGCCAAGTCCACCTGAACCATGTCTTGGTCCATATTGGTCAACGCATCGATCAGGTATGTGACATTGAAACCAATTTCGATGGTGTCACCGTTGTAATCAATTTCAAGTTCGTCCACAGCCTCTTCTTGCTCGGCGTTGCTAGACGCCACACGCAAGGTGCCAGGCTCCAAATTCAAGCGAACGCCTTTGAATTTCTCACTGGTCAAAATCGCGGTGCGTTGCAAGGTAGCCAACAAAGCGGTACGACCCAAGGTGATGGTGTTTTTGTGGTTCTTTGGAATCACACGGTTGTAGTCGGGGAACTTGCCTTCGACCAACTTCGTCACAAACTCCATGCCTTCAAAGCTGAACTTGGCTTGGTTGTTGGCGAATTGCATGTCGATGGCGCCTTCTTTGTCGCTCAACAAACGTTGCATCTCGAGCACTGTCTTGCGCGGCAAGATGACTTCTTGACGGGGCACTTCCACATCGAGCGTGGCAGAGGCAAATGCCAGACGATGGCCATCGGTGGCCACCAAGCTCAGTTGCTTGCCTTCGGCCACAAACAAAATACCGTTGAGGTAATAACGGATGTCATGCACAGCCATGGCAAACGAGACTTGATGCAACAACTCTTTCAATGTTTTTTGCGGCACGCTGAACGAGGGACCAAAGTTCGCAGCTTCTTGCACCAAAGGAAAGTCTTCAGCAGGCAAGCTTTGCAAGGTAAACCGGCTCTTACCGCCTTTCAAGATCAATTTGTTTTGGCTTGATTCCAAACTCACGGTTTGATCTGAAGGCATGGTGCGCAAGATGTCGATCAATTTGCGCGCACCGACTGTGGTGGTGAAGTTGCCTGCATCGCCATCGAGTTCTGCCGTGGTGCGGATTTGAATTTCCAAATCACTGGTGGTCAGTTGCAATGAACTGCCGGTTTTGCGAATCAACACATTGGCCAAGATCGGCAATGTGTGACGACGTTCAACAATGCCTGCAACGGATTGCAGAACGGACAGCACCTTGTCTTGTGTGGCTTTCAGAACGATCATCTCTTCCTCTTGTTTTCTTTATTTAAATTAGTAGTAGTAGATAAGCACAGCAGGTTTCTGTGGAAAACAGCATTTTCCTCTTTTTTTTCAAGTACTTGTGATGCTTTGAAACATGTTTGCAAGTGCGCTTTTCTGATGTCTTTCAAAACTGGATAACTTTTTGATGGGGTGGACTTGTGTGGATAACTATGAGGTTATGCAAAAACCATCCACAGAGTTGTTGTTTTTGAAAAATTAACCTTTTAGTGTTTGTTCAAGTACGTGCAATTGTTGATTGAGTTCAGCCAACTGTTGACGTTCTGCGGTGATCTTTCGCACAGCATGCAACACCGTGGTGTGATCACGGCCACCAAACAGTTCGCCAATTTCAGGCAGACTTTTTTGCGTCAGCTCTTTGGCCAAGTACATCGCAATCTGGCGTGGACGTGCAATCGAAGCAGGACGCTTCTTGGAATACATGTCTGCGACCTTGATCTTGTAATAGTCGGCCACGGTTTTTTGGATGTTTTCAACCGAGATTTGACGGTTTTGAATCGACAACAGATCGCGCAAGGCATCACGTGCCAATTGAATGGAGATTTCTTTCTGGTTGAAACGTGAGTAAGCCAGGATTTTTCGCAAGGCACCTTCAAGTTCACGCACGTTAGAACGCACGTTCTTGGCCACAAAGAAAGCAACTTCTTCGGGCATTTCGGTGCCTTCGTTGCGTGCTTTGCTGATCAAAATGGCCACCCGCATTTCGAGCTCCGGGGGCTCGATGGCGACGGTCAAACCCGCATCAAAACGAGATACCAAACGTTCATGGATGTCAGTCAATCCTTTGGGATAGGTGTCGCTGGTCATCACGATGTGAGATTTTTTCGCCAAAAGCGCTTCAAAGGCGTTGAAGAACTCTTCTTGTGTTCTTTCCTTGTTGGCAAAGAACTGCACATCATCAATCAGCAACAAGTCCAGCGAGTGGTAGCGCTCTTTGAACTCATCAAATGTTTTGCGTTGGTAGGCCTTAACCACATCCGAAACAAATTGTTCTGCATGGATGTAGAGAACTTTGGCGTCTGGACGGTCGGCCAACAACTTATTACCCACAGCATGGACCAAGTGTGTTTTGCCCAAACCCACACCACCATAAATAAACAGGGGGTTGTAAAGCTGTCCTGGCATGGTGGCCACATGCATGGCTGCTGCACGCGCCATGCGGTTGGCTGTGCCTTCGACCAAGCTGTCAAAGGTCAGGGCCGTGTTCAACCGTGTGCGTGGGCCATTGGGTGTGTTTTCTTCAATTCCCACAAAACTCTCGGGTAGCGCCTCAAGTTCATGGGTATAAGAGACAACTCTTGTTTTTACAGGGGCCTCTTTGGGAGTGATTGCTAACTCAACCTGTATCGTTTGGCCGTAAAGCTGGTGCAACAAGGCGGCGATACGCTGTGCATACTGAGCCCGGATCCAATCCAATTTGAAGCGATTTCCGACCATGATGAGCACACGGCTGAAGTCTTCAGCAACAGTAGCTTGGAGGGGTTTGATCCACGTGTTGAATTGCTGTTCGGGCAATTCTTGCGCCAATTGATCGATACAGGCCTGCCATAAACCATCGCCAGAGCCTGGCGGCAAGCCATCGGTGGCGGAAGAAGGAAGACCCTGGATCATGACTGTTTTTCTGTGGATAGCTGTTCAAAAAAGATCAGCAATCAAGGACTTTATCAAAAATTTATCCACAGCCTAGAGATTTTTTTAATCGCTTGAAAATCGTGATCCAAAAACCTGAACTTGAAAAGTTGCCGAAGCTCAATTTTTTTGCGATAATCATTGGTTTCCCTGATCTACAGGGCCTAGCTATTTGGAATCATCATGAAACGCACTTACCAACCTTCTAAAACCCGTCGTGCCCGTACCCACGGCTTTTTGGTCCGTATGAAAACACGTGGTGGCCGCGCTGTGATCAATGCCCGTCGCGCCAAAGGTCGCAAACGTCTGGCTGTCTAATTCTTTGCTGCTTGAGAAGACCCGCGAGCTGTACGCCGTGGAGCGTCTGAAGCAGTGGTCAGAGTTTCAGGCTGTCATGGCAGCGGGCACGGTGGCAAGAACACCGCACTTTGTGTTGCACCAATGGCAAGACGCTGACAAAGCCTCCGCAGGGCCTGGGTTTGAAAAAACCCCGGCCCTGTTTGCTGAGGGCGTTTTGATACTTGGCGCTTTGACACCTAAACGGTGGGCCAAGCGCGCGGTCACACGCAATCTCATCAAGCGGCAGATTTATAACGTAGCGGCATCGTTTGGTGCCGAGCTCAAGCCCACCGCCTATGTGGTTCGATTGAGAACCGGATTTGACAACAAACACTTTGTGAGCGCGTCCTCCTTGGCCTTGAAGCAGGCGGTGAAAACAGAGCTGACACAATTGTTTGGCAAGATCGTGACACCATGATGCAGACTATTTTGATTCGCTGCGTCCAGGCTTATCGCTTGTTGCTCAGTCCGTGGTTGGGCTCGGCGTGCCGTTTTGAACCGACCTGCTCAGCTTATGCCCTAGAGGCCTTGACCATGCATGGTGCAGCACAGGGTGGTTATCTCACGCTCAGGCGTTTGGGCCGTTGCCATCCGTGGTGTGCAGGTGGGCATGATCCTGTTCCCACACGTCCGTCACTTTTTACTTCTTTGACACCTTCCAACCCCGGAAAGAAAACTTCATGAACGATATTCGCCGCACCATTTTGTGGGTGATTTTTGGTTTCTCCATGGTCTTGTTATGGGACCAATGGCAGATTCACAACGGGCAAAAAGCCACCTTCTTCCCTGCACCCGCGCCACAAAAAGCGGTGGTGTCACAAGCCGGCGCAAGCGGGGTTTCGGCAGCAAGTGTTCCTGCACCTGTGGCCACCGTGGCCAACGCAACCACCAGCATGCCTGCGAACGAGCCACGTGTTGATGCTCCGAAAGAAAAAATCGACGTCACCACCGATGTGTTCAAGCTCACGTTTGAGACAGAAGGCGGCACCTTGTCGCGCGTGGAATTGCTCAAACACATCGACGTGCACCATCCCGGTCAAAACGAAGTGTTGCTGGACGACAGCAAAGAACGCGTGTATTTGGCCCAAACAGGCTTGATTGCCAGCGTGCCCGGCACAACGTTGCCCACACACAAAACGGCGATGACCGTTCGTCCTGGTCCACGTATCTTGAAGGCTGATGACAAAGAGCTGTCGATCACCTTTGAATCGCCGGTGCAAAACGGCGTGAAACTGATCAAGACCTACACCGTCAAATCCGGTCTCTACGACATCGCGGTCAAACACGACATTGTCAACACCAGCAACCAAGAGGTGGCCCCCCAGCTGTACTACCAGCTGGTGCGCGATGGCAACAAGCCGGATGGCGAGTCTTCTTTCTATTCCACCTTTACCGGCCCGGCCGTGTTCACGGGTGAAAAGAAATACCAAAAAGTCGAATTCAAAGACATTGAAAAAGACAAAGCGGAATTTCAAAAGCAAACCAACGATGGCTATGTGGCCATGGTGCAGCATTACTTTGCCAGTGCGTGGCTATTGCCTGACGGCACACCGCGTGAGAACTTCATGCGCAAGATCGACACCAATTTGTTCTCGGTCGGCATGATCACGCCTCTCGAGAGCATTGCGGCAGGCACCACGAAAACGGTGGAATCCCGTTTTTTCGCGGGCCCGCAAGAAGAGAAAAAACTCGAAGCGCTGTATCCTGGTTTGGAGTTGGTCAAAGACTACGGCTGGCTGACCATCATGGCCAAACCCTTGTACTGGCTGGTGGACCAACTCAACAGCCTTTTGCATAACTGGGGCTGGTCCATTGTGGCGCTGGTGGTCTTGCTCAAAGCAGCGTTCTATTGGTTGAACGCCCACGCATACCAAAGCATGGCCAAGATGAAAGCGGTCAATCCCCGCATCATGGAAATGCGCGAACGCCTCAAGGACAACCCACAGCAAATGCAAATGGAGATGATGAAGATCTACCGTGAAGAAAAGGTCAATCCGATGGGCGGATGCTTGCCCATCATGATTCAGATTCCTGTCTTCATTGCTTTGTACTGGGTGTTGTTGTCCACGGTTGAAATGCGCAACGCACCGTGGGTGGGTTGGATTCACGACTTGGCGGCACCCGATCCGTTCTTTATCTTGCCCTTGGTGATGACGGCGACGACGCTGTTGCAAACCGCATTGAACCCCGCGCCACCAGACCCGATGCAAGCCAAGATGATGTGGATCATGCCGCTGGCCTTCAGCGTGATGTTCTTCTTCTTCCCCGCAGGCTTGGTGTTGTACTGGATCACGAACAACGTGTTGTCGATTGCTCAGCAGTGGCTCATCAACACCCGCATGGGTGTGCCACCACAGTTCAATTTGCCCAAGTTCTAAACCGAGGCGCCCGATCAAGAAAACCCGCAGACCGAGAGGTTGGCGGGTTTTTTTCTGGACAATCCCCCCATGCTTTCACAACACGACGCGCCCATCATTGCCATTGCCACCGCACCCGGTCGAGGTGCGGTCGGCATTGTGCGCGTGAGCGGCAAAAAACTCGCACCATGGGTGCAGGCCTTGTGTGGCCGTCACCTCAAGCCGCGTGAGGCCACCTATTTGCCCATTGCTGACGCACATGGCGCACCGATTGACCACGTGCTGGCCCTGTACTTCGCTGGCCCTCACAGCTACACCGGTGAAGACGTGTTGGAGTTACAGGCACACGGTGGCCCGGTGGTCTTGCAACTGTTGCTCGCACGTTGTTTGGCGGTCGCCGCAACGCAAGACGCACAAGCACAGGCCTTGTTGCCGGGCCTGCGTTTGGCACAACCCGGTGAATTCACGCAGCGCGCATTTTTGAACCACAAGCTCGATTTGGCACAAGCCGAAGCCGTGGCCGATTTGATCGATGCCAGCACCGAAGCGGCGGCCCGCAGCGCGAGCCGCTCTTTGGCGGGCGCTTTCTCGAACGAAATTCACCAATTGCGCGACGCCTTGATACATCTGCGCATGCTGGTCGAAGCGACCCTGGATTTTCCAGAAGAAGACATCGACTTTCTCAAACAAGCCGATGCACAAGGCCAGCTCACGCGCTTGCAAGAACACCTCACGCGTGTGATGCAAAAAACACGGCAAGGGGCGTTGCTGCGCGAAGGCATTCGCGTCGTCATTGCAGGTCAACCCAACGCGGGTAAAAGTTCATTGCTCAATGCTTTGGCTGGGGCAGAGTTGGCCATCGTGACGCCGATTGCGGGCACCACCCGTGACGTGGTGCAGCAAACCATTCAAATCGAAGGTGTGCCTTTGCACGTGGTGGACACAGCGGGCTTGCGTGACCATCCTGATGTTGACGAAGTCGAGCGCATTGGCATTGCCCGCGCCTGGGACCAAATTGGTCAAGCCGATGCCGTGCTGTTTTTGCACGACCTCACACGTCAAGGCGAGGCAGGCTACCGCGATGCGGACGCACTCATTCAAGCCACATTGCAAGATCGGGTGGCGACGCACGTGCCAGTGCTGCACCTGTGGAACAAGGCCGACGCGACAACCAGCAAGCAAGCAACCGAGCACCCTACGCCGGCGAACCCAGCGCATGCCTTGACACTGTCGGCTAAAACCGGTGAAGGCTTGCCTGCGCTACGCCAACAGCTGCTCGACGTGGTGGGCTGGCAGGGCGGTAGCGCCGAAGGCCTCTTCATGGCCCGTGAGCGCCATGTGCAAGCCCTGCACCAGGTGGACACCCATCTCATGCAAGCCAACGCCTGCTTGCAGGCGCAGGTGCCGGCCTTGGACTTGTTGGCCGAAGAATTGCGTTTGTCGCAAAACGCGCTCAACAGCATCACGGGCGAGTTCAGCTCCGACGACTTGTTGGGGGTGATTTTTTCCAGCTTCTGCATTGGCAAGTGAAAGTCGCCCTGGTCGATAAAATGCAGGCATGACCCAAACCCATGCACAGGCCACCCACGCGGTTGCGCAGGTGGACGACCAGCGCATTTTGCAGCTGGCCCACGACACCCTCGACATTGAAGCCGACGCGGTTCGCCATTTGCAACACCGCTTATCACCGACCTTTGTACAGGCGGTTCGTGCCATTCTCAACGTCAAGGGACGTGTGGTGGTCATGGGCATGGGCAAAAGCGGCCATGTAGGCCGCAAGATCACGGCGACCTTGGCGTCCACCGGAACACCGGCCATGTTTGTGCATCCTGCTGAAGCCAGCCATGGTGATTTGGGCATGGTCAAAGACACTGACTTGGTGATTGCCATTTCCAACAGCGGCGAAAGCGACGAGCTCGCCGCCATCTTACCCGTCCTCAAACGCCAAGGCGTGCCCTTGGTGGCGATCACGGGCGGCGCCCAATCGACGCTGGCCAGCCATGCCGACATCGTGCTCGACAGCGGCGTTGCCAAAGAGGCGTGTCCCTTGAACTTGGCGCCAACGGCCAGCACCACCGCACAAATGGCGCTGGGTGATGCGCTGGCCGTGGCCTTGCTCGATGCACGCGGCTTCAGAGCCGAAGACTTTGCACGCTCGCACCCCGGAGGCTCCCTGGGCCGACGCTTGCTCACGCATGTGAGCGACGTCATGCGCAGTGGCGATGCTGTGCCCCATGTGTTGCCCACCGCCAGCTTCAGCGATTTGATGCGCGAGATGAGCGCCAAAGGCTTGGGCGCATCGGCCATCGTCGATGCAGATCAAAAAGTGTTGGGTGTGTTCACCGATGGTGATTTGCGACGCTTGATTGAAAAAGGCACCGACATGCGCCAACTGACGGCTGAACAAGTCATGCACCGTCACCCACGCACCGTACGCGCCACCGCCTTGGCGGCAGAAGCGGCGGAACTGATGGAACTGCACCGCATCACCAGCGTGCTGGTGGTGGACGCGCAAGGTGTGCTGTGCGGCGCGCTCAACACCAACGATTTGATGCGCGCGAAGGTGATTTGATGACACATCACCCCCACACCACGCCCGCCCTGCAGATTGACCCTGCCCTGTTGTTGCGCGCCCAAGGTGTGCGCGTGGCCTTCTTTGATGTGGACGGCGTGCTCACCGACGGCGGCTTGCACTTCACCGAAGCGGGCGAAACCATGAAGCGCTTTTCCACTCTCGACGGTCAAGGGTTGAAGTTGCTCAAGGAAGTGGGCATCACCCCTGCCGTGATCACGGGCCGCGACAGCGCCGCCTTGCGCACACGCCTCCATGCCTTGGGCATTGAACATGTACGCTATGGCACCGAAGACAAGGCGCCTGCGGCGGCTGAAATTTTGAAAACCTTGGGGCTGGATTGGTCTCAAGCGGCACACATGGGCGACGACTGGCCAGACATGGCGGTCATGACGCGGGTGGCGTTTGCATGTGCGCCGTCCAATGCGCATGTCGAGGTCAAGGCGATTGCACATCACGTCACCGAGCGTGAGGGCGGTCACGGCGCAGCGCGTGAGTTTTGTGACGTGCTGCTGGTGGCCTCTGGCCGCTATGCCGATTTATGGCGGCGTTACCTCTGATGGCGCCTTCCTTGCTGTTGCGTGTGCGCCGCGTGTGGGACCACATGGCGGTGTATTTACCCATTGTGCTCATGGGGGTGATGGCGATGGTCACCTATTGGTTGGTGCGCAACACGCCCTCGGTCAGCGAAACGGCGCTTGAAGCGGCACCCCGTCATGTGCCCGATTACTTCATGCGCGACTTCTCGGTCAAAGTGTTTGATGCGCAGGGCCAACTCAAAAGCGAAATCGTCGGCGCCGAGGGGCGTCATTACCCAGACACCGATACCTTGGAGATTGATCAGATCCGCATCCGCGCTTACAACGCCGAAGGCCGCCTGACAACGGGCCAAAGCGGAAGGGGATTGATCAATGCTGATGGTTCAGAAGCCCAGCTGTTCGACAAGGCGGTGGTCGTGCGCGAGGCCCTGAAAACTGCGCAAGGCATCATGCTGCCACGCAGCGAATTGCGCAGCGAGTTTTTACATCTCTATGCGAACACAGAAACTGTGCGCACGCATTTGCCTGTGGAGTTGATTCGTGGTGGACGGGACCGCTTCACCGCAGAGCGCATGACCTACGACAACCTTGACCGAACACTGCAACTCAATGGTCGTGTGCGAGGCTCTTTGGCGCCACGGCAAGCTAAGCCGTAGTGCGTGACGCAGCACTAAACAAGACAGACAACAAAAAAGGCTCCCAAGGGAGCCTTTTGATTTGCAGTGAAGCAGATCGATCAGTAGCTGCTGCCACCACCGAAACCACCACGGCCGCCGCCGCCTTCGCGACCGCCACCACCGTAGCCGCCACCGCCGCGACCGCCGCCGCCGTAGGGGCTACGGAAACCGCCGCCACCGCCGCCGCCTTCACGACCGCCACCACCGTAGCCGCCGCCGCCCGTACGGGGAGGACGTGGCTCCATCGGACGTGCTTCGTTCACCACCAGGCTACGACCACCCAAAGGTGCGCCGTTCATGCCTTCGATGGCCGCTTGTGCTTCGGCATCGCTGCCCATTTCCACAAAACCAAAACCTTTGGAACGACCGGTATCGCGCTCCATCATGACTTTGGCGCTGGTCACAGCACCGAACTGTCCAAAAGACTGCTCAAGATCGCTGTCGCGTACAGAGTACGGCAAGTTGCCGACGTACAGTTTATTGCCCATGAAAGGGACTCCTTAAAACACAAAAATAAAGCGATGGAGTCCCGAACCGAAACTGACCGATCACCAAACACACCGTGTGAACACCTCAGCATTGACACGGCGAGAGCCATTATGGAGCACAAGTCTTCGAAAAAACCAAGCGTTTACCTGTAATTCAACGAATTCATGTGCGAAAAACCACAATTCATGCGGCTTACCAGCTCGATTCACGCTCTGGCGACGCACTGATCTTATGAATCGACAAGTCCGCGCCTTCAAATTCTTCCTCTTGGCTCATGCGCAAACCAAGCGTCATTTTCAAGATGCCGTACACCACGAAGCCGCTGCCCAAAGCCCACACCACACCCATGGCAGTGCCCATGAGCTGCGCATTCAAACTCACGCCACCCAAACCACCGAGCGACTGGGCGCCAAAAATACCGGCGGCAATGCCACCCCATGTGCCGCACAAACCGTGCAAGGGCCACACCCCCAACACGTCGTCGATGCGCCATTTGTTTTGGGTCAACGTGAACATCACCACAAAAATCGCGCCGGCCACCGCGCCCACCACCAGCGCGCCCATGGGGTGCATCAGGTCTGAGCCCGCACACACCGCGACCAAGCCAGCCAAGGGGCCGTTGTGCACGAAGCCAGGGTCGTTTTTACCCAACACCAAGGCCACCAAGGTGCCGCCCACCATGGCCATCAAGGAGTTGACGGCGACCAAGCCAGAAATTTTGTCCAGCGTTTGCGCGCTCATCACGTTGAAACCAAACCAGCCCACGATCAAAATCCATGCGCCCAAAGCCAAGAACGGAATGCTGGATGGGGGATGCGCAGAGATGGCGCCATCTTTGCGGTAGCGGTTGCTGCGCGCGCCCAGCAAGAGCACGGCGGGCAAAGCAATCCAGCCACCCACGGCGTGCACCACAACAGAACCGGCAAAGTCGTGAAACTCTTCACCGGTAACCGTCTTGAGCCAAGCCTGAATGCCGAAATGCTGGTTCCATGCGATGCCTTCAAAGAAGGGATACACCAAACCCACGATCACGGCCGTGGCAATCAGCTGAGGCCAAAACTTGGCGCGCTCGGCAATGCCGCCCGAGATGATGGCGGGAATCGCCGCCGCAAACGTCAGCAAGAAAAAGAACTTCACCAATTCATAGCCATTTTTGGCGGCCAAAGATTCGGCGCCGATCATGAAGCTCGCGCCATACGCCACGCCGTAGCCGACCACAAAGTAAGCCACCGTGGACACGCAAAAGTCGACCAAGATTTTGACCAGGGCATTGACCTGATTTTTTTTGCGAACCGTGCCGAGCTCTAAAAATGCAAAGCCTGCGTGCATGGCCAACACCATGATGGCTCCGAGCAGAATAAATAGAGCGTCAGCGCCCTGTTTCAGTGCGTCCATTGTTTTTCCTTGGATGATTTGTGCTTATTTGGTGCGTTTTCACGCAATTTCTGAGAATCGCACCGGATGTATGCAAAAAATGCACCAAATCAACCATGTTTGCCACAAAGATGTGCTCGCCAAAAGAAAAACGCCAGCACTTAGCAGCACTGGCGTTTTTCTCAGACGCTCAGCACACCGAGTGCAAAGCGTGATGGCCTGTTACTTGGCGATGACGCGCACCATTTCCAAGCATTTGTTCGAGTAGCCCCACTCGTTGTCGTACCAGCTGACGATCTTCACGAACGTGCTGTCCAAGGCGATGCCGGCTTCAGCATCAAACACCGAAGTGCATGGCTCGCCACGGAAGTCGGTGGCCACCACTTTGTCTTCGGTGTAACCCAACACGCCCTTCAAAGCGCCTTGGCTTTGGGCTTTCATTTCAGCGCAGATCTCGGCGTAAGACGCTTCTTTGTTCAGCTCGACGGTCAAGTCCACCACCGACACATCGCTGGTGGGCACGCGGAAAGACATGCCGGTCAGCTTCTTGTTCAGCTCGGGAATCACCACGCCCACCGCTTTGGCGGCACCGGTGCTGGACGGAATGATGTTTTCCAAGATGCCGCGACCGCCGCGCCAATCTTTGTTCGATGGGCCGTCCACCGTTTTTTGCGTGGCGGTGGCAGCGTGCACGGTGGTCATCAAACCGCGCTTGATGCCCCACTTGTCATTCAACACCTTGGCCACAGGGGCCAAGCAGTTGGTGGTGCACGAGGCGTTGGACACGATGGTTTGACCGGCGTAGGTGGTGTGGTTCACACCGAACACGAACATGGGGGTGTCGTCTTTAGACGGCGCTGACAACAACACTTTCTTGGCGCCAGCGGCCAAGTGCTTTTCAGCGGTGGGTTTGTCCAGGAACAGGCCGGTGGCTTCGATCACGATGTCGGCGCCGATCTCGTTCCACTTCAATGCGGAAGGGTCACGCTCTTGGGTCAGGCGAATTTTCTTGCCGTTGACCACCAAGGCGCCGTTGTCCACAGACACCTCGCCTTTGAAGCGACCGTGCACGCTGTCGTACTTGAGCATGTAGGCCAGGTAGTCAGGCTCCAACAAATCGTTGATGCCCACCACTTCGATGTCTTGGAAGTTTTGCACCGCAGCGCGAAACACCATACGTCCGATACGGCCAAAGCCGTTGATACCGATCTTGATAGTCATGGAATTACCCTTCTAAAGTTAAAAATCAAAACTTGCTCAGTGGGCCAACACGGCTTGCACCGTTTCCGCCACGTTTTCAGGTGTGAAGCCGAAGTGCTTGAACAGCACAGGCGCTGGGGCTGACTCACCGTAGGCGTCAATGCCGACCACAGCCGACACGCCGTACTTCCACCAGCCATCGGTCGAGCCCATTTCCACCGCAATACGGGGAACACCAGCGGGCAACACAGCGGCTTTGTAGGCCACGCTTTGACGGTCAAAGGTGGTGGTGCTGGGGACAGACACCACGCGTACGGCAATCTTTTTCTCGGCCAACAACGCTTGCGTCTTCAAGGCCAATTGCACTTCAGAGCCAGTGGCCAAGATGACGGCTTGCGCCTTTTTCTTCAGACCCACTTCGCTCGGCTCGGCGAGCACATAAGCACCTTTGTTGATGGCGTCGAGGCCTGAGATATCGCCAGCTGTTTTGTGTGGTGCTGCATCACCCTTGGGCAGGTAAGGCAGGTTTTGGCGGCTCAGCAACAAGGCCGTGGGCTTGTGTTGGTTTTGCAGTGCGACAGCCCAAGCCACGGCGGTTTCAGCGGTGTCGGCAGGACGCCACACGTCGAGGTTGGGAATCAAGCGCAGCGACGCCGCGTGCTCAATTGACTGGTGGGTGGGGCCGTCTTCGCCCAAACCAATCGAGTCGTGGGTGAACACATGGATGATGCGTTGCTTCATCAATGCCGCCATGCGGATCGCGTTGCGCGAGTAGTCGCTGAACGTCAAGAAGGTGCCACCGTAAGGGATGAAGCCGCCATGCAGCGCCACACCGTTCATGATGGCGGCCATGCCGAACTCGCGCACACCGTAGTTGATGTGACGGCCGCCTTGGCCTGCTTCGTTTTTCACCACGTTACCTGCCAAGTCCACACGCAGGTTCGGGGTGGATTTGGTGTTGGTCAGGTTCGAGCCAGTCAAGTCCGCGCTGCCGCCCAAGAGTTCGGGCAAGGCGGCGGTGAAGGCTTCCAGGGCCAATTGGCTTGCCTTGCGGCTGGCCACGGTTTCGGCCTTGGTGTGAGCGCCAATGACGGTGTCGACCACGGTTTGTGCAAAGTTCTTGGGCAACTCGCCCGCCATGCGACGCAGCAGCTCTTTGGCCAAGGCGGGGTGCGCGGCTTTGTAGGCGGCGAACGCGGTTTTCCACTCGGCTTCTTGCGCCTTGCCTTTGGCCGCAGCGTTCCAATCGGCATACACCTCTTTCGGTACCTCGAAGGGGGCGTGGTTCCAGCCGATGGCGGCGCGCGTCAAGGCAATTTCTTCGGCGCCCAAGGGCTCGCCGTGGGCTTTGGCCGTGTCTGCGCGGTTGGGGCTGCCTTTGCCGATGCTGGTTTTGCACACGATCAAGGTCGGCTTGTCGGCGCTCCGCTTAGCGGTGGCAATGGCTTGGCTGACCGCTGCCGCGTCGTGACCGTCGATCGGGCCGATCACTTGCCAGCCATAGGCCTTGAAGCGCGCGGGCGTGTTGTCGGCAAACCAGGGGGCCACTTGGCCGTCGATGGAGATGCCGTTGTCGTCATACAAAGCGATCAGCTTGTTCAGCTTCCACGCGCCTGCGAGCGAACACGCTTCGTGGCTGATGCCTTCCATCAAGCAACCGTCGCCCATGAAGGCATAGGTGTGGTGGTCGACGATGTCGTGGCCTTCGCGGTTGAACTCTGCTGCCAACAGCTTTTCTGCCAGCGCCATGCCCACCGCATTGGTGATGCCTTGGCCCAGGGGCCCGGTGGTGGTTTCTACACCGGGCGTGACGCCGACTTCGGGGTGGCCCGCCGTTTTGCTGTGCAGCACACGGAAGTTTTTCAACTCGCTCATCGGCAAGTCATAACCGGTGAGGTGCAACAAGGCGTAAATCAGCATCGAGCCGTGGCCGTTGGAGAGCACAAAGCGGTCGCGGTTCAACCAATGGGGGTTCTTGGGGTTGTGACGCAGGTGGTCGCCCCACAAGGCGACGGCCATGTCGGCCATGCCCATGGGCGCGCCGGGGTGTCCTGAATTGGCTTGTTGTACAGCGTCCATTGCCAAGGCGCGAATTGCGCTGGCCATTTGTTGGGTGTTTGCCATGTCAGGCGGCTCCGATGGGGGGTGAGGGAAAACCACGATTTTAACGAGCCTGCCTACCCCAAGCTGACCAAGCGTGACAGTTGATGGCGCAAATCGCGCGCGTGCCTGGCTCGCTACACTGCCACGTGATGACAAAAAGCTTCATTTCTAGCGGTTCTGCCCCCCTGTCCACGGCCCTGCTTTTGGCCGCAGGCCGCGGCGAACGCATGCGTCCGCTGACCGACATAACGCCCAAACCCTTGCTGCGCGTGCGTGGCCAGCCCTTGATGCAATGGGCCATGCAAGGCCTGCAACGTGGCGGCGTCAGCCATTTGGTCATCAACACCGCCTGGCTAGGTGCGCAAATTCCCCAGCACTTTGGCGCTGTGCTGGACACAGCAGGCCAAGCCCCCATGCATTTGCATTACTCACAAGAAGGGGTGGACTTTGGCGGCGCGTTAGAGACGGCAGGTGGCATTGTGCGTGCGCTGCCGCAGTTGGCCGAGGTGTTTTGGGTCGCTGCAGGGGATGTGTTTGCGCCAGATTTTGTGTTTGCGCCCGAGGCCTATGCACGCTTCACAGCCAGCCCCCAATTGGCCCACATTTGGTTGGTGCCCAACCCTGAGCACAACCCGGGCGGTGACTTTGGTTTGTCACGCGAAGGCTTGGCGCTGAACTTGCCCAAGCTGGCTCAGTCAGAACACATGCGCTACACCTTCAGCACCATCGCCCTTTACAAGCGTGCTTTTTTTGAAGCGGCTTGGTGTCCTATTCCCCCAGGCAACCCGGAGGGTGTGAAAGCCCCGCTGGCCGCCATGCTGCGCGCCGCCATGGACAATGGCATGGTGAGCGCATCGCTCTACAACGGCGCGTGGACCGATGTGGGCACCCCCGAGCGCTTGGCGCAACTCAACGCCGCCTGAACACACAAGGTAAGACATGACACAAGCGATTGCACACGCCCACATTTACGCCGCGCGCCGCGCGCGCTTGGCATCCCTGCTGGGCGAGGGGGGCGTGGCCATCATTCCCACAGCGCCTGAGCGCGCCCGCAACCGCGACAGCGATTTTCCGTACCGCCACGACAGTTATTTTTACTACCTGACCGGCTTCACCGAACCCAACGCCTGGCTGGTGCTTGACGCCACCGGGCGCAGCACCTTGTTTTGTCAACCCAAAGATCTGGAACGCGAAATTTGGGACGGCTACCGTTTGGGGCCAGACGCCGCTGTGGCTGCCTTGGGCGTGGCTGCCGCCGCTTCGGTCGCTGAACTGGACAAACAGTTGCCGCAATTGCTGGAGAACCAGCACACGGTGTGGTACCCCTTTGCCACCCACAAAGGTTTAGAAACACGCGTGGATGCTTGGCTCAATGCCGTGCGCGCCCGCGTGCGCTTTGGCGTTCAGTGCCCGGCTTTGCAACGCGATGTGTGTGAGCCCCTGGACGACATGCGCCTGATCAAAGACGCGCACGAACAAGACGTGATGCGTCGCGCCAGCGCCATCAGTGCGCGTGCCCATATCCGCGCCATGCAAACCAGCGCCCGCATGTTGCGCGCTGGCCAAGATGTGCGCGAGTACCACTTGGACGCTGAGCTGCTGCACGAATTTCGCCAGCATGGCTCACAGTTCCCGGCCTATACCTCTATCGTCGCTGCAGGGGCCAATGCCTGCGTGCTGCACTACCGTGCTGACGCAGCCCCCGTGCGCGCTGGCGAGTTGGTGTTGATCGATGCGGGTTGCGAGTTGGATGGCTATGCCAGCGACATCACCCGCACTTTCCCTGCCAACGGCAAATTCACAGGCCCACAGCGCGACCTTTACAACCTGGTCCTTGCCAGCCAAGACGCGGCAGTGGCAGCGACCAAAGCTGGCGCGCGGTTTGTAGACCCGCACGATGCGACAGTCAAAGTGCTGGCGCAAGGATTGTTAGATCTGGGTTTGCTGAACAAGTCCAAGCACGGCAGCGTGCAAGACGTGATTGAAAAGCGCGCCTACTTCCCGTTTTACATGCACCGCACCAGCCATTGGCTGGGCATGGATGTGCACGATTGCGGCAGCTATGTAGAGCCTTCCTCGCAGGGTGAGACCAGCACGCGCAAAGACCCGCTCTCGGGTGAAACCATCATCAACCGTCCGAGCCGCATTCTGCGCGAGGGCATGGTGTTGACGATTGAGCCGGGTTTGTATGTGCGACCTGCAGACGATGTGCCGGAGGCGTTTTGGAATATCGGCATTCGCATTGAGGACGATGCCATCGTTACTTCTGGTGGTTGCGAGTTGATTACCCGTGGCGTGCCTGTTGTGGCTGATGAGATAGAAGCATTGATGCGCGGCTAGTCTCTTTGGCGTGGCGGCGAGGATTGGGTGGGGTGAGCCCGCCCTCCTCAGAGTCTTACGCCTCGATTGCGTCGGTCGGGCTCACCCCACCCAACCCTCTCGTTCATGCGAAATATTTCTTTGACCAGCATCTAGCTTGGCGGTGATGCGGTGCGCGCGTAGGCGATATCCTGGCGCGCAGCGACAGTGAGCCCTAGCGCGTACCGTATCGCCGTCAAGCGGTCGCCAAAGCAAGAGAACCCCAGCCGAAATGACTGCCCCACGGTGGGGAACAGGAGCGCCCATGCGATAGCCCCTATCAATGACTTAGAAAATCTCAATTGGCCAAATCAATTGACTGAGTCTATCATTCCTCCTGTCTCGATTAATTTCGTTAACTGAAGGAGTTCCACATGACTGCAGCCATCCGCCCCGAAATCAAAACCATGGCCAACCTCGAAGCCGCCTTTGCGGGTGAGTCGATGGCCCACATCAAGTACCGCTACTTCGCCAAGTTGGCCCGTGAAATGGGTGACGAAGAAACGGCCCGCACTTTTGAAGAAACGGCAGACCAAGAAGTCATGCACGCCTTTGGCCACCTCGACTTGCTTTATCCCAAGGCCAGCATGACACCGGCCAAAGCCTTGCAGATTGCCATCGACGGCGAAACCTACGAGTACACCGAGATGTACCCCACCTTCCGCAAAACCGCAGAAGCCGAAGGCAACGCGGCTGCTGTGGCTGAGATGGATGAACAAATCGAAGAGTCCAAGGTACACGCTGCGCAATTCAAGGCCACCTTAGAGAAAGCACAAAAGCGTTTTGCCGCCTTGGCCAAAGTCGAAGAGCGCCACGCCAAGCACTACCAAGCCCAGCTCGACAAAGTCAAAGCTGCGGCCTAAGCCCATTTCTATGAATTGAATGAACAAAGGAACACACCATGAGCAACGCCAATTTCAAATCTTTCATCTGCATCGTTTGCGGTTTTGTTTACAGCGAAGAGGCGGGTCGTCCTGAAGACGGCATTGCGCCAGGCACGAAGTGGGTCGACGTGCCTGAAAACTGGGCTTGCCCGGACTGTGGCGTGGCCAAGGCAGACTTTGAGGCGGTTGAGTTTTAAGGACGTGCCACGCGGGTGACCGCTTAAGTGTGCTTTTGCGAATAAGTAAAAAGCAAAGCCACTTGCGTAGGTGCATCCACGCATCAGGCGCCAAGTCGCTGGGCCTAAAATGAAATTACCAACAAGGGCAGTTGCTTGCCATCAAGCAACTGCCCTTTGCACAATCAGGAGATTTCAATGAGTTCGAACCCCTCCCACAACAGCGCCGAAGCGCGTGCCGAATTACGCCGTGCCGCACTCGAATACCACGAGTTCCCCACACCCGGCAAAGTGGCGATTCATGCGACCAAACAATTGGTCAACCAGCATGACTTGGCGCTGGCTTATTCCCCAGGCGTAGCGGCACCTTGTGAAGAAATCGTCAAAGACCCCAACGCCGCTTACAAGTACACCAGCCGTGGCAACTTGGTGGCCGTGATCTCCAACGGCACGGCCGTGTTGGGCCTGGGCGACATTGGTCCCTTGGCGTCGAAGCCCGTGATGGAGGGCAAGGGCGTTTTGTTCAAAAAGTTTGCAGGCATTGATGTTTTCGACTTGGAGGTCGACGAGAAAGACCTCGACAAGCTGGTCGACATCATTGCCTCGTTAGAGCCCACATTCGGCGGTATCAACCTCGAAGACATCAAGGCACCCGATTGCTTCTACGTCGAGCGTAAATTGCGCGAGCGCATGAAGATTCCGGTCTTCCACGACGACCAACACGGCACCGCCATCGTGGTGGGCGCTGCCATTTTGAACGGCATCAAAGTGGCCGGCAAAGACTTGAAAAACGTCAAGCTCGTCACCTCCGGTGCGGGCGCGGCGGCTTTGGCGTGCCTGGGCTTGTTGGTCAAGATGGGCGTGCCGCGCAGCAATATTTACGTCACCGACTTGGCTGGCGTGGTCTACGAAGGCCGCACCGAGTTGATGGACGAAGACAAGATCCAGTTCGCGCAAAAAACCGATGCCCGCACCCTGAGCGAGATCATCGAAGGTGCCGACATTTTCTTGGGCCTGTCTGCAGGTGGCGTGCTCAAGCAAGACATGGTCAAAAAGATGGCTGCCAAACCCATCATCTTGGCCTTGGCCAACCCCAACCCTGAAATTTCTCCTGAAGATGTGCAAGCGGTGCGCGACGACGCCATCATTGCCACCGGTCGCAGCGACTATCACAACCAAGTCAACAACGTCCTGTGCTTCCCCTACATCTTCCGCGGTGCTTTGGATGCTGGTGCGTCCACCATCACCGACGAAATGGAAATCGCAGCCGTCTATGCGATTGCCGAATTGGCGCAGGCCGAGCAAAGCGAGGTGGTGGCCGCAGCCTATGCCGGTGAAAAACTGGTGTTTGGCCCCGAGTACCTGATTCCCAAGCCCTTCGATCCTCGCTTGATGATGAAGATCGCGCCTGCGGTGGCCAAAGCCGCGGCCGACAGCGGCGTGGCCACGCGCCCGATCCAAGACATGGAGGCCTACATCGAAAAGCTGCAAGGCTTTGTGTATGCCTCGGGCTCCATCATGAAGCCGATTTACGCCGCCGCCAAACGCGCCACCAAAAAGCGTGTGTGCTATGCCGAGGGCGAAGAAGAACGCGTGTTGCGTGCGGTGCAAATCGTGGTGGACGAAGGTTTGGCCCATCCCACCCTGATCGGTCGTCCGGCCGTGATTGCCCAACGCATCGAAAACTTTGGCCTGCGCCTGAAAGAAGGTGTGGATTACCAAGTGGTCAACGTCGAGCAAGACCACCGCTACCGCGATTTCTGGCAAACCTATTACAAGCTCACGGCGCGCAAAGGCGTGACCGAGCAGTTGGCCAAGATCGACATGCGCCGTCGTTTGTCACTCATTGGCACCATGATGCTGCACAAAGGCGAGGTCGATGGCCTGATTTGCGGTACTTGGAGCACACCGTTGACCCACCTGAACTATGTGGATCAGGTGATTGGCCACCGCAAAGGCGTCAGCACTTATGCTGCCATGAACGGTTTGTTGTTGCCTGATCGCCAAGTGTTTTTGGTCGATACCCACATCAACTATGACCCCACGGCCGAGCAATTGGCCGAAATCACGGTCATGGCCGCAGAAGAAATGCGCCGTTTTGGTATCCACCCCAAGGCGGCTTTGCTGTCGCACTCCAACTTTGGCAGCAGCAACCAGCCCACGGCGGTGAAGATGCGCGAGACCTTGGCCCTGGTGAAGCAAAAAGCGCCTTGGCTCGAAGTCGACGGCGAAATGCACGGCGACGTGGCCTTGGATGGCCGAGCTCGCGCAGCGAGCATGCCCGACACCACCTTGATGGGCGATGCCAATTTGCTGGTCTTGCCCAACTTGGACGCGGCCAATATTGCTTACAACCTGCTCAAAACAGCGGCTGGCGGCAATATTGCGATTGGCCCCGTGTTGTTGGGGGCGGCCAAGCCTGTGCACATCCTGACCGCGAGCACCACCGTGCGCCGTATCGTCAACATGACCGCCCTGACCGTGGCAGACGCCAGCGCGGTTCGCTGAAGCGTGACCCAGCTTTAATTACGTCTTTTGGGTTAATAACCCTTCAGGGCCCGGCCTTCTTTGGCTGGGCCCTTGCTTTTTTGTGGCATTTCGATCACACTTACGCTTTTATTTTTCGGGTTAACCCGAAGAATGTTCTCTCTTACAAAACCTAGAAAAGAAACGGCGATAGCTATGCCACTGCGTACTGTCAAAACGAACATCGTCCAATCGATCCGCGCTTTCCGCGTGCCAGATCTGCAAGAAGCCGCGCAAGGTCTCGGTCATCACTTTTTGTATGCCAATTTGGCCCAAACTCAGAGCAAACAAGACATTTTGGATTTAATCGCCAAAGAGTTCACTTTTGCGGCCCAAGCCAGCAAGAACTTTGATTCCTTGTCTGACAGCTTGACCGATGTATTGCACAAGTCGGGCCCACAGCCGGGCTTCATCGTGGTGTTGGAGCACATTCCTGCACATGCCAAGTTCGACAAAGAAGCCCGTGAGCAATTGCTCGACATCTTCCGCGAAGCCTCCGACTTTTGGTCTGACCGCAAAGTGCCGTTCCGCTGTTTCTATTCGTTCTCCGTGGCGCGTGCGCCATCGGCCGATAAGGTCGGCGTCAGCAGTGACGTGGACGGTATCGAGGGTTTGGAAGAAGGCGAAAAAATGCCCACCGACAAGCTGGTGGACGTGTCGCCCATGGCCTTGCGCATGAGCAGCCCCTTCAACGCCGGTTACTGGTTGACCGCTGCTTAAAACGGGCGCGGTGAAAGAGCCGCACATCCGTTTGCCAACAAAAAAGCCCGTCATCGACGGGCTTTTTGCTTGTACGGCGGTGCGTCTTTCGCGATGTTTGAGAACATGCCCTAAAGGCTTTGCACCAAAGCCACATATTCTGCGGTGGGCACTTCTTCCGCACGGCGCTGCACATCAAAGGTGCCCGCAAATTGACGTGCTTCCAACCAGCGGCCCAAGGTGTGGCGCAGCAATTTGCGCCGTTGGCTAAACGCCACCTGCACCATGCTCTCCATCAGTTTGACGTCGATCTGGGGCGGCTGCGCCAAGGGCACCATGCGCACCACCGCGCTGTCCACGCGGGGCGGCGGATCGAATGATTCTGGCGGCACAAACAGCACGTTTTCCATGTCGTAACGCCATTGCAGCATCACGCTGAGTCGCCCGTAATCGCTGGTGCTGGGTTGGGCCACCATGCGGTCGATCACTTCTTTTTGCAGCATGAAGTGCTGGTCTTGCACGACGGCCACGTGTTCGAGCAGGTGAAACAGAATGGGCGAAGAGATGTTGTAGGGCAAGTTGCCCACCACACGCAGCTTGGGTGCGTTCAGCGTGGCCGCGAGTTGGGTGAAGTCCACCCGCAGCACGTCGGACTCAATCACGTTCAGGTGCGGATGTTCGCGCAGTCGTGCCGCCAAGTCGCGGTCCAACTCAATGACGTTCAAATGCCCCAAGCGTTCGACCAAAGGTTGCGTGAGTGCCGCTAGGCCAGGGCCGATCTCGACCACTGGCTCGCCAGGGTGTGGGTTGATGGCGTCGACGATGCCTTCAATGATGGCGCCGTCGGTTAAAAAATGCTGACCGAAGCGCTTGCGTGCAATATGTTTCAACGTGCTCTCGACTTATTGCGGCGTATCGCGGTATTCCACATAGGCGTGTCCCCGCACTTCTTGGGCCCACAGCTGGTAGGTTACTTCGTACTTTTGCTCGCGCAGTTTGTTGCGCACCATGTCACGCAATTCACGTTCGCTGATCGGCGCTTCACGGCGGGCCACGACTTGGATCAGGTGAACGCCAAAACGCGACACCGTGGGGTCCGCCATTTGCCCGGGCTGGAGTTTGTTCATGACCTCTTCAAACTCTGGCACAAACATGCCAGGCGCGACCCAGCCTAGATCGCCACCGCTTGGCGCACTCGCGTCTTGCGAATGCTCTTGCGCCAGTTTGGCAAAGTCGGCGCGGCCGGCCTCAATTTCGCGCTTGTAGTTTGCCAGTTGCGCACGCGCCGCCACTTGGCTGAGTTGCCCACTGGGGCGCAGCAAAATATGGCGTGCTCGGGTTTCCGTGATGGTCGCGGTGTTGGTATTGCGCTTGTGGACCAGCTTCAAAATATGAAAACCTGCACCGGAGCGCACGACCGTGCTGACCTCACCTACCGCAAGCGCTTGGGTGGCCTCGACAAACAAAGTGGGGTAACGGTCGGCAGGGCGCAAGCCCATCAAGCCGCCTTTGTCGCGTTCAGCGCTTTGAGATACCTCTTTGGCCACCGCCCCAAAATCTTCACCACGCTTGATGCGATCCAACGCATTCTGGGCTTTGGCTTGCAGCTCAACCACTTGTGCGTTGCTGGCGTTCTCTGGCGCGGCAATGAAAATGTGGCCTAACTCGATGTCGGGGTTGGTATTGATCGTGACGTTTTGGCGTTCGCGCATGGCTCGCTCAACGTCCGATTCGCTGATCTTGATGCGGGCGGGCACGTTGCGTTCGGCCAAGCGTTGTAGGGTGAGTTGTTCGCGCAATTCCTGGCGTTGGCGTGTGCTGACCGTTGTGGGGTCTTCGGCCATGCGCGCGACGGCTTGTTCAAGTGCCGCATCGTCGACCATCACCCCGGTTTCTTTGGCATGTTGCAGCTGTGCTTTTTCGTTGATCAAGCGCTCCAGGGCGTCGCGCAGCAACGAGGCCGCTTCGGGTATGTTGCGCCCTTGTTGGGTCAGCTGCTGGCGTATTTGCCCGACCCGTGCGTTCACCTCGTGGTTGGTGATGGGCACCGCGTCGACGACCGCGACGATGAAATCGCGACCAGACGAGGTGGCATTGACGGCCCCTGTTTGTGCATGGACCGCCAAGCACGCCATGGCCCCAGCAAGGGCGAGAAGGCGGGTCCGAGGGGCCCAGCGTAGGAATGAAAAAATCATGGTCACCATCAATCGTAATTGCCAAAACGGCTAGGAGTCATCATCGGTTGGCGCAAGGGCTGGTAGCGCGGCACATTGGTGCGCAGCGATCCCAAGGCATTGGTGCCCACCCGTGAGAAGCCCACAAATTCAAGCTGAAACAACAAGCGTTGACGCGCCAAACCTTCGGCCACTTGCAAACGCTCGGTCACCACGCGACCCAACCAACACCCTGCATCGTATTCGAAGCCAATGACCGACTCCACCACCTTCTTGTCCAAGGGGTTGTAATTCATGCGCGCCACGCTGTACCAGCGTCCTTCGCCCAGACCCCGACCTTCGCCCAAGTCTTCATCTCGGGCGCGCCACAGGTCATGCAAAGGCCATTGCCAGCCCACATCAATTTGGCGCGAGGTGGCATTGCCTGACTCGTCGTTTTGCGCGCGGTAGGCGGCATTGATGACGCGATAAGAGCCGGGGCTGTAACGTCCGCCGACCATGCGACGCTGGTAGTTCGCGGTGTCTTGGTTGTATTGCACCGCGCTGTCTAAGGCCCATGCCGGACTCAGGTTCAAGGTGGCGCCCGCCAAAAGATCGCTCACACCCGCTTTTGCGATTGGATCGCCGGGCAAAATCACGCGTTGTTCTTGCATGCGCAGACGTTGTGCAACGCCAAATCGTGCCCCTTCAGCCCCCGTGGCGGGATCGATGAAACGCGAGGTCGCTCCTAAGGTGAGCAGCTTGCTGTCAGAGATCCGATCGTGTCCCACGTAGGCGTTTTCGGTGAAGATGCTGGCAAAGTTAAAAGCATTGCCCCCCGAGTCGTAGTTGGGCAAGTAGTTTTGGTCACGGTACGGTGTGTACACAAAGAATGCACGTGGTTCCAAGGTTTGCACCCAGGCGCGGTCAAACAAGCGGCTGCTGCGCTCAAAGGCCACGCTGGCATCTAAGCTGAAAGTTGGCACCGTTACGCTGGCGCTGGTGCGGCCTTGGTAATCGCCATAGAACGCGTTGCTTGGCAAGCCGCCGTCAAACTGGTAGCTGCGGCCATGCACTTGTATCTTGGGTGTGATGTAGGCCGCCGACGATGTGAACGGACGACTCAGCTGCACCCATGACACCGCCCGGCTGGCATTCGGGGTGCATGCCGACAGGCCGTTGTTGGCGCACTCGTAATCGCGCGCCGATTCAAAGCGCGTCAAATCACCATCGATGCTGAAGTCAAACCCACCCACGTTGGTGCGCTGCATGCGCGCCGTGAATTGCGGCACACGGTCAAACGGCGGCGTGATGCGGTTGGTGGCGAGGTTTGCCAAATCTTGCAAGGTTTGCCATTTTTGGGCCCGAATGCCGGCGCTGAACTCGCCATTGGTCCAGTTCAAGACCGCGTCATTGGCCAGTAGGCGTTGAATCCCGCTGCCACCAATCATGGCAAAGTCTTTCCAATAATCGTCGTCGCTCACGCGGTTCAAATTCAGATGGAGTGACAAGTTACCGCCTGCAAATCGCGGATCCATCAAGCCGGTGTGCTTGTATTGCATGCCCCAGCGGCGCGTGCCACGCAGGTCGTCTTTTTCCATGTAATCCAAGCGCATTTCGCCCATGAAAGCGGGGTTAGGTGCGACGCCTTCCAAGTAACGAAACTCGGTGCCTAAACGCAAGCCGCGCTTGCTCCAGTAGGTGGGGAAAAACGTCAGATCCCGGTTGGGCGCCAAGTTCCAGTAATACGGCTGGGTGTATTCCAAGCCACCGATGTTGTCCACACCGATGGTGGGAGGCAGCAAGCCGGACTTGCGTTCATCGCTCAAAGGGAATTCCACATTCGGCACCGGCAAGATGGGCACATCTTTAAAGCGCAAGCTCGCGCCTTCGGCCAATCCAATGTTGCGTTCGGTATCGAGCGTGATCTTGTCGCCTTTGAAAAACCAATCTGGCGTCCAACTCGGTCCGGGTTTGCGTTGACACGTGGTGAAGTCTGCCTTGTGCAGCACGGTGTTGGCGCTGTCGATGAAGTCGATGCGCGCAGCTTTGCCGTGAGCCTGGTTTTTCAATAGTTGGTAACTGGGTTGTGTGAAGAAACCCTCAAACGCATCGAGCTGAATATCCAAGGCGGGACCTTGGTACACATTGCCTGCGCGGTTGATGGTCACATTGCCGCGTGCTTTGACGAAGTCATGGACTTGGTCGTATTCCACCTGGTCGGCCTTGAGCAAGATATCGCCGCGGCGAACCGTTACATGGCCTTCGAGCGTGGTTTGCAAATCGGTTTGACCACGCAGTGCATCGCTTTGCAAAAACGTGGGCAATTGTTTGCGCGTTTCGTCGCTGATGACTTCTTGCAACAGGCTGCTGGGACGTAACACCAAGGGCGGTGCGCTGGGTGCTTGCGTCTGCGTTTGGGCCTGCACCGCGATGCTGCCCAGCATGCCCAGCGCTAAACCAGACAGGGCGCGGGCATGGCAGTGAAAATCGGGCAACAGCATCAACGCAAGACCACCTTAAGAAGAACAGCCCCGTCAGCCAATCGACCCTCAATGGGTCAGGCGGCGCTGATTTGTAGAATTTAGATTATCCATGAGCACTCAGCCTACCCTTGAGCCTTCGGGCCCCCCTTCTTCTGCTTCTTCATTTGTCAAGATTGAATGGACGCAGCCCGAGCGCGAAGCCGCTTTTCATCAATGGCTGGCTGCGCAAGCTGCCCAGCATGGTGTGCTGCCCGAGACGGTGCGTCCGGCCTCGGCAGACGCCAGCTTTCGGCGCTATTTCCGTGTCGACACGGCCACGGGTTCGTGCATCGTCATGGACGCGCCGCCTGAGAAAGAAAACTGCGAACCCTTTGTGCGCATCGCCCGCTTGATGCAAGACGCCGGTTTGTATGTGCCGCGCATTCTGGCCTGGGATGAGCCGCAGGGCTTCATGCTGCTGGACGATCTGGGCTCGCAAACCATGATGGAGGTCATTCAGCCCGACGACCCCCAAGCCAACCACGGCCTGTACATGCGCGCCCTTGACGCCTTGTTGGCGCTCCAACAAAGTAGCCGTCCGGGTGTGTTGCCGTCCTACGATGAGGCCTTGTTGCAGCGTGAGCTGTCGCTGTTTCCCGATTGGTACCTGACCCAGCATCGACAACTGAACATCGACAGCGTCCAGCGCGAGATGCTGGACAAAACTTTCCGCACCATCGTGCAACGCAACTTGGCAGCGCCCAGCGTGTACGTGCACCGTGACTTCATGCCACGCAATTTGATGATGCCGCGCGACCCAGCCGAACCCCGTTTGGGTGTGCTCGATTTTCAAGACGCGGTGTATGGCCCCGTCACGTATGACATCGCCAGCCTAATGCGCGACGCCTTCTTGAGCTGGGACGAAGACTTTGTGCTCGACATCTCGATCCGCTATTGGGAACGCGCCCGCAAAGTCGGCCTGATGGACCATGATGGCTGGTCGCAAGACTTTGGCGAGTTTTGGCGCGCGGTGGAATGGATGGGCTTGCAGCGCCACCTCAAAGTGGCGGGCATTTTTGCGCGCTTGACCTTGCGCGACGGCAAACCCAAATATCTGGCGGATGCACCACGCTTCATTCAGTACATCCGCGCCACCGCCAGCCGCTACAGCGAACTCACCCCGCTGCTGCGCTTGATTGACAAAATCGAAGGCACCGAGCCCGCCATCAGCCTGGCCTTTCCGCGCCTCACGCCCAACGTTGGCGGCAAGGGCTGAGCATGGCGCGTTTTTACTGCCCTCTTCCGCTCATCAGCGGTCAATCGGTGGCCTTGCCACCCACAGCCGCGCGTCATGTGCAAGTGCTGCGCATGCAGCCGGGCCACGGTCTAACACTGTTCAACGGCGAAGGCGGCGAGTTCATCGCCGAGGTGGAACATATGGGCCGCAGCGATGTGCGCGTGGTGGTGGGCGAGCACCTGAACATTGAGCGCGAGGCCACACAGCAAGTGCATTTGGCCGTGGGCATGCCCGCCAACGAGCGCATGGATTGGCTGGTCGAAAAAGCCACTGAGCTGGGCGTGCACCGCATCACCCCACTCATGACCGAGCGCAGTGTGGTGCGCTTGAGCGGTGAGCGGGCCGACAAAAAACAAGCGCATTGGCAAGCCGTGGCCGCGAGTGCCTGCGAGCAATGTGGTCGCAACCGCGTGCCCGTGATCGACCTGCCCGAGCGCTTGGACAGCTGGCTGGCGCGTCAACAAGCGCAAGCCGCAAAGGATGCGTCCACCGTTCACGCGGTGTTGTCGTTGCACGCCAGCACCCAGGCCTTGTGCGCCCTCACGCAATCGCTGCCAGCAGTCTCTGGCGAAGGCACGCAGGCTTTGGCGACGCGCAGCTGGGTGCTGCTCAATGGCCCGGAAGGCGGCTTGAATGATGCGGAAGACGCGGCGGCACGCGCGCAGGGTTTTGTGCCTGTGAGCCTGGGCGCGCGCGTGTTGCGAGCCGAAACCGCGGCTCTGGCGGCCTTGGCCATGCTCACGCTCGCCTGAGGGCCTGGACTTTTTTGTTCACGCGGTTGGCTCACGCCAACCAGGCGCGCAAATCGGCGAACACTTGTTCGACTGCCGGGTCGTTGAAGATTTCGTGGTACATCGCCTCATAGCATCGCGCCGTCACCAGGCGCGGCGGCGCGATGCGCGCAAACGCAGCGCTGCCCTCGGGGCGTACTAAGCGGTCTTGCCCCGCGTACAGCAACAAGGTGGGCACCTGCCATTGCGCGGCCTGGGCCAAGGTGGCGGGGCCTTCTTGCACGATCCAAGCGCCCAAGGCGGCGGAGATTTTGCGGTGCACCAGCGGATCGTTCTCGTAGGCTTGCACCACCTGCGTGTCGCGTGCCACCCAGCGGGCATCGAGGCCGTTGTCCACGCACAGTTGGGGGGCGATGTGCGGCAAGGTGGCCAGCAGCATTTTTTGAAGCCAGTTGGGGCCGGTGCTCAAGGCGGGTGAGGACATCACCAGCCCATCGACAGGGCGCAGTTGCTCGGCCACCGCGCGTGCCACCACCAAGCCGCCCATGCTGTGGCCCAGCAAGATCAATCGACCTGTCGGGCCTTGCATGCCTGCGCGGGTGTGGTCGATCACGCGAGCCAAGTCGTCGAGTAGGCGGTGGCGGGTGGGCAAGGTCCCGCGCGCGCCACTGGACAAACCATGGCCATAGTGGTCGTAGCCCCGCACCGCAAATCCCCAGGCGTTGAGCTGAGCGGCCACGTGGGCATAGCGGCCCATGTGTTCGCCCAAGCCGTGCACCAGCAAAACGGTGCCACGCGTGGCGTCAGCGGGGTGAGATTCAGACAAGCCCCAGTCGTACACCGCCAGCTGTTGGTCGGCAGCGCCCAGGGTGGAGAGCACGGGGGTGTTCATGGCATGGCTGCGATGACGTGCGCCACGGCTGCGGTGAGCTTCTTGGCAAACGGCACATGCAAAAACTCATTCGGTCCGTGCGCGTTGCTCTTGGGGCCGAGCACGCCGCACACCATCATTTGCGCCTTGGGGAAGCCTTGGCTGAGCATGTTCATCAACGGGATGGTGCCGCCTTGGCCTATCGTGGCGCAGGGCGCGCCGAAGTGGGCCAGGCTGGCGGCATCCAACGCCTGTTCAAACCAGGGTGCTGAGGTGGGTGCGTTCCAGCCGTTGGCCGAACCTTCGGCATGGAAGGTCACCTTGGCTTGGTAAGGCGCGTTGTCTTCCAGCAAAGTCTTGAGGTCTTGCACAGCCTGGGCCGCATCCACCAGCGGCGGCAGGCGCAAGCTGAGCTTGAAGGCAGTCGAGGGGCGCAACACATTGCCTGCGTCTTTGAAGGCGGGCAGGCCCTCGGCCCCGGTCACGCTCAGTGTGGGGGCCCAGGTGCGTTGCAGCAGGGCTTGCAGCGGGTCTTGCGTCATGGGCAAGGTGACCAACGTAGCGCCGCCGCAATCGTGGTGGGCCCAGGGAAAGCGTTTGTACAGTTCGTCACCCAGCAAGGCTGCCGTGGCCTGCGCTTGGCGCAAGTGGTCAGCGGGCACTTCAACGTGGAACTGCGCGGGCAACAAGCGCCCCGTGGCGCTGTCTTCCAAACGGTCGAGCACCTGGCGCATGATGCGAAAGCTCGAGGGCACCACGCCCGAGGCGTCGCCCGAATGCACGCCTTCGCTGAGCACCTCCACTTTCAACACGCCGCTGGCCATGCCGCGCAAGCTGGTAGTGAGCCACAGCTGGTCGTAGTTGCCGGCGCCGCTGTCCAGGCACATCACCAAGCCGACGTTGCCCAGGCGGGTGCGCAAGGCGTCGACATAGGGCAGCAAGTCGTAAGAGCCTGACTCTTCGCAGGTTTCAATCAAGCCCACGATGCGAGGGTGCGGTGTGTTTTGCGCTTTCAGGGCTTGGATGGCGGCGATGCTGGCGTAAATGGCGTAGCCGTCGTCGGCGCCGCCACGGCCATACAGCTTGCCGTCTTCGAACTTGGGTGTCCACGGGCCGAGGTCGTTGCGCCAACCGCTGAACTCGGGCTGTTTGTCGAGGTGGCCGTACATGAGCACGGTCTCGCTTTGTGCATTGCTGGGACGCGTGGCCGGCACTTCAAAGAACAACACCGGTGTGCGCCCGGGCAGGCGAATCACTTCCAGCGTCAGTCCGGCCACTTTTTGCGCCAACACCCAATCGGCGGCGCGTTGCACCACCTGGTCGATGTGGCCGTGCTTGGCCCAATCGGCGTCAAATGCGGGCGACTTGGCGGGAATGGCGATGTAGTCGCTGAGTTGCGACACGATGTCGCTGTCCCAGGCCTGGCTCACATGGCCCAACAGTTCGTGGCTAACCGGTGCATTCATAGAAGATCAGTCCAAGTTAATGCGTGCGTAATCGGCCACGGTTTTCCATTGCGCCGCGTCGGCTTGCATGAAGTTGGCCAAACCCTTGCTGTCGAGCCAGCTCGGCTCTGCGCCTTGTTTTTGCAAAGCGGCGATAACCTCAGCTTGTTTGGCGATGCGCTCAAGCGCTTGTTCAATGCGCGCTTGCACAGCAGCAGGCAAGCCCGCAGGCGAGGCCAAGCCAAACCATGCGCTCACCTGATAACCGGTAACGCCTGCTTCGGCCATGGTGGGCACCTGTGGCAAGACGCTGCTGCGCTGCGGCGTGGTGACGGCCAGGGCTTTGAGCTTGCCCGCTTGAATTTGGCCCAAGGCCGATGGCAGGTTGTCAAACATCATGTCGACTTCATTGGCCATCAGCGCCGTCATGGCCGCTGCCGCGCCGCGGTAGGGAATGTGTGTGATGAACAGACCCGCTTTGCTCTTGTAGAGCTCGGCGCTCAAATGCAGCGAAGTCCCTTGGCCGTTGGAGGCGTAGTTGAGTTGACCAGGGCGTGCCTTGATGCGTGCGCTGAGTTCCGCCACCGAGGTGATGCCCGATGCGGGATTGACCATCAACACATTGGGCACACGGCCTAACAAGCCCAAGGGGGCAATGTGTTCAGGTTGGTAGGGTAGTTTTTTATACAGCGCAGGGTTGATGGTCAACGGCGGTGACGCCATCACCAGTGTGTAGCCGTCGGCGGCGGCGCGTGCAGCTTCGCTGGCTCCCAGGTTGCCACCTGCGCCCGGTTTGTTGTCGATGACCACGGGTTGTCCCAGCTCTTGGGACAGCCGGGGGCCGATGAGCCGAGCCATGTTGTCAATCAACCCGCCCGGAGGGAAGGGCACGACCAGACGAATCGCACGCGCAGGCCAGGCTTGGGCCCATGCGCTGGGACTGGCGAAAGCCACCGGCAAGAGGCTGGCGGCAGTGTGTTGGAGCCATTGTCTGCGTTGCATGGTGTGTGTCCTGGTTGAAGCGCGTTAAGCGGTGCGTTGAAATTTGAAGACAGCAGTGCCAGCAAAGGCATTGGGCCACAGGCGCACTTCTTGACCATCTTGGAGGCCAAAGCTGTCCAGCACTTGGAGCTTGTTTTTTTGCGCCAAGTCGGCAAAGTCGGCAAAGGTGCCCACGCGGATGTTGGGTGTGTCGTACCACTGGTAGGGCAGGCGCTTGGTCACAGGCATGCGCCCTTGCAAAATGCTCAAACGATTCGGCCAGTGTGCAAAGTTGGGGAAGGCAACGATGCCCGTTTTGCCCACGCGCGCGGTTTCGCGCAACATGGTTTCGGCATTGCGCAAATGTTGCAAGGTGTCGATTTGCAGCACCACATCAAATGACTGGTCGGCAAACACGCTCAAGCCCAAGTCGAGGTTGAGCTGCAACACATTGACGCCGCGTTGCACGCAGGCGTGCACATTGCTGTCATCCAGCTCCACGCCGTAGCCGGTGCAGCCTTTGTGTTGTTGCAAGTGGGCCAGCAACGAGCCGTCACCGCAGCCCAGGTCGAGCACACGGCTGCCTGGGGGCACAAGGGCGGCGATGGCGTGCAAGGTGTCATTGGTCATGCGGCACCTCCTGAGCGTGGCGCGATATTTTTTGCAAGGCCACGCAGTGTCAGTTCGTTGTTGATGCGCGCAAAGTAGGAGCGCACCACATTCATGTAGCGGGCGTCGTCGAGCAAGAAGGCATCGTGGCCGTGGGGCGCATCGATTTCGGCATAGCTCACATCGCGCTGGTTGTTCAACAGGGCTTGCACCATCTCGCGGCTGCGTGCGGGGGAGAAGCGCCAGTCGGTGGTGAAACTCACCAGCAAAAACTTGGCGGCTGTGCGTGCAAACGCCGCCGACAAATCGCCACCGTAGGTGCGTGCCGGGTCAAAGTAGTCCAGCGCGCGGGTGATGAGCAAGTAGGTGTTGGCGTCAAAGTACTCGCTGAACTTGTCGCCTTGGTAGCGCAGGTAGCTTTCGATTTGGAATTCCACGTCTTGGGTCGAGTACTTGTAGCCGGTGGCACTGCCCACCACGGCATCGCGTAACTCTCTACCGAACTTCTCGTTCATCACATCGTCGCTCAGATACGTGATGTGACCCACCATGCGGGCGATACGCAAGCCGCGTTGCGGCACCACGCCGTGCGCGTAAAAGTGGCCGCCATGAAAGTCAGGGTCTGTCACGATCGCGCGGCGTGCCACTTCGTTGAAGGCAATATTTTCTGCTGTCAAGTTGGGCGCACTCGCCACCACCACGGCATGACGCACGCGGTCAGGATATTGCAACGTCCAACTCAGAGCTTGCATGCCGCCCAAGCTGCCACCCAACACCGCGGCGAGCTGGGTGATGCCCAAACGGTCGAGCAACAAGGCTTGGGCGTTCACCCAGTCTTCTACCGTCACCACGGGGAAGTCTGCGCCATACACCTTGCCCGTGTCGGGGTTGGTGTGCATGGGACCGGTGGAGCCAAAGCAGGAACCCAGGTTGTTCACACCAATCACAAAGAAGTGGTCGGTGTCCACGGGCTTGCCGGGGCCAATCATGTTGTCCCACCAGCCTTCGCTTTTGGCTTGGCCTTCGTACACGCCCGCCACATGGTGCGAAGCGTTGAGTGCATGGCAGACCAACACCGCGTTCGAGCGGTCGGCGTTGAGCGTGCCGTAGGTCTCAAAGGCGAGGGTGTAGTCGCGCAGGCTGGCGCCACTTTGCAGGCGCAGCACTTCGGGGAAGTGCATGGCTTGCGGCGTGGCAATCATGGGGTTGACGTGGACGGTCATGCGGTCGCTCTCATGGGTTGAGCCAAATTATTCACCGATGGGGCGCAAATGTTTGCCGGCAATGCCGGCCAGCTCAAACATGGTGACCTGGTCTTTGCCAAACACGGGCTTCAATTTGGCGTCAGCGTTGATGGCGCGTTTGTTGGTGGCGTCTTGCAAGCCGTTGGCCTTGATGTAGTCCCACAGTTTTTTGATCACCTCGGTGCGGGCCACGGCTTCGGCGCCAATCACGTTGGCCAAGTCGGCGCTGGGCAAGAAGCCTGCGGTGACTTTGCGTGGTGCTTTGGGCTTCGCGACTTTTTCGGCCTTGGCTTTGGTCGCTTTGGTCGTTTTAGCGGGCACTTTTTTACCGGCGGCTTTGATGAGCGCGTTGGTGGTGGGCGTTTTGCCGCCACGTGCGGGGTATTTGCTCACGCGGGGCTCGAACGCGAAGTTGACCTTGCCCGCTTCGGCGTCCCACTGCAAGAAGGCCTTGAACGGGCGGCGGGTGCGCATGGACACAAACTTGTCGAGCAAATCGGTTTTGCCCTCGGCCAGTAGTTTTTGCATTTGCTCCACGGCCACGGGTTGCTGCAAGATGATCTTGCCGCTCTTGAAGTCGCAGCTTGGCGTGGCCTGCGCGTGTGTGGGGACAGCCTTGCTGCACACATAGTTGCTGCCGTGTTCGTGCACCGGGCTGCCGCACTTGGGGCAGTTGCCCAACGAGGGCGCGTCGCCGAATTCCACGATTTCGCCCGAGTCGGCGCCGTCGTCACCAAAGTCGAATTCGAGTTTCCAGTTTTGGTCTTCTTCGCTGTACTTGAGGGCAATCTCAGCGGTGAAGGGCCAACCGGCTTTGGAGCGGAAACCGTCGAGTGGGCCAATCTTTTTGTCCGTCAAAAACTGTTCCACTTCGGCCACGTCAAAGGTGCGGCCGCCGGGGATTTTGCTGATCGAGAAGCCGCAGCCGGCACCGTTTTCGCCGGAGTCTGACGCGCTGCCATCTTTGCCCACGCAGGCGTAGCGGCGGTAGTTTTCTTTCACCACGCCACCGCACTTGGGGCACGGTGTTTTCAGGGTGGCGTAGTCACCGGGGATGGTGTCACGGTCAAACTCTTTGGCCTTCTTGACGATGTGTTCCGTCATTTCGGCAATTTCGCGCATGAAGGCTTCGCGGCTCAGCTGGCCGTGCTCCATCAGCGAGAGCTTGTGCTCCCAGCCGCCCGTGAGTTCGGGTTTGGACAACTCTTCCACGCCCAAGCCGCGCAGCAGGGTGAACAGCTGGAACGCCTTGGCGGTGGGAATCATCTCGCGGCCATCGCGGATCAGGTATTTCTCGTTCAGCAAGCCTTCGATGATGGCCGCGCGCGTGGCCGGCGTGCCCAAGCCTTTTTCTTGCATGGCTTCGCGGAACTCGTCGTCTTCCACCAACTTGCCGGCGCCTTCCATCGCGCCCAACAGCGTGGCTTCGCTGTAACGTGCGGGGGGGCGGGTTTTGAGGCCTTTGGCATCGGCCGATTCGTTCTTGGCCGATTCGCCGGGCTTCAAGGCCACCAGGGTCTTGCCGTCTTCCTCGTTGTCCGAGGCCTCTTGCGCTGCGTCTTTGCCGTACACGGCCATCCAGCCGGCGTTGACCAGCACCTTTCCTTCGGTGCGGAACGCGTGGTCTTTGCCGGCGGCCTTGACTGTGCTGATGCGCGTGGTCACCATGTATTCGGCGCTGGGGAAGAACACCGCCATGAAGCGGCGTACCACCAGGTCGTACAGCTTTTGCTCGGCTTCCGACAAACCGCTGGGGGCTTGCAAAGTGGGGATGATCGCAAAGTGATCGCTGACCTTTTTGTCGTCAAACACACGCGGCAGTTTGCGCACGTAGTTGTTGTTCAGCGCCACGGTGGCGTGTTGTTCGAGGTGCTTCATGCCGCTGTCGGCGAGCATGGTGAAGGTGTCTTTGACCACCGCCACATAGTCTTCAGGCAAGTGGCGTGAATCGGTACGGGGGTAGGTCAGCGCTTTGTGCCGCTCGTACAAGCTTTGCGCCAAAGCCAAGGTGGTTTTGGCCGAGAAGCCAAAGCGGCCATTGGCCTCGCGTTGCAGCGAGGTCAGGTCAAACAAGCCGGGGCTGGCCTTGGTGGTGGGTTTGCTTTCTTCGGTGACGCTGGCTTGTTGGTTGCGCACGGCGTCTGCAATCGCCAAAGCCTCGGCTTCGCTCCACACACGGTCGTGTTTTTTCTCGGCATCGTCCGCGTCTTTTTTGTGTTCGGGGTTGAACCACTTGGCGGGGTAGCTGCCTGCTTCGACCTTGAACGAGGCGTGAATTTCCCAAAAATCGCGGCTGACGAATTTGCGAATTTGTTCTTCGCGCTCCACCACCACCGACAGGGTTGGCGTTTGTACACGACCCACGGTGGTCAAGAAGAAGCCGCCTTCGCGTGAGTTGAAGGCGGTCAAGGCACGGGTGCCGTTGATGCCCACCAGCCAATCGGCCTCCGAGCGGCTGCGCGCGGCATCGGCCAGGCCTTGCATTTGTTTTTCGCTGCGCAGGGCGTCAAAGCCATCGCGAATGGCTTGCGGCGTCATCGACTGCAACCACAGACGCTTCACCGGTTTGTCGAGCGGCTTTTTGCCGCCCGCGTATTGCTCGATCAAACGGAAGATCAGCTCGCCTTCGCGGCCCGCGTCACAGGCGTTGATGAGGGCGGTCACGTCTTTGCGCTTGGCCAGCTTGACCACGGCGTTTAAGCGGCTCTTGGTTTTTTCGACCGGCTTCAAATCGAAGAAGGGCGGAATCACGGGCAGGTTGGCAAAGCTCCACTTGCCGCGCTTGACGTCAAACTCTTCGGGCGCTTGGATTTCCACCAAATGGCCGACCGCACTGGAGACGACGTAGGTGTCGCTCTCAAAGTGATCGTCGTGCTTTTCGAACTTCCCCGCCACAGGCGTGAGTGCGCGCACGATGTCTTGCGCGACCGAAGGTTTTTCGGCAATCACGAGGGTTTTGCTCATTTCAACGTTCCTTAAAAACTGACCACTACAATTCGCTTCTCTCGCGCGTGCGCACGCGCGCCCACGGGCGCGCACATGCATGCGTACGTATTTAAGTTAACAGAAAAATTCAGTGTCCCAAAAATCTCCCGCCCAGACCCCTGCGCCCATCAAGGGCCGTCGCATTCAAACCCGCCGTTCTGGCGTGCATGGCAAAGGGGTTTTTGCACTGAGTGATTTCGCCCAAGGCGAAACCATCATCGAGTATGTGGGCGAGATCATTTCCTGGAAAGAGGCGCTGCGTCGTCACCCGCACGATCCCAGCGACCCCAACCACACGTTTTACTTTCACATCGACGAAACGCATGTGATCGACGCCAAGTACGGCGGCAACTCCTCGCGCTGGATCAACCATTCGTGCAAACCCAACTGCGAGCCTGATGAGGTGGATGGTCGTATTTTCATCAAAGCGCTGCGCGATATCCAAGCCGGTGAAGAGCTGAACTACGACTACGGCTTGGTGATTGACGCGCCGTTGACCAAAAAACTCAAGCTGGAGTATCCGTGCTGGTGTGGTGCCAAGAAGTGCCGAGGCACCTTGTTGTCTTCCACCTCCGAATTTCCAAAGGACGAAAAGTCCGACGCCAAGAAATCAGATAAGAAAAAATCGGACAAGAAGGCCCACAAGGCCAAATCTAAAAAGCATTGAGCCCCATGATCTGGCCCGCTGAAGACCTGTGGCAAGCGATGGTGGGTTTGCAGCCAGGCCTCACGGTCGAGGTGCTGCCCGAAATCGATTCCACCAACACTGAGCTGATGCGCCGTGCGCGCGCGGGTCAAACCGATCCGGTGCTGTTGGTGGCGGAAAGCCAAACCGCAGGGCGCGGCCGCTTGGGCCGCCCGTGGCATGGCAAAACCGGCGATGCGCTGACGTTCTCCTTAGGCCTCATGCTGGCGCCCCAAGACTGGTCGGGCCTGTCGTTGGCGGTGGGTTTGTCCCTGGTGCAGAGCTTGGACCCCCACGCTGACTTGGGCCTGCGCTTGAAGTGGCCCAACGATGTGTGGGTGGCCCGTCCGGGCACGCCGATGGGCTGGGGCAAATTGGCCGGTATCTTGATGGAGACAGCGGTAGCCACGGGGCGCAGCGCGGTGCCTCCAACGCCCGCAGGGGCCCCCTTTGCACCGGCACGCTATTGCGTGGTGGGCGTGGGCATCAACATCGCAGCGCCGCAGGCGCAGGGCTTGTCGACCGAGCCCTTGGGGCTGCAAGACCTGCTGCCCGGGATCACGGCGGCGCAAACGCTGAGCCGCGTGGCACAGCCCCTGTTGGCGAGCCTGTTGGCGTTTCAAAGCCCTGGTGCCCAAGGTGGCTTTGCCCCGTTGCACAATGCCTTTCATGCGCGCGATGCTTTGCGTGATTTGACGGTGAGCCTGAGCGATGGCCGCACCGGTGTGGCGCGCGGCGTCGATGCCACAGGCGCTTTGCGGGTGGAAACGGCGCAAGGCCTGGAAGTGATCAACAGTTCAGAAGTGAGCGTACGACCGCAATGAAACATCCCTTTTTTTGGCGCAACACCGCGGTGGTGTTGGTCGTGATTAACCTGTTGTTTTGGGCCTGGACGCAAGGTTATTTGCGCCTCCTCGGTGTAGGCCCGCAACGTGTGCAAGAGCCTGAGCGCTTGAGCGCGCAGCTGCAAGCCGAGGCGATGACGCTCAAGCCGGCGGCCTCTGCCGCGAGCCAACCTTGAACGTTGTCACGCCCAGCCCACCTTTTATTCTTAGGACATCTTCCATGGTCGCACTCAAAGGTTCACGCACCGAGCAATGCCTGAAAGAAGCCTTCAATTGCGAGGCGCAGGCGAATCGCCGCTACATGTACTTTGCCAACAAGGCCGACATCGAAGGACGCAACGATGTGGCCGCCTTGTTCCGCTCCACCGCCGATGGTGAAACCGGCCACGCCCATGGGCACTTGGAATTTTTAGAGCAGTCGGGTGACCCGGTGACGGGCTTGCCAATTGGCTCCACGCGGCAAAACCTGGAATCTGCGGTGGCCGGTGAAAACCATGAATACACCGACATGTACCCAGGCATGGCCAAGACCGCACGCGATGAAGGCTTTGATGACATTGCCGATTGGTTTG
>Ga0228700_1000255_pt1 | contig 52043 bp, 53 predicted proteins | sample McNCre317_Aug_MG_FD_178019 | JGI IMG/M metagenome (GOLD analysis project Ga0228700, IMG submission 178019) | Freshwater microbial communities from McNutts Creek, Athens, Georgia, United States - 3-17_Aug_MG | ecosystem: Environmental > Aquatic > Freshwater > Creek | place: USA: Georgia...
TTCGACAACTCGTAGAATTGAGGGCATGAGCAAGCGCGAACGCCAACACGGTCAACTTGAGGCCGCGGTGCTCGATGCGCTCTGGGCCATCGACACCGACGAGGCACTGACCTCGCAGCAGGTGCAGGATGCGGTCAACGCCGCAACCGATTCAGACCTCGCGCTCACGACCGTGCTGACCGTTTTGAGTCGCCTGGTCGACAAGGGCATGGTCGTGCGCCGAGCCGGCGAAGGCCGCGCGCTGATGTTCAGCGCCGCCCGCAGTCGCGAGCAGCACACCGCCGACGTGATGCTCAGCCTGGTCGCCGAGAGCGACAACCCTCTTCTTGCGTTCAGTCACTTTGCCAGAGGGCTGTCGCCTGCCGCCCTTGCGCAGCTTCGCGAAACACTGAACGGCGAATAGCCACTAATCGTGAGCCTCTCGCCTATCGCGCTGCCCCTCGCCATCGAGTGGGTGCTGCTGGTTACCTCGCTGGTGCCTCTGGTCGCGCCGGGTCGCGGCAACAACGCCCCCAATATCGCGATATTTTCGATGTTCGCCGCACTCTCAAGCGCCGTGGTCGCCCTCCTGCTGGCCGTGACTGTGGCCCTGCAGAGCCTGTTCAACCTGTGGCAGCACCTGGTTCAGATTCCGGCCAGCCAACACAACCCCGGCCACCTCGTGCCGGCACTCTTGTTGGCCGCGGCCCCATGGGCCCTGCTGGCCGGTGCGGGCATCAGCATCGCACTGATCAACCAGCGACTTGAGCCGGCCGTGGTCGCTGCGCGCGCGGCGCATCCGCAAATCGTGGCGACCCTCACGCCAGGCGGCACTGCTGCTGGAATCGAATATTTGACGATTGCGACGCCAGCCGTTTTGTCGTTCACAACTCGAGCCAACGGTCGCCCGACCATCGTCGTGTCGTCAGGCGCCCTGACCGCACTGACCCAAGGTGAACTCGAGGCCGTGCTGTGGCACGAGCGCGCTCACCTGCGTGGCCACCACAACGCGCTCAAAACCACTGCGGCACTGCTGGCTCAGTTGACGCCGCGCATCGCCGCATCGCTCGTGCTCGTCAATGAACTCGAGCGCCTTTGCGAGGCCGCTGCCGACAGGTATGCGTTCAAGCACACGAGCCACCAGCTGCTGCTGGCGGCTCGCGCAAAGTTTTAGCCTCGCGGCTGTGGGCGCTACTGCTCGAGCGGGTCGTTGCCCACGTCGGTGATGTGAAAGTTCATGAACGAACGCGACGCGGTCGGGCCACGCTGACCAAGGTAGCGGCTCAAATACTTGGCCGAACCGTATGGCGTCTCGCAGGCCGACGACAGCTGGAAGAAGCACAGCTGCCCAACCTTCATTCCCGGCCAAAGCTTGATCGGCAGGTTCGAGACGTTGGCCAATTCGAGGGTCACGTGGCCGTTGAAGCCGGGGTCAACAAAGCCCGCGGTCGAGTGCGTCAGCAGGCCGAGACGACCGAGCGAGCTCTTGCCCTCGAGGCGCGCGGCGATGTTGTCGGGCAGGGTCACAAACTCATACGTGCTGCCAAGCACGAACTCGCCAGGGTGCAGAATGAAGGCTTCATCGGCCGCCACCTCGACCCAGTGGGTGAGGTCTGACTGCTCTTCGCGTGGGTCGATGTAGGCGTACTTGTGGTTGTCAAACAGACGGAAGAACCGGTCAAGGCGAACGTCCATCGACGACGGCTGCAGCAGCTCCATGTCGAGGGGCTCGAGGCCAATGCGGCCCGCTTCGATTTCTGCGCGAATATCGCGATCTGACATCAACATGAGACAAACTTTAGCGGTTGACGCCCAGCCTGCGAGCGGCCGAGTGACCTATGGGGGCTAGTACTTGCCGTCGACGAGGGTCGCGTCGGTCACCAGCTGCAGGTGGTGCGTGTTGTTGTAGTAACCCTTGATGCCCTCGACGCCGATCGCGAACTCGACATACATGCCAGGCTTTAGCTCGCGGCCAACCACGACCTTCTTGGTGATCACGCCATCGGTCGCGTAATAAAAGCCATACTCGCCGCCGCCGGCAAGGCGAATGCGACCCTGCCCGTTGGCATCGATACTCAGGATGCGCCCAGCGACCATAACGTCGCCCGGCACCACCGGTGCGGGCTTGAGCGTGACCGCGTTGCCCACCACGACGCCAAAACCGAAGAGCAACACCATGAGGGTCAACGCCCAGCCGGTGTTGATGTTCTTCCAGCGCGACGGGTAAAGCTTGCGATATGCGGATTTGCTTGCGGCCATTCCTCGACACTAATCGAAACGCGGGTCGATAATGCCGCAAACTTATCGGGTGAAGACCCTCGAACTTTTTCTGCAATTTGAAGACCAGTTGACGGCGAACCTGAGCGCCCACCCCGACGTGATTGGGTTGATTTTTGTTGGTTCGGCCGCCGACCATTCGCGGTTCGATGAGTGGAGCGACCACGACTTCTTCGTGGTGACCACCGAGGGTGCCGGCGAGGCTCTTCGCCAAGACCTGTCGTGGCTGCCAAACGCCGACCAGGTAGCGATTCGCCCGCGCGAGACAGCACACGGCCTCAAGGTGGTCTATCGCGATGGGCATGTGCTCGAGTTCGCGGTGTTCAACGATTCCGAGCTCGAGCTGGCAGGCGCAAACGCATACCTTGTCACGGTCGACAAGACGGGCAACATCGGCGAGCGCATGGCGGCCATCGCGGCAAAGTCGGCGGCTGCCGCGGCCAAGGCGATCACGGTCGAGTTCGACGAGGCGGCGCAGTATGAGCTGTTCTTGTGCCAGTTGCTCATCGGCGTTGGGCGTGCCCGCCGAGGCGAGGCGCTGATCGCTGGCGAACACGTGCGCAGCTGGGCTGTCGGCACACTCGTTGGCCTAATTCGGCATTGGCAACACCCGGTTCGCGGCACCGAACGAGCGACCGACAACCTGAATCGCCTGCGCCGCTTTGAAAAGCAGTATCCGACGCTCGGAATCCGGATCGCCTCGGCGCAAGAAAAGTCGGTCGAGGATTGCGCCCGGGCGCTGCTTGAGGTTGCGCTCGAAACCGGTGGCGGAAACCTTTCGCGCGAGCAGCACACTCAGGCGGCCGTGGTTAGCGCGCGCCTGGGCTGGAGCTAGCGTCGCGGCTGGAGCTAGTGCCCCAGGCCGGTGCTCTCGAATAGGCGCTTGAGCCAAGACGGCGCCCACCAGTTGACCTGCCCGAACAGGCGCATCAAGGCCGGCACCAACAGCGCGCGAACGAGTGTTGCATCGAGCAGAATCGCGAACGCGATGCCGATGCCCATCATTTTGATGATGGTTACTCCGCTAGTGACAAAACCCACGAACGAGACGGCCAAGACCAGTGCGGCAGCCGTGATGATTCGGCCCGAGCGCTGCAGGCCAACGGCCACCGACTCGGTCGTGCCCTTGCCGGCGTCGTGCTGCTCCTTGATGCGACTGAGCAAGAACAACTCGTAGTCCATCGACAGACCAAACGCCACCACCGCAATCAACACGATGGTCGACGAGTCGATAGTGCCGGTGACGGTGAAGTCGCCGATCAGCCAGCGCAGATTGCCCGACATAAACACCCAACTCAAAAAGCCGAGCGTCGCCGCCAACGAACCAAAGTTCAGCAGCACGGCCTTGATCGGCAGCAATACCGAACCGGTGAACAGGAACAACAGAATCAACGTTGCCAAAATCACCCAGGTTGCGGCCATTGGCAGGTTGCGCTCGATGCCCTGTTGCGAATCGGTGTATGTGGCTGCCGAACCACCAACCAGCGCGCTGAAGGTCGGGTGTTTGATCGCCCGAACCGCCTCGGTGAGCGCAAGCCCCTCTGGCGAGCGCGGCTCAACATTGCCCACAACCTGAAGGCGCTGGTAGTCGCCGCTGGCAAAGCTCGCGAACATCGGCGCATAGCCGTCGTCAAGTTGCCCGGCCTGCGTAATGCCGAGGCTGCTCTGCACGCGCACGATGTGCTGCACCTTTGACAGGTCGGCGGCATAGTCGATTAGCTCGTCGCGGGTGGCGCCGCTGACGATGACCTCGAACGGCGAAGCCTCGCGACCGCCGAATCGAGTTCGCGCTACGTCGTTGGCCACGACCACGCGGTTGGTTGCCGGCAGAATGCGGTCGTCGACCTGGCCAAACTGCACGCCGCCGCCGAGCGACACCAGGCCACCCAGGGCCAGCACCGAGGCAATCAACACTGGCACGGGGCGCTTCATCACAAAGCGGGCAACGTTGGCCCAGGCGCCATGATCGCGTGGCGCAAGATCGCCGCGCAAAACCTTGAGTCGGTTGATTGCATCGCCCAGCAGTCGCATCGCGGCGGGCAGGGCAATGATCGCGCCCAGCACCGCGAGCAACACGACCGCGAACCCGGCGAGCGCAAACGACCGCAGGAAATACTGCGGAAAGAATTCAAGGGCGAGCAACACCAAAGCGACAGTCAGACCCGAGAACACCACGGTTCGACCGGCGGTGGTAACGGTAACCTCGACGGCCTCGGCAACCAGGCGGCCGCGCTTGCGTTCCTCGCGATACCTGTTGACCATCAGCAGCGCATAGTCGATGCCTAGGCCAAGCCCCATTGCCGTGATCAGGTTCACCGAGAAGATCGAGGTGTCGGTCAGTCGGGTCGAGACCCAGATAAAGAACAACGAACCGGCGATCGCCAGCCCTCCAACCAACAACGGCAAGCCCGCGGCAACCAGCGAACCGAAAACGAACGTAAGCAGCACCAACGTAATTGGCACCGCCACGGCCTCGGCGGTAACGATGTCGTGTTCGATCGAGTGGTTCAACTCGGCGGTGACCGCGGCAAAGCCGGCTATGTAAACCTTGGCACCGCCGCCATTCGAGCCGCCCTGCACGCGAGACGCATACTGGTCGGCCAACGCCGAGGCCACGCTTGAGTGCGAAGCACTGTCGGCAAGATTAACGAAGAAATAGACGGCTTTGCCGTCGTCGCTCTTGAGGCTGCTCGGCTCGCCGAGCGAGTAATAGCTCGACACCTTGGAAACCCCGCTGGTCGCGGTCACGTCTTCGATTACCTGCTTGGCCAGCAACCGATTCGCGGTGTCGTCGGCCGACGAGGCAAAGTCGATGATTCCGACCACGTCGGGGCTCTGCGAATCGAAGGTTTTGTCAAGAATTTGAGCGACGCGCGCCGAGTCAGAATTCGGGTCGTCGTAGCCCCCGCCCTTTAGCCCTGCGAAGGCCTGAAATCCCCAGATCGTCGACAACGCGATCAACGCGACATAGCCCAGCAACACGGTCTTGCTGTGACCGGTTACGTATCGCGCGATTCGTGCCAACATCTAGAACAGCTTCTCAGTGATCTGTCGATGTTCGCTCATGAAACGCACCACGTCGGGGTCGACCTGCACGTCGCGCATCTGAATCGCGCGGGTCAGATACAGGCCATCGAGCGAACGGATGCGACTGAGCGCCACATAGGTTTGCCCCGGCGCGAAGGCACCCGTGCCCATGTCGATCTGTGCCTCGTCGTAGGTCTGCCCCTGCGACTTGTGCACGGTTACGGCCCAGGCCAGGCGCAACGGAATCTGCTGGTATTCGGCAAGAACGTTTGGCACCACGATGTCGCGCCACTTTTGCGCGTTTTCGTCGAACTCCTGCTCGGTCTCGTATCGCACCTTCTCCCAGGTGGAAACGCCAACCTCAAAGATGTCGTTTTCGACTCGCACGGTCACGCCGCCACGACTCGGCAGCGCGGTCACATGCCCAATCGTGCCGTTCACCCAACGACGAATTCGACCGCCCGATGAATCCTTCAGGTTGCCGTCGTCGTTCTTGATGAACATCACCTGAGCGCCGACCTTGAGGGTCAGGTCGGGCTCGGCCGGCAGCGTGCGACCAAACGTCTTTAGGTCGCCCGAGGCAAACTTGCCGTGGAAGGTCTTGGGCAGGTCGGTGAGCTTGGCCAAGCGGCTGGCGTTGACCGAATTCACCATGTGGTTGTTGGTCGCCAACTTGATCACGTCGTCGTGCGGCGGCCAGCGATTGCCCGCGCGGTTCAGTTCGTCGAGCATGTCTTGCGTGCACGAACCATCGCGAATCGCATTGAGGATCGACTTGAACCCCTCGTCGCTCTGCCTAAAGATTTGGCTCAGTTCGTAGCGCTCGAGCTCGGTCTCGCGCCAAATGTGTGCGTCAAAAAACCACGGACTGCGATAGCCGTCGCCGCTGTCGCCCGCATAAAAATACGCGCGTTCCTCGGGCGTGCTGACCACTGGTGCCAGCTGGTATGGATCGCCGAACATCACAACCTGAGCGCCGCCGAACGGCACGCGTCGGCGCCCACGAGCGATGCCGAGGGCGCGGCTGATCGCATCCATCATGTCGGCGCTAACCATCGAAACCTCGTCGATCACCAGCACATCGATTGCGGCCAACACCTCGCGAGTGCGCTTGCCCAGGTGCTTGGCAACGTCGACGTCGCCCAACAACCCGAACGGAAAAGTGAACAACGAGTGGATCGTCGAGCCGCCAACGTTCAACGCGGCCACGCCTGTCGGCGCACACACCGCCACCGACTTTTCGGTGTTGTCGATGAAATACGACAGCAGGGTCGACTTGCCGGTGCCGGCACGGCCGGTCACAAAAACGTGGTTCTGAGTCGACTCGATGTAGTCGAACAGGTGCTGCTGTTCTTCAGATAGCGTGACGGTCGCGAGGGTCATCGTTCGCTCCGTTCATCGCGTTTGGCCAGCTTGGCAAGCATTTGATTGTATGCGTCGACGTCGGCTCCGCCGGTGCGGTCGCTCGCGCGGTCGAGGCGCTTGGCCTCCTTGGCATCGCTGCGGAACCACTGCACCGAAACCATGATGGTCAGCAGTGCGGTCGGCATCTCGCCGATGCCCCAGGCGATCGCGCCGCCGGTCTGTTGATCGGTCAATGGGTTCTCGCCCCAGGTTCGGCCCATGGCACCGTACCAGTCGGCCAGAAGCAGGCCCGACCCCGACATCAGGCTGAGGCCAAAGAACGCGTGGAACGCCATGGTCGCAATCAGCAGCAGCAACCGCACAGCGAATGGCAGGCGGGCTGGCCCTGGGTCAATGCCCACGAGCGCCTGAGCAAACAGATAGCCGGTGATCACAAAGTGAATGACCATCCATTCGTGACCGATGTGCTCGTGGGTCGACCAGGCAAAAAGCGGCGTGTAATAGAAGGTCACCAGCGAGCTAGCAAACAGGATGGCGGCCACGATCGGGTTGGCCACGAACTGCGCGTATTTGGTGTGCACCGCCCAGAGTGCCCACTCGCGAAGGCCGCGGCTGTCGTCGTGGCGCTTGTTGGCGGCGCGCGAGATCAGGGTCACGGGTGCGCCCGGCACCAGGAGCACCGGCACTACCATGGCCAAGATCATGTGGCCGATCATGTGGGCGCTGAACAGGTATTCCTGGTACGCGTTGATTGGGCCGCAGGTGACCCAAACCAGGGTTAGCCAGCCCAGAATCCACGAGGCGGTGCGGCCGATTGGCCAGTTATCGCCGCGCTTGGCGAGCCGGCGAACGCCATACAAATAGGCGCCGATAGCGAATGCGGCCAACACCAGCCACAGCAGGTCGATTCGGTATGCGCTCAGCCAACGAGCGGCCGTGAGCTCGGGTGGCAGTGGTTCGCCGGTGAGCATCTGCGCGGGTGACGGATTGATCGTGGCCTGGGTCACCGGCGGTTCGGTGCGCGCAAGCGCGGCCGCGATGCCGGCGGTTGCCGCCATGACGACCAGTTCGCTGATCGCGAGTCGGGCAACGATCGGTTTGCCCTCGCCGGCCAACCCACGCAGCCGCGTGCGATACGCCGCACCAAAGCCACCCAACACCAACAGCCCGAGAGTCTTTAGCGCAATCAATATTCCGTATGCGGTCAGCATGTTCTCGAGCTTGCCGACTCGCACCCATGCCGCGGCAACGCCCGAAACAGCCACCAGCGCGAAGGCCACCAGCGCAAGCGTCGAGTAACGGCGAATCAGGTCGGCCGCGCGAGGCGAACCCGCCAGCGCCAAGACGGCGACCAGGCCGCCCACCCATACCGAAACGCCGACCAGGTGCAGGCCCATCGAGTTGACGGCCATCGAGTGGTTGGCGGTGCCGGCGGCATGACCGGTCAGCGCCAACGGCACCAGACCCGCCACGGCAAGCAACACCAAACCAGCAACCCAACTTAGACGCGTTATGGTCAGCGACAACAGGGTGAGCAAGGCGGCGGCGATTAGGTTGAGCGCCAGGTATTGCCCCAGCTGAATCTGGGTGATGAACATCCAGAGATTTTGGCCAAAGGCGGAATCGGTGCTGATCGTCGCGCCCGATACGTTGGCAAAGGTGAAGATCAGGTGCACAAAGCCAAAGAGCGTCCAGCAGGCCGATGCGACCGCGGCCAGATTCAGGGTCTTGGCCAGTTCGTCGCTAGAGTCAGGCGTCGCGAACGCGGCAAACACCAGCGAGCCGAGTGCAACGCCAAGGCTCAGGTCGAACATTCCCTTGACGATGGGCAGGCCCCAGCGCACGATTGGCCCAGGGTCGGCCAGCGTGAGCGGGTCGGCCGCATGCCCGATCAACAGGCCAATCAGGGTGCCGACTATTGCCGCCGCGGCCACAGCAACCGCGACCGCTACGCGACGGCCCAAAGAAAAACTCACCGGTTAAGCCTAGGCAGTATTCCGACTTCTTGGGCAAAGCGAAAGGGCGCCACCTTTTCAGATGACGCCCTGACGGGATGAAGTAAGAAAACTTACTTGACTGCAGCCTTCAGCTTCGAGCCTGCCGATACCTTTACGGTGTTTGCAGCTGCGATCTGGATGGTTGCGCCAGTCTGTGGGTTGCGGCCGGTGCGTGCTGCACGGTGGCCCTTCTCAACTGAAAGCCAGCCTGGGATGGTGACCTTTCCACCCTTGGCAACAGCGCCAGCGATGGTCTCGAAGATCGAGTCAACGACGCGGTTGACAGCTGCCTGCGACTCGCCGGTTGCTGCAGCAACAGCTGCTACGAGCTCACTCTTGTTTAGTGACGACATAGTGTCCTCCTGAATGTCTAGTGGTGTGACGTGATGTCTTGAACAAACTACATCGAATAACAACGTTGTAGTTCAATTCGTTCGGCGTGTTGCGTAACAGTTCTTCCCTTGTTTTTATTGGGTTTCAGGCCCATTCGGCCTTTTTTTGAACTTTGGATGCGCCGCGCGCGCTCAAGATATTCGGCTAACCGCACTCGATCTCGTTAAAAAGGAAACCCCGCCACGAGGGCGGGGTTTCCGAAAGTTTTGCTTACCAGCTCGACTTGGTGATGCCTGGCAGCTCGCCACGGTGTGCCATGTCGCGGAAGCGAACACGCGATACACCGAACTTCGAGAGCACACCACGAGGGCGGCCATCGATTGCGTCACGCGAACGAACGCGCACTGGCGATGCGTTGCGAGGCAGCTTCTGGAGGCCCAGGCGTGCAGCCTCAACCTGCTCAGGGGTGCTGTTTGGGTCTACGAGAGCCTTCTTCAGCTCGAGACGCTTTGCAGCGTAACGCTCAACAACAACCTTGCGCTGCTCGTTGCGGGCAATCTTGCTCTTCTTAGCCATTCTTAGCGCTCCTCACGGAAATCGACGTGCTGACGGACGACTGGGTCGTACTTCTTCAGAACGAGACGGTCTGGGTCGTTGCGGCGGTTCTTCTTGGTCACATAAGTGAAACCAGTGCCGGCAGTCGACTTCAGCTTGATGATTGGACGGATGTCCTTGTCCTTCTTAGCCATTTAGCTGCTCCTTAGATCTTCTCGCCACGAGCAAGCAGCGAAGCAACAACGGCCTCGATGCCACGAGCGTCAATTACCTTGATGCCGCGTGCCGAAAGGGTCAGGGTTACGTTGCGCTTCAGCGAAGGGACAAAGTAAGTCTTCTTCTGAATGTTTGGGTTGAAGCGACGCTTGGTCTTGTTCTGGGCGTGCGAGACGTGGTGGCCAAACTGTGGGCCGGTCTCAGTCACCTGGCAATACGCTGCCATTTCTTCTCCTTATTAGGGGCAAGCCAGAACGACCGGCTCGAATGAACCTTGGTCAATGGCTTGATCAAAACGTGGTTGCACAATGCCGTTAGACAGGCAACTGCTCAAGTTTAGGCGAGCGGGCGGTCGTTAAGCAAGTCCCGATTAGAAAAATCAGGTTCGACACGCCGCGCAGACGCCAAAAATGTCGATGGTATGCGTTGGAGCGGCAAAACCATGGGCACGAGCGATCTCGTCGGCCCAAGTTTCAACGCGCTCGGCCTCGATTTCGACCGTGGTTCCGCACTCGCGGCATATCAGGTGGTGATGGTGCGCCGGCGTGCAGGCTCGAAACAGGGCCTCGCCGCCCGTGGCCTGCAGGCTGTCGGCCTCGCCGGCCTCGGCAAGATCGGCGAGCGCACGATAAACCGTGGCCAGGCCGATGGTCGAACCGTGGTTGCGCAAGGCCAAGTGCAACTGCTGCGCGCTGACGAAGCCGGTTGCCTCGCCTAGGGCGTGGCGCACCGCATCCTTTTGTCGGGTGTTTCGGCGTTGCGGCTGCGGCTGGGTCATGCGGCCACCGCCCGTGCAGCGGTCGATCGGCGAGCGCGCAGGCGCTCGACCACGCGACAGACGCCATAGATAAGGAACGAAATTGTGGTGACGTATGGGCTGATCGGCAGACCGGCGCCAACCGCCAACAGGATGCCGCCGAGCACCGCAACCAGAGCGAAGCCGACCGAGAGCAGCGGAACCCATACCGTTGAGGCGCTAACACGCAAGGCCGCGGCGGCCGGGGTGACCAAGAGGCTGAGCACCAACAGAGCGCCGACGACCTGCACGCTGGCCGCGACGGCGAGGCCGAGCAGCAACATAAAGAGGAACGAGAGTGCTCGCGTTGGCACTCCGCGAGCGGCCGCGACCTCGGGGTCGAGGCTCGCAAAGTTGAGTGGTCGCCAAATCAGCAACAGCACAACGATGATGGCAACGCTGATTGCACCCAGCCAAACCAACTGCGGGTTATCGACCGCAACGATTTGACCCGTGAGCAGCCCGAACTTGTTGGCTGCACGCCCCTGATAGAGCGAGAGCGCCAAAATGCCGAGGCCGAGTCCTGCCGGCATCAGAACCGCCACGATCGAGTTGCGTTCGCGCGCACGTGAACCGAGCACGCCGATGATGCCGGCGGCAACAAGCGAGCCAAACACCGAGCCGAGCACCACATCGGCGCCGACCAAGAGTGCGATGGCAGCGCCGGCAAAGCTGAGTTCGCTGATGCCGTGCACGGCAAAAGACATGTCGCGGTTGTTGACGAAGATGCCGATTAGGCCGCCAACCACTGCCAACAGGGCGCCGGCAATCAGTGAATTGGTGACCAGAGGCAACAGTTCGGCGTAATCGCTGAAATCAAACAGGTTCATAGCGCTAGCTCCACTCTTCGTCGGGGTGGTGATCGTGTTCGTGGGTGCCAATGACCACGATGCGACCCTGGTTGCGAACCACGTCGACCGGGGTGCCATAGAGCTCGCTCAACACCTCGCTGCGCAAAACCTCGTCGGGTGTGCCGATCGAGAACCTACCATTGGCCAGATACAAAACGCGATCGACATAGTCGAGAACCGGATTCACATCGTGCGTCACAAACAGCACGGCCGAGTCGTGTTCGCGGCGCTCGCGATCGAGCAGGTCGGCGATGGTTTTTTGCTGCTGCGGGTCGAGTGCGCTCAGCGGTTCGTCGGCCAGAATCAAGCGAGGTGCGCCAATCACGGCCTGCCCCACGCGCAGGCGCTGCAACTCGCCACCACTAAGCGTGCCAACGGTTTTGTGCGCGAAGGCTGCGGCACCGATTGCCTCGATCATCGCGTCGACGCGACGCTTGTGGTCGCGGGTGTGCCGCGAAAACGGCAGGTGTGGCAGGCCAAACTCGTGGCCGTCGAGCCCGAGGTGAAGCAGGTCGCGACCGCGAAGCGGCAGGCCGGCATCCATGGCCCTGTTTTGTGGAATGTAGCCGATGCGGCGATTGCCGCGCTGGCCACGCTTGTTGCGCACGCTGCGCCCGAGCACCTTGACACTGCCGGCATCGAGGGGCACCTGCCCAAGGATTGCCTTGAGGAGCGTCGACTTGCCAGAACCATTCGAACCGATGATCGCGATGAACTCGTGTGGCTGCACCTCGATGTCGAGGCCGCTCCAGAGGCGGCGTTCGCCAAAGCTCAGGCTGCCGCCCTTGATTTCGAGCACGGGTTTAGTCATTGCCGCCCACCTTTGGGTCGAGGCCGGCGAGCGCTGCGGCAAGCTGGCGGATGTTTTCGCTCATCCAGTTGATGTAGGTCTGGGTCGAATCGAGCTGAAACTCGTTGAACTCAACCACAGGCACATGGCCGAGCTTGGCCGCGGCAACCAGCGTCGACACCTGTGTGCTCGCGGTCTGGGCATTCAGCACCAGCGCGGCCACCCGGCCGGCGGCCAGTTGTTCGCGCATTGCCTTGACCACCAGCAACGGGGCGTCGGTCTCGCCCTCGATGGCGGCCTTGAATGCGCTAGGAGTGGCGTCGATCAGGCCGGCGTTCGCCGTTAGGTAGTCGGCCAGCGGTTCGGTTGCCAGAATGCGCTTGCCGCCATTGGTCGCAGCCAGGGCCTCAAGCTCGCTCGCGAGCGAGTTTAGGTCGGCATCGAAAGCGGTCAGGTTGGTCGCGAAAAGCCCTGCGTGAGCTGGGTCAATCTTTGTCAGGCTTTGGGCTATTTTTTTGGCGATCGCGCCGACCATATCGAGCGAATACCAGAAGTGTTCGTTGCCTGCCGCGTTGCCTGCCGCAGCCGATTCGGCAACGTCGATTGCCAGCCGATTCGAGTTTGCTGGGGCGCGCTTTGCCAATGCAGAGAGGAACGTGTCATAGCCACCACCGTTGACAATCAGCAGTTGCGCCTTGTTGACCTTGAGTTGGTCGCGAGCCGTTGCCTCATATGAATGTGGGTCGTGCCCGGCGCCTGACAACAGCGGTTGGGCCACCACCAGCGGGCCGCCAAGTTGCGCCGCCACCGAGGCCCAAACCGGTGTTGCCGAGACCACACGGATGCGCCCGTCGTTTGGGGTTTGCTCTGCGGCGCAACCCGAAAGCGCAAACGCCATCGTCAGCGCGAGGAGCGCAGCGATGGCGTTGCGAAGAAACTTTGGCACGGGCCAAGGCTAAACGCTATTGATAATCGTTGTCAATAAGCCTTGGCTAGTCGAGCAGCAGCGCAGGCTCTTCGATCACCGAGGCAACATCCTGCACGAAGCGCGAGGCAACGTCGCCGTCGACCACGCGGTGGTCGAAGGTTGCACCGATGGTGGTGATCTGTCGAACCACGATCTCGTTGTTGACCACCCAAGGCTTTGGTCGAATCGAGCCGAGGGCAACGATGCCGACCTCGCCCGGGTTCAAGATCGGGGTGCCGGTGTCGACACCGAACACACCGATGTTGGTGAGCGTGATGGTGCCGTTCGACATCTCGGGAATCTGGGTCTTGCCCTCGCGCGCGGTCAGCGCTAGCTGCTCGATTGCCTTGGCTAGTTCGAACATCGACATCTTGTCGGCGTCTTTGATGTTCGGCACGATCAGACCACGTGGCGTTGCAGCAGCGATACCGAAGTTCACATAGTTGTGCACGATGATCTCTTCGTCGGTCCAGGTCGAGTTGACCGTTGGGTTGCGACGAACAGCCCACATCATGGCCTTAGCCATAATCAAGAGCGGGGTTACCTTGACGCCGGCAAAGTCGGTCGACGACTTGAGGCGCTTGACGTATTCCATGGTTCGGGTTGCATCGACGTCGACAAAGATGCTGACGTGTGGAGCGGTGAAAGCCGACTGAACCATTGCCGCGGCGGTAGCCTTGCGAACACCCTTAACCGGGATGCGCTCCTCGCGCTCGCTCGGCGCAGCCGGCGTGCTGAGGTTGCGGAACACCGAGGCCTGGCTCGAGTGACCGAGCACGTCTTCGCGGGTGACCTCGCCGGCGGTGCCCGTAGCGGTGACCTTGGTCAGGTCAACGCCCAGGTCGCGGGCCAGCTTGCGCACCGGCGGCTTGGCGATTACCGACTCCTCGGCAACCAGAGCCGCGGTGTTCAAGAGCCCGGTGGCCGGGTTGGCAACAACCGGCAGCGCGGCTGCGGCAGCTGTTGAGGCCGAGAGCGCGGCGGCAGGCACGTGGCGGCGGCGCGAGGCACCGGCCGCGTCGTTGACGCCATAGCCAACCAGGGTCGGGTTCTTGGCCGGGAAAGGCTTCGAGGCCTGCTCGGTGCTCGAGCGCTCAGCCGCTGCCGCGGCTGCCTCGGCGACGGCCTCGTGTGCGCTGGACGCTGCCGCCGCAACTGCTGGGTCAATCACTGGAATGCTCGTGGTCTGCACGGCCCCGGTTGCACCATCGACAACTCGGCACGCGATGATCGGCTTGCCAACCTCGACGGTCTGACCCTCGGCGGCGAGCAACTCGGCTACCACGCCCGCAAACGGGCAAGGCAGTTCAACGAGCGACTTGGCGGTCTCGATCTCGACGATGATTTGGTTAACCGAAACCTGGTCGCCAACGGCAACCTTCCACGAGACAATCTCGGCCTCGGTCAGGCCTTCGCCAACGTCTGGCAGGTTGAAGTATGCGAGCTGGGTCATTGTGCAGCCTCTCGTTTAGTAGGCGAGTGCCCGGTCGACGGCCTCAAGGATGCGGTCGGCATCTGGCAAGAAGATCTCTTCGAGCTTGGCCGCTGGGTATGGCACATCGAAGCCACCAACGCGCAGCACCGGAGCCTCGAGGTGATAGAACGCGAGTTCATGAACGCGCGCGGCCACCTCAGACGAAACCGAAACGAAGTTGCTTGCCTCGGCGGCAACCACCAGACGACCGGTCTTCTTGACCGAGTTGACGATGGTGGTGAAGTCGATTGGGCTCATCGAACGCAGGTCGATTACCTCGAGGCTGTGGCCCTCTTCGGCGGCAATCTCGGCTGCCTGCATGGCAGTTGTCACCATTGGGCCATACGTGGCGATGGTCACATCGTTGCCCTCGCGCAGCACGCGCGCGGTGTGCATGCCGGCAGGTGGCTCGTCAAGGTTGACCGGGCCCTTCTGCCAATAACGACGCTTCGGCTCGAAGAACATGACCGGGTCGCTCGAGGCGATGGCCTGCTGGATCATCCAGTAGGCGTCGTTCGGGTTCGACGGGCTGATCACGCGAAGGCCAGCGGTGTGCGCAAAGTATGCCTCTGGGCTTTCGCTGTGGTGCTCGACGGCACCGATGCCGCCGCCGTAAGGAACACGAATCACGACCGGCATGGTCGTTGCGCCCTCGCTGCGGTTCTGCATCTTGGCCAGCTGAGTGGTGATCTGGTTGAACGCCGGAAAAATGAATCCGTCGAACTGAATCTCGACTACCGAGCGATAGCCACGCATGGCCAAGCCAACCGCGGTGCCGACGATGCCGGCCTCGGCGATTGGGGTGTTAAAGACGCGGTTCTGGCCGAATTCCTTGTGCAGACCCTCGGTCACACGAAAAACGCCACCGAGCTCGGCAATGTCTTCGCCGAACAGCAGAATCTTGTCGTTCTCGGTCATCGCCTTGCGCAGGCCAGCGTTGATCGCCTTGGCGATCGTCATCTCAACGAAGTTCGCCATTAGTGCACGCTCCCGATGTTTGGAATCTGGCTCGGGTCGGCAACGGTCAGGTGCGACTGGTCGCCAAAGGACGATTCGTATGCCTCGAGCCACGCGAGCTGCTCTTCGATCAGCGGGTGCTGCTCGCTATAGACGTACTTGAACATGTTTTGAGCCGGTGGGTTCTGCAGCGCGAAGGTGGCCGAACGAATCTCTTCGCTCAACTGCTCGCCGGCCTGGGCCACCTCGTCAAAGAAGTCCTGGCCGATGCCCTGGCGACGCAAGAACTTTTCGAGACGAGTCAGCGGGTCGCGCGCCTTCCAATACTCGACCTCTTCTGACGAGCGGTATTTGGTTGGGTCGTCGCTCGAGGTGTGAGCGCCGATGCGATAGGTCAGGGCCTCAATGAGGAACGGGCCGTTGCCGCCGCGGGCTTCATCCATGTGCTTCTTGGTGACCGCGTAGCAAGCCAGAACGTCGTTGCCATCGACGCGGATGCCGGGCACGCCAAAGCCGGCGCCGCGCTGGAACAGTGGCACGCGAGTCTGGCTGTGGGTTGGCGACGAGATTGCCCACTGGTTGTTCTGAACAAAGAAGACCAGCGGAGCCTGGTGATTGGCGGCGAACAGCATTGCCTCGCTGACCTCGCCCTCGGCGGTCGCGCCGTCGCCAACATAGGTGATTACGGCCTGGTCGTCGGCCAGGTTGCCGGTGCCGGTCTTGCCGTCGAACTTGACGCCCATCGCATAGCCGGCCGCGTGCAGGGTCTGGGTGCCGAGCACGATGGCATATAGGTGAAAACGAGTTTCGTCTGGGTTCCAGCCGCCATGGTTGACGCCGCGGAGCATCTTGAGAATCGACATGAGGTCGATGCCGTGGGTGATTGCCACGCCGTGCTCGCGATAGCTAGGAAAGATGTGGTCGTTGTGGCCGACGGCATAGCCCGAGCCGATCTGGGCGGCCTCCTGGCCGATTGCCGGAATCCAGAGTCCGAGCTGACCCTGACGCTGCAGGGCGTTGGCCTCAAAGTCGAAGCGACGGATTCGAGCCATATCCCTGTAAAACTTGAGGAAATCGGCTTCGCTGAGCTCCTGCACGAGCTTCGCATACTCGGCATATTGCGGCGCAACGCTGTATTCACCCTCGGGCGAAAGCAGCTGCACCATAGGCACGCTGGAGTCTTGAGCAATCACCCCTCTAATCTACTTTGCTCGTGTCACAATCAACTCATGATTCGTTTTCTGATCGGCAGCGCTATCAACGCGGTTGGCCTCTGGGTTGCGGCCTCGATCGTGCCTGGAATTCACTTTCACTCGTATTTCGGCACCGAAACCTGGCAGATTGCCCTTTCATACCTCTTGGTTGGTGCGATTTTTGGTCTGGTCAGTTCGCTGATTGCGCCCGTCATCAAGGTCTTGGCGTTTCCGATCTATCTGCTCACCTTTGGCCTGATCTCGTTCGTGATCAACGGCGCCCTGCTGCTTTTCGTTGCCTGGTTGTCGAGCCTGTTCGGCGAACAGACTCTGACGATCGATGGCTTCACCACCACCGGCCTCGGCATCGATTCGCTCGGCTGGGCCATGCTCGGCGCGATCATCATCAGCGTTGCCTCGATGGTGGCCAACTGGGTGCTGCGCTTTTTGCGCATTCTTTAGCCGCAGGCGACCCGTGCGTTAGCTCGTTCTGCGGGCCGCAAACCACTCGGCTCGGCCTGGATCGAAACCCGCGAATGCGCGAATCTTGTTGAGCAGGCCCTGCAGTCGCACCTGCTGTGCCGCGTCGACCTCGGCGGCCAGCGGCACATAGCCAACCAAGTCGTGCACCCCGACCAGACTTTCGCCTGGTCGCAGCGCCTTGTGTTCGGTGACGGTTACCCAATTTTCGCGGATGGGATTCGCCCCGCCATCGAGCTGCGGAACGGGATCGTTGGTGTGCTCAAGCGCCAACACGTTGGTGTCGGGCGCAACCTCTACGCCTGCAATCGGCGAGCCGAAGGTCACGAGCCCTTCGACCATAAAGTCGTGTTTCTGCGCGGCAAGGTTTGCCGCGATGATTCCGCCCTGCGAATGCCCGACCAAAAGCACCCGATCGCCTACCCCGACGTTGGCCGCGGCGAGCGCCGCCAGCAGCGCCCTTTGACTGGCCGCCTGATTGGCGGTCTGCGGCGAGATCGCGCGCACGTTTGACGTGAGGTCGAGCGGGTTTTCGCCCGCAACCGGCGACCAAGCCTTCGTGCCCGGCACGTACACAATCACTCGCTGACCAAATCGCTCTAACCGAAACTCGGCAACCTGGCCAAGATCGCCATCGGTCGACGTGCGCTGCAGCCTTTGCGCCAGCTCGACCACGCTGTGCGGCGGGCTGATTCCACCGGCGAAGCCGGTTCGAGTTATCGAGATTGCGCCCTCGCGAAACAGTCCGGCCGATGGTGCGACCGTTCCAAGCCCAGTCGCCAACCCGGGAATTTGGGCTGCCGCCGCGTCGGCCATCTCGTGTGCCAACGACCGCTCGACGCCGAAATATTGCTCGCCGGCGACCACGCAGCCGTGTTGCAGCGCCGACAGACGATCGATGAACCCGGGCAATTCGAACGCAAACAATCCCTGCCCGGCAATCGTGTGCGCGACCGGTGCGCCAACCCAGTGCGGCAAATTGAGTTGCTCGAGCAGCGCAAACTTTGCCGCCTCGACGCACGCCGCCACGCGATCGAGCTCGGCGCGCGAGGCCCGCACACTGCCACCGCCAGCCACCTGAAAACCATCTTCGCCAGCAATAGCCCGATCGCCGAACACTAGAGGTTCGCCGGCCAAACCGAATTCACGCGCGATTGCAATCCGCGCAGATCGGCCGCTAGCCGCTCGATCGAGTCGGCGCAGGCGGTGGCCGCTGGGCCAGACCAACATGCCGGATCCGGAACGGCATGCAGCAGCATCGTGATCGCGTGGTCGATTGCTTGGCTCGTGGTTTGCATTACAAAAGGTTGCGGCAGGTGCATCCTGACTGGGTTGTCGCGGCAAAATCTGGGGATAAGTCGGGCAATATAGACGGGTGAGCAATCTTTCTGTGCAGCCCCTCAGCCCCCTCGATGGCCGTTACCGTGCCGCAGTTGCCGACCTTGGCAACTATCTGAGCGAGGCGGGCCTCAACCGCGCCCGCGTTTTGGTCGAGGTCGAGTGGCTGATTCACCTTGCCAACCGCGACCTGCTGGGCACCAACACCCCGATTGACCTGACCGAGGCCGCCGCGCTGCGTGCAATCGTGACCAACTTTGGCGACGACGACGTGGCAACCCTTGCCGCGACCGAGGCAACCACCAAGCACGACGTCAAGGCCGTCGAATACTTCATTCGTGGCAAGCTGAGCGAGCTTGGCCGCGAAGACCTGCTCGAACTCACTCACTTTGCCTGCACCAGCGAAGACATCAACAACCTGTCGTATGCGATCACCGTGCGCGACGCCGTTGCCGAGGCCTGGTTGCCTCGCGCCGAAAAGCTCATGGCAAAGCTGCGCGAACTCAGCGCTAAATACATTGACGCGGCCATGATGAGCCGCACCCACGGCCAGCCGGCGACGCCGACCACCATGGGCAAGGAGCTCGCGGTGTTTGTGCACCGTCTGCAGCGCCAGCTCGACCGCATCAAGGGTCAGCAGTATTTGGGCAAGTTCTCGGGTGCCACCGGCACCTTCTCGGCTCACGTGGTTGCCGCTCCAGGCGTTGACTGGGCTGCCGAGTCGGAGGCCTTCGTTAGCTCGCTCGGCCTCACCTGGAACCCGCTGACCACTCAGATTGAGTCGCACGACTGGCAGGCAGAGCTCTACGGTGCCGTCGGCCTGTTCAACCGCATCCTGCACAACCTGTGCACCGACATCTGGACCTACATCTCGCTCGCGTACTTCAAGCAGATTCCCGTTGCGGGCGCGACCGGTTCGTCGACCATGCCACACAAGATCAACCCGATCCGTTTTGAGAACGCCGAGTCGAACCTCGAGCTCTCGTGCGCGATTCTTGACAGCCTGGCCGCAACCCTGGTGACCTCGCGTCTGCAGCGCGACCTGACCGACTCGTCATCGCAGCGCAACATTGGCCTTGGCTTTGGTCACTCGCTGCTGGCAATCGACAACGTGACCCGCGGCCTTGGCGAGATCGAACTTTCGCCTGCCGTTCTTGACGCCGACCTGAGCGACAACTGGGAGGTGCTAGGCGAGGCGATTCAGACCGTGATTCGCGCCGAGGTTGCCGCCGGTCGTTCGAACATCAGCGACCCATACGCGCTGCTCAAAGAACTAACCCGTGGCAAGCGCGTTGGTCACGACGACCTGGCCGTCTTTGTGAACGAACTCGACATCAGCCAAGATGCGAAGGACCGCCTGCTCGCGCTGCGCCCACACACATACGTTGGCATTGCCGCAGAGCTCGGCAAGCGCGTTCAGTAGCCGAAATCAGTAGGTCGGCGCCGCCGGCAATCCCCAATATGCCTCGAGCGATTTGCTGCGCTTAGAGCGGTAGTCGGTCGCGGCCTCGACGCCCACGAACCTAAAGTGCCACGGCTCAAACTGATAGCCCGTGGTCGGCGTTTGGCCGTTTTCGTAGCGCAGCACAAAGCCGTACTGCCACCCGTTTGCGGCCAGCCATTTGCCCGCCTTGGTCTTGGCAAAACAAACCTGAATCGAACAACCCTGACCAAGGGCCGAGACATCGGCGGCGAGTCCCGTCTGGTGTTCGCTGTAGCCTGGGCGGGCCGCCAGTTTTTCGCCGGCAACCAGACCGAGCATGCGCACATCGCGGTCGTGCACCACGACCTGCGTTGCATAGCTGCGATAGCCCGAGTTGAGCCAAAGCGTGCCGGCACCCGCCTTCTTCATTGCGGCCGCCATTTGCCCCAACGCCACGGCCGCGTCTTTGAGCAAGGGGGCACCCTTGACATAGGCGAGCGGCTTGGGCACATAGGTCTTTGGATTCAGCGGGCGCTGTTTGTTTACAACCACGAGCAGCGATGAAGCCGACTGGATGTTCGGTCGCGGAATCGAGGTCGGCTGCGGCGTGCTGCTTGGCGTGCCGCTGGGGCTAGCGCTTGGCGTCGGGCTCGCGGTGGGGCTGCCGGTAGGGCTGGCCGTTGGGGTCGCAAAGATTGTTGCGGTCGGCACCGGAGTGGCGGTGGCTGCTGGATCGGCGGCGTTGGCCGAAGGAGCGGCGAGCGCGGCGCATACCAATGCAGCGGGAATGGTTAACGCCCAAGGCTTGTTGTTCGATTTAGAACTTTTTTCACGTTTAGGCTTAACCACGTTTAAAGCCTAACTTTTCAGAAACGAGATACACCTTTGTCACGTGCAGCACGCAAAGCCGCAGCGGCCGAATCGGCCAAAACCGGCGTGATGACCAAGCGCCAGATCATGCTGGTGCTAATTGGTCTCATGTCGGGCATGTTCCTTTCGGCGCTCGACCAGAGCGTCGTCGGTACCGCCATGCGAACCATCGCCGACGACCTCAAGGGTCTTGAGGCCCAGGCCTGGGTGACCACCGCCTACCTCATCACCTCGACCATCGCGACCCCGATCTATGGCAAGCTCAGCGACATCTTTGGTCGTCGCCGTCTGTTCATCATCGCGATCACCGTATTCATCTTTGGTTCGGCACTCGCCGGCTTCGCGGGCGACATGGGCCAGTTGGCCGTGTTCCGTGCGGTTCAGGGCATCGGTGCCGGCGGTTTGTTCTCGCTGGCAATCACCGTCTTGGCCGACATCGTGCCGCCGCGTGAGCGCGCTCGCTACCAGGGCATGTTCCTGGCAGTGTTCGGTTCGTCGTCGGTTCTTGGCCCACTGATCGGTGGTCTGTTCGCAGGCATCAACCAGATCATGTGGATCTCGGGCTGGCGCTGGGTCTTCTTGATCAACCTGCCAATCGGTGCAATTGCGCTTTACATGGTCGTCATGTTCCTGCACGTTCCACACACCCCAAAGAAGCACCGCATCGACTGGATGGGTGCACTCACCATCATCATCGCCGTTGTGCCTCTGCTGATCGTTGCCGAGAACGGCCGCGACTGGGGTTGGGGTTCGACCAACAGCATCATGATGTATGCGATTGGCGCCGTGGGCATCATCGCCTTCGTGCTCGCCGAGCGTTCGGCTGGCCACGAGGCAATCCTGCCGCTGGCCCTGTTCAAGTCGGCAGCCTTTAGCACCTCGACCGTCATGGGCGTAATCGTTGGTGTTGGCATGTTCGGTGGAATGATGACCCTGCCGTTGATCCTGCAGATTGTTATGGGCGCCTCGCCAACCGAGTCGGGCTTCATGATGCTGCCAATGGTCTTTGGCATGATGACCGGCACCATGTTGTCGGGTCAGATCACCTCGCGCACCGGCAAGTACAAGATGTTCTTGTCGATCGGCACCGGCTTCTTGACCCTCGGCTACCTCTACATGACCGGCTTCAACGCCGACACCGACTACTGGTGGATGGCAATCGGCATGGTCATGATCGGCTTCGGTCTTGGTCAGCTCATGCAGACCCTCACCCTCACCGCGCAGCAGGCCGTTCCTGCTCACGAGGTTGGTGTGGCCACCGCATCGGCAACCTTCTTCCGTCAGATGGGCGGCACCCTCGGTGTTGCAATCTTCATCTCGCTGTTGTTCAACGGCTTGAAAGACAACATCGGCAACGCATTCAAGAACGCGGATGTGCTCGCAGGCATGAAGGCCGCAATGCAAGACCCTGCCGTGCTGGCCGACCCTAAGAACCTCGACGTGCTTAACGCGATGAAGGCCGCTCAGGCTGGCGGCGACGCCGGCAGTGCCCTTGGCGACAAGATCAGCACCGACTCGTCGTTCCTCAGCCAGATCGACCCTCGACTGGCTCGCCCGTTCCTGATGGGCTTTGCCGAGAGCGCAGCGACCGTATTCACCTGGGCCGGCGTGATCATCGCCGTCTCGTTTGCAATGTCGTTCTTCATCAAGGCAACTCCGCTGCGCGACAAGTCAGCAGCGCAAGAGGCCGCAGAAGCATCGATGGGCTAATCACCAGTCGAAAGCTGTTCGAATCCCCGTCGGCCTTTGGGCCGGCGGGGATTTCGTTTAACATTGAAGAACACGGGAGTCCGGTAACACCGGTCTGAGAGGAAGGCTCCGTAGCCTTCGACCGTCGAACCTGATCTGGGTAATGCCAGCGCAGGGAGGACCTCTAACCCGTGCCCCCAAATCTGGGCCGCTCGCTATCGAACCGGCCCACAGATCAGAAGGGCACGAAAGTGCAAAAGCTATATATTCCGAAATTCGCATACAAACTGATCGCCGTTGTGGCATCGGCTGCGGCAATTGGCTCGCTCGCTGGTTGCGCCAGCAGCACACCAACCTCGACCGTGACCGCCCTGCCGACCCTCACCGTCGTCACTCACGACTCGTTCGTCATGAGCAAAGACTTGCTGGCCGAGTTCAAGCAGCAGAGCGGCATCGACGTGACCCTGGTCAAGGCCGGCGACGCGGGTGCCCTCACCAACAAGCTGGCGCTAACGAAGGATGCCCCGATTGGCGATGCGTTCTTTGGCATCGACAACACCTTTCTGGGTGCCGCGCTGCAGAACGGCGTGATTGCCGGCCGCGCCACAGCAATCGACTTTGGCGATGTCTGCATGAACTACGACAAGGCCTGGTTCGCGGCTAACGCGGTTGCCGCGCCTACATCGATCGATCAACTCACCCAGCCTGCCTACAAGAATCTGACGGTGGTAGAGAACCCGAGCACCTCGTCGACCGGGCTCTCATTCTTGGTGGCGACTGTCGGCAAATATGGCGATGCTGGCTGGCAGAACTACTGGACTGCCTTGAAGCGCAACGGTGTGAAGGTAGATGCTGGCTGGGAAGACGCCTACTACACCGACTTCTCGGGTTCGACCGGCAAGGGTGCATACCCGATCGTCTTGAGCTACTCGAGCTCGCCGGCTTATGAGATTCGCAAGGATGGCCAGGCTGGCACCGCCTCGATTCTGGATGGCTGCTTCCGTCAGACCGAATACGCGGGCGCACTGACCAATGGCAAGAACCCGGTCGGCGCTCAGATGTTCGTCGACTTCTTGCGTGGCAAGAGCTTTCAGGCTGCCCTTCCTGAGGCGATGTACATGTATCCGATTGTGAAGAACACCGTGCTTCCTGCAGACTGGGCCAAGTGGGCAACGGTCGCGACCAAACCGGTCGGCGGCTCGCTCGACATCAATGCGAATCGAAAGGATTGGCTGGCGGCATGGTCCGCAATCTTCGGCTAATTGCTCTTTGGGCGGCACCCCTACTGTTTGTAGGGGTGCTGTTCTATTGGCCGTTAATCAAGATTCTCAATCTGGGATTTTTCGCAGGACTATCCGCAACTGCGCTTGGTGCTCAGACGATTTCTGCGGTCTGGTTCACGATCTGGCAGGCCACACTGTCAACGCTGATTTGCCTTGTGCTTGGAATCCCCGGCGCCTACGTGCTCTATCGCCGTAACTTTCGCGGGCGCAATTTCTTGCGTGTCTTGATTACCGTTCCACTCGTTCTGCCAACCATCGTTGTCGCCATCGCGTTCGTTTCATTCCGCAAACTGCATGAGATGTATTCCGCAATTGGAATGGATTGGGTCGCTGGCAATTCGTCGTATTGGATCATCGTCGCGCACGTGTTCATCAACTACTCGTTGACGGTGCGCAGCATCGGCGGCGTATGGGCCACGCTCGACCCTGAACTCGAAGAGGCCGCGGAGCTGGCCGGCGCGGGTCGGCTTCGCACACTTATTTCGATCACGCTGCCGCAACTTCGCCAGGCAGTCGTTTCGGCCGCGGCGCTCACCTTTTTGTTTTGCGCCACCAGCTTCGGCATCATTCTGGTGCTCGGCGGCGGCCTGGTGCATTCGCTTGAAACCGAGATTGCCTCGGCTGCGCTGGACTATCTAGATCTGGGCAAGGCCGCGCTGCTGGCGCTGTTTCAAACCGGTCTCACGATTGCGGCACTTGCAATGAGCACGCGCATCGGTCGGCGTGCGGTTGGCCTCGAACAGATTGACGAGACCTCGCACCTGCCGCGCCTAGGCCCCCGCGACTGGGCCGCGATTGCCGTGACCGCGCCAACAATTTTGGGTCTCATCGCTCTGCCTATCGGCTCGGTCTTGGTGCGCGCCTTTCAAACCGCCGATGGCACGTGGGGCTTCGGCAATTTCGCCCTGCTGCTAACCCGCGGTGAACACGACCTGCTCAATGTCGATGTGCTCACCGCCGCCGGCAATAGTCTGCGCAATGTCGCGATCTCGACCACACTCGCCGTGACTATCGGCCTCGCGGTTAGCTACCTGTTGTCGCGCAACATCCGCAATCGCGGCCACGGCCTTGCCACCTGGCTGCTCGACCTGGCGTTCCTTCTGCCGATGGGCATTTCGTCGGTGGTTTTGGCCTTCGGCTATCTGGTGACCTTCAACGGCGAACCCTTTCCGCTGCGGGCATCGTGGCTTTCGGTGCCGCTCATCCAGTCGCTCATGGCAACGCCGCTCGTGGTGCGCCTGGTTTTTCCGGCGCTGCAATCGATATCGCCTGAACAGCGCGAGGCGGCTGCTACCGCGGGCGCAAACCAGAGTCAGACCTGGTGGTACATCGAGCTTGGAATCATTCGGCACGTTGTGGTCACCGCCATCGGCTATGCGGCAATCGCTTCGATTGGCGAGTATGGCGCTGCGTCGCTGCTGGCCTTTGGCAATCAGGCGACCCTGCCAACCGAGCTGTTTCAGCTGATTAGCCGCCCAGGGCAAACGAACTTTGGCATGGCCATGGCAATCACGGCAATCCTGATCGTTATTACTTATTGCGTGGTAGCGCTCGTTGCAGTTCGAAGGCGACGCCCTGTTTTGCCAACCGCTGCTCGATAACCGCTATCGATTCTGGGTTCTGATCAATCAGCAAGAACCTGCGGCCGAGTGAGGCCGCCGCCGCGCCGGTCGTGCCCGAGCCGGCAAAGAAGTCGAGCACCAGATCGCCCTCGCGCGATGACGCCTGAATGATTCGACGCAAAATTCCGAGCGGCTTCTGGGTGGGGTATCCGGTCTTTTCGCGGCCGGTGGTCGACACGATGGTGTGCCACCAAACGTCGGTGGGCAGCTTTCCCTTGGCTACCTTTTCAGGTGTCACCAGGCCTGGTGCCATGTATGGCTCGCGGTCGACCGTAGCGCTGTCAAAGAAGTATGCACTCGGGTCTTTTACATAGACCAGAATCGTGTCGTGTTTCGCCGGCCAACGCGACTTGCTCTTGCCGCCGTAGTCGTAGGCCCAAATGATTTCGTTCAAGAAACAGTCGCGACCAAACAGCGCATCGAGCAAAACCTTGGCATAGTGCGATTCGCGATAGTCGAGGTGCAGATACAGCGTTCCGGTCTGGTGCAACACTCGCCAGGCCTCCTCGAGGCGCGGCTCAAGAAACGACCAATAGTCGGCAAACTCGTCGTCGTAACTCAAGACCGTCTCGCGAATGGTCTCGTAGCGCTTGCCCTTAAAGCCAACGCGCCCGCCGGTTTCTGTGCGAGTGCTGGTTGCGGCACCACGAGTCTGTTTGCGGCCGGTGTTGAACGGCGGGTCGATATAGATCAACTGCACCGAGGCGTCAGGAATAGTCTTTAGAGCAGACAGGTTGTCTGCTTCGATGACCTTGTTCTGGATGCCTGACACATCCAAGAGATTAACAGCAAAGGACGCCCGCGCATGACCGAGCACGCCACCCACCCCGTTGCAGCCGAGCCTGCCCCACACGTGGTGCACAACGCAGCCGACTATCGCTTTGAAATCTTCATTGGCGACGAGCGCGTTGGCCTGGTCGACTACGAGCGTCGCTTGGGCGCCGACGGCGGCACCGTGCTCAACTTTGTGCACACCGAGGTCTCGCCTGCGCACCAGGGCAAGAACCTGGCGGCAATCCTGACCCGCGAGGCCTTTGCCGCAATCCGCGAGGGCGCTTTCGGCGCCAACGCAAAGGTGTGGCCGGTCTGTTCATACACCGTCATGTACATGCAGCGTCACCCAGAGAGCCAAGATCTAGTGGCCGGAAACCTGGATGAGGCCGTGGCCGCCTGCCGTGTGCCGAACGTCGCAAAGTTCAACGCCGAGCACGGCAAAAAGGCCTAACCGCCGAGGCGGTCGTCGAGCCAGGCCAGTAGGTCGGCATAAACCTCGAGACGGTTGGTCTCGTTGAACACCTCGTGACGAGCGCCGTGATAGACCACCGCGTGCACATCGCGCACGCCGGCCCTGGTCAGCGCGCCAGCAAGCCATCCGGTGCCGCGTTCGCCACCGATTGGGTCTTCGCTGCCGGCCATGAGCAAAACGGGCAATAGCGGATCCATCGAGCGCTTTGGCAACCCCAGCAGTCGGGCCGAGTTGGCAATGCCAAACACCTGCATGGCCGATTCGGGGAAAGTCTTTGGGTCGGCGACGAACGCCTCGCCTACAGCTCGGTCGCGGCTGAGCCATTCGAAACCGGTCGGGTTCGGGGTCTTGCTCCAGCGTTTGTTGAATCCCGAGCTCGGCAGCACACCTGGCAGCAAGAGGGTCGAACCGGTTAGCACGGCCAAATCCCAGTCGCGCGAGTGTTCGTCGAGCAGGCGCTGCGCAATCATTGACCCCCAGCTGTGGCCGAGCAACACGACCGGTGAGTCTGGCTGTTCGTCGGCGATGATCTCGCGCAGCTGAAGTTCGTCGGCAAAGACGGCCTGCATGCCACCGATGCCAAGGTGCCCGAGTCGCACGACCTGACCGGCCTCGATCATGTTGAGCCCGGTCTCGCCATGGCCACGATGATCGGTGGCATAAACCGCATAGCCGGCCTTGTTTAACACGGCCGCGAGTTCGTCATACCTTCTGGCATGCTCGCCAAGGCCATGCACCAACTGCACGATTGCGCGAGGGCCGGCGACCGGCCACTCAAAAAAGGTTATTTCGACGTCGTGGGCATCGGTGAATGTGCGCACCAGTGGAATTTCGGTCATGCGCTAAGACTAGAGCCGGGCGCCGACTTTGGTTATTGACTTTCTCACCCCACTTAAAGCGGGCTCTCAGCAAACTCCCAACTAACCCCGCCAGAGTGAAACCTATGAACACCAACGTGCTAGACAACCAGCGACCAAAGCTGGTGCTTGCCCAACCGACCAGCCGCATCAAGCTGGGGTTCGCCAAGCACCTCAAGCTCAAGCGCGCTCAAGACCTAATCGAGGCAATCGCCTGGTCGACGGTCGTAGCCGTGGTTGCCATGGTGCTCATCGACGGCGGTTTCTCGAGCGTCAAAGACTTTGCGACCGGCCTCAACGCGTTCACTCGTGTCAGCGCGCTGGTTGCCACCGACCTGCTGCTGATTCACATGCTTCTGGTTGCCCGCGTGCCATGGATCGATAAGTTCTATGGCCACGACCGCGCGACCCTGGCCCACAAGAAGCTCGGCAAGCCGGTGCTCTACATCGTGATCGCGCACTTCATCGCCTCGGTTTGGCAGTATGCGATTCAAGACGGCAAGAACGTAATCGCCGAATACGTTTCGCTGCTCAGCATCCAAGACCTCGTCTTCGCCAGCGTTTCGCTTGCCCTGATGATCGTTGTGGTTGTCACCTCGATCAAGATCGCTCGCAAAAAGATGAGCTACGAGGCGTGGTACCTGGTGCACTTCACCTCATACGTTGCAGTGTTGGCCGCGGTGCCACACATGTTCTCGATGGGTTCAGACATTCACGGCAAGGCGATCCCGACCATCTTTTGGGTGACGCTGTATCTGTTCGTGGCCCTCAACCTGGCCTGGTTCCGATTCTTGGCCCCAATCGTTCGCAGCATGCGAGCCGGCCTGCGTGTGCAGTCGGTGGTGCGCGAGTCGAGCGATTCGGTCTCGATTTACATTGGCGGCAAAAACGTTGGCAGCCTTGGCGGCCAGGCCGGTCAGTTTTATCTGGTGCGCATCATGAATGCCAAGCAGTGGTGGCGCCCGCACCCATTCTCGATCTCTGCCGCACCAAACGACAGCCACGTGCGTTTTACCGTTGGCAACCGCGGTGACGACACCAAGCTCATGCAGTCGCTCAAGCCGGGCACCCGCGTGATTCTCGAAGGACCATACGGTGTGTTCACCGAGGAGCGCCGCACCCGCGAAAAGGTTGTCTTGGTCGCATCTGGCATCGGCGTGCCACCGGTTCGCGCACTGGCCGAGTCGATGGCCTCGCGCCCCGGTGACCTCAAGATCATTTACCGAGTTCGCGACGAGGCCGATGCCGCGCTGCTGAACGAGCTGCGTCACATCTCGCTGCTTCGCAAGATTGATCTGCATGTCTTTGCTGGCCCGCGCGCCAACGGCCACTCGTGGCTAAACGCCGACCCAGAGGGCCGACCAGATCTGGTTCGCCTGGTCACCATCGCCCCAGACATCGCCGACTCAGACGTATACGTTTGTGGCCCAGATGGCTGGACCAAATCGGTGGTCAATTCTGCAACCCGTGCCGGTGTTCCGGCGCACCAAATCCACTCAGAGGAGTATGCCTGGTGAGAAACGCAACCAAAGCAACCATCGGTGTAATCACGCTCGGCATCCTCGCCGGCAGTTACAACGCCGGCCTGGCCAATGCCTCCAGCGCGTCGAGCTTTGCTTCGGGCAGCCTGAACGGCGACACCGGGTCAACGACCTCGTCAACGGGTTCGACCAGCACCGCAAGCAGCGCTGCAACCCCTACCACGAGCGCCACCCCGTCGGCCAGCGCGAGCACTAGCAGCACGGGCACCGCATCGAGCGGCTCGTCAGCAACCAAGAGCAACACCTCGACCGGTTCGAGCGGCTCGACCAGCACCTCGTCGGGTTCGACCTCGAGCTCGTCGAGCGGCAGCTCGAGCTCATCCGGTTCGTCGAGTTCTTCGGGCAGCACCTCGACCGCAACCGTTAGCAAGACCGGCGGCGTGGTCAACTATCAGTTCGGCCAGATTCAGCTGACCGTCACCAAGTCGAGCGGAAAGATCACAGACATCGCACTCGATGTTGCCTCGGCGACCCACGGTCGTCAGTCGGCGTTCAGCTATTTGGTGCAGTATGCGGTTGCCGCCAACGGATCCAATTTTTCGAATCTGAGTGGTGCAACGTTTACCACCGACGCGTTCAAGCAGGCATTGGAGTCGGCTCTTGCCAAGTTCTAGAAAATTTCTGGCGAGCACGCTGCTGTTTACGGGTCTAAGCATCGGCGGCGGCATCGCGGTCAATAACCTGATCCTGAACCCGGCGCAGTCGAACGTTTCGACCAACCCGACCGGTTCGTCAACCTCGTCTAGCAACAGCAAGGTCGTCAAGACCGGCACGGGCGACGCTATCCAGTATCAATACGGCGTGATTCAGCTCAAGGTCACCACGACTGGCGGCAAGATCACGGCCATCGAGCACATTCAGGCCGGCGCAAACAATGGTCGCGAAGCCGCATTCCCGTATTTGAAAAAGGATGCGATTGCGGCCAACGGCAGCAGTTTCAGCAACCTCAGCGGCGCAACTTTTACGACCGACGCCTATAAGCAGGCACTCGATTCGGCCCTGTCGAAGCTAGGCTAACGAAACCATGATCACCGGGTCTCATCACTTCGAACACACCGAAATTTGCATGGGCACGGTGTTCAAGTTTCAGGGGCGCACCGACCTGCCGCACGGGCCGCACATCTCGGCCGCGTGCGACGAGCTGCACTGGGCCGATCGCATGTTCAGCACATATAAGCCCGAGTCGCCGATTGCCCGGCTCGCTCGAGGCGAAACTTCGGTCGCGGCCGAAGACCCGATCGTCGATGAAATCTGGAACCAGTGCGAGCAGTGGGAACAAGCCACCGACGGCTGGTTCAGCGCGTTTGCACCCGACAACACCTTTGACCCTTCCGGGCTGGTCAAAACCTGGGCGGCAATGCGCGCGGCCAAGATTCTGCTCGAGGCCGGCATCGACGACTTCACGTTGAACGCGGGTGGCGACGTGTTTATCGCCGACGGCGCGAGCGCCGACATCGATTGGCGAATCGGAATCCACAAGCCGGTTTCGATGGCCTCGGCCGAGGCCGGCACCCTCACCGTAATCGACCTCAAAGACACTCCATTTCGAGCGATGGCGACCAGTGGGGTCGCCGAGCGTGGCAAACATATCTGGAATCCGAAGGCGGGCGACAAGGCCGCGGCCGATCAGCTGCTGCAGGTGAGTGTGGTTGCGCTCGATCTGGTGACGGCCGACGTATGGGCAACGGCGGCCTTCGCCGAGGGCCCGGCCTGCCTTGCTCGCCTCGAGCGGGTGCCCGATCTTGAGGCAATCATCGTTTTGCCCGACGGCGACCTGGCCGCGACTAGTGGTTTTCAGGCGCTGCTGGCACGCGGCTAAATCACCTTGCGCTAACAAATCGGTTGAAACGTTCCAACCGGTAATCGACCCCGACTTATAGTTGGCGCATGACAAAAATTCGCTGGGCAATGGTCGGCACCGGCCTGATGGCCGACCTGATCGTGCGCGACTTCGCGCTTTGCGACAACACCGAACTAGCCGCAATCGTCACTCGAAGCGCCGAACGCGCGTTCCCCAAGTTTGCCGAGTGGGGCATCGAACCCGTGACCCTGCTCGAGTCGCTCGACGCGGCGTTGGCCGACGAATCGATCGACCTGATCTATGTTGCCGCCCCGCACAGCGAGCACTACTGGATGACCAAGGCGGCGCTCGAGGCCGGCAAGCACGTGCTGTGCGAAAAGGCGTTCACCATGAACGCCGACGAGGCTCGCGAGCTGGTCGCGCTCGCCCGCGAAAAGGGCCTGTTCCTCATGGAGGCCATGTGGACCAAGTTCAATCCGCTCATGAACGAGCTCAAGCGCCGCATCGAGGCAGGCCAGATCGGCGAGCTCAAGCTCATCGAGACCCACTTCGGTTTCAACCGTCCATACGACGAATCGCACCGACTCTTTGATGCCAAGCTCGGCGGCGGCTCGACCCTCGACCAGGGCGTCTACACCACCTCGGTGATCGACTGGTTCGCAGATTCGACCGTGGTTTCGCAGTTCTCGCGCGGCAAGTTGTATCCGAACGGCACCGACGCCTCGGCGGTCACCGAGTTTCACTACGCGAACGGCGTCATCGGCGTTGGCGCATCGGCGCTCAACAGCACCTTCGGCGTCACGGCTCGAGTCAGCGGCGCAGACGCATACATCGACATCGATGGCCCATTCTGGACCCCGGTCTCGGCAACGATTTATCGCTTTGGCGCCGACGACCAGCTGGTTGCCGAACGCGTCGAGGTTGCCAAGGATGGCGCCGGCTACAGCCACATGATCCGCGAGGTCAGCCAGTCGATTATCGACGGCAAGACCGAGTGCGCCGTTCGCCCGCTCGACGAGTCGATCAAGATCATGGGCCTGCTCGACGAGATTCGCGCGCAGGTGCGAAACGCCGTTGCCTAGGCGGCTTGCCGCCGAATTTTTCGGCACCTTCGGGCTGTTGTTGGCCGTGGTCGGTTCGGGCATTTGGGCCACGCGCTGGTCGCACGATGTTGGCGTTCAGGTGCTGATCAACGATCTTTCGATCGCCCTCGCGCTTGGCGTCTTGATTTGGCTAATGTCGCCGCTTTCGGGCGCACACTTCAATCCCCTGGTCACTGCCACGGCCCTGTGGCGGCGCGAGATCGGCTGGCTCGAGGCAACGGGGTATGCGCTAGCGCAATTCGCCGGCGCAATCGCCGGCGCGGTGTTTGCCAACCTCATGTTCGACCTGCCTGCCGCGCAGTTGGCCACCGCACAGCGAGCGAGCCTCGGTTCGTTTCTCAGCGAGATTTTCGCCACGGCCGCGTTGATCGCTTTGGTCATCGCGCTCGGCTCGCGAGGCCTGGGCCGGCTTGCGCCAGTGGTGATCGGCGCGTGGATCGCCTCGGCAATCTTCTTCACCTCGTCGACATCGTTTGCTAACCCTGCGGTAACGGTGGCTCGAATCTTTACCGATACGCTTACTGGAATAAATCCGAACTCGGCAGTGGTGTTTATCGCCGGCCAACTGATCGGTTTGCCACTGGGGTGGATGGCGGGCCGGTTCTTTTCGAAGGGCTAGTTTCATGACCGAAACCACCGGCTACAAGGCCACCGTACTTTTTGTTTGCATCCACAATGCGGGTCGTTCGCAGATGGCCGCCGGGTTCCTGCGTCACCTAGCTGGCGACCGCGTGCAGGTGCTTTCTGCCGGCACCGAGCCAAAGGACCAGATCAACCCTTCGGCTATCGAGGTCATGGCCGAAGAGGGCATCGATATTGCTAACCAGCAGCCAAAGGTGCTGACTGACGAGGCCGTTCGCGAATCTGACTATGTGATCACCATGGGGTGCGGCGACAAGTGCCCGTTCTATCCGGGCAAGCAGTACCTCGACTGGCCGCTCGAAGACCCGGCAGGCAAGGGCGTCGATTCGGTTCGCCCGATTCGCGATGCAATTCGCGCCAAGGTCGAGGCCCTAATCGCCGAGATCGACGCCAAGTAATCCTCGTTAGCCGAAGCTAGTTCCAGACGCTCGGCGCGGGCTCCTTGCCCTTCGGCAAGGCAGACTCGGCTGCCCAGTTTTGCACCCAGGCCGGCATCTCGGGTTCGTGTGGTTCCCAGCTCGGGTCGGCCGCCAAAACCTCGGCGGTCGTGACGATGCCGTGGCTGAACTTCAAGAAGCGCACGCGAATGTGGGCGGTGGTGTAGACCTCGCCCTTCACCACAAAACGGCACTCAAAATAGAACGCCAGGTCGTCCCAGCCGACCACCTTCGATTCGATCTGAAACTTTTGGAACGGCAAGAGCGACTTGCGGAACGTGATGGTCTCGGCCACCACGACCGGATACCAGCCGAGCTTCTTCCAGAGGCGCCAGGTGTGAGAACGCAGCGCTAGGTCATAGCGGCTGATATCGAGCAGCGCCAAAAACTTGGCGTTGTTCATGTGCCTGAAAATGTCGAGGTCGGTTGGCCAAACGCGATACGAACGGCTGCCCATATCGCTCCAGTGCAGCTTGCTTCGCGTGCGCCAAGTCAACAGCTCCCAGAGCAGACGCCACCAAAGGTTCATGTGCCGAGGCCTACCAGATCTTGACGCGGTCGGCCGGGTCGAGCCACAGGGCGTCGGTCTCGGTCACACCGAATGCCTCATAGAAGGCATCGATGTTGCGCACGATCTGGTTGCAACGGAACTCGTTTGGCGAGTGCGGGTCGGTGGCAAGTCGCTGAATCACGATTGCATCGCGACCCTTGCCCTGCCAAGCCTGACTCCACGACAGGAACAGACGCTGTGGGCCGGTGTGGCCGTCGATCTTTGCCTGTGGGTCGACACCCTTATCGGCACACATCAACAGGTATGCGCGCAGCGCGATCGCGAGTCCGCCCAGGTCGCCGATGTTTTCGCCGATCGTGAAGGCGCCGTTGACGTGGTGCTCGACGCCATCTTCGCTGCCAACCAGCTGAGCCGGAATCAGGGCGTCGTATTGCGCAATCAGGTTCTTGGTGCGTGCCTCGAACGCCTCGCGGTCGGCGTCGGTCCACCATGAGATCAGTGCGCCGTCGCCGTCGTACTTGCTGCCCTGGTCGTCAAAGCCGTGGCCGATCTCGTGACCGATTACGGCGCCGATGGCACCAAAGTTGACCGCGTCGTCGTTCTCTGAAGAGAAGAACGGTGGCTGCAGGATCGAAGCCGGAAAAACGATCTCGTTAAAGCCAGGGTTGTAATAGGCATTCACGGTCTGCGGAGTCATGAACCATTCATCGCGGTCAATTGGCGAACCAATCTTGGCGGCCTCGCGCGCGCGCACAAACTCGTTGACTCGGCGAATGTTGCCGACCAGGTCGTGGCGGTCGATCTCGAGCTCGTCGTAGCTCTTCCACTTGACCGGGTAACCAATCTTTGGGGTGAACTTTTCGAGCTTTACGAGCGCCTTCTTCTTGGTCTCGTCGCCCATCCAGTCGAGCTCGAGGATCGAGGCGCGGTATGCCTTGACCAGATACTGCACGAGCTCGTCCATTTGCTCTTTGGCGGCAGGCGGAAAATGCTTCTGAACATAGATTTCGCCAACGGCCTCGCCGAGCGAACCCTCGACGGCCTGAACGGCGCGCTTCCAGCGGGCACGCATCTCGGGCTGACCGGTCAGCTTGCGGCCATAGAACTCGAAGCGGGTGTTGACGAACGCCTCGCTCAGGTATGGCGCCATGTCGTTGATCAGGTGGAACGCCAGCCAGGCCTTGACCGCGGCCAGGTTGCCCTCGTTATAGACCGAGTCGATGCCGGTGATAAAGCTCGGCATCATCACCACGACCTCATCGAGGATCTGCTTGCCGAGGTCGGCGCCCTCGAGCCACAGGTTCCAGTTGAACGTGTTGCTGAGGGTCTGCAGCTGCTCAAAGGTGTGCAGGTTGTAGACCTTCTCGGCATCGCGCGAGTCAACAACGTTCCAGTGTTTGCCAGCGAGTTCGGTCTCGAACGCAACGATGGTTCGAGCATCGCGGTCGGCAGCGTCGGCGCTCCAACCGGCCAACTGCAGCATGTCTGCGATGTATGGCAGGTATGCCTCGCGCACCTCGGCGTGCTTCTCTTCGCGGTAGTAGGCCTCGTCAGGCAGGCCGAGACCGCCCTGATAGATGTTGACCAGGTAGCGCTCCGGGTTGCCCGGGTCGTTGTCGACATACATGCCAAAGATTCCGCCGGCGCCCTGTGCGCTGAGTTCGCCGAGCAGGCGGGTGGCGTCGTTCAGGGTCTCGAGGCCAGCGATCTTGTGCAGGTCGGCAGCGATCGGTGCAAAACCGAGCTCGTTGGCGCGCTGCTCATCAAGGAACGAGCCATACATGTCGCCGATTTTCTGGCTGACGCCAGCCTGCGGGTTGGCCGCCGCGGCCTCAAGGATTTCGCGGACACGCTCTTCGCTCAGGTCGCGCAGCACCATGAACGAGCCATAGGTGGCCTGGTCGGCTGGAATCTCGAAGTTCTTGAGCCACTGGCCGTTGGTGTGCCTAAAGAGGTCGTCTTGCGGGCGCACCGACTGGTCGTATTCGTCGAGGTGAAGGCCTGGTTTTACTGGCTGAACGCTATTGGTCATGGGTTTATCCTACGAGCGTAAAATTGGGGTTGTGGAACTGCAAAAGATCATTCTGTATTACGGCTTCGCCCCTGTGACCGATCCAGAGGCTGTCAAGCTCTGGCAACGCACGCTGTGCGAGTCGCTGGGCCTTACCGGCCGCATCCTTATTTCTGAACACGGCATCAATGGCACCCTCGGTGGCCCGATGAGCGCGCTCAAAAAGTATGTGCGTGCGACCCGCGAGTATCCGGGTTTCGGCAAGATCGACTTCAAGTGGTCGAACGGCACCGGCAACGATTTTCCGCGTCTGAGCGTGCGCAAGCGCAAGGAGCTCGTGGCGTTCACCCTGCCTGACGAGGTCAAGGTCGACCGCAGCGGTGTTACCAATGGTGGCGTGCACCTAAAGCCGGCGCAGGTCAACAAGTTGGTTGAAGAGCGCGGCGACGACGTGGTCTTCTTCGATGGCCGCAACGCCTTTGAGGCCAAGATCGGCAAGTTCAAGAACGCGATCGTTCCCGACGTGCAGACCTCGCACGACTTTGTGGTCGAGCTCGAGAGCGGCAAGTACGACCACCTCAAAGACAAGCCAATCGTGACCTATTGCACGGGCGGCATCCGTTGCGAGATTCTGTCGGCCGTCATGATCAACCGCGGCTTCAAAGAGGTCTATCAGATCGAGGGCGGCATCGTTCGCTACGGCGAAAAGTTCAAAGACAAGGGCCTTTGGGAGGGCTCGCTGTATGTCTTCGACGGCCGCATGCAGACCGACTTTAGCGACGAGGCAAAGGTCATCGGCGAGTGCGAGCACTGCTCGACTCCGACCAACCAGTTCCGTAACTGCGCCAACCTGGCCTGCCGCGATCTGATTCTGCTTTGCGACAAGTGCGCCGAGCTGCCTGCCAACCTGCAGTGCAACGAAAACCATACGCGTGGTCGTTCGCTCGCCGGTCAGGTGGGCTAATTCGGGGTTTCGCTAAACGGCTGGTTTAGAACTTCCAGGTCGCGGTCAGGGTTGCAAAATCTTGGCCGCGATCGAATTTAACCGTCGATGCGCTGAGCGCGATTCCATCGAGTCCGGTGCCTTCGGTCGAAGCCGCCTGCTGGTCGTCAACCGGGTTGGTCATCACTAGCCTGAGTTCGTCGTCTTCGATTCCGAGCTCGATTTCGAGTCGGTCGGCTCGAGCGTGTCGATAGGCATTGGTGATGCCTTCTTGCAGTGCCGCCAAAACCTCTCGCGCCAGGTCTGCGTTAGCACCGAGTGCCTGCCACGCCTCTGGGCTGGTGGTGAGCGAAATGGCTATTAGGTTGCGCCAACGCGATTGCAATTCAGACCACTGTTCATCGACACCGACCACGCCCGGTTGGGCGTCGAATGCGCCGGCCAGCTCGCGCTCGGCTGCGGCCAATTGTTGCTGTGCCTGCTCGAGCAACTCGGCCGACCGTGCCGGCGTCTCTTCGTTTGCCAGCGCGGTCAGCGCGAGCGACACCGCCGCCAGGCGCCCCTGCACCGAGCCATGCAACAGTCGATAAAGGCGGGCTCGGGCCGCCGCGGCTTGCTGTCGCAGGCGGCGGTTCTCGAGTTCGACCGCTTGATTCGATTCGGCCAGTTCGACCTCAGACTCGCGCAACAGTTCGCGCGCACCGAACGTCCAACCGGCAACGACCCAAATGAACACCAGCATCAGCGGCAGCAACAGCCAAAGTTGCTCTATAAAACCGACAAGCTGCGGATACAGAGGTTCGAGCATGCGCACCGCTAGCAGCCCTAGCTCTGACACACCCGCGAGCATCAGTATTCCGGTTATGAAACCCACGACCGCCGGCGCATTCGCCACCAGTCGACGACGACCACGATCGACGAAGCGCACCACCAAATAGCCGAGTCCGATGCCAATCACCACCAGCGGCAGCGTCTGGTATCCGGCCACGTTGATCGCATACGGAGCAGCAACCAGCAGCAACATTGCGGCAACAAATTCCACCGATGAGTTGCCCAACCGAAACACGGCGGCCGAGGTAGCCAACAGCCCCTGTCGGCCATCCGACATTTGGGTGCGAGCGCCGTCGTCGCCCGATGAAATCTGATGGCTCAGCGAGCGCACCTCTCGATCGCAAAACGAACGAATGTCTCCTGCCAACGCCAGTAGGTTTTGACTCGAGGTCGCCCCTTCGAGTCGGGCGCGCAGGCGTTCAACCGTTGGGGTCAGCGACTCGGCAATCTGTGCTCGAAGCAATTGCAGGTCGGTGCTTAGCCGTGAATTCAACTGCGTTCGAATCTGAGCCAGTTCGTTGCGAACAGCGCGCAGTCTGCCAAGGCGAGCACGCGATGATTCAAACCACTCCACGGTCAGAAGCATCATGAATTTCCAGGTGAGAGCAATCACCACGCTCGTCACGATCACCTGCAGCGCAAACGGCCTGTCTGGCTGTGGGTTCCAGTCGATCCCCAGCCAGTAGCACTTGGCGAACTCACTCGGCATCTGGGCAAGAGTGGCTAGCCCCAGCATGACTGTCGTCGAGCCCTTCGGCCCACGCCTCGAAATGAGCGGAGCCAAGGCCAGCCAACAGGCCATGTGCAATAACGGGAGCAGGGTGCAAAAGGCAATGGTTTGCGCGAGGTCATCGCCAAAGTAGTCGGCAAAACACAACCAGTTGAACCACGAATACAGCGGCAACAAGAAGAACCAGATTTTGGGGTTCACGGCCTTTTTGCCGGCGAGTGTTTGATCGAGCTGCCTTAGGCCCGCGAGGGTGCGGCTTTTCATTCGACGCGAACGCGTCCGGTTTGCCAAAGGCGCACGGCCTCAATTCGATAGTTGCGACCAGCCTCGCGCTCCAGGCCGAGCGACGCATACGTGCGGCTAATCAGCGTCTCGACGGCTCGAAGCGATGTGCCGCGCGCATCTGCGATCGCCTGGTTGGTCATTCCGCTGGCAAGCATGCGCAGGGCCTCGGCCTGCAGCCCCGAAACAACCAGTTGATCTTCGTCGGTCGACTCGGTCGACTCGGTCGACTCGGTCGACTCGGTCGACTGATCCGTGCGATTGCTAAGCGTCGCGCGAATGGCCACACCGATCTGACCAAGATCGCTGATTTCAGACTTTACAAGATAGGCGACCTGCTCGGGCAGCGAGCCGGCGGCTGCCAACTTTGGGTTGGCGTGCGCGGTGAGCGCGACGAGCCCAATCCAAGGGAACTTGCGGCTCACGTATTGCAAAAGATCGATGCCCGAGGCACCGAAGGCGCCAAGGTCAAGGTCGCTAATCACAACGTGGGGCTCGAACGATTCGATGGCCTCGATCGCGGTCGAGGCATCCTCGAAATTGCGCACCTCGAAACCCTGCTGGCTCAGAGTGTTGCTAATGAGCTGTCGGGTGAAAGATTCATCCTCAACAATCAAGATTCGCAACATGCTATTCATCACATCCAAGTAAAACCAAAAAGACCCCCGACTGCCAGCCGAGGGTCTTCTTGATTGGAAAGGTTCACCCGTGGGTGTGATTACGACGACCAGATCCGGTGGTCGCCCAAATCACTAACCGAGGGTGATCGGTGCGGTGACCGTGCCGTCTGCGTTGACGGTAATGGTCGCGGTGCCAACGACGGTGCCGTCGGCTGCAACGAGCTCAACCTTGTAGGTGTCGCCAGGGCCGAGTGGCAGCTTTACGCTGACTGCTCCGGTGCCGGTGACCGGCATTGCTGGGCGAACCTCAGGGGTGGTCACCGCAACGCCCTTTTCGGCGGTCTCGGTGATCTTGATCGAATAGGTCTTGCCGTCGGCAGGAACATTCACGGTTGCAGCAACGCCGCGTGGGCCGTTCAGCCCAGGCATGCCGTTCATGTCGCCGCGGCCCTTGCCCTTTGCGCCACGACCCTGCTTGTCGCCATCGCCCTTGCCGAATGCCTTGCCATCGCCGAATGCCGGTGCGGTTGCAGCGATGGTGGCGTCATATGCAGCGGTCAATGCTGCCGACGAGGTTGCGGTGGCTACGCCCGCCGCATCAACGGTCACGGTCGCAAAGATTGCGGCGCCGCCGTTCGATGGGTAGATCGCGTACTTAGTGGTGGTGCTGGCAGCCCCACCCTTGAGTGGAATGTCGCCGGTAAGGGTGCCGGTGGCCAGGGCGCCGCCGCGAACCTCGAGGCGAATGCCGCCGGTGGTTGGCGCGGTGGTTGGCGCCGCGGTTGCCGCTGCGTCAAGAACATAAACGGTGAAGTATGCGCCGTGGCCTGCTGCCATTGCGGTGGTGACGGTGCTTGGCACTCCGGTCACGGTTGCTGCGAGCTTGGCAAAGGTGCCCTGCTTGAACGGCTGCGACTGAGTGGTGCCGGTGTTGCCGGTCGGGCCGCTTTGGCTGGCGCGGCTGTGCGCCAACGATGGGCTGGCCAAAACCAGGCTGAGGATCGTTGCAGCACCTGCGGCTGCGATTGCATTGCGCTTGAAGGTTTTCTTCATTTTGTTGTTCCTTTCTGAGGGGACACAACGAACCTATGAAAACCACGCGGGCCAGCGCCCGAAACTCAGGATGCTAGGGATAACCTGCCAGCCGATTGCCAGACAAGGGCGCCTTTTGTGTGAAAAGCCTTAAGGTGATTTGGCGAAATCCTTAAAGCAAAAGACCGAGATTCGAAAATCTCGGTCTGTTTGTGCGCGAGGCGGGACTTGAACCCGCACGCCCGTGAAGGCACTGACACCTGAAGCCAGCGCGTCTGCCATTTCGCCACTCGCGCGCGCTGCCGCAAAACGGCAACCTGACGAGATTACCAGAGTTCTGGCCGCCTCGCATCCCCTTCATTTCTTATGCCCGCGAATAAACTTGAACCCGCTTCAGGCAATGGAACAAAGGATTGGTTTTGGGCTTTCTAGACAACTTCGAGAAGAAGCTCGAACGCGTCGTCACCGGCGCCTTCACCAAGACCTTTAAGTCAGAGTTGCAGCCCGTCGAGATCGCTTCGGTCATTCGTTCCGAGATGGATTCGAAGGCGAGCATTCTTAGTCGCGATCGCATCCTGGCCCCAAACACCTTCACCGTGCACCTTGGTCGCGCCGACTTCGAGCGCATGGCCGCACTTGGCGAGCCGCTAATCAACGAACTAACCGACCTGGCCACGCGTCACGCGCTCAAGCAGGGTTTTCAGTTTGGTGCGGCACTGGCAATCAAACTGGTCGAGGATTCATCGTTGACCCTAGGTCAAATCACCGTCGAATCGTCGAGCCACAAACTCGAGGTCGAGTGGATGCCTGCGCTCGATGTTGCCGGCAAGCGCTACCTGCTCAACAAGAGCCGCACCTCGGTTGGTCGCGACGAATCTGCCGACATCCAGATCGACGATTCGGGCCTTAGCCGCAAGCACTTCGAGATTCTTTGGGATGGCAAGAACGCCGGAATCCGCGACCTTGGCTCGACCAACGGCACCAAGATTGGCGGCATCGCCATCGCCGAAGGCCCGCTCTCGGCCGACACCGCGATTCAGGCTGGCCGCAGCGAGTTCGTGTTTCGCGTGGTTGCCAGATCGGTCAATAACTAATGAGTGAACTTGCCCTGTGGATCGTGCGCACCGGCTTCTTGGCGGTGCTCTGGACCTTCATCTTTGCGATCATCTCGGTGATTCGCTCGGATCTGTTTGGGCAAAAGGTGGTCAACAAGATCGCCTCGGCCAAGGCCCCCAAGGTTGTCAGTGCGCCGATTTCGCCGGTGGGCACTGCCACTGCTCAGGTCAACGCAATCGGCGGCCTAAACACTCCGTCGACTCCGATTGCAGGCGCACCGACTGTCACCGACCTCGGCTCAGCGAACGCAACCAAGCTCGTGCTGATCGAGGGCGACCGCAAGGGGCACACCCTGCGACTCGATCGCCGCGAGATCACCATCGGCCGCAGCGACGACAGCGACCTGGTGATCGACGACGAGTATGCCTCGACGCATCACGCCAAGCTCGTGCAGGTTGGCACCGACTGGGTGCTGCAAGATCTGAACTCGACCAACGGCACGTTTATCAATGGTTCGCGAGTGAACACTCCGGCAAACCTAAAGGTGGGAACGCCGGTGCGCATCGGCAAGACCACCTTCGAGCTTCGGGCCTAGACAAGACCGGCCATGGCAATCAAGACCGTCAGCCACGCGATCTCAGACGTTGGTCGCGTGCGTGCGAGCAACCAGGATTCGGGCTATGCCGGCATCAACCTGTTTTTTGTTGCCGATGGCATGGGTGGTCACGCTGGTGGCGACATCGCGTCGGCTCTGGTTGCCCAGCGCGTGGCACAGATTGACGAACAGTTCACCGACACCCAGGCAGCCAGCGATGCCCTGGTTCAGACAATCTGGAGCGCCAATGGAGTCTTGGCAAGCTCGGTAGAAGAGCACTCTGAGCTCGCCGGCATGGGCACAACTTTTTCGGGTATGACCGTGGTTGGCGATCAAATGGTGATTGCACACATTGGCGACAGCCGCATCTATCTGATGCGCGACGGCCATGTCGAACAAATCACGGCCGACCACACCTTTGTGCAGCGCCTGGTCGATACCGGCCGCATCACACCCGAAGAGGCGTTGGTTCACCCGCGCCGCAGCGTCTTGATGCGCGTGCTCGGCGACCAAGAGGCACGCCCGGCAATCGACACCATGGTGGTTGGCACGCAACCCGGCGATCGCTGGTTGCTGTGCTCGGATGGCCTGTGCGGCTATGTGCCCGACGTGATCATCAACCAGATTCTGACCAGCCGGGTCGAGGCCAGCGAGGCCGCTGAGCTCTTGGTTGGCGAGACGCTCGAACACGGGGCACCAGACAACGTGACGGTTGTCGTGCTCGATGTGCTGCCGGCCACGGCGCAGATCGACTTTGTGGCAACGCCGCGCTTCGTTGGTTCCGGCGCGAACGAGGTCGTGATCGAGGAGCGCAAGGGTCGCAAGAGCCTGCGCATCTTCAACACCAAGATCATCGACGACATCATCGGTCGTGGCTTCCAGGATGCCGAATTCTTGCCAGGCACCGAGGAATACCTCGAGCAGATTCTGCTCGAGACCCGCAGTCGCATCCGTTGGCGTCGCATTCGCCAGGTGGCCACCATCGCGGCACTGCTCGGTGTTGTTGCAACCGCACTCGGCGTCGGCTACGGCTACACGCAGACCCGCTATTACCTGGCCGAGAAGAACGGCTTCGTCGTTATCTATAAAGGCATTCGCGAAGAGCTCGGCCCGTTCAAGTTCAACCACCTGGTCGAAACCACTAATCACCGGGTCGCCGACCTGAGCGACTATTGGGGTTCGATGGTGAGCGACGGTCAACTCACCGCGGATTCGCTTGGAGCCGCCGAACAACAGGTTCAGATCATCGTTGACCAGTCGGGCCAGGTGACGCCATGAGCAACCTGACCTCGTCGATCAACATCGCCAAGATCGTTCGCGTTGTGCCTCGCCTGCGCAACATCGAGGCACTGCTACTGATCTTTGTGCTCGGAATCAACGCGTTCGAACTGGCGCAGATTCAGCTGTCGACCATCGAGAAGGTCACCACCGACCTGTTTCTTTATTGGACTCCCCTCGCGGCCTTCGCCGGTGGCATCCACATGATTCTTCGAAAGTATGCGCGCGACGCCGACTCGATGATTTTGCCCCTTGCCGTCGCGTTGAACGGTCTTGGGCTCAGCGAAATCTATCGCCTTGACCTTGCCCAGATTGCCGCGGGCGGCCACGAATTATTTGCCATGAAGCAGGTCGTCTGGACATGCGTTGCCCTTGCCGCGGCCGCGGCCGTGATCATCTATGTGCCAACGCACCTGTTTTTGCGCCGCTATGTCTACATCGCGATGATCGTGGGCATCGCTCTGCTGTTGCTGCCGATGCTGCCGATCATCGGCAAGACCATCAATGGCGCGCACCTGTGGATCAGCGCATTTGGCCTGACCTTCCAGCCGGGCGAGCTAGCCAAGATTGCGCTCACGGTTTTCTTTGCCGGCTATCTGGTGACCCGCCGCGATTCGCTCGCAATCGTGGGCCGCAAAGTGCTGGGCGTGCAGCTGCCGCGCGCCCGCGAACTCGGCCCAATCCTGGCAATCTGGGGTGCCAGCCTGCTGGTGCTGGTGCTGCAGCGCGACCTCGGCACATCGCTGCTCTATTTCGGCTTGTTCATCGTCATGATCTATGTGGCCACCGGCCGCGCAATCTATGTGGCCGTTGGCTTGACGATGTTCATCACCGGTGCGCTGGTTGCCAGCCGAATCATGGATTACGTTCGCGGTCGCTTCGACTCGTGGCTCAACCCGTTTGACTCGGCGCACTACGACGCCGTGGGCGGGTCGTACCAGTTGGTGCAGGGCATCTTTGGCATGGCTCACGGCGGCATCTTTGGCACCGGACTCGGCGGTGGCGTGCCGCAGCTCGTGCCACTGGCCGAGAGCGACTTCATCGTCGCCTCGCTGGGCGAAGAGCTCGGCATGGCCGGCCTATTTGCCGTCTTTGCGCTCTACATGCTGCTCGTCTATCGCGGTGTGCGCATTGCCTTCAACCACAGCGACGACTTCAGCAAGCTGCTCGCCGTTGGCCTCAGCTTCGTTATCGCTCTGCAGACCTTCATCGTTGTCGGTGGCGTCACCCGCGTGGTTCCACTGACCGGCCTAACCACCCCGCTGCTCGCAGCCGGTGGTTCATCGCTTATTGCCAACTGGGTGATTCTTGGCCTGCTGCTGCGAATCAGCGATTCATCGGGCAGTGCCGCGCGAGCAACCCGCGAGGCCAACGCCGAACTGCCAACCTCGGTGGTGAACGCATGAATCGCGAACTAAAGCGCATCTGGCTCGTGATCACGACCATGTTCTTGAGCCTATTTTTGGCCGCCAGCACGATTCAGTTTTTGAACCAGGATTCGCTGACCAACGATCCGCGCAACGTGCGAGCCGTCTATGACTCATACAAAACGCAGCGCGGCGCGATTCTGGTCAAGGGCAAGCCGATCGCGCGTTCTATCAAGAGCGCCGACGCCTACTTCTATATGCGCAACTACGCCAACCCGATGTATTCGTCGGTCACCGGTTTCTTTAGCTTCTTCCAGGGTGCGACTGGCCTCGAATCTGAGATGAATTCATACCTAACCGGCAAGAACAGTCAGCAGTTCTTCGAGCAGATCAACGCCGTGCTCTCGGGCGCCCCGGTTTCGGGTGCATCGGTCGAACTCACCATCGACCCAAAGGTGCAGCAGGTGGCGTGGGATGCGCTCGGCAGCCTCGAGGGTGCCGTGGTTGCCATCGAGCCTTCGACCGGCAAGATCCTGGCGCTGGTTTCGAAGCCTGGCTTCGACGCCAACCTGCTCTCGACCCACGCGGGCGACGAATCGACTGCCAACTATAAGAACCTGCTGGCGGGCAAGGGCGACCCGCTGATCAACAAGGCGATCGCTGGCGATTTGTATGCGCCTGGCTCGGTGTTCAAGTTGATCGTAGCCTCGGCCGCGTTCCAGTCGGGCGAATGGACCCCTGAGTCGACGCTGCCGAACCCGCTCAAGTTCAAACTGCCGGGCACCAACACATACGTGCAGAATTCGGGCGAGGGCAAGTGCGGCGGCAAGGCGACGGTTTCGATTGCCGATGCCCTGCGGTTCTCGTGCAATGTGCCCTTCGCCCAGCTTGGCATCGCGCTCGGCCAGGATCGCATTCGCACCCAGGCCGAACTCTTCGGCTTTGGCAAGAGCGTCAAGATTCCGCTCACCGCGACCCCGTCGGTGTATCCGACAGGAATGGACGAGGCCCAGACCGGCCTCTCGGCATTCGGGCAATATGACGACCGCGTGACCCCGTTGCAGATCGCAATGGTCAGCGCCGCCATTGCCAACAAGGGCGTGCTGATGCAACCGAATCTGATCGAGAGCGTGCTTTCGTCGAGCCTCGCGGTGATCGACCAGCCACAACCTAAGGTTTTTGCGCAACCGATCAGCCAAGAGACGGCCACCAAGGTCAAAGACATGATGGTCGGGGCGGTTTCGCGCGGCGTTAGCTCAAACGGTCAGATCAAGGGCGTCGAGGTTGCCGGCAAGACTGGCACGGCTCAAAACGGCGAGGGTGCTCCTTACACGCTCTGGTTCACCGGATTCGCGCCGGCCAACAACCCAAAGGTTGCTGTTGCGGTCGTGGTTGCCAAGGGTGGCGGCATGGGCCAATCGGGTCGCGGCAACACGCTCGCGGCGCCGATCGCCCGCAAGGTAATGCAGGCGGTGTTGAATAAATGACCAGTCAGGCTCCAGAGGCAGGCCAGGTTTATGGCGGGCGCTATCAGCTCAAGAGCCGCATCGCGGTTGGCGGCATGGGCGAGGTTTGGCAGGCGCACGACGAGGTGATCCTGCGCGATGTCGCGATCAAGATTCTTAAGCCCGAATACATGGGCGACCCGTCGTTCATTGAGCGCTTCCGCACCGAGGCCCGTCATGCCGCGATGGTCAACCACGAGGGCATCGCCAACGTTTATGACTATGGAGAGGATGCGGGCAGCGCATACCTGGTCATGGAGCTCGTGCCGGGCGACTCGTTGGCCAAGATTCTCGAGCGCGAAAAGCAGTTGCCACCCGAGAAGGTCATGGACATCGTGGCCCAGACCGCTCGCGCACTTTTTGAGGCGCACGAGGCCGGCCTTGTGCACCGCGACATCAAGCCGGGCAACCTGCTGATTGCCCCCGATGGCCGCGTCAAGATCACCGACTTTGGCATCGCGCGCGTTGCCGATCAGGTTTCGCTCACCGCGACCGGCCAGGTCATGGGCACGGTGCAATACCTTGCGCCCGAGCAGGCCACCGGCAAGCCGGCGACCCCGGCCACCGACATTTATTCGCTGGGCATCGTGGCCTATGAGGCCCTTGCCGGTCGCCGCCCGTTCACGGGCGACTCGCAGATGGCGATCGCGATGGCCCAGATCAACGAGACCCCGCCACCGTTGCCCGAGACCATCGATGCTCGCGTGCAGAACCTGGTGATGGGTTGCCTGGCCAAGAAGCCAAACCAGCGCCCCGAGTCGGCCAAGGCTCTGGCCGTGCGCGCCGAGTCGTTGTTGCCACACGCCCCGCGCACCTCGACCTCGACGGCCGTGCTGTATCAACAGCCTGCGCCGGTCACCGCGAGCACCACCGTGATTCAGACCGACACAGCGCCGACGCCGAAACCGCCGGTGGTCTGGCCGTGGATTGCAGTGATCGTGGCTCTGGGCCTGACCGCAATCATCATCATCATCGCAATCGTTTTTCAACCGTCCGGCCCGAGCACACCGACACCTAGCGGTTCTTCGAGCAGCAGCGCTAGCCCAAGCCAATCGGCGAGCGCAACCCCCGAACCAGTGGTAGTCAAATCGACCGATGTGATGGGCCTGAACGTGAGCGACGTCTACAACGCGCTAACTCAGCTGGGCCTGCAGGTCGATGCCGTGCCTGGGTCGACGCTGCCTGCGGCCGACGCTCGCGTGTTGACCGTCTACGACGCAACCCCGCTCGGCACGCTGCATCAGGGCGATTCGATTCGCATCACCTATTACGTGTCTGACAGCCAGCAGCCAACCGATTCGCCATCGCCAACCCCAACGCCGAGCCAATAGCTCGACCACCAAGTTTTAGACTTAGACAAGTTTCAACGAAGGAGCCCCGTGTCTGACTCACCACGCCTGATTGCCGGCCGTTACGAGCTTGGCAACCTAATCGGACGCGGCGGCATGGCCGATGTCTATGAAGGCATCGACACCCGACTCGGTCGCACGGTTGCAATCAAGTTGCTCAAGAGCGACCTGGCCAACGACCCAACCTTCGAGGCTCGCTTTCGCCAGGAGGCCCAGGCCTCGGCGCGCATGGCGCATCCGACTATCGTTCGCGTCTATGACGCCGGCGAGGATCTGACCACCGACCACCAGGGTCAGCAGCACAAGCGCCCATTCATCATCATGGAATTCGTTCGCGGCCGCCTGCTGCGCGACATGCTGCACGAGCGCCCATTCACGATTCAGGAATCGCTTGAGTATGCGGCCGGCGTGCTCACCGCCCTCGAGTTCTCACACCGTGCCGGTGTGATTCACCGCGACATCAAGTCGGCCAACGTCATGATCAACGAGCAGGGTCAGGTCAAGGTCATGGACTTCGGCATCGCCCGTGCCGTCTCTGACTCGTCGGCCACCATGGCTCAGACCTCGGGCATCATGGGCACCGCCCAGTATTTCTCGCCTGAGCAGGCCAAGGGCGAAACCGTCGATGCCCGCACCGACCTCTATTCGACCGGCGTCTTGCTGTATGAGATGCTCGCTGGCCGCCCGCCGTTCAAGGGCGAGACCGCCGTTTCGGTTGCCTATCAGCATGTCAGCGAGGCAGTCGTTGTGCCTTCGCAGTTCAACCAGCTGGTTTCGGCCGAGCTCGATGCCGTGGTTTTGCGTGCGTTGGCCAAGGATCGCAACGAGCGTTTCCAGACCGCCGAAGAGTTCCGCGAGCACATGCTTGCCGCCGCGATGGGTGCCCCGGCTCCCGCCGCCGCAAGCCCACTTCCGGTTGAAGAACCCGCCGAGGCCATCGCCGAACCGACCGAACCGACCGAGGCCGAACAAGCCGCCGCTGTCGAGACCAGCGAATCGGCAGCGCCTATCGATGACGACATCGCAGCTATCGAGGCAATGTTTGCCGGTTTTGACTCGTCGGCCGATGCGGCTCAGATTGCCGGCGATGCCCCCGTCGTGTTGCCAGCCGCCGCGCCTGTTGCGCCGGCAACTCCGGCAACGCCAACCGAAGACGACTTCGAGGCCGACCTAGCCGACCTCGGCTTTGGCCAGACCACCGTCATGCCAGCCGCAGAGCAGCCGGTCCATATTCCTACCGAATTCAAGACCACCCAGGCACCAACGCAGCACGACGAACCAAAGATCGTGACGGGCGACGAAAACCCGTTCGCGAGCCTTGGCGTCAGCATTCCAACCGACACCGCAGCTACCTCGACCGCGAATTCGGTTCGCGGCAACAAGCCATCGCCTGGCTTGCTGTGGGGTCTTGGCAGCGCCGGCGTGGTTGTGGTCGTCGGCCTGCTGGTCTGGTTGTTCACCTTTGGCGGCTCGTTCAACCTCAACATCGACGGCAAGGGTGGCATCTCGGTTGCCGACGTGACCAACCAGCCGTTCGCGAGCGCCCAGACCACGCTCGAGGGCCAAAAGCTCATGGTGTCAAAGACCTACGAGGCAAGCGAGACGGTTCCGGCCGACAGCGTCATTCGCACCGACCCGGTCGCGGGCACGAAGGTTCCGCCAAACACCACGATCACGGTCTATGTGTCAACCGGCAAGAACACGGTTCAAATGCCAGACCTCACCGGCATGGATGAGTCAACTGCCACCGCCGCCATCGCTGCCGCAAAGTTGACCCTTGGCACGATTACGCCAATCAACAGCGCGACCGTCAAGGCCGGCCTGGTGGTTAGCTCTGACCCGATTGCGGGTGGTCAGGTTCCTGACGGAACCGTCGTAAACCTGAGCATCTCGAACGGTCAGGTCATGGTGCCAGACGTGCGCAACCTCGACATTTCAGACGCGCAGTCGCGCCTGGCAGCCGCCGAGGTTGGCTTGAGTGTGACCATCGAAGCCAAGCCTCCGGTGGGCCAGACGCAGTGCACCGGCACCCAGGGCACCGTGGTTCTCGACCAGTCGATTCCTGCGGGGCAGGCTGCTCAGGGCAGCGCCATTGTGCTTTATGTGGAGTGCAAGACCAACTAGTCGCCTAGCGACCTAGTCGATAGGCCCAAGTGGCTCGCGCTAGAACTTGACCATCGGGCTGAGCGACTTTGCGCGCTCTGCCGCGCCGGCCAGGCCAATCGACTCGAGCCAGTTGCCCAGCATCTGGTAGCCACCCTCGGTCAGCACGCTCTCTGGGTGAAACTGCACGCCATAGATCGGCAGCGATTTGTGCTGCAGGCCCATGATCACGCCACCCTTCGAGTTGAGGTCGGCGGTGGTGCGTGCGGTCACGATCATGTCGTCTGGCACGGTCGAGTCGACCACGGCCAGCGAGTGGTAACGGGTGGCAGTGAACGGATGCGGCAGGCCGCTAAACACCAGCGAATCGTCGTGCTCAACCATCGAGGTCTTGCCGTGCATTAGCTCGTCGGCGCTGGTGACGGTTGCGCCCATGGCCTCGGCGATGGCCTGGTGGCCTAGGCAAACACCAAAAACCGGCTTGCCGGTGCGCAGCGCATACTTCACGGTTGGAATGCTGAGCCCCGCGTCGGCTGGGGTGCCTGGCCCCGGGCTGATTAGCACGGCGTCGAAGCGGTCGAGCAGGGCCGGCAGTTCGGCCTCGGTCACCACGTCGTTGCGCAGCACCTCGGTCTGCGCGCCCAGCTGCTGAAGGTAGCCGTTGAGCGTGTAGACAAAGCTGTCGTAGTTGTCGAGAACGAGGATTTTGACCATAGCGATTTAAGCCTAACGGTCACTGCCGCGCGGCGGGCAGGCTCGGCTAGACTTGAGCGCATGTCTGAAGTCAATTACGAAAACCAAGACGCGGTCAAGGCCGTCACCCCTAAGGTCGCAATGGCCGATAAGGTTGCCAAGCCAGTCAAGCCTGCCAAGCCAAAGGCCCCTAAGGCACGCAAGGGCGAAGAGGCCAACCCGGTCTGGTTCAAGCCGGTCATGTTTGGTTTCATGCTGCTTGGTCTGATCTGGATCATCACCTACTACGTGAGCAGCGCCCAGTGGCCAATCGCCTCGATTGAGAACTGGAACATCCTGGTTGGCTTCGGTATTTCGATGGTCGGCTTCATGATGTCGACCCGCTGGAAGTAACGCCAGCCCAGCTTCTCGTTTAGTAGTAGCCGCCGATTAGTGGCAGCACTCGAACAAAGAATCCCGCATACGCAGCGATCAAAATCGTAGCAAAGATTCCAACAAGGCCCAGCAACTGCTGGGTCTTTTGGTTTAAGTTGCGGGTGTTGACCAGCAGCCAGCCAACGGCCGCGCCGGCAACAAGCCCACCCACGTGGGCCTCCCAGCTAACCCCTGGCAAGAACAGACCGAAGGCCAGGTTGATTGCAATCAACCCCATGAGCTGCCCGCTCGGTGCGCCAAGCTTTCGCAGAATCACAAAGTATGCACCCATCAGGCCAAAGATCGCGCCCGAGGCGCCGAGGGTCGACGTGTTCAACGCGCTGAACCACATCACGGCAGCCGAGCCACCGAGCAACGAGAGCAGATACAACACGGTAAAGCGCCAGCGCCCAAGGAGTGGCTCGAGCACCTGGCCAAACACATACAGCGAATACATGTTTAGGCCCACGTGAAAGAGGTTCGACTGGTCGTGGGCAAAGCCAGCGGTGAGCATGCGCCATGGTTCGCTAAATAGCGACAGTGGCGAGAACACCAGATAGTCGGTGACGAGTGAGCCCGGCAAAACCTGCAGAATCCAGAATGCAACGGTGATGCCGATTAGCCACAGGCTGGCCACGGGTCGTTGACCGCCGTAGCTGGCGCGGGCCTGGCGACGACGCGCTGCAGCGAGTTTGGTTGGTGTGCCACCGGCACACTCCGGACACAAGAAACCGACCGACGCTTCAACCTGGCAGGCTGGGCAAATAACTCGCTCGCAGCGCTGGCATCGCACATAGGCCTCGCGGTCTGGGTGGCGATAGCAGGTCATCGTCGGTCGGTTCGTGTTGTGTCTCGTCGTTGGGCGATTAAGCCTTGACGATGTCGATCGACTCGATGACAACGTCTTCGAGTGGGCGGTCGCTGCGGTCGGTCGCAACCGAGGCGATCTTGTCAACGACATCGCGCGACTCCTGGTCGGCTACCTCGCCGAACACGGTGTGCTTGCCCCAGAGGTACTGGGTTGGGGTAACGGTGATGAAGAACTGCGAGCCGTTGGTGCCCTGGCCGCCGCGAACACCAGCGTTGGCCATGGCTAGCTTGTATGGCTCGTTGAAGGTGAGCTCGGCGTGTGGCTCGTCGTTGAACTGGTAGCCAGGGCCGCCCATGCCGGTGCCGGTTGGGTCGCCACCCTGAATCATGAAGCCATCGATAATGCGGTGAAAGATGACGCCGTTGTAGAACGGCTTGCCGGTCTTTTCACCCGAAGCGAGGTCTTCGAAGTTCTTGACGGTGATTGGAGCGTGGTTGCCAAACATGTTGATCTTGATGGCACCGAGGTTGGTGTTAATGGTTACTACTGAAGTGTGTGCAGTCATGCGTCTATTGTCGCAGGTCGCCCGACACTGTTGCCTTGTTGGCGCTCGCTTGTGGGTTATTGGGCGTGCGCCCTGAGCGTAAAATCGAAGCAATTATTGGGGGAAATATGGACGCGATTATCTCTTTCATCACCACTGCCTGGCTGGGATTGATGCGATGGAACTTCAACGTCTTTTCCTTAGGTCTTCAGATCTTTATCGGTTCGCGAATCCTCACGAGTTTCACGATCGAATCGCT
>Ga0228700_1000256_pt1 | contig 51783 bp, 50 predicted proteins | sample McNCre317_Aug_MG_FD_178019 | JGI IMG/M metagenome (GOLD analysis project Ga0228700, IMG submission 178019) | Freshwater microbial communities from McNutts Creek, Athens, Georgia, United States - 3-17_Aug_MG | ecosystem: Environmental > Aquatic > Freshwater > Creek | place: USA: Georgia...
AGCCTTGGCGCCGGCAGCGATAAGGTCCATTGAGTTCTCTGAAGCTTCTGCTTCAACCATCATGATGGCAACGTCTTCGACACCGTTCTCAACGATGACGCGACCGGCTACAACCATGTTGAACACGGCACGCTCTAGCTGAGAGTACTTAGGGAAAGCAACCCACTGGCCATCGATAAGTGCAACTCGCACACCACCGATTGGACCCGAGAAAGGCAGACCAGCAAGCTGGGTTGACATCGAGGCAGCGTTGATCGCTACAACGTCGTAAAGCTCGTCAGGCTCGATTGCCCAAACGGTGACAACTACCTGGATTTCGTTGCGGAGGCCGTCAACGAATGACGGGCGCAAAGGGCGGTCAATCAAACGGCAGGCAAGAATAGCCTCGGTTGAAGGGCGGCCTTCGCGACGGAAGAAGCTACCCGGGATGCGGCCAGCCGCATACATGCGCTCTTCAACGTCAATGGTTAGTGGGAAGAAGTCGAACTGGTCTTTTGGCTGCTTGCTTGCAGTGGTAGCCGAGAACAGCATGGTCTCTTCGTCGATGTAAACAGCTGCGGCACCCTGTGCCTGCTGAGCCAAACGACCGGTTTCGAAACGGATGACACGCTTGCCAAACTTACCGTTATCGATAATTGCTTCTGTTGCTTTGATTTCTGGACCTTCCATGGTCCCTCCTCTTTTTCCTCTGTGCACGAGAAACCAGGGCCAACTTTGGCCTAGAACTGGTTGTTTCGTGCGCGAGCGTTCGCGGCAAGTTAACTTGCCCACATTGGAGGGATGCCCTGGTCTGCAGTAGAAAATCTTGAACTCACCAAGGATGAATCAAGACCCACAACCGAAGACCAGCAAACCTGCCACGTCGCTCTTAGACAAGGCTAACAGAACCGGCAGACAAAGACTAGAAAAGCGGTTAACGCCAGGTTAAAGAAAATTGCCCAGACCTGAGTCTGGGCAATTTCTGAAAACTTATTAGCGACGCAGTCCTAGGCGCTCTAGGAGGTCACGGTAACGCTTGATGTCTACCTTCTGAAGGTAACCAAGAAGGCGACGGCGCTGACCGACAAGGATCAATAGACCACGACGTGAGTGGTGGTCGTGCTTGTGCTCCTTTAGGTGCTCGGTTAGGTCCTTGATTCGCTTGGTTAGAACAGCGATCTGAACTTCAGGAGAACCGGTGTCGCCTGGGTGAGTTGCATACTCGTTAATAATTGCGGTTTTCACTGCTGCATCTAGTGCCATAGTGGGTTCCCCTTTCAAGGACTAACTGCGCGGCGCCAATGACGGAATGTCTTGGCTCTCTTTATCCGCGGCCGATACACGGCAACCTTTAGAGTCTAGCTGAATTTAGCCCTGGTCGCCAGCCCCGGATGATTCTCCGCCCGGCTGGGCATACTTGTTGCCCTCTTCATGAGTCTTGGTTCTGAGCAGCTGAATCACGAGCTGGAATACCCCGACTGCTGCGCTAGCCAGAATTGTTGGAATTAGAAAGGCAAGGGCTGCCAAAACTTGGGCATCCGAGGAATCTGAGGACAGGGTCATTCCCGAGGCCATGGAAACGCCCCCGGTAATGAAGAAAACCACAACCGGCAAGAGCCAAAGCAGAAGCCACTTGGCCGAAAATCCAGCATCGTGAAAACGACGAATGCCGATACTCAGATTTGGAATGACCAGCGCGATGTTGACCAAGGTATAAAGCGGGCCAGCGCTTGTCATCATGCTCGATGAACCGCCCTGAGGAGAAATGAAACTGTCGAAAGTGCTAAGGACAATATTTAGCAGCACACCAAAAAGGTAGAAGTACCAGAACTCGGCACGGGTTGCGGTGCCTTTGAAATTTGAGTAATTCTTCAGGCCAGATTTAACGGCTCCTGCAAAAGTAATTTTCATAGCCCCAGAATATTCCTGATTTTGTCAAGGTCGCGGTTAATTTCGGCAACCAGCGAGTCAACTCCGTCAAACTTGGCTGAAGGTCGAATGAAATCTATGTACTCCAGAGTCACTTCCTTGTCATAGAGATCAAGGTCTTTGCGATCAAGTACGTGCGACTCTACCAATCTTGGAACGGCCTGAAAAGTCTCGTTGATTCCAACCGAGTGAGCGGCCGGGTAGCGAACCCCATCAGCAATCAACCATCCGGCATAAACGCCGTCTAGCGGAAGGTAACCCTCGGCATCCCTAGACATGTTCGCAGTCGGGAAGCCAATGGTTCGGCCAATTTTCAAACCGTGCTCGATGATTCCGGTGGTTGTGTGGACACGGCCAAGCTGCTCGGCAGCCGATCGAACATCGCCCGCATCTAACAGCTCACGGATGCTTGACGATGATATTTTTCTGCCGCCGATGGTGGCACTGGGCACAACCCGAACCTCAAACCCATAAAGTTGCCCGAGCTCCCTTAGCAGCGAAACATCGCCCGCTCCCCCGGCCCCAAATCTAAAATCTTCACCCACTATGACAATTTTTGCCTTCAGACAATCAACCAGGTGCTCACGAATGAAATCGGCAGCAGACTTGGCCGCAAGATCTTCATTGAAAGTCAAAGTCAACATCGCATCGATGCCGGTAGCCGCAACCAGCGCAATCTTCTGCTTGAGGCCAATCAAAGGGCACTTTAGCTTGGTCGGGTTGAGCAAGGCATCGGGGTGACGGTCAAAAGTCACCAAAACCGAACTCAAATTATGTTCTTGTGCAGCCGACTTTAAATCCTCAATCAAGGCGAGGTGACCGCGATGGATTCCATCAAATTTGCCGATTGTGACGGCAGACGAACCCAGTTCGGCGGCTTCGCTCAGGCTTGATATTTCAATCATTGGGCGGCTTTAGTCTTTCTGAGCCACAGTAATCCAAGAACTGGCAAGGCAACCGGTACAAAGCCATATGCAATGCCGAAAAATGACCAAACTGTTTTGACTAGCTTGCCGTTGAAAGTGAAAAGTTCTGGCCAAATCAAACTTGCGGTGCCAATCAGAAGCACACCGCTTAGCTCGACAATCACAGCCGCATAGGCCACTTTTCGCCAACCGCTGGTTGATCTAGAAAGCGCGATGGTGGCAAGTATGTAAATCAGTGCCGAGGTGGCGGAGAGCGCGTAAGGAAGTGGCGCTTCATTGAATTTGGCTGCCAACTCGTATCCGGCTCGACCAGTTGCAGCAAGTGCGAGAACGGCATACGCGGCAATTAGTAGACGGCCGACACCTAGGGAAGACTTTGATTTTGCCATTTGAATAGCCTAACCGAACCAGATTTGATGCATTCGAGCCAACATAATTGCAACCGTTAAACCGCCGACTCCAAGCACGTATGTGGACCAGCGGGTGCGCTCGATAAGAGCCCAAAATGCGGCTCCAATTGGCACTATTAGGGCAACGATTATGTAAGCGAAGAATTCGACGGTGTCTCCCTTGGCACGGCTGCCACCGGCTACCAAAATAATTGAAAACACAAGTTGCACCAGAAGACCTAGTTGAATAATCGCCAGACCGCCGATTGAAATCAAGCTCGGCTTTCGCTTCGCTAGACCGAAGCACAGCAGAATCAGACCGATTGCTGCAGCTGCCCATACTTGGATTTGAAAAAATAACTCAACCATTAGGCACCCGCAGTTTCGTCAGTTTCGGGAAAAACAACCAAGGACTTGGCGTCTTTACCCGACTTGGTGAGCATCGCGACCAAACGGCCGCCTTCATCAAAGGCCGCTGTCGGCTGCAGTTCGGTTTCAGCTATGGCAGGAAGTCGTTTGCCGTGACGCAGATCCACGGCATCCTGCGCCGAAAGACTTCGAGTTTTGAATTGCTGCGCCGCCGCCTTCTCGATGGGCAGCACCAGCAAAGAGCCTCCGGAAAGACCTTCGAGTTGCTGCGCCTGATCGATTGAATAACTCCCAATTTTCGTTCTTCGCAGGGAGGTTAGGTGCCCGCCAAGGCCCAGCGAGTTGCCTAGGTCTCTTGCCAGAGCCCGGATGTAAGTGCCCGATGAGCAGTCAATAATCGCATTGAAGTCGAGGAAGGTATTCCCTGACTCGCTGACCAGTCGAGGCTCTGTGACCAGGTCAAAACGACTTATGGTTACTGGGCGCGCTTTAAGTTTGACTTCGTCGCCAGACCTGACTTTTGCGTAGGCCCGCTCGCCGTCGACCTTAATTGCGCTGACAGAACTTGGCACCTGAAGAATCTCGCCTCGCAAGGCTTCCAAAGCGGCCTCGAGCTGTTCGGTGGTGACTGCGCGCACAGCATTTGCATCGGCCACCGAGGTGAATTCCGACTCTTTATCATCGGTGACGGTCGAGGCACCCAAGCGAACTGTGGCTTCGTAGGTTTTATTCTCACCAACCAGAAAGGTGAGCAACTTGGTCGCAGAATTTATGCCGATTAGCAACAAGCCCGTTGCCATCGGATCAAGAGTGCCGGCGTGGCCCACTCGACGGGTGCCCGCCAACTTGCGAAGGCGAGCAACCACGTCGTGGCTGGTCCAGCCAGAAGGCTTGTCGATTAGAACAAGACCAGAAGACATTTAGTCTTCGTCCTCTTCATTCTCGTGCTTGCGCGGTTCTTTATAGGGGTTTGCCTCGCCAGCCCAGTGAGCTTCGGCTGCCAATTTGGCAACCTCTGCATCACGGGCACGGGCTTCGGCAAGCAGGTCATTCATCGCCGCGGCGGTTTCTGGGATCTCATCCGGGACGAACTCGATAGTCGGGGTTAGTCGAATTGAAAGGTTGTGACCAACCTCGCGACGGACAATCCCGCGGTTCTTCTCGATGATCTCTGCCGAGCGCTTCTTCTCTGCTGCCGTGCCATAAACCGTGTAGAAAATGCTGGCATGCTGCAGATCAGGAGTGACCTTCACCTCGGTGATGGTGACAAAACCCAAGTCTGGGTCTTTCACGGCGCGTTCAAGCGCCTCGGCCACTAAAACCTTGATGCGTTCTGCGAGCTTTCGCGCTCTTGCGTGATCAACCATTTTGAACCCTTAGACCCCTTAGACGCGTGGCTTTTCGCGCATCTCGAAGGTCTCGATGATGTCTTCAAGCTCGAGATCATTGAAGCCCTGAAGGCCGATACCACACTCGAAGTCAGTCTTGACCTCGGTGGCGTCATCCTTGAAGCGCTTTAGCGATTCGATCTTGAGGTTGTCAGCGATAACCTTGCCGCCGCGAAGAACGCGGGCGAGCGAGTTGCGCTTGATGCTGCCAGAACGAACGATCGAACCAGCAATGGTTCCAACCTTCGATGACTTGAATAGCTCACGAACTTCGGCAGTTCCAAGCTGAGCCTCTTCGTACTCTGGCTTGAGCATGCCCTTGAGAGCCTTCTCGATGTCGTCGAGCACCGCATAGATGACCGAGTATTGACGAATGTCGACACCCTCGCGGTCTGCACGCTCTTTGGCCTTGTTATCAGGCTTGACGTTGAAGCCGATGATGATTGCGTTATCGACAGTTGCCAAGTTGACGTCAGATTCGGTGATCGCACCGACGCCTCGGTGGATGATTCGCAGCTGAACTGAATCGTCCACTTCGATCTTGAGAAGTGAGTCTTCGAGGGCTTCAACAGCACCCGAAACGTCACCCTTGATGACCAAGTTGAGCGACTCAACCTTGCCATCTTCAAGTGCCTTGGTGAAGTCTTCGAGGCTGACGCGCTTGCGGGTCTTAGCTAACAGTGCGTTGCGGTCTGCTGCTTCACGCTTTTCAGCGATCTGACGCGCCTGGCGCTCGTCATCGGTGACCACAAATGTGTCACCGGCGCGAGGAACAGACTGAAGACCGAGAACCTGGACAGGACGGCTAGGCTCTGCTGCCTCAACGGCGGTGCCGTTCTCGTCAAACATTGCACGAACACGGCCGTGGGCCGCACCGGCAACAATCGAGTCACCAACACGAAGAGTTCCAGACTGAATCAGAACGGTGGCTACTGAACCGCGGCCCTTATCCAAGTTGGCTTCGATGGCAACACCGCGGGCGTCCTTGTTTGGGTTAGCGCGCATGTCTAGAGCCGCGTCTGCGGTCAATAGAACCGCATCAAGCAAGTCAGGGATGCCCTTGCCGGTCAAAGCGGAAACGTCGACGAACATGACATCGCCACCGTACTCCTCGGCAACCAAGTTGAACTCGGTAAGTTGCTGACGAATCTTGGCAGGGTTTGCGCCTTCTTTATCAGTCTTGTTGACGGCAACCACAATTGGCACACCAGCTGACTGAGCGTGGTTCAAGGCTTCGATGGTCTGTGGCATAACACCGTCATCGGCCGCAACCACAAGGATTGCAAGGTCGGTGACCTGCGCACCACGGGCACGCATAGCGGTGAACGCCTCGTGACCTGGGGTATCGATGAAGGTGATGGCTCGGTCGATGCCTTCGTGCTGAACATGTACCTGGTAGGCACCAATGTGCTGGGTAATGCCACCGGCTTCTCCAGCAATCACGTTCGAGTTACGAATCGAGTCAAGCAAGCGGGTCTTACCGTGGTCAACGTGACCCATAACTGTGACCACTGGCGGGCGTGCAACTAGGTCAGCCTCGTCGTCGTCATAATCGGTGGCGATGTCAAGACCAAAGCCTTCGAATAGCTCGCGCTCTTCATCCTCTGGCGAAACAATCTCGATCTTGTAACCGAGCTCCTCACCAAGAATCTGGAAGGTGTCTTCGTCTAGCGATGCGGTGGCTGTTGCCATCTGGCCCAAGTGGAACAGAACGGTAATCAGCTGACCTGCATTGGTGTCAATCTTGTCGGCGAAGTCTTGAATCGAAGAACCGCGACGCAGGCGAATGACAGTTGAACCATCGCCACGAGGAACTAGTGCGCCACCAAGTGATGGCGCGTTGCTGCGCTGTTCGAACTCTTCGCGCTTGGCGCGCTTTGACTTGCGAGCCTTGCTCTGACCACGGGCTCCGCCCTTACCGAAAGCACCAGCGGTTCCACCACCGACACCACGGCCGCGACCGGCACCTGGGCCACCGCCTGGGCGGCTAAAGCCACCGGCGCCTGGTGCGCCACCCGGAGCACCGCCGGGTGCACCACCTGGACGCGCAAAGCCTGCGCCTGCTGGGCGTGGGCCACCAGAAAAACCACCTGGGCGCGCTGCGCCACCGGCGCCTGGTGCGCCACCTGGACGGCCTGGGCCACCTGGGCGACCTGCTCCGCCGGCGGGACGTGGACCGCCTGGGCGGCCCATCCCCTGTGAAGGCGCGAATGGGTTGTTGCCAGGGCGGCTAACCGGGCGAGGAATGCCCATACCCTGAGCAGAAGCAAAAGGATTGTTTCCTGGGCGAGGAATGCCCGGGGTTGCCGCACTTGGCGCTGGTGCTGCCGGTGCGGCCGGTGCGGCCGGAGTTGCCGGGGCCGAGCCCGAAGGAGTTGGAGCCGCTGGGGCTGCCGGCGCTGAAGGCGCGGCCGCACGAGGAGCGGCAGGCGCTGGAGCAGCAGGTGCTGTAGGAGAAGCTGGCGCCGGAGTCTCTGCTGCCGGGGCTGCCGGGGCCGAAGGGGCCTTAGGCGCAGCTGGAGCCGCTTTTGGTGCGGCTGCCTCAACCGGCTTAGCGTTTGGGAAGGCGTCTCGTAGCTTTTTGGCTACGGGTGGAGCGATTGTCGATGAACCGCTTTTTACGAACTCGCCGAGTTCTTGAAGTTTGGCCAAAGCAACCTTGGAATCGATTCCAAGTTCTTTAGCAATGTCGTACACGCGTGGTAGCGCCACTTTTGTTTCTCCTGTCTGGGGCCTTCCCTAGACAGGGCAGGCCGTTAAAGCTGTTGGGTACTCATTTCGAGTTACTCATTTGTTTGCCAACATCGTTTCTGCCTGTTCTTTAGTGAAAACCAACCCTGATGAGTCAGGTTGATTCTTAAGTTTCAAAGCCCGGATGAATGCTCTCCGAGTGATTGCTAACTCTAAACATTCCTGTGAATCGTGGATCCATGCACCCCGGCCGGGCATCGCCTTTCGAACATCAAGGATCAAAACATTCTTTGATTCAACGATGCGCAAGAGTTCTGCACGGCTGGATTGCTGGCGACAACCAACACAAGTTCTAACCATTCTAACCCCTGAAATATGAAAGGGCTAGAGCCTAGTCGCCATCCAAAATGCTGTCAGGCTGAATGTCGATCTTGGCGCCGGTAAGTTTTGCCGCCAACCGGGCATTTTGCCCCTCTTTTCCAATTGCCAGTGATAGCTGGAAATCTGGAACGAGAACACGAACCGACTTGGTGGCTGCGTCGAGCATGAACGAGCTTGAAACTTTTGCAGGAGACAGCGCCTGAGCCACATAGGTTGGCAGGTCATCGCTGTAATCAACGATGTCGATCTTCTCGTCATTTAGTTCAGTTTGAACCGCGCGAACGCGCTGACCCAGTTCACCGATGCATGACCCCTTGGCATTGATGCCAGCCTCGTGGGCGCGCACGGCAATCTTGGTGCGGTGACCGGCTTCACGAGCTAGCGAAACGATCTCAACCACTCCGCTGGCGATCTCGGGAACCTCCATGGCAAACAATTTGCGAACCAAAGATGGGTGAGTGCGGGAAACGGTTACCTGTGGGCCCTTGGTTCCGCGGTTCACTGCCGTGATGAAAACGCGAATGCGCTTGCCGTGTGAGTAGTCCTCGCCTGGAACTTGCTCTTCTGGCGGCATGATTGCCTCAATGGTTCCCAGGTTCACATAGACCATGTATGACTTCTGACCCTGCTGAATAGTTCCGGCGACGATGTCGCCTTCCTTGCCAGAAAATTCGCCGAATAGGCTCTCATCGTTGATTTCTCGCAAGCGGTTGAAAATCACCTGCTTAGCGGCAGCTGCGGCAACGCGGCCGAAATTCTCTGGTGTGACCTCAGACTCGCCGGTTTTTACGCCTTCTTCATCGAGAATTGGCGCGTAAATGTTTACGTGGCCGGTTGATTTGTTTAGTTCGGCACGAGCAGGATCGGCGTTGCCGACATGCTTGTGATAGGCAGCCAGGATGGCGGCTTCGATGATTGACACGAGCTCAACGAATGGAATTTCTTTCTCTCGCTCGATGAACTTAAGTACGCTCAGGTCGATGTCCATGAAATGCCTCCGGGCCGTTAGTTAGTTGTCAAATTAGCGATTTGTTTGTAACCCGAGGGGTTTACAGCAATTCACCAAGAGCCGATTCTACCTTGACTGGGCGACGCTCGCCAGAGCGTCTATCCCACAGGTCAACATCGCCCTGCTCGAGACCCTTACCAACAATCACGATGTTCGGCACACCAATGAGCTCGGCATCGCCGAACTTGACACCCGGGCTGACCTTCTGGCGGTCGTCAAGGATCACGGTTTTGCCTTTGGTCTCGAGTTCAAGCGCCAATTTTTCAGCGGTCTCATAGATAACCTCATCCTTGCCGGCGGCAACGATATAAACATCTGCCGGCGAAACGGCTGCGGGCCAAATCAAACCCTTTTCGTCATGATTGGCTTCTGCCAGAACAGCAATCATTCGAGTAATTCCGATGCCATAGGAGCCCATGGTGACGGTTACCAATTTGCCATTTTCATCGAGCACCTTGAGGTCAAGGGCTTCTGCATACTTGCGGCCGAGTTGGAAGACGTGTCCAATCTCAATGCCGCGGGCAAGTTCAAGCGGCCCAGAACCGTCTGGGGCCGGGTCACCCACTCGAACCTCGGCAATGTCAACCACGCCGTCAGCCGTGAAATCGCGGCCGGCAACCAAACCAAAGACGTGCTGTTCTGAAGCATTTGCCCCGGTAATCCAGGCTGAACCTTCAACCACGCGCGGGTCTAGCAAATAGCGAATCTTGCTGATGCCATTCAAGCCGAGCACGGCCTGGCCATCTTTGACCGGGCCGATGTAACCCTTGATTAGCTCTGGGTGCTTGGCGAAATCTTCGTCATTGGCCTGTTCAATCTCGTTCGGTGAGAAAGCGGCCTCGGCTCGCTTAACGTCAACTTCGCGGTCGCCTGGCAATCCAACAACCACAAGCTCTCGCCTGCCCTCTGGCGAAACTAAGGCCATCACGTTGTTCTTCAGGGTGTGAGCAGCGGTCCACGCAGCGCCATCGGTGCGAGCGTGGTTTTCATTTGACCAGGCCACAATTCTCTTAATGTTTGAGCATTCTGGAGTGGTCAACACCTCGGCCGCAGCTTGGCCTTCGATTGAAATTTTCGGTGGTGCAACCGTTGCAACGGCTTCAACGTTGGCGGCATAACCACCCGGCGAGCGCACAAAGGTGTCCTCGCCGATTGGGCTTGGAGACAAGAATTCTTCCGAGGCCGAACCGCCCATCGCTCCGGCGTCTGCCTTCACGATCACATAGTCCACCCCGAGACGGGTGAAGATTCGCTCATAGGCATCGCGCTGTGCCTGGTATGCCTTGCCCAAACCCTCATCGGTGACGTCGAAGCTATAAGCGTCTTTCATCACAAATTCGCGGCCTCGCAAAAGGCCGGCACGAGGGCGGGCTTCATCGCGATATTTGTTTTGAATTTGATAGAGACAAACAGGCAAATCTTTGTAAGAAGAGTAGAGGTCCTTCACCAGAAGGGTGAACATCTCTTCGTGGGTTGGCGCCAACAAGTAGTCGGTCTTTTTGCGGTCCTGCAAGCGGAACAAATTGTCGCCATATTCTGTCCAGCGCCCAGTAGCCTCGAAAGGTTCGCGTGGCAGAAGTGCGGGGAAGAAAACTTCCTGAGCCCCGGCCGTGGCCATCTCCTCGCGGACTACCTGTTCGATTTTGGCCTTCACAGCAAGCCCAAGCGGGAGCCAGGTGTATAGGCCCGCACCGGCCCGACGGATGTAGCCGGCGCGAAGGAGAAGCTTGTGGCTGTCTACCTCGGCCTCGTTTGGATCTTCGCGGAGCGTGCGTAGGAACAGGTTTGATAAGCGGATTGGCATAACTGCCATTCTACTTCTGAGCGACGACCACCTGAGGGCTACCAATGAGTGCCGGGTCCATCTCGGCAGCCATGCGGTTCGCTTCCTCTATCAAGGTGGCAACAATTTCGCTCTCTGGCACGGTCTTGATGACCTCGCCCTTCACGAAAATTTGCCCCTTGCCGTTGCCTGATGCAACGCCCAGGTCGGCCTCACGGGCCTCACCCGGGCCATTAACGACACAACCCATCACCGCAACGCGAAGTGGAACGGTTAGCTTTTCTAAGCCAGCGGTTACATCGTTGGCAAGTTGATAAACGTCGACCTGAGCGCGACCACAGCTTGGACAGCTCACAATTTCTAGTTTGCGAGGGCGAAGGTTTAGAGATTCGAGGATTTGTGAACCCACTTTGATTTCCTCAACCGGTGGAGCCGATAGGGAAACTCGGATTGTGTCGCCGATCCCCTTGGCTAGCAAGGCGCCAAAAGCGACCGAGGATTTGATTGTGCCTTGGAAAGCGGGGCCTGCCTCGGTTACACCGAGGTGAAGTGGCCAGTCTCCGCGTTCCGAGAGCATCTCGTAGGCCTTGACCATGATTACTGGATCATTGTGCTTGACCGAAATTTTGAAATCGTGGAAATCGTGTTCCTCGAAAAGGGAAGCCTCCCAAATTGCCGATTCGACTAGGGCCTCGGGAGTTGCTTTGCCATATTTCTGCAGCAATCTCGGGTCAAGCGAGCCGGCGTTTACGCCAATACGAATCGACACGCCCGCATCTTTTGCCGCCTTAGCGATTTCGCCTACCTTGTCGTCGAATTGGCGGATGTTTCCAGGGTTAACGCGCACGGCTCCACAGCCAGCATCGATTGCCTGAAAAACATACTTTGGCTGAAAGTGAATGTCTGCGATCACTGGGATTTGCGACTTGCGAGCAATCAGTTGCAGACGATCGGCATCATCTTGACTTGGCACGGCCACACGAACGATGTCGCATCCCGACGCCGTTAGCTCGGCAATTTGCTGAAGTGTGGCATTTACATCGGTGGTTGGAGTGGTGCACATCGACTGAACCGAGATTGGGGCATCGCCACCCACTGCCACTTTGCCAACCATGATCTGGCGCGTCTTGCGACGTGGTGCCAAGGTTGGTGGAGGTGGCTTTGGAAGCCCTAGGTTGATTGCAGCCACTTGAAGTGCCCTCTTTCTTTTTCCTGCACTAATCCTAAAGCGAGTGCGGCACCTTGAGGTTCTGCCTCGAGCGAAGTGGCTAGATAGCTATTGGATTAACCAAGTCGGCAATGATGATCAGTGCACTCATTGCCATCATCGCGATGAATACCACCCAAGTTAGCGGCATCAGCAGCGCTGTGTCGGCAGGGCCAGGGTTTGGCTTCCGGAATAACCTAAACAAACCCTTCTTGATGGCTTCGTAGACGCCGCCGGCCACATGACCGCCATCTAGCGGCAGCAGAGGCAACATATTGAAGGCAAACAAGGCGAAGTTCAGCGAAGCCAAAATCCCGATTTCGCTTTGGAGTTTTTCAACAAAAGTGGCCTTGGTGTTGCTGGCAACCTCGCCGGCAATCTGACCGATGCCAATTACCGAAACCGGCCCATCAGCTTTGCGCACTGAACCGCCAAAGGTTGACTGTCCAACTGCCGCCACCTGCTGTGGAAGCTGAAATATCATCTGCCCGACCTGAACCACGGACTGCCCTGATGCGGCGAGGGACTCCCCGACCGAAAGTGGCCGGGTTTCGGTGGCCAAGATAATGCCAATCACAGGCTTGGCAATCAGAATTGGGTTGCCTTTGCTATCCAGTTTCACCGCCCCGCCCTGGACAAGTGGGCGCTGGGCAAGGACCGGGGTGAGGCTGACCTCGCGCTGCTGGCCGGACTGGCTGGCCACCACCAAAGTATTTGATTTGCCGCCGACAAGCAGATTGGCTGAACTGGACCAGTTTGAAACGGGAGAGCCGTTAATCTGCAAAATTTTCTCGCCCGGTTTTAGCCCAGCGACAAGGGCCGGTGAAGCCGGGTCACTTGGCGAGCAGGAAGTCTGGGCGCTGGCCGGCACACAGGCTGAAACCGTGGCGATTGTGGTGGATGCCTGCTGAACTCCGATGCCACTCAAGGCCACGGTAATCAAGACTGTGCCCAGAATTAGGTTCATGAATGGGCCGCCGAACATGATGATCATGCGCTTCCAGACGGGAAGCTGATAAAACTTGCGGTTTTCGTCACCAGGCTCGACATACTGAGAATGAGCATCCCGCGCCGCGGTGATCATGTCCCAGAAGAATCCCGTTTTGACAGGTTTGCCTGGCTTGGCCGGTGGATACATTCCAATCATGCTGATGTAACCACCGAGTGGAATCAGCTTGACGCCATACTCGGTTTCGCCGATTTTCTTCGAGAAAACCTTTGGCCCAAAACCAATCATGTATTGAGGCACCTTGACCCCAAATAATTTTGCTGGAATGAGGTGCCCGAGCTCGTGCCAACCGATCGAAAACCCAATGCCGAGGGCAACGATGAGTATTCCGAGAATGTAGAGCAAAGATTCAGTCACGTCTAAACCATAACTTTGGTTGCTGACATTTTTCTGGATGCCTTAGCAGGCCCGGGCTATTTGAGCGTTGGCCCGGTCGCGCGCCCAGAGTTCGGCACGCAAGACCCCATCGAGCGATAGCTCAGCCTCTGGCTCATGCGCATCGACTACACGCTGTATCAAGTCGACAATCTGGTTGAAACCAATCCACCCCGCGTGAAACGCTTCAACCGCCTGTTCATTAGCCGCGTTATAGACAGCCGGATAGGTTAGGCCAGCCGAGCCAACCTGTCGCGCCAACCTGACTGCGCCAAAAACAGTTTCATCCAGGGGTTCAAATGTCCAAGTTGCAGCCTTGGTCCAGTCACAGGCCTGTGCCACATTTGGCACGCGTTCGGGCCAAGACATTCCCAAAGCAATTGGCAGTCTCATGTCAGGCGGCGAACACTGCGCCAGCACCGATCCATCGACGAACTCGACCATTGAGTGCACAACTGACTGAGCATGAACCGTAACTTCAATTCGGTCGAACGGGATGTCGAAGAGAAGGTGAGCTTCGATTAGCTCCAGCCCCTTATTCACCATCGTTGCCGAATTTGTGGTGACAACTTTGCCCATCACCCAAGTTGGATGGGCCAATGCCTGAGCAGGCGTCACATCCTGCAACTGCTCGCGTGACCAACCCCTGAATGGCCCACCGGAGGCGGTGAGAATAAGTTTTCTCACTTCGGCAGCGGTACCGCCAAGGAGACACTGTGCCAGCGCGGAGTGCTCGCTATCTACAGGGACTATTTGGCCCGGAGCGGCCGCTTCGGTAACCAGGCGCCCGCCGACGATCAATGATTCCTTATTTGCCAAGGCGAGAGTTTTTCCGGTGTTTAGGGCAGCCAAGGTTGGCGCCAAACCAATAGAACCGGTGATTCCATTTATGACAACGTCGGCATCGGTGTCTTCGACCATTTTGGTGGCGGCCGCGGCACCCTGAACGGCATTCTTCACTCCAAATTTGGCTGCTTGCTCGAACAGAAGATCAGTATTTTTGCCCGCCGCTAAGCCGACCACTTCAAAGCGATCAGGGTTAGCCTCGATTACCTCGAGGGCTTGGGTTCCGATTGACCCGGTTGACCCGAGAATAATGATGCGACGCATGAATCAATCTTGCCACTTTGCTGTGAGTTTAGAGACTGGGGTCTGAGCCGACTTTGCGGGCCTTAGACTTGAGTTATGAGCGAGTTCAACGTCGCGCAAGAGCGCAAAGTCGTCACTTCCATCCCTGGCCCAAAGTCACAAGCACTGCACAAACGTCGCATGGATGCGGTTTCTGCTGGTGCGGGTGCTGCGTTGCCGGTCTACATCGAGAAGGCGCACGGCGCCATCATCGTTGATGCCGATGGAAATCACTTGATTGACCTTGGTGCCGGTATCGGTGTCACTACTATTGGCCACACCAATGCCGGGGTTGTCAAAGCAGTCCAGGAGCAAGTTGCTAACCTGACTCACACTCTTTTCACCTTGACCCCTTACGAACAGTATGTCGAGGTCTGTGAATTGCTGAACAAGCACACCCCTGGAAACTTCAAAAAGAAGTCGGTGCTATTCAACTCGGGCTCTGAAGCAGTCGAAAATGCCGTAAAGATTGCCCGCAAGGCAACCCGCAAGAACGGCATTGTGGTTTTTGACCACGCCTACCACGGCCGCACAAACCTCACTTTCTCAATGAATTTCAAAGCAGCTCCATATGGCAACGGCATGGGTCCAACCGCTCCGAGCATCCAGCACGTGCCAATGTCATACCCATACCGCGACCCACAGGGCATGACCGGTGTCGAAGCTGCTCAGCGCTCAATCAACTACATCGAGAAGCGCGTTGGCGTCGAAGACCTGGCCGCGATTGTGATTGAACCGATTCAGGGCGAGGGCGGTTTCATTGTGCCCGCTGATGGATTCTTGAAGACTTTGAGCGACTGGGCTCACGCCAACGGTGTGATCGTGGTCGCCGATGAAGTTCAATCTGGCATCGCCCGCAGTGGCAAGTGGTTCGCCAGCGAGTGGTATGCCGGCTTCGAACCTGACATATTCTGCATCGCCAAGGGCATGGGTGGCGGTATGCCAATCTCGGCAGTGACCGGACGAGCCGAAATCATGGACACGGTCCACCCTGGTGGACTCGGTGGCACCTTTGGTGGCAACCCAGTTGCCGCAGCGGCCTCGATTTCAGTCCTGAAGGAAATTGCAGCCGGTGGCGTAATCGAGCGCGCGCTGGAAATTGAAAACGTGATTCGCCCACGCCTCGAAGAATTCAAAGCAAAGTACCCGGTAATCGGCGACGTCCGCGGTCATGGCGCAATGATGGCAATCGAGTTGGTTGAGCCGGGCACAATGAATCCAAACAAGGATGCCGTGGATGCTGTTATCAAGCACGCCGCGAATAATGGTGTTTTGGTTCTAAATGCCGGTGCGTTCTACAACGTGATTCGTTTCTTGCCACCATTGGCAATCTCAGATGCTCTGCTAACCGACGCTCTGGATGTAATCGAAGCCGGTCTGGCCGCGTTGTAAATCTTAAAAAAGTAAAGCCCCCTGTTCATTTTTGACAGGGGGTTTTACTTTTTGCTCAATTTTCTAAGTTGAGTCACTGAACTTTCTGAAGGCGGCTACGCTTTAGCGCTCCGGTAATTTGGGTCACCAATACGACCACAATGGCCAATAGGAATACCCCTGATGCAACCACGTTGGCCTCGGCCGGAACACCTCGTGAAGCTGCGACGTAAATGAACTTAGGGAACGTGGTCACCGAACCAGAGTTGAAGTAGGTGATGATGAAGTCATCGAAACTGAGGGCAAAAGAAAGCAAGGCCGCTGCAATGATTCCGGGTAGCAAAAGTGGGAAGGTTATCCGCCAGAACACTTGCCTAGGGTTTGCGTAAAGGTCTCGCCCGGCCTCTTCCAATACTGGATCAAGGGTTTGGACTCGCGCTTTTACAGTGACAACAACAAAGGACAGACAGAACATCACGTGCGCGATGATCGTGGTCACCAAGCCCGATGCGAAGCCGGCGTTGAAGAAAAACGCAGCCAGACCGGCACCCAAGACAACCTCTGGGGTTGCCATCGGCAAGAACAAAAGCAGGTTGACCCCTGAGCGAAATTTGAACGAGTAGCGAACCAGTGCAATGGCAAGTGCGGTGCCAAGAATCGTTGCAATCACAGTGCTAACGGCGCCAATCAAAATCGAATTTCCAAGCGCCTCGCAAATGTTTCCAGTGTTGCAAACGTTGAGCCAGTGCGAGATCGTAAAGCCCTCCCAAACGGTGTTTGAGCGAGTCGAATCATTGAAAGAAAAAGCGATTGTGTAGACGATCGGAATAAGCAGGAAAACCAGGGCCAAAACCGAGTAGGTCGCCAAGCCAAATGGGCGACGTTTCACAGTAGGTCCTCCGTTCCCGAACGCTTCACATAAATCGAAACGATGACCAGAATCACTGCCATGAGCAAGACGCTAAGCGCCGAAGCACTTGGGTATCTCAGATTCTGAAGGAAATCCGCCTCAACCATGTTTCCGATCATCGAAGTCTTCGAGGAGCCCAAAAAGTCTCGGCTGGCATTTACATAATCGCCGGCGATTGGGATAAACGTCAGGAGGGTTCCCGAAATTACACCTGGCATTGAAATTGGAAATGTGATCTTGCGGAAGATTTTGGCTGGCGAGGCGTAGAGGTCAGCGCCGGCCTCGAGGAGGCGAATGTCAAAGCGCTCCAAGGTTGTGTAAAGCGGAAGTGTCATGAACGGGATGAAGTTATAAGTTAAACCGAAAACCACTGCTGCCGGGGTGCCAATAAAGTATTGGCTCGGCCCAAGAAGCCCGACCGAGTGAACCCACTCCATGATGGGCCCTCCCTCTGAAAGAATTTGCTTCCAGGCGATTGTTCTGAGCAAGAACGAAATAAAGAACGGCGCGATGACAAGGGTTACCATCAAGCGCTGAATCAAACCCCTTCCTCGCAATTTAACTCCGATGAAGTATGCCAACGGATAGCTAATTAGCAGCGCAAAAAAGGTTGCTAGAAACGCGTAGAGAAACGATCGAAGTATCTGTGGCAGATAATCGGTGATCACATTTACGTAGTTCTGCCATTCGAAACCGTAGAGATACGCACCAATCGCGCCACTTGGGTCTGGGCTTTCCAGCGAGGTGATGATTAGTGAAAATAGCGGGGTGAGGAAAAACAGCCCCAAATAAATTAGGCCAGGAAGCAGCAATGCCAGGACAATTGGGCCGGATTTTCTAGAGCTGGTTGAAGACGCCGCCGCCGGAGCCGAACCGAATGCCGCGAAGGCCATTACTTCTCGCCTGCAGCAGGTAAGTCAGCCAAGCCAAATGCGTGCTCGACCTTCCAACTGACCCATACCTGCGCACCAAGCTCGGTGACCGGTGACTTGCCAACATTCTGAGCAAAAACCGTAACTTCACCGATACCTGGAATATCGATCTGGTACTGATTGCTGACACCGGTAAATCGAATGTCAATAATTTCGCCAGGTCCGATCAGGTTGATGTCGCTCGACTCTTGCGGCTTGCCGTTTTCGTGGAAGGTGGCCTTCTCCGGGCGAACACCGATGGCAATTTTTCCCTGGTGCTTTTCGGCGCGAGACTTTGGCACGGTTAGCTTGTGCCCGTTCACATCGATGCTCAATGAATTTGGATTTTCCTCGACGACATCGCCAACAAACAAATTCGACTGGCCAAGAAACTTTGCCACGAAAGCAGTTTTTGGTCGATCATAAAGCGACTCTGGTGCACCCATTTGTTCGATGCGTCCCTTATGCATCACTGCAACGGTATCGGCCATGTCCATGGCTTCTTCTTGGTCATGGGTGACGTGCAAGAACGTCAAACCAACTTCGATTTGAATTGCCTTGAGCTCGATTTGCATTTGGCGTCGCAGCTTTAGGTCGAGTGCACCAAGAGGCTCATCCAAGAGCAAAAGTGAAGGGCGGTTAACCAGGGCGCGCGCCAGCGCCACACGCTGCTGTTGGCCACCAGAAAGCTGCTGCGGGCGGCGAAGCGCCAAATGCCCGAGCTCAACCAGGTTTAGAGCCTCGGTTGCCAATTCGACCGGGTTTGGGATCTTGCGCTGACGCAGCCCGAAGGCAACGTTCTCTAGAACCGACATGTGCGGGAATAATGCATAAGACTGAAAAACCGTATTGATCGCGCGCTCGTGAGCCTTGGTATCGGTAATGTCCTTACCGCCCAGGTAGATTTTGCCTCTAGTTGGCGCATCCAAGCCGGCAATCATTCGCAAGGTTGTGGTTTTGCCACAACCCGAAGGCCCGAGGAGCGCAAAAAATTGACCAGCCGGAATCTTGAGGTCGAGTTCTTCGACCGCAACAAAACCCGGGTACTCCTTACGAATTCCTACAAGTTCTAGATCTGCACCGGAAACATTCGCCAGCGTCACTAGACCACACCATTTGCTGCGTCAGACCAAAGCTTCGAGAAGTTATTGTCCTCCGCGGCATTCAGTGGGCGGAAGACGTGGAACTTCGTTGCATAATCTTGATCGCTTGGGAAGATCAGCGGGTTGTTTCCGATCTTTGGATCCTTCTTGATGGCAATTTCACGTGCACCATTCACCGGGGTCACGTAATTCACTCCGGCTAGAGCAAGCTCTGCGGCGACTTCTGGTTCAAAGTAGTAGTCGATGAGGGCGTGTGCATTCTTCGCGTGGGTCGCACCCATCGGGATTAGGTAGTTGTCACAGGCAAAAGTTGAACCTGAATCTAGAAGCACGACACCGAGTTCGTCACTGCCAAGCTCGGCGTTCGCACCAACGATGTCGCCGGTCCAAACAATTCCCGCAACCGCATCCCCGCTCTTATAGTCATCGATGTATGAGTTGCCTTTAATGCCTCGGATCCAACCATCGGCAACCTTTTTCTTGAAGTAGTCAATGGCATTAGCAAAATCGTCGGCGGTGAACTTGGTAATGTCCACACCCTTCGCCAACATAATCACACCAAGGGTGTCGCGCATCTCTGATAGCACTTCGACATGCCCCTTGAGCTTCTCGTTTTCAAGAATGTCGTCCAAAGTCTTTGGCGCATCCTGGCCGGTTAGCTCTTTGTAGCGCTTCTTGTTGTAACCAATTCCAGCAACGATTCCCTTCCAGGTGATCGAGTACTTTCGGCCCGGGTCAAACGCTCCAAAAGTGGTTTTGAAGGCGCTGTTGAAGTTAGCCGAAACCGTCGGTAGCAAGTTGTACTGGAGTGGTTGCAGGTAACCCGAGTTAATCAAGCGGGCAGCCATCCAGTCGGTGAGACACATGGTGTCTGCTCCGGTGTCTGTGCCAGAGGCAAGTTGGTTCTTGATTCGCGCAAAATAAGTGTTGTTGTCATCGATGTTGACGTTGTACTCAACCTTTATGCCCGACTTTTTTTGAAAACCGACGATGGTTGGTGACTGAGGGTTGTCATTTGCATCCATGTAATAAGGCCAGTTGTCCCAGATCACAAGTTTCTCTGAATCTGACAAATCTTTGGCAGGGCTCAACGCCTTCTTGGCTCCGCCCGGTGCGGCACAGGCAGCCAGCGCAAGCGCGGCAGCTGTCGCAGAGGCACCAGCAAGTGCCGTTCTACGTGTCATCTGGTGACGGCGAGCCATTTTGACTAGATCGCGCATCATTGGGTCTTCTGGAAGTGGGTTATTCATCGCCCTGTCTCCTTCATCGATTTGGGCAAAACACCCGACCAACAAAACCAGAGCACACTAGGTGCGCATCTATTGAAATCCTGCCACATAACAAAGGGCAATCAGACCGAAATTGCCAATGCGAGGCAAGTTTTTTCAAAACCCGATTGGGAAGCAAAAGGCGAGCTCGGCACCAGAACCGGTTTTCATTTTCGCAGCACGCCAATCGGGTTCGGTTTCAAGGTTCGAAATTCGAGATTTGAAGCCAAGTTGGACCAAGTCAATCGGATCCATTTCGCCAATCGCGACTTTGGCCCTCAGGTTTACCAAAAGTGTTCTAGAAATACCTGCCATCGATTGGTTGGACAGAACTAGGTGCATGCCCAAAGACCTTCCCCTGGATGCGACTTGCTCGAGGACCTGGGCCAATCGGGGATGTTGCCTGAGCAACTCACCCAACTCATCGATAACAATGATCTGCCGCCGCATGGATCCGCCCTGGGCTAGAAAATCCTCGATTGAGGATGAGTGGGCATTGGCAAGCTCAATCTGTCTGGCAATCAGTTGTTTTTCTAGAGTGACTGCAATCGCCACGGCGTGGGTGGTGATTAAATCTGTGGCAAGGCCAATCACCCTAGGATGCCTGGCAAACTGAGCCATAGTTGCACCGCCCTTGAAATCAATCAGGGTCAGTTCAACTTCTTCGATGCCATTCAAAAAACCGGTTACCAGTAACCTCAGTAATTCACTTTTACCCGTTCCGGTGGCGCCGATGATTAGTAAATGGGGTCCATCGCTGGTCAAATTAAATTCAAAGTTTCCTGTGCGGTCTGCACCCAACCAAACCGAACCGGTCTGTTGGCCAACAAATCGATGCCTGCGTGCCTCGGCCAATAACCTTGGTCTCGAATCGTCGTTGGCGGCTAGTTGCAAACCATCCCAGACAATCTGATGCCAAGCTTTTCGCCAGAAAATTTCGCGTCTTGGCAGGCGATGCTCGCCGATCCAAACATCGGTGCCATCAAAGACGACTTTGCCATCGGTTGCAAAATCTCGAGTGCGCTTTAGCCACCGGCTCAGTGGCCAAATCAAAAGACTAAGGATGCCAAAGCCAAACATTTGCCAGCTGCCGGTGGTGAAGCCCTGGGCAGCACCAAAAATCAGAGAAGGGATAAACCACAAACCTTGCATTCAGCAATATTGGGTTTCAATCCCATGAAAACCATGCCGAGTTTAGAATTTGTGGATAACTAAACCGCTCACTTAATCACCGATGTGCTCGCAAGCTCGCCATCGGATCGGCGCTCGCGATTCGAATGCGAGCATTCAATCGACTCACTTACTCACCGATGTATGACATAACGTGCTTAACGCGCGTGTAGTCCTCAAAGCCATACTGGGATAGGTCTTTGCCATAGCCCGAGTGACGGAAACCACCGTGAGGCATCTCTGCGGCTAGTGGAATGTGGGTGTTTATCCAGACACAACCAAAGTTCAGGCCCTTTGAGAATCGCATGGCGCGAGTGTGGTTTTGAGTCCATACCGACGATGCCAAACCATACTGAACATCGTTGGCCCAGCGCATCGCCTCGGCATCATCCTTGAATTTCTGGACAGTAGTCACCGGGCCAAAAATTTCGCTTTGAATTTGCTCATCTTGTTGCTGGAGGCCAGAAAGCACTGTGGCTTCATGGAAGTAACCGACACTGCCGATTCGAGAACCACCGGTTTCAATCTTGGCGTGATTTGGCAATCGATCGATGAACCCTTGGACTCGCTCAAGCTGGGCAGCGTTGTTGACTGGACCGAAAAGAATATCCTCTCGGCTTGGATCACCGGTGGTGGCGTTTGCCTTCACCTCGGCCACCAGCAAAGCGATGAATTCGTCATGGACGGATTCGTGAACCAAAATGCGAGTTGCCGCCGTGCAGTCTTGCCCGGCATTGAAATAACCAGCGATGGCGATCTGGGCCGCAGCCTTTTGAAGGTCGGCATCCTCAAAAACGATTACCGGAGCCTTGCCACCCAATTCGAGGTGGACTCGCTTGAGGTCACTGGCAGCAGACTTGGCAACCTCCATTCCGGCACGAACCGAACCGGTGATGGAGACCATTTGAGGAATTGGATTTTCGATCATGGCTCGGCCGGTTTCTCTTGTGCCAGCCACCACATTGAAGACCCCCTTAGGCAGGAATTCACTTGCGATTTCAGCCAGCAGCAGGGTCGAGGCTGGTGTGGTGTCGGAAGGCTTCAAGACCACGGTGTTGCCGGCGGCAATTGCCGGAGCAAATTTCCAAACCGCCATGTTCAATGGGTAGTTCCAGGGAGTGACCTGACCAATCACACCAATTGGTTCGCGTCGAATCCATGAAGTGTGATCACGCGCATACTCCCCCGCTGACTTTCCCTCAAGGTTTCTCGCAGCACCGGCAAAAAACCTGATTTGATCCACCGATGGCGCCATCTCATACTCGACCAAGGTGCTTCGAGGCTTGCCGGTATTTTCTGACTCAACATCAGCGGCTTCCTCGGCCCTTGCCTCTAGAGCATCGGCGATGCGAAAAAGCGCTAGCTGGCGCTCGCCCGGCGTGAAATTACTCCACTGCTCAAAACCGGCTGCCGCCGCCCTATAAGCGGCATCCACATCGGCAGCAGAAGAGACCGGTGCAGCCGCATAAACCTGACCGGTGGCCGGATTAATTACCTCGCTGGTTTCACCAGAAGTGGAATCCACATATTGGCCATTGACAAAGTTTTGTAGTTTACGAACCGACATTCGCTATTTCTCCTTGGGCTGAGTGCTCCTATTGTGAGTCTAATCAGCATTTCGAAGCAAATTGAGGCAATTTGCTTTCATTTCAGTATCAAAATGCCAAACACACTGCGGATTCATTTGCAAAACGGCATTATCGCTGACAAAATCGGAGCATGTCTAGAGTTGCGCGCACAAAATCGAGCCAGTTGGATGAGGTTTCAAAACTCATCATCGAACAGCTTCAACACGATGGCCGCCGGTCTTACTCAGAAATCGGCAAGGTGGTTGGCCTTTCGGAAGCCGCTGTGCGCCAGAGGGTGCAGAAACTGACCGAATCGGGCGTCATGCAGGTAGTTGCAGTCACAGACCCGATGCAACTCGGGTTTTATCGCCAGGCCATGATCGGGGTTCGCTGCGGCGGCGACACCCGCGAAATCTCTGAGCTTCTAGCCGCAATGCCGGAGGTCGACTACGTAGTCATGACTGCCGGAAGTTTTGACATTTTGGTTGAGGTGGTTTGTGAGAACGATGAAGAACTCATTACCGTACTCAATTCAAATATCCGGACACTGCCCGGAGTGACATCAACCGAAACCTTCGTGTATTTGAAGGTCGCGAAGCAGGTATACAACTGGGGAACCAGATGATTCCCCTGAAAACAAACCGTAAAGAGTGATATCAAATGGCTATCTGGAATCGAAAGAACACAGAAACCGCCACCCCGCTGCTCGATGCCCGCAAGGCAGGTCGAGCAGCAACCCCTGAAATGCTGCAGCAAGCTGCAAAAGACAACATGTTTTTGCAGTTCACCCGCCACAGCCCTTTCTATACCAAGAATGGTGAAATTCCGATCATCACCCACGCAAAGGGACACCACTTCTGGGATCAGCATGGAAAGCGCTACTTTGACGGCATATCGAGCCTGTTTGCCGTTAATGCCGGACACGGGCGAGAGAAGCTAGCCGAGGCCGCTCACAAGCAAATGCGTGAACTCGACTATTTCCCGCTCTGGTCGCACGCTCACAAGCCGGGCATCGAACTTTCAGAGCGCCTGCTTTCTTACGCGCCAAAGAACCTCTCGAGAGTTTTCTTCACCACCGGTGGAGGCGAGGCTAATGAAACGGCTTGGAAGCTAGCCAAGCAGTATTTCAAGATCCAAGGCAAGCCAATGAAGCATAAGGTGCTTACTCGTTCGGTTGCCTATCACGGCACCTCACACGGCGCCCTATCCATGACCGGTATTCCAGGCATGAAGAAAGCCTTTGAGCCGTTGGTGCCATCGACTTTCCGAGTGCCAAACACCAACTGGTATCGCGCTCAGGATCAATTTGCCACCGAAGAGGAATTCGGTCTTTGGGCCGCAAACCGCGTCGAAGAAATGATCCTTTTTGAAGACCCAGATACGGTGGCGATGTTTGTACTTGAGCCGGTTCAAAACTCTGGCGGCTGCTTCACTGCGCCGAAGAGCTATTTCAAGCGCGTGCGTGAAATTTGCGACAAGTATGACGTCCTAATTGTTGCCGATGAAACCATCGATGCATTCGGCCGAGTAGGCGAAATGTTCGCTTCCAATAAGTACGATTTTGAACCTGACATGTTGGTCTGTGCAAAAGGCATGACATCGGCTTACGCTCCGATTGGCGCTCTGCTTATCGCAGAGAAACTTTTTGAACCGTTCAAGCACGGCACCCAAATATTTCCCCATGGATACACCTACAGCGGCCACCCTGTGTCTGCAGCGGTAGCCCTGGCAAATCTCGATATTTTTGATGAAGAGGATTTGGTTGGCAACGTGCAGCGCAATGCTCCAGAATTTAGGCGCACTCTTGAAAAGCTGAAAGATCTTGAGATAGTTGGTGACGTTCGTGGCGAAGGTTATTTCTGGGCAATCGAATTAGTCAAAGACAGGAACACCAAGGAGACCTTCAGCGACGCGGAGTCTGAGAGATTGCTCCACGGCATCCTGTCACACAGAATGTTTGAAGAAGGGCTCTACTGCCGCTCCGATGACCGTGGCGACCCGGTTGTGCAACTAGCGCCGCCATTGACTATTGGTCCGGATGAGTTCAACGAGATTGAGCAAATTCTTCGAGGCTGCTTGATTGAGGCTCAGCGAGCTCTCTAGGCTCGGGTTGCACAAATTGCATGAACGCCGATTCTCTCCACAGAATCGGCGTTCATGCTTTAATCGGAGTCAGCGCCGTTCTAGCCTCAGAGAATGAAGAACATGACAGAAGAAGTAACTCGCATCGTCACGTCACCGATTGGACGAATTTTATTGCGCGCCCGCGATAACAAACTTGTCGCACTCCAGATCGAGGGTTCGGCAAAGTCGGGGGTCGAAGATAGCCAATTTCCGACCGACCAACAGAGTAAAGCCAAAATCCTGGATGAAGCCGAAAAGAAGCTGGCCAGGTATTTTTCTGGAAAGTCAACGGACTTGTCTATCCCTCTAGAGATGCAAGGAACCGAATTCCAGAAGTCGGTCTGGCGTGAAATTGCAAAGATTGGCTATGGCCAGACCAAAACTTATGTCGAGATAGCCGAAGCAATCGGCAAACCAAAAGCTTCGCGAGCAGTGGGTGGTGCCGTTGGCGCGAACCCAATTCCACTGATTGTTGGCTGCCATCGGGTGCTCGGTGCTTCGGGCAAAATTACCGGCTATTCCGGCGGCGATGGATTGCCGACAAAACGCTGGCTTTTGGCCCATGAGGGCCTGACGGCGAAGGAATAACTTGGAACTCGTTCGGAAGTTCGAAGACGGTCTAGATCGATGCTCTTGGCTTAGTAATGACGACACCTACATCAGTTATCACGATGATGAGTGGGGCGTTGAGGTTCGTGGCGATCGCGAAATTTTCGAACGAATTACCCTTGAGGGTTTTCAAGCGGGACTTTCCTGGATCTCGATTTTGAAACGTCGAGAGGGTTTTAGATCCGCCTTCTACAATTTTGACCTTGGCAGAGTCGCGGCCATGAAAACCAGCGATGTCGAACGCCTAATGCTAGACAGCGGCATTATTCGAAATCGGGCCAAAATTCTGAGCACAATTTCCAACGCCCAGGTCGTTCTGGAAATGCAGGCAAGAGGCGAAAGCGTAAGTGACCTGGTTTGGAGTTTTCGGCCAGCCGAGAGCGATCGCACCGAATTCTCCTGGTTAGCGGTGACCGAGGAATCAAAGGCTCTAAGTAAGGAACTTAGGCAACTTGGTTTTGGTTTTGTTGGCCCGACCACGATGTATGCCATGATGCAAGCTATTGGCATGGTCAAAGATCATGCCCCGGGGTGCTTCAGAAGCGGTCAAATCTAGGTTGCGTCCTTGGTCACCAAGGTGAGATTTCGCTGGTTGACCTCAATGATTAGACCAACCCGCTTTGCGCAGGATTTCAAACCAGCGATTGTCTCTGGAGCTTTTTTAGCAGTCAATGCGGCCCGAACCAATTGGCCCTTCGCCTTCTTATTGAAGTGATTCAAGCTGCGCCTAGTGCCATCCGGGTATTCCACCACTACGGCAACCGTGAAGTGTTCCACCTGCTCTGGAATCGGAGCCAGTTCCGCATAAGCCTTTGAACGCAAATCGATAATTACCCCACTAGATAATCTCGGCCAGATTGCCATGTGCGCCTCTGTCCAAAGTGACTTCAAATTAAGTCCGTTTAGTGACTTGCCCGCCGAAACTTTATATTCTGGAATCAAATCGGTGGCTGGGATCAACCCGAAAAGCGCGGATTGGATTAGAACACTGGTTTTGGCCCTCAAGATCTCGGCCTCGGTGAGGTGGTTTTCGGCCGTGGGTGTGCCCTTGAGCCCTCGCCCATGAATTGCGGAGTACAGAGTCCCGGTGTAGCGATCGATTGCACGCATCGTTGGAGCAATAAACAGCAAATCGTCACCGAGTGCGGCCAGAGCAGCCTCGCGAGCCTTATTCAAACCGCCGAATGTGAGAGCAACCTGCTGGATATTGAGAGTTCCGCCACCAGAGCGCTTGGTCTCGGAGGGTGGCAATAGGAACAGCATGTTCCAATGCTATTTCTACTGGCATTGCTCATCGGCCAAACCGCGCGCTTTCCCCCGGTCTTAGACTGGAGCCATGGTCAAACTAACCAAGATTTACACGCGAACCGGCGACGAGGGTATAACTGGGCTCAGCGATTTCAGCCGCACCCGAAAAACCGACCCGCGCATTGAGGCTTATGCCGATGTGGATGAAGCTAATTCTGCTCTTGGGGTTGCAATCGCACTAGCCCGCAATGAATTCGATGAAGAAACATTAGCCCTGCTGCAACAAATCCAAAATGACCTTTTTGATCTGGGCGCTGACCTTTCCAATCCACTGAATGAGTTCTACGAGTATCCACCGCTGAGAATGAACCCTGATTGGATTACGGACCTCGAACAGTCCATCGACAAATACAACGCGAATCTTGGCAAACTTGACTCTTTCATCTTGCCCGGCGGCTCAGGGCTTGCAGCCGGCTTACACCTGGCCCGAACAGTCGTTCGACGCGCTGAGCGCGCAACGTGGCACGCTATCGAGGCGTATGGCACCGAACCGGCGAAAAAAGGCCAACACAATGGCGGCGTAAACATTGAAGCGGCGAAGTACCTGAATCGACTCAGCGATCTGCTGTTCGTGCTGGCAAGATATGCCAACGTGAAGCACGGTGGGGACATCAAATGGCAACCGCGACGCGGCGCCCAGGCCTAATGACTCGGCCGAAACAACTCCGCTAGAGGTAACTTTTTACTTTCAGAGGCTAAAGCAAAACCCCCGGCCAATTGACCGGGGGTTTTGCTATTGAATCTGAATTAGACCAGAGCGGCGTGACGAGCGACAACGGTCACAACGTCTTTTTCGACCGAAAGGAAGCCATCCTCAGCTGATGCCTTGATGACCTCGCCACCCTCAAGGGTGATTCGAACTTCGCCTGAACCTAGGATCGCAAGCATTGGCTCGTGGCCAGGAAGCAAACCGATTTCACCCTCGACGGTCTTAGCGACAACCATCTTGGCTTCTCCAGTCCATACGGCCTGGTCGGCGGCTACTAGCTCAACGTGCAGTGCCATTGTTACTTACCTGATTCCTTCTGAATTCTGTCCCACTCGCGTAGTACGTCTTCAATTCCACCGACGTTGAAGAAGGCCTGCTCGCCAACCTGGTCGAAGTCACCGCGAGCGATGGCCGAGAAGCCCTCGATGGTGTCCTTTAGTGGAACGGTCGAACCTGCAACACCGGTGAACTTGGTAGCCATGTAGGTGTTCTGTGACAGGAATCGCTGGATGCGACGTGCACGTGAAACGGTGATCTTGTCTTCCTCAGAAAGTTCTTCAACACCAAGGATGGCGATGATTTCCTGAAGTTCCTTGTTCTTCTGAAGGATTGACTTGACCAAGGTTGCGGTCTCGTAGTGGTCCTTCGAGATGTAACGAGGGTCCAGGATACGAGAAGTCGAGGTTAGTGGATCCACCGCTGGGTAAAGACCCTGAGATGCGATTTCACGAGAAAGCTCGGTGGTCGCGTCAAGGTGCGCAAAGGTGGTTGCCGGGGCTGGGTCGGTGTAGTCGTCAGCAGGAACGTAAATTGCCTGAAGCGAGGTAATCGAGTGACCACGAGTCGAAGTGATGCGCTCCTGGAGGAGACCCATCTCATCGGCCAAGTTTGGCTGGTAACCCACAGCAGAAGGCATACGGCCTAGAAGGGTTGAAACCTCTGAACCTGCCTGAGTAAAGCGGAAGATGTTGTCGATGAACAACAAAACGTCCTGCTTCTGAACATCGCGGAAGTACTCCGCCATGGTTAGCGCTGAAAGCGCTACGCGAAGACGCGTGCCAGGTGGCTCATCCATCTGGCCGAAGACCAGTGCAGTTTTGTCGATAACGCCAGACTCGGTCATTTCATCGATTAGGTCGTTACCTTCACGGGTACGCTCACCCACACCGGCAAACACAGACACACCGTCGTGGTTTTCTGCCACGCGGTAAATCATTTCCTGAATCAAAACGGTCTTACCAACACCGGCACCACCGAAAAGACCAATCTTTCCACCCTGTACATACGGGGTGAGCAAGTCGATGACCTTGATTCCGGTCTCGAACATGTTGGTCTTTGACTCTAGCTGGTCAAACTTTGGAGGCTGACGGTGGATTGACCAACGTTCCTTGACGTCGATCTTCTCGCCCTTAGCAGCGTTTAGAACTTCACCGGTCACGTTGAAAACGCGACCCTTGGTTACGTCGCCAACTGGAACAGAGATTGGTGCACCGGTGTCATTCACGACTCCGCCACGAACCAAACCATCGGTTGGCTTCAAAGCAATTGCGCGCACTAGGTCATCGCCTAGGTGCTGAGCGACCTCGAGAGTAAGAGTGGTCTTCTCGCCGTCTAGGTCGATTTCAGTGGTGAGCGCGTTGTAGATAGCAGGGATCGCATCGTGCGGGAACTCGATGTCAACCACTGGACCGGTAACGCGAGCAATGCGTCCGGTGCCGGCTGCGGTTGCAGCCTTCTTCTTGGTCTCGGCCATGTCTCTTTCTTTCTCTTAGTCTTCGTTGCCGGCGGTGGACAGTGCGTCTGCTCCACCGACAATTTCGGAAATCTGCTGGGTAATCTCAGACTGGCGAGCTGAGTTGCTCAGTCTGGTGTAGTTCTTGATGAGCTTGTCAGCGTTATCGGTTGCCGACTTCATTGCCTTCTGGCGAGCTGCGTGCTCAGAAGCGGCCGACTGCAACATGGCGTTGAAAATTCGGCTCTCGATATAAACCGGAAGCAAGGCATCAAGCACCTTGGTTACATCTGGTTCAAACTCATAGAGAGGGAAAACATCATTCGGGTTGGTCTCTTCGGTGGCTTCAACTACCTCAAGAGGAAGCAGACGAACAACTTCAGGAACCTGAGCAATCATCGAAACAAATCGGTTTGAAACCAAGTGAATCTCGTCAACGCCGCCATCTGCATAGTCGGTGTTGAACGCAGCTACTACCGCGTCGGCAATTTCCTTGGCAGTGTCAAACACTGGCAAGTCGGTGCCGCCAATCCAGCTTCGAACTGCCTCGCGGCGACGGAAGCTGAAGTTTGCTACTGCTTTGCGACCCACTAGGTAGAAAACAACTTCCTTGCCCTGCTCTTCGAGAAGGTTGGTTAGCTGTTCAGCTTCCTTTAGAACGTTCGATGAAAACGCTCCGGCCAGACCGCGGTCAGAGGTAAAGATAACAACCGCTGCGCGATCAATACGAGCTGGCTCGGTGGTTAGTGGGTGATCTACGTTTCCGAAGGTCGCCACTGCCGAAACAGCACGGGTCACAGCACGTGCATACGGGTTTGCCGCTGCCAGACGTTGCTGCGCCTTATAGATTCGCGAAGCAGAGATTAGCTCCATGGCACGAGTGATCTTCTTAGTGGTCTGTGCAGACTTAATTTTCTGTCTGTAGACGCGAAGTTGCGCTCCCATGTCTCTCTCCGTTCCTTAAATAGAAGTTGTTTTTGTCGGGCCTAGAAGTGGTTACTTCTTAGCAGCAGGCTTCTTCGCAGGAGCCTTCTTCTGCTTGACGATCTGCTCTTGCTCTACGTCATCTTCGTCTAGGACAGAAGAATCTCCGGCAGAAGCAAGTGCTGAACCATCTGAGGTGGCGAAGCCACGCTTGAACTTGGCAACTGCCTTCTCAAGCTCGGCAACGGTGTCGCTTTCCAACTTGCTGGTCTCACGAATGGTGGTCAAGACCTTTGAGTTACGGCGTAGGTAGTCAAGAAGTTCTGATTCGAAACGCAGAACGTCCGCAACAGGAACCTCATCGAGCTTGCCAGTGGTTCCAGCCCAAACCGAAACGGTCTGCTCTTCCACTGGGAATGGTGAGTATTGAGGCTGCTTTAGAAGCTCCATTAGACGTGCACCACGAGCTAGCTGCTGGCGTGAAGCTGCATCTAGGTCAGAAGCGAACATTGCGAACGCCTCGAGTGAGCGGTACTGAGCAAGCTCTAGCTTCAAGGTTCCAGAAACACCCTTGATTCCCTTAACCTGAGCCGCACCACCAACACGTGAAACCGAGATACCTACGTCAATTGCAGGGCGCTGGTTTGAGTTGAAGAGGTCTGACTGCAAGAAAATCTGACCATCGGTGATCGAAATCACGTTGGTTGGGATGTATGCAGAAACGTCGTTTGCCTTGGTCTCGATGATTGGAAGACCAGTCATCGAACCTCCGCCTAGCTCATCGTTTAGCTTGGCGCAACGCTCAAGAAGGCGTGAGTGTAGGTAGAAAACGTCACCTGGGTAAGCCTCGCGGCCTGGTGGACGTCGTAGCAAAAGGGAAACCGCACGGTAGGCCTCTGCCTGCTTTGAAAGGTCATCGAAAATGATTAGAACGTGCTTGCCACCGTACATCCAGTGCTGACCAATGGCCGAACCGGTGTATGGAGCCAGGTACTTGAAACCAGCTGGGTCTGATGCTGGAGAGGCCACGATGGTGGTGTACTCCATTGCGCCGGCTTCTTCAAGCGCGCCCTTCACAGAAGCAATGGTCGAACCCTTCTGACCGATTGCAACATAGATGCAGCGAACCTGCTTCTTTGGGTCCTTAGACTCCCAGTTAGCCTTCTGGTTGATGATGGTGTCGATCGCGATAGCGGTCTTACCGGTCTGGCGGTCACCGATGATTAGCTGACGCTGACCACGGCCAACTGGAATCATGGCGTCAATTGCCTTGATACCGGTCTGAAGTGGCTCGTGAACTGACTTACGGGCCATAACGCCAGGTGCCTGAAGCTCGAGAGCACGACGTGCCTCGGCCTTGATGTCACCTAGACCATCAATAGGGTTACCTAGTGGGTCAACCACGCGGCCAAGGAACTTGTCGCCGACTGGGACAGAAAGTACTTCACCGGTGCGGTGGACTTCCATACCCTCGACGATGCCTTCGAAGTTACCGAGAACAACGGTACCGATCTCGCGCTCGTCTAGGTTCAGGGCTAGGCCCAGAGTGCCATCGGCGAACTTGAGAAGCTCGTTAGCCATTGCACTTGGTAGGCCCTCTACGTGAGCAATACCGTCACCGGCATCGATTACGTGGCCCACTTCTGCGCGAGAAGCCTTGGCTGGCTCGTAAGACTTAACGAAGTCCTTTAGAGCGTCGCGAATCTCGTTCGGGCTGATTTTCAGATCTGCCATCTCGTTCCTCTACTTCTGGGGCGAACCCCGGTTGGTCTTTCTAGGCCAGTCGCCGAAACGACTGAAGTTTTTGGGTCAGTTCGCTAGGCGAGCTGAAGTTTTGCTTGGAGCAATCGGGCGCTGAGGCTTCCGTCAAGAATCTCGCCACCCACCTGAACCTTCATACCGCCGAGGATTGACTCGTCAACCTCAACGTTTAGCTTCAAGCTGTGCCCGTATGACTTGGCAAGAGCTGCTTCTAGACGTTCAAGCTGCTTTGCGGTGATTGGGCTTGCAACGGTAACGGTTGCCACGAGACGCTCTGCGTAAGCAGAAACCTGCTTACCGAACTGGTCGAGGGTGACCACTACGCGACGGCGACGGGTTCCGGTCACTGCTCGACGGATAAGAACTGCAGCTTCTTCGCTGGCCTTGCCCTTGAGAAGTGCGTCTACCAGAGAAATCTTCGCTTCGTCGGTGGCTGCTGCGCTGCCAAGAGCAAACTGCAACTCCTGGTCGGCATCCACAGCAAGCTGGAAAGCGAAAAGTTCGCTCTCAACGCTTGCCAGGTGCTTCGACTTTGCAGCAATGGCGGCAACCGTAAAGACCGCGAGCTGCTCGAAAGCGGCTACGAGGTCTTGACCGGTTGACCAGCGGAGTGCAACTAGGGAGTTTGCGAACTCAAGGGCCGCTGCCGAAACGCTCTTACCAAAAACTGCGGTAAGCGCGCCTGACTTGGCCTTTGCCTCGGCGGAAGGGTCCGAGAGGATGCTTCGCAGTTGACCTGAGGACGCGATGGCTGAACCAATCGCGAAGATCTCTTCTGCGAACTTGAGGTCGGCCGAAGCTAATTGAGGGCTTAGTGCCTCTTTTGCTGCGGCAAGTGACTGCCTAGTTGAACTCGCCATTACTTCTTCTTGCCTGACTTGTCTGCGGCTTCGAGGTCGGCCAGGAATTGGTCGACTACGCCGGCTGCAACTTTTTCGTTCTTCAAGCTTGCGCCAACCACACTTGATGCTAGGTCGATGGCTAGTGAGCCAACTTCCGCACGAAGTGAGATGAGTGCTGCCTGACGCTCGGCTTCGATCTGAGCCTTTGCTGTCGCGGTTAGACGAGCTGCCTCTGAAGATGCCTGCTCCTTGAGTTCAGCAAGAATTGCTGCACCCTCGGCGCGTGCTTCTTCACGAATCTTTGCGGCTTCGGCGCGTGCCTCGGCCTGCTCGGCTTCGATGTTCGCAGTTTTAGCTGCCGCTTCGGCCTGGGCCTTCTCGGCTGCTTCGAGGCGACCTTCGATTGCCTCGGTGCGAGAGTCAAGATTCTTCTTGAAGTTCGGTAGAACGCGAACCCAGAAGAACGCCAACAGAATTACGAAGACAACCGACGACCATAGGAGATCGGCTGGAGCAGGAAGTAGCGGGTTATGAGCCTGCCCCTCCGCTGCAGCTTCAATGATCCTAGAAATCATGGTTTAGATCCTGACTGACTAAGCGAAGATGAATGGGGTTGCAAGACCGATAAGCGCTAGCGCCTCGGTAAATGCGATACCAAGCCACATGGTGACCTGTAGCTTTGCAGCTAGCTCTGGCTGGCGTGCGATTGACTCGATGGTCTTTGAAACAACAAGACCTACACCGATGCCAGGGCCTACTGCTGCCAGGCCGTAGCCGATTACTGCGATGTTGCCTGAGATTGCGGCGATGTTAGTTACGTCCACTTGTTTATCCCTTCCGTGGTGTGAAACTGACGGTTGTCAGCTTCGATTAGTGCTCGTCTGCCAAGGCCAACTGAATGTAGACCGTGGTCAGCAGAGTAAATACATATGCCTGTAGGAATGCCACCAACATCTCAAAGAGAGTGAAGACGAAACCGAACAGGAAGGTTCCTGCCCCGAAGGCCTTGAAAAAGCCGTCGGCACTGAACAGGAAGAATGAGGTTGCCGAGAAACAAAGCACTAGCAACAAGTGGCCGGCAATCATGTTCATGGTCAAACGAAGAGCCAGAGTGATTGGGCGCAGGATGAAGGTTGAAAGCAATTCAATCGGGGTTACCAAGATGTAGAAAGCCGCTGGAACACCTGCCGGGAACAGTGAGTTCTTGAAGAACCCCATACCGTGCTTCTTGATTCCGGCATAGATGAAGGTGAAGTAGGCGGCCACGGCTAGCACCAACGGCAGACCGATCAAGGCGGTGCTGGCGATGTTAAGTGACGGGATGATTCCTGTCACGTTCATGCCAAGAACTACGAAGAAGATAGTGGTGAGCAACGGCAAGAAGCGGTCGCCGTCTTTTTCACCAAGCTGCTCGTGGGCAATGCTCTTGCGAACGAAGTTGAGTGAGATTTCACCCATTAGCTGGAAGCGAGATGGGACATACTGCTTGTTCTTGTAGGCCTTTTTGAAGGTGCCTGACCAGAGGAAGAAAACCACTAGCAACAGGGCGGTGACCAGCAAGCGAATCAGCATGACTCGGTTTAGTTCGAATGGGGTGCCAGCGAATAGAACCACCTGAGGATAAAACTCGCCAATGCTTGGCGCCTCAAATGAGCTGCCCGACGTATCGGTGGTGGCCGCGGTTAGCAGACCTAGAGCTTGAGCTAGCAGTTTGAACTCCTGTTTCGGGGCAAGGTGATTTAGCCTTGCGGCGATTTACAGTGTGATGTTGGCATAAAAACCCCATGCCAACGAGTTGAGTCTAACAGGTAAAACCCTGTCAAAATAACGGTTTCGCCTAGGTTCGTTAAATTTCTTAACCGTAAGCGCTTTAGTTCGAACCAATACCAATTCTTGAGCGCATAACCACCAGGGCATCAATCACCAAAGTGCCCAAAATTGAAGCCACGAGAGTGAAAAACAGGACTGGTCCGGCGATAAAACTGGCTCCCTTGAGCAGCGAGATCAGAATGATAAAGCCAACCAGCTTGAACACCCAGCCACCCAGGACAACCCCGAAGAATCCGCCAAGTGATAGTTGCCCACCGAATCGAACGGTTAGAGCGGTGAAAGCGCTAAATACTAGGGCAAGCGTCGCACCGATAAGCCCACTGATCAGACCATTTGTGCCAGCAAAGACGAAACCGAGCCCGCCGCCAAGCAGTGCAATTCCGGCCACGAGAATAATGCTCTGCTTGAGCACCTTATTGAATACCTCGACGGTCGAAGTTGGGTTAGACATTTGCTACTGCTTTCTCTAGCTTTCGGCGCTTCAAAACCGGCAAAATCGTGTAATAACCGGCAGCCAACAGACCGACCGTGGCGACGATGGCAACCTGCCAGACATCCATGAAGAAAAAAAGCAGACAGGTCACTGAGATGAGCGCGGTCCAAACATAGAAGACCAGAACCGAACCGAGGTGAGTGTGACCAAAATCCTGCAGCCGGTGATGTATGTGTTGACGGTCAGCGGCAAAGGGAGATTTGCCCGCTCGAAGCCGACGAACCACTGCCAAAGTGAAATCCAGCAGCGGCAGAATCAAAATGCCTAGCGGCAAAATCAACGGGATGAAAGCCGGCAGAAAGTCTGATTTTGCGGCCACGTGTGGGTCAACTTGGCCCGTAACCGTGAGTGCGGACACCGCCATCAGCATGCCCAAAAGCATTGCCCCCGAGTCGCCCATGAAGATCTTGGCTCGGTGCCAGTTATAAGGCAAGAAGCCAATGCACATGCCGATAACGATTGCCGAGAGCACCGAAGCGAGGTTGAAGTAGTTGGTCGGTGAAGTTTGCTGAGCCAACAGATAGCTATAGGTGAAGAAGACTCCGGTACCGATGAGGACAACTCCAGCCACAAGCCCATCCAGGCCATCGATGAAATTCACGGCGTTCATGACCAACACGGTTAGAAAAACTGTTGCGGCAAATGAAAGGCCAAAACTGCCAATGGTGATGCCGGCGATTGGCAGTGACACTATTTGAACGCCTTGCCAGGCAAGTAAGCCAGCAACCACAAATTGGCCCGCGAGCTTCAGTGTCCAGTCCAGGTCATAGAGGTCGTCGAGAAAACCAATCAGGGTGATGAGAAATGCTGCCCCGATGATAGCCAAAACCCGGCCCGGCTCGGCAAAAACGCTGTGGAACCAGCCGAGGCTCGCTGAGAAACCCATCGCGGCGAGGAAACCGGCGAACATTGCCACGCCACCGAGCCGTGGGGTTGGCCGAGTGTGGGAATCACGGGCCCGAATTTGAGGATAAAGCTTGTATTTGTGACTAATTCTCAGGGTTGCAAAAGTTCCAAAAAAGGTCACGATGGCCGCGAAAAGCATGGTCAGCAAATAGGCGCGCATTAGCCGACTGAATCTTCGAGTAGGTCGCCAGCGATGGTTCGAATTTTGTCGGCACTGAGGGCACCGGCTCGGACGATTCGGATTTTGCCCTCGGTGGTGAGTTTGCCATCCAAGTAGGTGTCGCTGACCCCAGTGAGATCAAGAATTGTCGATGCCTCACCCTTCGGGCTGGTGCCACCGTCAAGATAGACCTGCACCTTATTGCCCAGGTAGGCTTCGGCTTGCTGACAGGTGATCGCAGCCGGTTCGCCAGTTAGGTTGGCGCTTGAAACTGCCATCGGGCCGACCTCTTCAAGCAAGGCCAAGGCGATTTTGTGGTCTGGCATTCTTAGTGCAACGGTTCCTCGAGTTTCACCAAGGTCCCAGTTCAATGAAGCCTGTGCACGAAGAATCATGGTGAGCGCACCCGGCCAAAAAGTTTCGGCTAGGCGCATGGCAACATCTGGCACCGACTCGGCCAGGGCCTGAAGCGTGTTTAGGTTGGCAATCAGAACCGGTGGCGGGGACTGTGGCCCGCGACCTTTTGCTGCCAGAAGTGCTCGAACGCCAGTGGCACTGAAAGCATCGCAGCCGATTCCATAAACGGTATCGGTCGGGAGGACCACAAGTTCATTTCGACCGAGAGACACCTTGGCCAGACGCATTCCGGTGAGTAGGTCGGTATCGATTGCACAGTCATAAATACGTTCGGTCATGCGCTCACTCCACCTCTCTGATTTGCCGCCAAGGACTGCGTTTTATAGGGAAAAACTATTTGATTGCGGTTACTGCTCGATCGCGGCCGGTGAGGTCTTGATGAGCCTCAACTTGATGCCATCCATCAGCCAATAGTAGTTGACGCACCTGTTCGGATTGCGAGTCTGCGTGCTCAATTATTAGCTCGCCGCCAGCAACGAGAAGGCGCATTGCGGTTGCCGATACTAAGTGAATTACTTCCATGCCATCATCGCCGCCGTAAAGCGCCAAAGCGGGGTCATGCAATCGAACTTCTTCATCACGCGGGATGGCGGCCGCCGGAATATAGGGAGGATTCGAAACAACGACCGAAACAGTTCCATCCAGCTCAGTGAAGGCATCGGCCAAATCACCCTGGATCAAAGTCGCATCGCACCTAGCCGCGTAAGTTTCGAAATTCACCCGAGTAAAGGGAAAGGCATCGTTTGATTTTTCGACGGCGAAGATTTTGGCTTGCGGTACTTCAGTGGCCATGGCTAACGCAATTGCGCCGGAACCCGTGCCAAGGTCAACCGCGATTGGCTTGATGGCGCCGCTAACTAGGCTGCGATTAATCGCATCGATAGCTAGTTGGGCAACAAACTCAGTTTCTGGCCTTGGAATAAAGACACCGCGGCCAACGGAAAGTTCAAGTTGTCGAAAATTGGCAACACCTGTGATGTGCTGCAGCGGCTCGCGAGCTAGTCGGCGCCCATAGAGATTTAGCAGTTGCTCTGCTTGGGTATCAGAAACTCTGGCACCCATCAAAATTTGGGCCTGCACTCCCCCGCGGCTGAGCCCGAGAACGTGCCCGGCTAGCAATTCGGCATCCACCTGAGAGGAATCGATGCCAACCTCGGCAAACTTGTCTGCGGCTTTTTGAACCAGTTCTTTTAGCAACACGAGCTGGGCTCGAAAGTCTATTCTTTGGCTTCGCCGATGGCGGCTAGACGAGCTTCTTCATCCATCTGAATTGCAGACTGGATGACCGGCTCAAGCGCTCCATCCATGACGGCGTCAAGATTGTAGGCCTTGTAGCCGGTCCGGTGATCGGCGATTCGGTTTTCAGGGAAGTTATAGGTGCGGATTCGCTCCGAGCGGTCAACCGACTTCACCTGAGACTTGCGGGCAGCCGATTGCTCTGCTTCGAGGGCTTCCTGTTGGGCCGCCAAAATGCGAGCGCGCAGTACGCGCATACCGGCTTCACGGTTCTGCAACTGAGACTTCTCGTTTTGCATCGCCACGGTGATGCCGGTTGGCAAGTGTGTGATTCGAACCGCCGAGTCGGTGGTGTTCACCGATTGGCCGCCAGGGCCCGAGGAACGGTAAACGTCAATACGGAGGTCGTTTTGGTTGATCTCGACTTCTTCGGGCTCATCAACTTCTGGGAACACGAGAACGCCGGCGGCCGAAGTGTGGATGCGGCCCTGGGTTTCGGTTGCCGGCACGCGCTGAACGCGGTGAACGCCACCCTCATACTTCAGGTGAGCATGCACACCTTGAGCCGGGTCGGTGGTGTTTGATTTGATTGCCAACTGGATGTCTTTGATGCCGCCGAGATCAGACTCATTCTTATCAAGAATTTCAGTCTTCCAACCCTTTGAATTGGCATACTGCAGATACATGCGAAGCAGGTCGGCAGCGAACAGCGCAGATTCTGCGCCACCTTCACCGGCCTTGATTTCCATGATCACATCGCGGCCATCATCTGGGTCACGAGGAATCAGAAGGCGACGAAGTTTTTCATTTGCTTCGTGAAGTTTTTGCTCGGTTGCCGGAACCTCTTCGGCAAAAGCCTCATCTTCTTTAGCAAGCTCCTTTGCCGCAGCCAAGTCGTCATTTAACGCATTGACCTGGTTGTAGGCATTGATGATTGCACTCAGCTCGGCATAGCGACGATTAAGTTTTTTAGCCAGCGCTGGGTTTCCGTGCAACCCCGGGTCAGACAGCTTGGTCTGAAGCTCGAGGTGCTCGGCAATGAGAGGTTGAACCGAAGAAAGCAATTATTACTCCGAGTCAGAACCGGTTGGAACTGGCATCGACTTCTGAACCTGCATTAGGAACTCAACGTTGCTTGAGGTCTCCTTTAGGCGGCTGAGCACAAGCTCAAGTGCCTGCTGCTGCTCAAGACCGGCAAGTGCGCGGCGAAGCTTCCAAACAATCTTGGTTTCATCCGGGCTCATCAACATTTCTTCGCGACGGGTACCCGAAGCGTTGACGTCGACGGCTGGGAAGATTCGCTTGTCGGCCAAAGCACGTGACAAACGAAGCTCCATGTTTCCGGTTCCCTTGAACTCCTCGAAGATAACCTCATCCATCTTTGAACCGGTCTCGACCAGAGCGGTTGCCAGGATGGTGAGCGAGCCTCCATCCTCGATGTTGCGGGCAGCACCGAAGAAGCGCTTTGGTGGGTAAAGTGCCGATGAATCGACACCACCCGAAAGGATTCGGCCCGAGGCTGGCGCGCTCAAGTTATATGCGCGACCAAGGCGAGTGATTGAGTCAAGAAGGACAACAACATCGTGACCAAGTTCAACCAAACGCTTTGCGCGCTCGATGGCAAGCTCGGCAACGGTGGTGTGGTCTTCAGCAGGGCGGTCGAAGGTTGAGGCAATAACCTCACCCTTCACGGTGCGCTGCATGTCGGTAACTTCTTCTGGACGCTCGTCTACTAGAACAACCATTAGGTGAACCTCAGGGTTGTTTACCGCGATGGAGTTTGCAATTGCCTGTAGCACCAGAGTCTTACCAGCCTTTGGTGGAGAAACGATCAATCCGCGCTGACCCTTACCGATTGGTGAAACCAAGTCGATGATTCGGGTGCTTAGCTTGTTCGCTTCAGTCTCTAGGCGAAGACGTGTCTGCGGGTAAAGCGGGGTGAGCTTCTGGAACTCGACGCGGTTTGCTGCCTGCTCCTGAGTTAGACCGTTGATTGAGTCAATACGAACAATTGCGTTGAACTTCTGGCGGCCCTGGCTGTCGTTTTCGCGAGGCTGACGAATTGCGCCAACCACAGCGTCACCTTTGCGAAGAGCGTACTTCTTGACCTGGCCAAGAGACACGTAAACGTCGTTTGGACCAGGTAGGTAACCGCTGGTGCGCACGAAGGCATAGTTGTCTAGAACGTCGAGGATACCGGCAACTGGAACTAAGACATCATCTGGAGAGATTTCTGGCTCGGCCTCGTCATAAGGGTTGTTGTTGCGGCCGCGACCACCACGGTCGTTGCGGTCACGGAAACGGTCGTTACGGTCATTACGATTACGGCTGCGACCATTACGGCCATTACGGCGCTCATCGTTGAAGTCGCGGTCATTGCGTGAGTCGTTGTCGCGAGTCGAATTGTCGCGGTTCTGGTTGTCGCGGTTGTTGTTTTCGCGTGGTTCGCGTGGCTCTCGAGCCTCGCCACCATCGTTGTTTGAATCGCTGTTGCCGCCCTCTGAGCGCTCGCCGTTGTTGCGATTGCGAGAGTTGCGGTTGCGGTTGCGGTTGCGAGAGTTGCCTGAACGCTCTGGGCGCTCGCCGCCTTCGCCATTTGATTCGTTGCTTGAAGATTCCTGGTTTGAACTCTGGTTGGTTTGGTCTTTTGAACCAGCATCAGCTTTGGCTTCTGAAGTTGCTGCCTTAGGCGCGCGGGTAGGTGCCTTCTCGCCTTCGGTTGAGTCGGTTGCCGGCTTCGCAGCGCGTGAACGAGTTACCTTCTTAGGTGCGTCGGTTGACTCGCTGTTTGAAGTTGAAGCTACCTCGGGGGCTACTACCCCGGCTTCGACGCGGCGTCCGCGACGAACTGCAGGCTTCTTGGTTTCTTGGATTTCATCCATGTGGTTTGTGCTCTTTCTTGAGTATTTCAGCGACTCAATGTTTTTGAGATTTTCGCTGGTATGCACTGGCCTTTAGAACTAGACCGTGCTTGATCGCATTAGATTCGCGAGGATTTGCGCGTCTTTTAGATTTATCTCTAGAGACTTGCGCGTTCTTATTGTTGCACTACTACTGTAGCACCCTTGAAGTCCACGGCGAGCAACAAAGCCTTCCATTCTGGATAGTGTTTTGCAGCCAACTGGGCGGCTTCAAGTCTTTCGGCAGGGTCAATAGCCAAAACCAACACGGATGGGCCTGCGCCCGAAACCACTGCCGCGTGACCGTGCTCGCGCATCAGCTGAACGAGTGCATAGGTCTCCGGCATAGCCGATGCCCGGTAATCCTGGTGCAAGCGGTCCTCGGTTGCCGCCATCAAAAATTCAGGGCTCTGAGTTAGCGAGGCAATCAATAGAGCCGAGCGCGACACGTTGAAAACGGCATCGTTGTGCGGCACCGATTCTGGCTGAAGTGAACGAGCTAAAGCCGTCGACATCTTGAAGTTTGGTACCAACTCAAGCGGTGAAACACCTCGGTGCACAAACAGCTTTTTGTGGTGCGGGCCGTGCTCGTCCTCCCAGGCGATTGTTAAACCACCAAAAAGGGCGGGCGCCACGTTATCCGGGTGACCCTCGAGTTCGGTGGCAAGATCTAGCAGGTCCTTATCGGTTATTTTTACAACGCCTTGAAGCAACCCTTTGGCTGCCACAATTCCAGAAACCACAGCGGCGCCAGATGAACCCATTCCGCGGCCGTGAGGGATGATGTTGTGGGCCTTTAGCTTCAGCCCGGGCATTGGTTGCCCGAACTTCTTGAAGGTGGCCGCAATCGACTGCACCACGAGGTTCGATGCGTCGGTTGGCACTTCGCCGGCACCCTCGCCGTGAACTTCAACGAATGCGCCATCGCCAGAAACCGCTTCAACTTCAAGCTCGTCGTAATAAGACAAAGCCATTCCGAGCGTGTCAAAGCCCGGGCCAAGGTTTGCCGAAGTTGCCGGAACCTTGACCGTTACTTTTCTGCCGATAAGTGAGGTCATGATTAGTTCTTGGTGAGTCCTAGGCGCTCGGCAACTGCCTCGACCTTATTTGCAACAGCCTGAGGTTTGATGTCCTTGCCGCTCTCGGTCTTGAGTGCCCACATTGGGTCCTTCAAACCGTGGCCGGTGACGGTGACCACGATGGTCGAACCGGCAGGAACCTCGCCGAGCTTTGAGTGCTTGAAAAGTCCGGCTGCTCCGGTGGCCGATGAAGGCTCAACGAAAACTCCGACTTCTTGCGAAAGGAAGCGGTGCATCCAAAGAATTTCGGCGTCTGAGGCATAGCCGAACTGACCGTTGCTCTCAGCGCGAGCAGCCAACGCTAGGTCATACGAAGCCGGGTTACCGATGCGGATTGCGGTTGCGATAGTGTCTGGCTTCTTGACAGGGTTGCCGAAAGTAAACGGCGCCGAACCTTCAGCCTGGAAGCCCCACATCTTTGGCAAGGCCTTGATTCGACCCTCAACCAAGTCTTCTTTGTAGCCCTTTGAGTAAGCGGTGTAGTTTCCGGCGTTGCCCACTGGCAACACGTGGAAGTCGGGTGCAAAACCAAGCGCGTCGACAACCTCGAAGGCGCCGGTCTTCTGACCCTCGATGCGGTCTGGGTTTACCGAGTTCACTAGGTGAACCGGGTAATTTGCGGCAAGGTCGCGGGCGAGGTCGAGGCAGTCATCGAAGTTGCCCTTGACCTGAAGGATTTGCGCCTTGTGGGCAACCGCTTGGCTCAGCTTGCCCAGTGAAATCTTGCCCTTTGGCACTAGCACGACTGACTGGATGCCGGCCGCTGCGGCATAAGCGGCGGCAGAGGCAGAGGTGTTACCGGTTGAAGCCGCGATTACGGCCTTGGCTCCGTGGCCGACAGCCTTCGAAACGGCCATGGTCATACCGCGGTCTTTGAATGAACCGGTTGGGTTCATTCCCTCAACCTTTAGCAAAACCCGCTCTGCACCGACAAGTTTGGCCAGCGCAGGCGCCTCGACCAATGGGGTGCCACCTTCACCAAGTGTGATGACTGGATTGTCGCTTGAGATGTCAAGACGATCGATATATTCGCGGATGACTCCGCGCCACTGGTGTGCCATTAGATTCCTTCTACTCGGATTACTGAAGTAATAGATTCAACCGCGGCATTTGCGGCTAGAGCCTTGACCACTGCCGACAGCGATGCCTCGGTTGCGACGTGGGTTCCTACCTCGAGGGTAGCGGTTGGGCGGCGCTTACCGCCGATTTGGCGCACCGACTGCTCAACAGTTTCGATCGAAACATTGTGATCTGCGAAGACATTCGCAATTTTGGCCAAGATTCCAGGCTGGTCGGTAACTTCCAAAGTGATCTGATAGCGGGTGTATGCCCGATCGATTGGCAAGATCGGAAGGTTGGCGTGCACTGAATCGGCTAGACCCGGCCCACCGGCAACGTGGCGCTTTGCCGCCGAAACCAAGTCGCCAAGAACCGCCGAGGCGGTCTGAACGCCTCCCGCGCCTGCACCATAGAACATCAGGGAGCCGGCGGCTTCGGCTTCAACGAAGACCGCGTTGAAGGCACCGTGCACTGCTCCAAGTGGGTGGTCACGCTCAATTAGTGCAGGGTGGACACGAACCGAGACACCGCCTTCACCGTTGGCATCGGCTTCGACGCGCTCGGCGATAGCCAGTAGCTTAATGACGTAACCGTCTCGCTGCGCGGCAGCCATTTGCTCTGCGGTTACCTTGGTGATTCCCTCGCGATATACAGATTCAAGGGGAACCTCAGTGTGGAAAGCAAGGTTGGCCAAAATAGCGGCTTTTTGAGCGGCATCGAACGCTTCGATATCTGCGGTCGGGTCTGCCTCCGCATAACCAAGCTCGGTAGCCTCGGCGAGCGCATCGTTGAAGTTTGCCCCGGTGGTGTCCATCCGGTCAAGGATGAAGTTGGTGGTGCCATTCACGATTCCCATGATTCGGTTGACCTTGTCACCAGCCAGAGATTCACGCAATGGACGAATGATTGGAATTGCACCGGCGACCGCTGCCTCGAAGTAAAGCTGTGCACCAACCTGCTCTGCCGTGTCGAAAAGTTCGGTGCCGTGAGTGGCTAGCAGTGCCTTGTTTGCGGTGATTACATCCGAACCCGAGTTGAGGGCGTGCAGGATGTAGGTTCGGGCTGGCTCAATGCCACCCATTACCTCAATTACGATGTCGGCACCCAGGATGAGGCTCTCGGCATCGGTAGTCAACAATTCAGCAGGCACGCCTTCGGCGCGCTTTGACTTTAGGTCACGCACAGCGATGCCAACCAGGTCAAGTTCGGCGCCAACTCGGGCGGCAAGTTCTGCCTTGTTTTCGGTTAGCAAACGGGCAACCTGGGCACCAACGGACCCGGCACCCAAAAGGGCAATTCTTAGTGGACGATATTCGGTCACGATTTAGCTCTTCTCATTCTTTGCTGATTCGGCTTTTGTTACCTGGTAGCGAAGGTCTCTTGCAAATAGGTCAGCTTCGGTTTCACCGCGAACGATGACCCTTGCCTCGCCATTCTTGACCGCAACCACTGCTGGACGGGTCAGGAAATTGTAGTTACTCGAAAGCGAGTAACAGTAAGCCCCGGTTACTGCAACTGCAAGGAGGTCATTCGGCTGGACATCTGAGGGAAGGTAATCGTGACGAACTACGATATCGCCGCTCTCGCAGTGCTTTCCGACAACACGAGCCAGTGCCGGCGCTGCGGTGGTGCTGCGCGAGGCCAGAGTCACGTGATATTCGGCTTCATAAAGTGACGGACGGGCGTTATCGCTCATACCGCCATCAACCGAAACGTACTTGCGGACCGCAGGGCTCGCGCCATCGGTGACTTTGACATCCTTGATGGTGCCAACGTTGTAGAGGGTGATGCCAGCCGGCCCGGCGATGTAACGGCCAGGTTCAAAGGCAAGCTTCGGGACTGCGATGCCGTGCTTGGCACATTGCTCTGCAACAACCGCGGTGATTGCATCGGCAAAATAGCGAAGATCTGGGGCCTTGTCGGCAGGCTTGTAATTGACACCAAAACCGCCACCAAGATTTAGCTCTGGGATTTCACCACCGGCCAATTGCTCGGCATGAAGGGCGATCAAGCGTTTCGTAGATTCGACAAAACCCTCGACCGTGAAAATTTGTGAGCCAACGTGCTGGTGGAAACCCAGGAATTTAAGGTGCGAGTGGGAGCGAATTTTTGCGACCAATGCCGCCGCATCTGCAATCGGAATTCCAAACTTCTGGTCTTCGCGCGCAGTTGCCAAGAAGTCATGGGTGTTGGCGTGAACCCCGGTATTAATACGCAAGCGGACGCCTTGAATGCAATCCTGAGCTCCTGCAGTTGCAGCGATGCGTTCGATTTCGATCTCGCTATCAATCACGATTGCACCGACACCGGCGACCAACGCTCGACCAATTTCTCGTAGCGATTTGTTGTTTCCGTGCAGGCCGATTCGCTTTGGGTCAATTCCTCCGGCGAGCGCCGCGGCAAGCTCGCCACCGCTGGCAACGTCAATGTTCAAACCAAGTTCGTCGATCCAGCTGACAATCTCGGTGCTCAAAAACGCTTTGCTTGCGTAGTAAACCTTTGCCTCGGTGCCAATTTTCTTGGCGGCATCGCCCAGGACGTTTCGGGCGGAAAGTGCTCGCGCACGAAAGTCATCTTCATCGATAACATAAAGCGGAGTACCAAACTGGGTTGCCAACTCGCTAACCGTGACACCGGCAATTTCAACCTCACCGGTGGCGCGACGGCTGGCGTGGCGAGGCCATACCTTTGAGTCGAGAGCATTCACGTCGCTCGGGTACTGCAACCAATCTGGTGCTAGGTGGTTTGACATCGCTGCCCTACATTCTTTCTGGCGCACTTACGCCGAGTAGCCCGAGGCCGTTGCGCAATACCACTCCGGCGGCATCATTCAGCCATAGTCGTGTGCGGTGAATCGGTTCGACTTCGCCACCCGAAATTGGGGTGACTCGGCAGTTGTCGTACCAGCGGTGATAGGCACCGGCAACTTCTTCAAGGTACCTGGCGACTCGGTGCGGTTCGCGCAACTCGGCCGCAGAAGCTACGACTCTAGGTAATTCAATGAGTTTTGCCAAAAGGTCAGATTCAGATGGGTGGTCTAAAAGTTCGGGTATGAATTCAGAGCGGTCAACGCCAAGAGACTCTGCATTATTTGCCACCTGCTTGGTGCGTGCGTGAGCGTATTGAACGTAAAACACCGGGTTGTCATTGGTCTTCTTAGCCAAAAGCTCAAGGTCGATATCTAGGTTCGAATTCATTGGCGAACGAGCTAGCGCATAACGAGCCGCGTCAACTCCAACTGCTTCCACCAGGTCTTCCATCGTGACAACTGTGCCCGCACGTTTTGACATGCGCACCGGCTCGCCATCGCGAACCAGGTAAACCAACTGGCCAATGAGGATTTCGAGATTCACACCTGGTTGATCACCGTAAGCGGCACAGAGGGCCATCATGCGAGGCACATAGCCGTGGTGATCTGCGCCCAGCATGTAGATGCAGCGATCAAAACCGCGTTCGCGTTTGTCTAGGTAATAGGCCAAGTCACCAGCGATATATGCCGCTTCACCGTCACTCTTAATGATCACTCGATCACGGTCATCGCCGAACGTGGTTGACCTGAGCCAAACTGCTCCATCGGCCTCGAAAATGTGACCAAGCTCGCGCAGGCGCTCGATCGCACGTTCGACAGCTTTGGATTCGTAGAGCGAGTTCTCATGGAAATAGACATCGAAGTCGACTCCGAAATCATGAAGCGACTCGCGAATTTCCTGGAACATCAACTCAACGCCAGCGGCACGGAACGCTTCCTGGCGCTCGGCCTCAGGCAGGCTGATTAGATCAACAGCGGTCTCGTCTTGAACCCGCTTGGCAATTTCATCGATGTAGGCGCCGGCGTAGCCATCTTCAGGCGTAGGTTCGCCTAGAGCGGTAGCGACCAGCGATCGAGCAAAACGATCAATCTGGGCACCATGGTCGTTGAAGTAATACTCACGAGTGACATCAGCCCCCTGGGCCTGAAAAACTCGGGCAAGCGAGTCACCGACTGCGGCCCAGCGTGTTCCACCGAGGTGAATTGGGCCCGTTGGATTTGCAGAAACAAATTCGAGGTTTAGTTTCACGCCAGCCAAATCGCTGCCGCGACCAAAAGCTTCGCCGGCTTCAACTATGGTTTTAGCCGCTTCGCCCGCGGCGCCAGCGCTCAAGGAGATGTTTATGAAGCCAGGCCCGGCGATGGCTACTCTGGCCACACCTTCGATTGTTTCTAACTCTGGAGCTAGCAGCTCTGCGAAGGCACGTGGATTGAGACCAAATTTCCCGGCCAGCTGCATCGCGACGTTGGTTGCCCAATCGCCGTGATCACGATTTTTAGGTCGCTCAATGACCACTTCGGTCGGCAACTCGCCAGCTGAAAGCCGGCCGCTCGACTGCAATGCCTCGAGGGTGCGAACAATCGCTGCAGAAAGGTCTGCTGGAGTCAAAATGTGGCCTAACCGAAAAAGTTGAAATTACCCGGGTCAATTGGCTCGGCCAACCGGATTCGGATATCTACTAAATCATACCGAAAATGGCTTGCTGGCGCCCGATTAAGGCTTGGCGCCGGCATTTATTACCCCCGTTGAAAGCCGCTATGACTTCGGAATCAAGCCTAAAATTGGGTCGGCGGTAACCGGAATCGGGTCGCACAATTCACCCACAAATCGCCCATCGACCTGGTTAATAAATGCCATCAAGTTCCAGCCTCCATCGCGGTCTTGCACGAGCCGTGATGCGTAAAGCGAGGTGTCGGGGAAGAGTGTTGCGTCTTCAAAATTGATGTCTTCCAGGTCTTCCCGAACCGGGATGCTGTAAACGCCGCCGACCTCACCGGCCGCCTTACGCTCATCGGACAACCAGAGCGGACCGCAGCAAAACAGAATAATCGGCACTCCGTCGACGATTTCATACTGGAATACCTCGGTCTCGCCAAAGCCCTGATCGGGCGCCGACATAGGAGGCTGGACCACCCAGCTGATCAGATCATCAGATTTGGCGATCGCCATCGCGGCACGTTGGCGTGGGTGCACCGATTCTTTCAACTCTGCGGTGACAAGCATTGTCCAACCACTCTCGCCTGCCATTTTGAAAACCCAGGGATCGCGAAACGGCTCGTACTTGAAGCCGCCCTGAAGTGTCGCGTACCAGCGCGGATCTGCCACTACCACTGGGAGGTGGTCGACCTTGGTCCAAGTGATCAGATCGGGTGAGGTCGCGGCACAAACTGTTTGTCGTTGGCCGGCATCTTCGCGGCTTGTTCCGGTATAGAACATTCGCCATAGGCCGTCTTCCTGACGCACAATCGAACCGGTCCAGGTTGTCCAGCTATCCGGGGCAGGCGCCTCACTCGGGGCGATTGCGTCGGCAAGGGTAGTCCAGTTCTTAAGGTCCTTCGAAACGGAGTGCCCTACCGTCACGTTGCGATGACGGCGTTCTGGGTCACCTAGTGCGCGCGAAGCCTGCAAATAAAAGGCGTGATGGTTTTCACCGTCAAAAACAAACCATGAATCCCAGACCCATTGACCCGGTAACTTGAGTGCCATTCATTCCTCCACCGCCGATTATCGAGCCATCAGACTAAACCATCTGAATGGTATTCTTGAACGTAACCTAAGCCCCTATAGCTCAGGGGATTAGAGCATTGCCCTCCGAAGGCATGTGCGCAGGTTCGAATCCTGTTAGGGGCACATGTTTGGAATGGATTGGCTTAAGCCAGAAATCATCATCAGCTCGTTCGGCGCATTCGCGATGATCGGGGTGATGCTCATTGTCTTCGCAGAAACCGGTCTGCTAGTCGGCTTTTTCCTCCCAGGAGATTCACTTCTTTTTGTCACAGGCTTGATGGTTGCAACCGGGTCAATTCAGTTCCCAACCCCTTCGGGGCACTTCCACGTGCCTATTTGGCTTGCCTGTGCTTTAGTTTCACTTGCGGCTTGGATTGGCGATCAGACCGGCTACCTGATTGGTCGGCGCGCAGGACCGGCAATCTTCAATAAGCCTGAGTCGAAACTTTTTAGCCACGAAAACGTGTCAAGAACCAATGCTTTCTTTGAGCGTTATGGCGCGCGAGCAATCATCCTGGCGCACTTTGTGCCGGTGATGCGCACATTTGTTCCAGTTGCAGCCGGCATCGGCGAGATGAGCTATCGCAAATTTTTGCGCTACAACATTGTCGGAGTAATCGGCTGGGGAAGCGGTGTCACCTTGATGGGCTACTTCCTCGGAAAGATCCCTTTTGTTGCCAATCACGTTGAATATTTCACTATCGGCTTTGTAATCGTCTCGACCATCCCAATCGTGCTTGAAGTGCTTCGGGCACGCCGCGAGCACAACCGCGATGAACTACTAGAGCCTTAAGAAAACTAGCAACCAACTTCCACGGTTCAAGCCGTCGAACTACCCGTTGAGGTAGCTTGCCAACTGTTCTAAAGCCAACGCGCGGTGACTCATCGAATTCTTAACCTCAGGGTCAAGCTCGGCGGCGGTGACCGCAAAACCCTCAGGGATGAATACCGGGTCGTATCCAAAACCGTGTTCACCTTGCTCTTGGAAAGCAATCGAACCTGGCCAGATGCCAGTGAAACTTGTCTCACCTTCGGGACCTACCAGTGCGATTGTGCAAACAAATGCTGCGGCCCGATTTTCTGCAGGCACATCGCTAAGTTGCGCCAATAGCAAGCGGCGATTTTCGACGTTATCTCGACCCCCGGCCCAACGGGCACTGAAAATTCCAGGCGAACCGCCCAAGATTTCAACCGCCAAGCCCGAATCATCGGCCATCGATGGCAGCCCAGTGTGTTGGTAAGCCGCGCGCGCCTTGATCAAAGCATTTTCAAGATAGCTCGAGCCATCCTCCACCGGTTCGGGGCCATCGTAGGCCAGAAGCTCGAGACCGCTTACGGCCGAGCCCAAAATTGCGCCAAGTTCGGCAACTTTGTGCGAATTGTGAGTGGCTAAAACAATCCGCATCAGGCGTTTACCTCGTCTAGAATCGCACGCTGAATGGCGGTCAATTCATTTGTGCCTTTGAGTGCGATGTCTAGCAAAGCGTTTAGTTCATCGCGATCAAAAGGTACCCCTTCGGCAGTGCCTTGCACTTCGACGAATTTACCGGCTCCGGTGACAACCACATTCATGTCAGTCTCGGCTCGAACATCCTCGGTGTAAGCCAGGTCGAGGAAAGGCTCTCCATCGATGATGCCGACCGAGATAGCAGCGATGCTGTCACTCAGCGGCTTAGATTTTTGCGCAATAAATTTGTTCTTCTTGCCCCACTCAATCGCATCGGCAAGTGCAATAAATGCTCCGGTAATCGCTGCAGTTCGGGTTCCGCCGTCTGCCTGCAAAACATCGCAATCGATGACGATGGTGTTTTCGCCAAGTTCGCGCACATCCACAACCGCTCGCAAACTCCGGCCAATTAGACGAGAGATTTCATGGGTGCGGCCGCCAATCTTGCCTTTCACAGCTTCTCGGTCGTTTCGGGTGTGAGTCGAGCGCGGTAGCATCGCATACTCTGCGGTAACCCAGCCCTCCCCCTTGCCAACCTTCCAGCGCGGAACGCCATTGGTGAAAGATGCTGTGCAAAGAACCTTTGTGCCGCCAAACGAAATTAGTGCCGAGCCCTCAGCGTGGTCACTCCAACCGCGTTCTATGGTTACTTTGCGCAATTCGTCGGGTGCTCTGCCATCGGCGCGAACGGTCATGATTCTCCTATTTTGTTGAAAACTCTTAGTCCAGGTGCTCGACTGACGTTACCTCAGGGCCGAGGAACCGGCGGGCAAGTTTGCCAAATGATTTTGCATCCCCGGTTGCCTGAAACCTAAGGGTAGGCGGGGTATCGCTGGTTCTCAGAAGGTCGTGAGCGACTAGCGTTCGATAAACATCCTTGGCAGTCTCCTCGGCGCTCGATACCAAGGTCACGTCTTCGCCCATCACGTATGAAATTGCTCCGGTCAGCAACGGGTAGTGCGTGCAGCCGAGCACCAGGGTGTCTATTCCGGCATCGCGGATTGGACCAAGGTACTCCTCCGCAACTTCAAGCAACTCGGGACCGGAGGTGATTCCTCGCTCCACAAAGTCAACAAAACTTGGGCAGGCCGCGCTGTGTATTTCGAGGTCAACCGCAGCGGCGAAAGCATCTTCGTAGGCCTTCGATGTGATGGTGGCATTTGTTCCGATTACGCCAACCTTATGGTTGCGGGTGGCCGCAACAGCGCGACGGACAGCTGGCTGAATCACCTCGACAACAGGAATTCCTCGGCCGATTGTGTAGCGCTCACGGGCGTCACGCAAAACGGCAGCCGAGGCTGAGTTGCAGGCTATGACAAGTAGTTTGACACCTTCATCAACCAGTCGATCCATTACCGCGAGAGCTAGTTCACGAACCTCTGGGATGCTTCGAGGCCCATAAGGGGTGTTTGCAGTGTCACCGACGTAAATAATCGACTCGTTTGGTAATTGGTCGATAATCGAACGGGCCACGGTTAGGCCGCCTACCCCAGAGTCGAAAATACCAATCGGTGCATCATTCACAGGAATGAGTCTACCTTCGGGCTATTTGTCGGGGTTGGAACTATCTGGATTCTCGGGGGCCAAACCCTCGTAAATCTCTTTACAAGTCGGGCACACTGGAAACTTTTCAGGATCACGGCCAGGAACCCAAACTTTGCCGCAAAGTGCGACAACCGGGGTGCCTAAAACAGCAGACTCGACAATCTTTTCCTTGCGGACATAGTGCGAGTAACGTTCATGGTCTCCTGGGTCAACGTTCTGCACTTGCTCTTCAAGCAGAGTCGATCCGGCGGTCTGCCCACCGATGCTTTCGCGACCTAATTCATCCATGAAAATCTCCCGT
>Ga0228700_1000257_pt1 | contig 51750 bp, 45 predicted proteins | sample McNCre317_Aug_MG_FD_178019 | JGI IMG/M metagenome (GOLD analysis project Ga0228700, IMG submission 178019) | Freshwater microbial communities from McNutts Creek, Athens, Georgia, United States - 3-17_Aug_MG | ecosystem: Environmental > Aquatic > Freshwater > Creek | place: USA: Georgia...
GGCAACTCATCGCCCAACGAATAGAACTCGATTGCGGCGCTCAGGCCATACCAGTTCATTCTTCGCGCTAGCACCCCGGCATTGGCCACGTCGCCGTTGAGGTTTAGGTGCTCTGGATACAAGACCAGGAGGTTATGCATTTTGCTCACCGCGAGACCTCCTCTGGGTTGGTCAAGCCAAGCATGCGGCGAATGCGGCGCATGGCGTCAGCCGAGAAGAGCACAGTCTTGACACCGCGAGTGGGCGCGGGCAGGTCCAGAAATGCGCGAACCGCGACCTCGAGATCGGAGTCGACCAACCCCATAGGAATCTCGTCGTAAGCCATGCGCAGAGCTATCTCGTGCGCGTTGTAACCCGTGACCACGTCGGCGTGGCTTAGTCGCGCCAGGTCGACTGTCCATAGCCAGCTGGGGTCGTGCACATCGCGCCCGATGGCCACCATGATGCGTTCGGGATCCGTGTCGAGGTAGTCGAGGTTCAACTGAAAGCTCATAGGGTTTTGAACCAGGATGAACTCGATCTGCTGGCCCTCGACCGACGCGATTTCGCCACGCGCAAAAACCGGCGGAAGGCTGCTGAGGGTCGAAACCGCGCGGTCTAGATCGAAATTGGTGCCGAGCAGAGCCTCGGCCGACTTGAGAGCGGCAACGGCATCGAGAGCGAAGTGCATTCCACGATTGGGCAACAAAACGTTCGCAAATCGATCGCCGAACTGGATGCGCGCCTCGCGCCCCACAAGCCCTACGACCTCGGCGTTGACTGACGGTCGTTCCTGCTCGTCAAGATAGGTTGCGGCATAACCTAAGCCATGCTCCTGCTCGGCCATCAAAGCCGCGCTAACCCCGAACCAATGCTGAGTCGCGCCAGCGCGTTGCGCTATCAGCAGCACGTTTTGATCGTCGCCATTCAGCACCACGCCATGGGTCGCGGCGGCGGCCGTCACGGCAAGCTTCTCGCGCACAATCGCAGGCTCTACGAATCGGTCGAGTTGGTCTTCCATGACATTGAGCACGGTCACGTAACGAGGCGGCACCATGGCTACGAGGCTTGCCGCGTGCCCCTCGTCCATCTCAAGGATTGCAACCTGACCAGCGATTGCACCGAAAGCGTTTGATCGCTCGATGATCGTCGCATAGAAGCCCTGAAGAATGTTCGCGGTGCTCGGGTTAGTGAAAACCTCGAGGCCGTGAGCGCGCGCAATAGCGACGAGCATCTTGGTGGTGGTCGATTTGCCTGCCGAGCCGGTGACGATAAAGACACCGAGCGGAAACTTGCGCAGGGTTCGACCCAGTATGCCCGGTGCAATCTTTGACAGCACCACGCCCGGCAAGGCCGAACCACCGCCCTTGCGGACGCACCGAATCGCGAACCTGGTCAGTCGACCAATCAGAATCGCGAACAGGTACATGCGATCGCCTAGTTGTCTAGGTAATCGCGCAACATCTGCGACCGTGAAGGGTGTCGAAGCTTCGACATGGTCTTCTGTTCGATCTGACGAATGCGCTCGCGGGTCACGCCGAATTCCTCGCCAATCTGGTCGAGGGTCTTCTGGACTCCGTCGCCAAGGCCGAAGCGCGAGCGAATGACGCCTGCTTCACGAGGGTGCAACGACTCGAGAATTCGCTCAAGTTCGCGCTGCAACATGGTGAAACCAACCGCGTCGGCCGGCACCACTGCCTCGGTGTCTTCGATCAGGTCGCCGAACTCGCTGTCGCCGTCTTCGCCCAGCGGGGTCGAGAGCGAAATCGGCTCGCGACCATACTTCTGAACCTCCACGACCTTTTCAGGGGTCATGTCCAGTTCGCGAGCAATCTCTTCTGGCGTCGGTTCGCGACCGAGGTCTTGCAGCAGCTGGCGCTGAACGCGCGCGAGCTTGTTGATGACCTCGACCATGTGAACCGGAATACGAATGGTTCGAGCCTGGTCGGCCATGGCACGAGTGATCGCCTGGCGGATCCACCAGGTTGCGTAGGTCGAGAACTTATAGCCCTTGGTGTAGTCGAACTTTTCGACCGCACGAATCAGACCGAGGTTTCCCTCTTGAATGAGGTCAAGGAACTGCATGCCGCGACCGGTGTAACGCTTCGCAAGGCTGACCACGAGGCGCAGGTTGGCCTCGAGCAGGTGACTCTTAGCCTTCTGGCCATCCTTGACGACCCACTTAAGGTCGCGCTCCATCTCTTTGCTGAGCTTCTCGCTGGTCGCAAGCTTCTCTTCGGCGAACAAGCCGGCCTCGATGCGCTTGGCCAGATCGACCTCGAGCTCTGCGTTTAGGAGGGCTACCTTGCCGATTTGCTTGAGGTAATCCTTGACTGGGTCGGCGGTCGCACCGGTAATGGTGGTCGACTGCACCGGGATGTCTTCATCCTCGCGGTGAGTGATTACGAGTGCGCCACGCTTGTCGAGCGCCTCCTTGGTGCTGGCGTCGAGCGCGTGCTCGTCGTCGTGGTGTTCCTCGGTTGCCTCAGGCTCGATGGCGGTGATGTCGACCGCACCCTGTGCATCGGCAACGATGTCTTCAACGGCCTCTAGTGGGGCGTCTTCGGTTTCGTCGTCGAAGCCATCCTCGTCTTCGTCGGCCATGCCCTTAGGCAACTTTGCGGCCTTGGCAGGCTTGGCCTTGGCTGCCTTTGGCGCCTTCGCGGCGGCCTTAGTCGGCTTGACTGCGTCGACTTCGACCTCAGCCTCAACCGCTGCCTTGGTGCCCTTGGCCTTGGTGGCTTTTGCTGCCGCCGGCTTTTCGGCTGCAGGCTTGGCAGACGCCGTAGCCTTTGCCGCAGTCGCCTTAGCGGCAGGCTTAGCGGCAGGCTTTGCGGCCGCCTTAGCCGGTTCGCTCTTGGCAGCTGCCTTTGCGGTGGTCTTCACGGCTGGCTCGTCAGTCTTAGCTGACTTCTTCGGAGTTGAAGCTGGAATGGTACTGGTTTCCTTTTTCTTTGTTCCCCCGGTGGACGCCTTCGGCTTCGTCTCGGTCACAGCGACCGGACTTGCCTCGACCTCGGGAGCAATTGCCTTGCCCGAGGTCTCGTTGTTAGGGTGCAAAAGTCGATCAAAGAAGCCGCGCTTCTTTGAACCCTCTGGTTGCAGTTCCTTCTTAGCCATATTGACCCTTCGGTTCCCCTGCCTGAAGCCAGCTAAATAACACCTGATCCGGGCATTAGTTAGACCCATGTCAAGTCGCAAATTGCGCCAAGAATGGGTCTTTCAAATAAGTATCGCATGCGACCGCTCGAAAACCTTGGATTTGCGAGAAGCCGTCAAACAATCTTTCAGTGCACAAAACCGCGACTACTAGCGGTTTATTCCGCTCGCCGACCTCATCTAGCGCGATTTGGCGGCAACGCGTCGAGTCTCGAGCGAGAACATGAGCATTCCGCCGCCGATCACCACAAACTGCACGAGCATGCCGAGCTTGTAGCCAGCGAGGTCGAACAGTGTGCGCGAGATGCCCCACCGCAGCGCAAGATCAAGCACCGCCCCAACGGCAAACATCATCGAGAAGGCCGCCACGAAGCCCCCGAGGTTGACGAATCCGTTTGCAGTGCCCAACTGCTGTTTGCCGACGTAAGTGCGGGTGAAGTCGAATGCAATCATGCTTGCTGGCCCACCCGAACCGATTACGAGCACCAATAGAACCAGCAGCCACAGTGGCGCCCGTCCTGGCCAAAGCAGTACTGCCGCCCATACGACCAAGATGGCGCCCGAGACTGCTAGAGCCAGTGGAGCACGCAGATCCGGGCGAACCGCGCAAACCTGCGACATCAAAGGACCGACCAGGAAGCCGATTGCGACGAAACTACTGAGGAGCATACTTGCGATTGCCGGCGCCACTCCCTCAGCTTGAACCAGGAATCCGTATCCCCACAGCAAAACGAATATTGAACCGCTTGATTGAGTCATGAAGTGCGTCCAAAAGGCCTGGCGGACGCCCGCATGGCGCAAATTGCCTCCAAGCTGCGAAAACACCACCGACCATGGTGTGCGAATTGGCTTGTCGTGCAGTGCCTCGGGCGCATCCTGCACGAACACATACGTCATGAAGACGCCGACCATCGCAAAGGCCGCCAGCATTAGGTATGCGTTAGACCAACCCAATTGCTTGAGCGCAAAGGCGAACGGTATCGCCGAGAAGACCTGGCCCAGTTGCCCGAAGTTCGCATACAACTGCGAGCGCCTAGTTGCCGCAGCACCCGAGTACCAATGGTTGATCAGGCGAATCATCGAAATGAACGTGAAGGCATCGCCCATGCCAAGGATTCCGCGACCCAACACGGCTGGCGCCAGGTCGTGTGAAACGGCCACTAGCGACTGACCTACGGTCATAAGTAGGCCGCCAACTAAGAGCAGCCGCTTCGAGCCATATCGATCCAGCAAGACGCCGACGGGAATCTGCATGCCGGCATAGACCGCCAACTGCAAGACCGTGAGGGCCGACAATTGAGCTGCGTTGGTATGAAAGCGGCTTGAAGCCTCGACCGCCGCGACACCGAGGCTGCTGCGTTCGGCCACAGCGATGAAGTAGGCCAAGACCGCAGCAAGCGATACAACCGAAGCGGTTCTTTTCATCGGGCTCCCTTTTGCGTCAAGTGTAAACTACGTCCATGAGGCCCCTCGCGATCGTAACGGGAGGCAGCCGTGGCATCGGGTTAGCGGTTGCCGCACGACTGCAGGATGCCGGCTTCGACCTGCTGCTAATTTCGCGCAACGCGGCCCACCTTGATTCGGCAGCCGCGAACCTTCGCCAAAGAACTGACGCTCGGGGAATGGGCGCGCCGACGGTAGACACGGCCCAGCTTGACCTTGGCGATTTTTCGGCCGTGCGCGACTTCGTTGCGGGCTTTCGAAGCAGGTGGAACCTGCTGATAAACAATGCGGGAATCAAGATCAACGCCGATGCCGGCAAGCGCGACGATGGGCTAGAACCGCACATGGCGATCAACCACCTTGGCCACGTGCTTTTGGTCGACGGGCTCTTGCCGACTGCCGCCGAGCGAGCCCGCATCGTCTGGGTGTCGTCCATCGTCGCCAGATTCAGCCCCGGCGATCCATTCGAAACGAACCTTCCCGATGTCTCGGCGCGCTATTCAGCCAGCAAGGCGGCCAATTTGGCCTATGCCCTCGAGCTGCAAGCACGGCTACAGAATGCTGGCTCGGGAGTTCGCAGCGTTGCTGCTCATCCGGGATTCACAAAGGCGGACCCCTACGGCACGCGCCTCACACGCGTTGCCGAAACGATCCTGGCGCAGAGTTGCTCTCTGGGTGCAGCCCCGATTGTTGCTGCTGCGCTAGGCATCACAGACGAATATCTTGGGCCTCGCTGGTTCGAATTGTGGGGAAAGGCAAAGCCCATAGCGGTGCCGCAGTTGATTCGGTCGAACCACTTCATCGAGGCCGTCTGGACACGGTCACGTGCCGCCGTGGCATTGCCACTTGAACTGACTTAGTCGGGCTGATCGCCGTCGGCATTGCGCTGACGGGCCGCAAGAAAGTCTTCGAGTTCAGCGGCGAGGCTGTCGGCGTCTGGAACCAACTTTTGCTTGCGACGCAGCGGTGACTTCGATGGGCCGACGGTGCTCTGCTGGTAACCCTGTTCCAGATTCGAAACCATACGAGCCAACTCGTCGTTCTCGGCCACCTGGGCGTTCAACTTGGCCAAAAAGTCTCGGTTTGCATCGCGCAATTCGTCGGTCGCGAAGACGAGTCCGCTTGACGACATGAGATGCTCGAGGGCCGCAAGACCGGCCGCCGGATATTCGCTATCTGACAGGTAGTGCGGCACCAACAGCACATAGCCGAGGCACGGCAAGTCACGCTGGTGCAGTTTGAATTCGAGCAGATGCAGCACGTTGCCTGGCACCTGCGTTTGCGGCTTCCATTCCGAAACGGAATCGATGATGTCTTGACGGTTGCCACTAACCGTTACGCCAATCTCGCGCGTGTGCGGAATCGGGAACGGAATCGAGTGCACCCAGGTGAAGTCAGCAACCTGGAGCTCGGCGACGATTTCCTCGATGGCGCTCGCGAAGGCCTCCCATCGAAAATCCGGCTCATAGCCATGCAGAAACAGGAATGGCTGCTTGGCTTCATCCCAAACCAAGAAAATGCCGAGCAGTGGAGGCTCGTAGTCGGTGATGTGGTCTTTTTCGAAGAACATGACCGGACGACGCGAGCGGTAGTCGAGCAATTCGTCGTTGTTGAACTGCAAGACCAAACGGTGATCAAACTGCTTGAAGATTTGCTCGGCAACCTGATCGAGGGTCGAACCAGCGTCGGTGAAACCCGATAGCGCCGCAATCATGTGCAAGCCCGTCGGCAACGTTTCTGAGTCGTCGGCGAAACGATATAAATCTCTTGGTTCAACCACGAATGAATCCTAACTTTGCCCAGTTAGCATGAATGCATGACAGCCTCAAAGACGACCGTTATTGCCAAACTGCCAACCTCAACCAAAGACACCGTCATCGTCGTCGGTGCCGTCAAGGTTGATAACAAGATTCAACTCGTTGACTCGGGTGTTTCTTCCTCACTCGTAGCCAACGGCGCGCTCGCAGACCTGAGCCTCGAGGCACTCGGTGTATCGGCCGCGGCCGAGGCAGTGACTCGCGTGCAGGCCGCAAATGGCGCCACAGTCGCAATCATCGGAATGGGCAAGACTCCAAGCACCGTCGAATCGATGCGAGCCATTGGTGGCGCCGCTAGCCGCAGCTTGGGTGCCTTCGCCAAGTTGGTCCTTGACCTGCCGACCCGCAATGCCGCCGAGGTTGCCGCACTGCTCGAGGGTGCCGCAATCGGCAACTATGTATTCGAAGAATTCAAGGGCACTCAAAAGGGCCTAAAGCTCAAAGACGTTGCCGTGGTCTCGACCAAGAAGGTCAGCGCCGCCGAAATCGAGCGCATCGGCGTTCTAGCACAGGCCGTGCACACCACCCGCGACCTCGTGAACACTCCCCCAAACGAGTTGTTCCCGGCATCTGTGGCCGCACACGTCACCAAGCACACCAAGGGCATGCCTGTAAAGGTCACCGTCTGGGACGAAAAGAAGCTCGCGGCCGACAAGATGGTGGGCCTGCTGGCCGTCGGCACCGGCTCGTCACGCGGACCACGCATGGTCAAGATCGAGTATGCGCCGCGCGGCGCCAAGGCTAGCCTCGCCTTCGTGGGCAAGGGCATCACCTTCGATAGCGGCGGCTTGTCGCTCAAGCCCGCCAACTCAATGATTGGCATGAAGTACGACATGACCGGCGCCGCGACCGTCTATCAGGCGGTTCTCGCGATTGCGCGACTCGGCCTCAACGTCAAGGTCACCGCGTACATGTGCATGGCTGAGAACCTGCCGAGCGGCACCGCGGCACGCCCGAACGACATCATCCGCTATCGCAACGGCAAGACGGTCGAGATTACGAATACCGATGCCGAGGGTCGCCTAGTTCTTGCCGACGGCTTGATTTCGGCCAGCGCCGAAAACCCAGACCTCATCGTCGATGTTGCGACCCTCACTGGAGCCGCAACCGTTGCACTGGGCAACCGTTACGCCGGCCTGATGGGTGTCGGCTCGGGTGTCGAGCGCCTCAAGGTGGCCGCCGCCGCCGCGGGCGAATTGGTTTGGCACATGCCTCTTGCCGAAGAACTGCGCAAAAACCTTGAGGGCGAGACCGCCGACCTGGTCAACGCGAAGCTGGGAGCACCAGCCGGCGGCATGCTCGTGGGTGGTCTGTTCCTGCAGGAATTCGTCGGCGAGCGTCCGGCCAAGAAGGGCGATGAGTCGTCGCAGATCGATTGGGCCCACCTAGACATTGCAGGCCCAGCGAACAACGATGCAGCCCCATATGGCTTCATTGGCAAGGGCGCATCGGGCTCATACGTTCGCACTCTGGTGACTCTGGCCGAGCACGCGGCCAAGTAACACCTATTGGTAGTAAAGTTTTAACGGCTATTCGCCCTATCGTTTGGAGCAAGATTCGTGGCTGACCACAATTTCGATGTAGTAATTCTTGGTGGCGGAAGCGGTGGCTACGCTGCCGCACTTCGCTCGGCACAGCTGGGCAAGACCGTTGCGCTGATTGAGAAAGACAAGCTCGGTGGCACCTGCCTGCACCGCGGTTGCATTCCTACCAAGGCGCTCCTGCACTCGGCAGAGGTCGCCGATGTCGTCAAGGAATCGGCTGCCTACGGCATCGAATCCGCATTTGGCGCAATCAACATGCCTGTGGTCAACAAGTACCGCGACGGCATCGTTGACCGCCTCTACAAGGGTCTTTCGGGTCTGGTCGCTTCGAAGGCGATCACCGTCGTTCAGGGCGAGGGCCGCATGGTCGGCGCCAAGACCATCCAGGTCAATGGCGACAACTACACCGGTGCAAACCTTGTTTTGGCCTCGGGTTCATACAGCCGCAGCCTGCCTGGTCTTGAAATCGGTGGCCGCGTAATCACCTCAGAGCACGCTCTGCAGCTCGAATTCGTACCTGGCAAGGTAATCGTTCTTGGCGGCGGCGTGATTGGCGTCGAGTTCGCCTCAATCTGGAAGTCGTTCGGCGCCGATGTGACCATCGTCGAAGGCCTGCCTCACCTCGTTCCAAACGAGGATGAGTCTGTCTCGAAGGGTCTTGAGCGCGCATTCCGCAAGCGTGGCATCGACTTCAAGCTTGGCGTTCGTTTCTCGGGCGTCGAGCAGCACGAAAACGGCGTTGTCGTCACTCTCGAAAATGGCGAGCGTCTCGAGGCCGAGATCATGCTCGTTGCAGTCGGTCGTGGCCCAAACACCGCTGGCCTGGGCTACGAAGAAAACGGCGTGGCAATGGATCGCGGTTTTGTTCTGACCAACGAGCGCCTGCAGACCTCGGTTCCTGGCGTTTACGCAGCCGGCGACATCGTTCCTGGCCTCCAGCTTGCTCACCGCGGATTCCAGCAGGGCATCTTCATCGCCGAAGAAATCGCCGGCATGAACCCAGTTGTGATCGACGAGACCGGCATTCCTAAGGTCACCTACTGCGAACCTGAGGTTGCCTCGGTCGGTCTGACCCAGGCCAAGGCGGCCGAACAGTACGGCGCCGAGAACATCTCGGTCTACGAATACAACCTGGGCGGCAACGGCAAGAGCCAGATTCTCGGCACCGCTGGCTTCATCAAGCTAGTGCGCCGCAACAACGGACCAGTCGTCGGTGTTCACATGATTGGTTCGCGTGTCGGCGAGCAGATCGGCGAGGCCCAGCTCATCGTCAACTGGGAGGCTTACCCAGAAGACGTCGCAACCCTGATTCACGCCCACCCAACCATGAACGAAGCCATCGGCGAGGCCCACCTGGCGCTTGCCGGCAAGCCGCTTCACGCCCACGCATAAGACATACAAGGAGTTATTGAAAATGAGCGAAGTACGTCTGCCAGCGCTTGGCGAGAGCGTCACCGAAGGAACCGTCACCCGCTGGATCAAGAAGGTCGGCGACACCATCGCCGTCGATGAGCCGCTGGTTGAAGTTTCGACCGACAAGGTCGACACCGAAATTCCATCGCCGGTTGCTGGCGTTATCGAGCAGATTTTGGTTCAGGAAGACGAGACCGTTGAGGTTGGCGCTGTGCTGGCCATCATCGGCGACGGATCGGGTGCTGCCGCAGCTCCGGTAGCCGCACCGGTAGCCGCACCAGTCGAGGCTCCTGTCGCTGCTCCAGCCCCTGTTGCTGCGCCTGCACCTGTCGCTGCGCCTGTAGTGGCAGCCCCTGTGGTCGCGGCCCCAGTTGTGGCTGCTCCAGTTGTCGCCGCACCTGTGGTTACTGCACCAGTCGTATCTGCTCCTGTAGCTGCTCCAGCAGCCTCGAGCGACGCTGGCTATGTGACCCCGTTGGTGCGCAAGCTTGCCAGCGAAAACGGCATCGACCTTGGCAATGTGGCCGGCACCGGCGTCGGTGGTCGCATCCGCAAGGATGACGTCTTGGCCGCCGCAACCGCTCCTGCCGCTGGCGTTGTTACCGCACCTACAGCGGCACACGTCCAGGGCGCAGCTTCGCCGCTGCGTGGCACCGTAGAGCCGATGACCCGCCTTCGCAAGGTGCTCGCCGAGCGCGCTGTCGCATCGATGGTTTCGACCGCTCAGCTCACCACCGTGGTCGAGGTCGACGTCACCAAGATTGCACAGCTCCGTTCAAAGGTTCAGCCTGCGTTCGTAGCAGCAACCGGTGGCAAGCTCAACTTCATGCCGTTCTTTGCCCTGGCCGCTGCCGAGGCTCTGCGCGTGCACCCAAAGATCAACGCATCGGTCGACGGCGAGAACATCGTTTACCACGGCACCGAGAACATCAGCTTCGCGGTTGACACCGAGCGTGGACTTTTGACCCCAGTGCTTCGCGATGCCTCGACTCTGAACATTGCCCAGATTGCCGGCCAGATCGCCGACCTGGCCGCCCGCACCCGTGCAAACCAGTTGAAGCCAGACGAGCTAAGTGGCGGCACCTTCACTCTGACCAACACTGGTTCGCGTGGCGCCCTGTTCGACACCCCTGTCGTCTTCTTGCCACAGGTTGCAATCCTCGGCACCGGTGTTGTGACCAAGCGCCCGGTCGTTGTGACCGACGCACTTGGCAACGACTCGATCGCCGTTCGCAGCATGGTTTACCTGGCACTGTCGTACGACCACCGCATCGTCGATGGCGCAGATGCAAGCCGCTTCTTGGTCGACGTCAAGTCGCGCCTCGAAGAGGGCAACTTCGAGGGCGACCTCGGCCTCTAATAGCCAAAGGATTCGAGGGCGTCGCGCAAGCGGCGCCCTCTTTCTTTAGCCCACGGGAAGTTTGGTGTGTTCGATTGCTGGAGTCTGGTTGGGGTCACCCAACAAAGTCACGCCGACTCCCCCGAACACCAACATTTTGCGCGGTTTCGACGTGGCCACTGGCTGACTGATTGCCTCGGTCGAATTGGTCGGCAGATGCTCCGATGCCGGGTTTGCGGGCTCTGCGGCCAGCGTGGTCCGCGGTGCTATCGCCAACGCCGCGGCGCAAACCAGGCAGCCAGCAAATGTCACCGCCGTCAACGCCCGCTGCGACTTGAGTCTCGAGGCCTTGGGGTCGCGACCAGGGCGGAGCCTTCGGCCTGGCACTCGCCCACCGTGACGCTGCAATCGCCAAATGCGACCACGGGCGTCTAGGACGAGGCGCGACCTGCTCGACATCCCATCGCCCTGCGAGTTTCTTGCAGACAAGTCGACCACTTCAGTCGAGGATCGGATGTCGGCGCTGTACTTCACGAGCCGCGCCGTCCACTCCTCGCCGGTTTGTTTGTCGGCAAGCAGCAGTCCAGCGCGCCGCCCATCTGAATCTTCAATGAGGCGGTAGCCCGGGATTCCTGGCTGTCTGCGGGTCGTCATGCACCAATCAAAACAGCACAACATGGCAACTCTCAGGTATTCACCCTGCTTGTGGAATAACCAGCATGCCGCGGCGATTTAGGATTGAATGGTGCCCGAATTTCTTGACGCAGGTCTAAACCCAAACTTCGTGGGCTACCTGGATGGCTGGGAGCTTCAGCGTCAAATACACGCAGAGGTAGTGGCCAGAACCCGGCCAGACACCGTGATTCTTCTCGAGCACGAGTCGGTCTTTACGGCTGGAAAGCGCACCGAAGACGAGGAACGGCCGACCGACGGCACCCCAGTAGTCGAAGTAGACCGAGGTGGCAAGATCACCTGGCACGGCCCCGGTCAACTCGTCGGCTACCCAATCATGAAGCTGCCGCTGCCAATCGATGTCGTTGGTTACGTTCGCTGGCTAGAGCAGGTGCTCATTGACTCCGTTGCAGAATTTGGTCTCTACACCGAGCGCGTCGAAGGTCGAACGGGAATTTGGGCCCCGATCGAGGGCGGTCACGTAAAGATTGCGGCAATTGGAATTCGTGTAGCCGAAAAAACGACGATGCACGGCTTTGCACTCAACTGCAACAACTCGCTACAGCCATACGAGGCGATCGTCGCGTGCGGTATTCGCGATGCGGCCACCAGCACCATCAGCGCCATGACGGGCAAAGAGGTAACGCCTGCCATGGCCGCAGAAGTCATCAAACGCCACTTAGGCGAGATCAGCAAGGTACGACTATGACCGACATCCGCCCAGAAAAGAAGCTCCTTCGCATCGAGGCACGCAATTCGGCAGTTCCGATCGAGAAAAAGCCTGAATGGATCAAGACTCGAGCCAAGATGGGTCCGGAATATCAGGCCCTACAGCTGTTGGTCAAGGGCGAGAGCCTGCACACCGTCTGCCAAGAGGCCGGTTGCCCAAACATCTACGAGTGCTGGGAAGACCGCGAGGCGACATTCCTGATTGGCGGTTCGCAGTGCACCCGCCGATGCGACTTTTGCCAGATCGACACCGGCAAGCCAGCCGACTTTGACGCCGACGAGCCGCGCCGCGTCGGTGATTCGGTGCGCCAAATGCAGTTGCGCTACGCGACCGTGACCGGAGTAGCCCGCGACGACCTCGACGACGAGGGCGCCTGGTTGTATGCCGAAACCATCCGTCAGATTCACGAGCAGTCACCAGGCACGGGCGTTGAGATTCTGGTGCCTGACTTCTCGGGCAATCCTGAACTGCTGGGCAAGGTGTTCGAGGCCAAGCCCGAGGTGTTTGCACACAACCTCGAGACCGTTCCACGAATCTTCAAGCAGATTCGCCCGGCCTTCCGCTACGAACGCTCACTAGATGTGATCACCCAGGCTCGCGACGCGGGCATGGTCACGAAATCGAACCTAATTCTTGGAATGGGCGAGACTCGCGACGAGATTGTCGAGGCACTCGAAGACCTGTACCGTGCCGGCACAGACATCATCACGATTACCCAGTACCTGCGCCCGACTCCTCGCCACCACCCTGTGGAGCGCTGGGTAAAGCCCGAGGAGTTCGTCGAGCTGCGCGAGGTTGCCGAACAGATCGGTTACCTCGGCGTTTTGAGCGGCCCGCTGGTGCGAAGCTCATACCGCGCCGGTCGCCTCTGGGCCCAATCGATGCAGAAGAAGGGGCTCGCGATTCCGGCTCATCTGCAGCATTTGGCCGACGCAGCGGCACGCGACGGCTTCGGCCAGGCTGTCTAGACCAGACGCTAGGCTATACGTCATGGCTAAGCAAGACGCAGCAAAAACCCCGAAGAAGCAGGGCGCAGTTCGCCAGCTCCTTTCGCTTTACAAGATGACCATTCAGGCCGACAAGCAGGCGATTTGGTATGCGCTTGGCGCACTCGCCGCCGGTGTTCTGCTGGGTGTGTTGCTTGGAGTTACGCTCGGCGGAACCAACGGCTTTGCTTTCGCAACCTTGGTTTTGATGGGCTCACTCGCGGGCTTCTTGGCCGCGTTGATCACGATGTCGCGCCGCGCAGAGCGCGTGGCCTATTCGAACGTAGAGGGCAAGCAGGGCGCCGTTGGTGCCGTGCTTTCGAACACCCTCAAGCGCGGCTGGCGCACCAGCGAACGCCCGAGCACCGTGAACCCTAAGACCTTCGATGCCGTCTATCGCGCCATTGGCCCTGCCGGCGTTGTCTTGATTGCCGAGGGCAAGCGTGCCGTAACCCGCGTGCTCGTCGACGACGAAAAGAAGCGCATCGCTCGTGTCGCAGCCGGTGTGCCAATCAGCGTGTTGTGGGTCTCGAACGACGACGACGCTACCCCGCTGCACAAGCTGGCACCCACCATCTACAAGATGAAGCGCACTCTGACTCGCGGCGAAATCACCGCCGTGGCGAACCGCCTCTCGACGGTCGGAATGAACCTCAGCATGCCGAAGGGCATCGACCCAACCAAGTTCCGCGCTCCTCGCCGCTAACTCGGCGCTCAGAGCACAAGAAAACCCCGGCCGGTTGGTCGGGGTTTTCTTGTCGGTTGGCTGCTACTTGAGCAACAGCACGGTGCCGGCAGCCTTGTCGTGCAGGCCCCGATTGTCGGCATCCCAAATTACGGCCGGAATTACCAACAGGATCAGCCCGACGCGAATAAGACTGCGCCAAAAGCCAACCCACTGGCCATCAAGACGACGCACTCGCATCTTTAGTGCCAAATGCCCGAAGCTAGCGCCGATCGTTGCCACCAAGAGCCACTGCATCAAGCCAAAAATCAGACTCATCGCGGTTGAATCCGCCCTTAAGAAAGCACTGGCGAGCAGGTATGCGATTGCCCAGTCAATCGAGATTGCGGCGACGCGTCGGGGAACTTTTGCGAGGCTACCCGAACCGCTTTGCGGTAGCCCGAGCCGCTCGCCGGCCCAGTTCTGAATTGAAGTCACGGAGCCAAGGTTACGCGAAAGTTTTACACGCCCGAAACATTGATGGCGGCCGCTTTGTCGCCACCCCAAATAGACTTATCTGGTCGGCCTGATGGCGTGCCGGTCCCCCCAAACCATTTATTGAAGGGATTTCCCTATGTTCAAGTCTGCCTCAGAGGTAGTCAAGTACATCAAGGACAACGACGTAAAGTTCCTCGATGTCCGCTTCACCGACCTGCCAGGTGTTCAGCAGCACTTCAACCTGCCAGCCAGCATGATCGACGAGGAATTCTTCGTTGACGGCCAGCTGTTCGACGGTTCGTCGATTCGTGGCTTTGCCTCGATCCACGAGTCAGACATGCAGCTGATCCCTGACGTGACCACCGCCTACCTCGACGCATTCCGCGCCGAGAAGACCATCGTCATGTTGTTCGACATCTACAACCCACGCAACGGCGAGATCTACGCTCGCGACCCACGTCAGGTTGCCAAGAAGGCAGAGGCTTACCTCGCCAGCACCGGCATCGCCGACACCGCATTCTTCGCTCCAGAGGCTGAATTCTTCATCTTCGACGACGTTCGCTACGAGTACAAGTCAAACGGCTCGATGCACTTCGTTGACTCGAGCGAAGGTGCCTGGAACTCGGGCCGCAAGGAAGAGGGCGGAAACCTCGCCAACAAGACCCCATTCAAGGGTGGCTACTTCCCTGTGTCGCCAGTCGACCAGCACGCCGACATGCGCGACAACATCGTTCTTGAGCTTGAGGCCGCTGGCCTTCAGGTTGAGCGCTCGCACCACGAGGTCGGCACCGCCGGTCAGGGCGAGATCAACTACCGCTTCGACACCCTCGTAAGCGCAGCAGACGACATCCTGAAGTTCAAGTACATCGTCAAGAACGTCGCTCACCAGTGGGGCAAGACCGCAACCTTCATGCCAAAGCCTGTCTTTGGCGACAACGGTTCGGGCATGCACGTTCACCAGTCGCTGTGGAGCAACGGCAAGCCGCTGTTCTATGACGAGGCTGGCTACGGTGGCCTTTCAGACCTCGCTCGTTGGTACATCGGTGGTCTGCTGAAGCACGCTCCTTCGCTGCTCGCATTCACCAACCCAACCGTCAACTCGTACCACCGCCTGGTTCCGGGCTTCGAGGCTCCAGTAAACCTGGTCTACTCGGCAGGTAACCGCTCGGCTGCAATCCGCATCCCGATGACCGGCACCAACGCCAAGGCAAAGCGCATCGAGTTTCGCGCTCCTGACGCTTCGAGCAACCCATACCTCGCATTCGCTGCGATGATGATGGCCGGCCTCGACGGCATCAAGAACCGCATCGAGCCACACGCACCAGTCGACAAGGACCTCTACGAGCTTCCTGCTGAAGAGGCCAAGTTGATTCCTCAGGTTCCTGGCAACCTTGAGGACGTCCTCAAGGCTCTCGAGGCCGACCACGACTACCTGCTCGCAGGCGACGTGTTCACCAAGGACCTCATCGAGACCTGGATCGACTACAAGCGCGAGCACGAGATCAAGCCACTCGCGCTGCGCCCACACCCATACGAGTTCGAGCTCTACTACGGCGTCTAGTCGTTAGCTCGACCCCAAGGGTTCGAAACGTTGAGGGCCACACCGCAAGGTGTGGCCCTCAAACTTTAAGCAATTAGGTTCGCCGTGAATCAACCAAAGAAGATGCGTTCAAAGACGCCGCGGGCTCGACGCGTGAACGCCAAGTAGTCGTCTTCAAATCGCCCTGCGGAACCTCGTGGGTATTCGAGAATGCGAGCCATGCCCTCGAGCTGTTTGCGGTCGGTTGGCAGCACGTCGCTTCGCTTATTTGCCCAAAGCACCGACGCAGACCGAGCACGCGAGGCCAATGTCCATGCCTCGGCGAGCACACGAGCATCGTGGTCGGCGATCAATCCAGCGGTGACACAGGCATCGAGAGCCTGCAGAGTTCTTGGGGTGCGGATCTCGGGATGCGCCGCTCCATGACGAAGTTGGAGCAGCTGCACCAACCATTCGACGTCGCTCAGCGAGCCGCGCCCGAGCTTCATGTGTCGCTTTGGATCGGCACCGAGCGGAAGGCGCTCGGTTTCGACGCGCGCCTTGATACGGCGGATTTCGACTACGGCTGCATCGCTCAATACCTTTGGGTACCGATAGCGATCAATTAGCTCGGTGAACTCTTTCTCGAGCTCCAGACCGCCGGCGATGATGCGGGCACGCAGCAGGGCCTGCGACTCCCAGGTGTCGCTCCAGCGTTCGTAGTAGGCCGCATACGAGTCAACCGATCTGGCAACCGCACCCTTCTTGCCCTCTGGCCGCAGGTCGAGATCGAGATCGAATTCCAAGGTTGGGTCTGTGCTGATGCGCTTTAGCTCCGAAATGATGCGCTCGGCGGTTTTCTGTGCAGCCTCGCCCTCAAAGCCCGCGACGGCCTTGTAGACAAACATGACGTCGGCATCGGAACCGAAACCGAGTTCGGCTCCCCCGAACCGACCCATGGCAACGATTCCGAAGTCAAGGATTTCGCGAACCGGACGATCGGCCACCTCGGCATCGGGATAGTTCATGATGCATTCGAGAAGTCCGCGCAGGTAATGCTCGGTCAGCTCGGTGATGCCGAGCATTACGTCGTCGAGAGTGCTATTGCCGAGGACAGCGCCAATAGCTAGGCGCAGCGTTTCGCGGCGACGAATGCCACGCATGGTCGAAGCCGCGGCGTCGATGGCGGTGTGGCGTGCGAGCACGGAATCAAACTCTTGCTTTAGCTCGGCCGCCGTCATCGGCACTAGGTCTTCGTCACGCTCGAACCACGCGGCCGCCTCTGGAATGCGCTCGAATAGCTCGGTCGCCAGGCGACTGTTGGCGAGAACCTGAGTCATGGAGCGTGCAGCGCCGCTCGAGTCGCGCAGCATGCGCAGGTACCAAGGCGAGTCGCCAAGGTCTTCAGAGAGCCGCCTGAACGCCAACAGCGCCGCGTCTGGGTCGGTGCCCTCGGCAAACCACTGCAGCAACACCGGCAGCAACTGCTTTTGAATCGCGGCGCGGCGCGACAGACCACTCGTAAGCGCCTGAATGTGGGTCAAGGCGCCGCTCGGGTCTTCAAAGCCAATCGCCTTGAGTCGGTCGTTAGCCTGAGCGCTGGAAAGCTCGAAGTTCTGGTCGTCGAGTCGAGCCACCGCCGACAGCAGCGGGCGATAGAAGATTCGTTGGTGCAGCGAGCGCACCTCGAGCTTCACGCGTTCCCATTCGGCGATCATGTCGTCGGCGGTCCACCGCAGATTGACCGCTCGAGCCAGAGCGCGGCGCGCCGGCTCGGCAACCGGCATCAGGTGAGTCCTACGCAAATTCGACAACTGGATGCGGTGCTCAAGCAGGCGCAAGAAACGATAGTGGTCGGCAAAGGCGGATGCCTCAGAGCGACCCACATAGCCAGCGTGAGCCAACGCGTCTAGCGCACCGAGCGTGTCGCGCTGTCTAACCGAATCATCGGTTCTGCCGTGCACGAGTTGAAGCAGCTGAACGGTGAACTCAATGTCGCGCAAACCACCGGGGCCAAGTTTGATTTGCCGGTTAACCTCGTCGGCTGGAATGTGTGCCGTCACTCGCTCGCGCATCTTCTGAGCCGACTCAACAAAGCCATCGCGAGACGCCGACGACCACACCTTGGGCGCCAGTGCGCGAACGTAGTCTTCGCCAAGCTCGAGATCGCCCGCTAGCGGTCTGGCCTTGAGCAGCGCCTGAAATTCCCAAGACTCGGCCCAGCGGTCGTAATACGAAATGTGGCTCTCGAGGGTTCGCACGAGCGCACCAGATTTGCCTTCGGGGCGCAGATTCGGGTCTACCTGCCACAGCCCCGGTTCGGTTGCTGTGCCATCCATCGCACGCATCATGCGAGTCGCGAGCTTGGTCGCAACTTCGACGGCCCGCTGGTGACTGGTTCGTTCGTTAGAGCTCTGCCCCACGAAAATAACATCGACGTCTGAAATGTAGTTGAGCTCGCGCGCACCGCACTTGCCCATTGCCATGACTGCCAGCCGGGTATCGGCGACCTCATCGGCGGCAAACATTCCGTGTTCGGATGACCCGAGCAGCTCTGCACGAGCGACCACCAGGCCGGCCTCGAGCGCCGCGCCGGCAACGTCGGCAAGCGCCGCCGCGACGGCGGGCTGCGCCATGCGGGGATCAGCGGCGCTGAGGTCGAAAATCGCAATTCGTAGCAGCTGACGGCGATACTCGATGCGAACCGCGGACCAAATCCTTTGAGTATCCAGCCCTTGCGCAAGCGCGGTCTTAGCCGCTGCGGTGAGCGACGCAACGAGTTCGTCGTTGCTCGGTAGCGCGACGACCGGCTTCTCGAACTCGGCGAATGCGGCTGGTTGGCGTCGCAAATAGTCGCCCAAAGCGCTAGAAGCACCGAGCACCAGACAAAGCCGGGTTGCCGAGTCTTCGCGCTTGAGCAGTGCCTTAATGCGTGCCTTGTCGGCCTCGGCGAAGCCCAGCAGAGTGTTGAGGGCCTGATCGGGGTCTGGCGACTTGGCCAGCGAGGCTATGGCCGCACGACCCGCGTCGCCAACAAGGTCGACCAGCTGGTCGAGCTTGGCCATGGTGCCAGAGAGGTCGGCAAAGCCATAGCGCGCTAGTTCCGATAGGCCGCCGGGGCGTTCGGGATACGCCATCGAAGGTTAGAGAACTTCGAAGTTCTGCTTGAGCTCGAACGGGGTCACCTGCGAGCGGTATTCGCTCCATTCGCGGCGCTTGTTCGCAAGCACATAGCTGAATACTTCTTCGCCAAGAACCTCGGCGGCCAGCTCGGATTCCTCGAGCTTACGAATCGCGTGGTCGAGCGACTGCGGCAATGGCTGAATGCCCATAGCGCGTCGCTCAGAGTCGCTCAGGTTCCAGACGTTGTCTTCGGTTTCGGTCGGGAGCTCATACTCTTCTTCGATGCCCTTGAGACCCGCAGACAGCAACAGCGCATATGCAAGGTATGGGTTTGCGGCCGAGTCGATTGCGCGGTACTCGATGCGCGAGCTCTGACCCTTGTCTGGCTTGTACAACGGCACGCGGATGAGTGCCGAGCGGTTGTTGTGACCCCAGCACACGAAGCTTGGAGCCTCGCCGCCACCCCAAAGGCGCTTGTACGAGTTGACGTACTGGTTGGTGACCGCGGTGATTTCGGGTGCGTGCTTGAGCAGACCAGCGATGAAGTGACGGGCGGTCTTGCTGAGGTGATATTGGTTCGAGGCATCCCAGAAGGCATTGGTGTCGCCCTCGAACAGGCTCATGTGCGTGTGCATGCCCGAGCCTGGGTGCTCGGTAAATGGCTTCGGCATGAAGGTCGCATAGACGCCCTGCTCAATTGCCACCTCTTTGATGACGGTTCGGAAAGTCATGATGTTGTCGGCCATGGTGAGCGCATCCGCATAGCGCAGATCGATCTCGTTCTGACCCGGGCCGCCCTCGTGGTGACTGAATTCGACCGAGATGCCAAGCTGCTCGAGCATCTGAACTGCCTTGCGACGAAAATCGTGTGCGGTTCCGCCTGGCACGTTGTCGAAGTAACCCGCCTTGTCGACCGGAATCGGACCCTCGGGGCCAATCTCTGACGACTTCATCAGGTAAAACTCGATCTCGGGGTGGATGTAGAACGAGAAGCCGCGGTCAGACGCCTTGGCGAGTGCGCGGCGCAACACATTGCGCGGGTCGGCGGCGGCCGGAGCGCCATCTGGCGTGTGAATGTCGCAGAACATGCGAGCCGTTGGATCGATCTCGCCGCGCCAAGGCAGAATCTGGAAGGTGCTCGGGTCAGGCATGGCAAGCATGTCCGCCTCATAGGTGCGAGCAAGGCCCTCGATGGCCGAACCGTCAAAGCCGAGCCCCTCGGCGAAGGCACCTTCGACCTCTGCAGGGGCGATGGCTACCGACTTCAGAGTGCCGGCGACATCGGTGAACCAAAGGCGAACAAATTTGACTCCTCGTTCCTCGATTGTGCGCAGAACGAAGTCGGTTTGCTTATCCATTTTCAGGTCCTCTCTTACCTGCTACTAGGCTAATGGCTATGCCTGAAATTCGCGTGGCGCTCGCCCAAACCAACCCGGTGGTTGGCGACATCTCGGGCAATCTGGATGCGTGTTTCGATGCGACCCTTCGCGCCGCCGATGCCGGCGCCAAAGTCGTTCTGTTTGGCGAAATGGTGGTCACCGGCTACCCGATCGAAGACCTCGCCCAGCGCGAGAGCTTCGTGCGCGCCGCAGAGGCTGCCGTGGCCGATTTTGCTGCGCGTCTGGCCGGTGCAAATCTGGGAAACCTGCACGTTGTTATTGGCCACCCTGCGATAGCCGCAAAGCCGAACGGTTGGGCAATCTCGAACAACTGCGCATCAGTGCTGCACGGCGGCGCCGTCGTTGGTCGATACGCCAAGCACCACCTGCCGAATTACGGCGTGTTTGACGAGCACCGCAACTTCGTATCGGCAAACGAGCCGCTGACCTTCGAGGCCGGGGGTCTGCGCTTTTCGACCCTCATTTGCGAAGACATCTGGCAACAGGGCGGACCGGTTGCTGCCCTGAGCAAGAATGCCGCCGATGTTGCTCTCGTGCTAAACGGCTCCCCCTTTGAAATCGACAAGGACGACCGCAGGCTCGAGTTGGTGCGCACCTTGGCAAGCGAGCACGGCTGCGCGGTCGCATACTGCAACCTGGTTGGCGGGCAAGACGATCTGGTTTTCGATGGTGACAGCATCGTTGTCGATGCGAACGGCGAGCTTGTCGCGCGCGGCAAGCAGTTTGAAACCGACATCGTCCTGATCGACTTTGATGCAAACGGAAGCGCCAGCCTCGCGTCGGCCGCGTCGACCACCAAGGCCGACGATAGCTGGCAAATCTGGAACGCATTGGTCACTGGCCTTCGCGACTATGTCGACAAGAACGGTTTCAAGTCGGTGATTCTGGGCATGAGCGGCGGCATCGACAGCGCGGTCTGCGCCAGCATCGCCGTTGACGCACTCGGCCCTGATCGAGTCTTTGGTGTTAGCATGCCGAGCAAATACTCGAGCGAACACTCGCGCAGCGACGCCGATGTCAGCGCCGAGCGACTCGGCATGCAGCTGCGCACCGTAAGCATCGAGCCGTACGTTGCCGCATACGAATCGGGCTTGGGCTTGTCGGGCCTCGCCGCAGAAAACCTGCAGGCTCGCATGCGCGGCGTGATCCTCATGGGCCTCAGCAACCAGGAGGGTCACCTGGTGCTAACCACGGGCAACAAGACCGAACTCGCCGTGGGTTACAGCACAATTTATGGCGACTCGGTCGGCGGTTACGCACCAATCAAAGACGTCGAAAAGACTCTCGTTTGGGCACTCGCGCGCTGGCGAAACGCGCAGGCTTCGTCGGCCGGAGTACCCGAGCCAATCCCCCGCAATTCGATCGAGAAACCGCCATCGGCCGAGCTGCGCCCCGATCAGGTCGATCAAGACAGCCTGCCGGAATACGATGTGCTCGACGCGCTGCTTGACGCATACGTTGAGCGCCGCCTGAGCCGCGACCAGGTGGTCGCGCTTGGCTTCGAGGCAGCCATTGTCGATAAGGTCATCCGTCTAGTTTCGATTGCCGAGTGGAAGCGCCGCCAGGGCGCGATCGGCCCAAAGATCACGCCAATGGCTTACGGTCGAGACCGCCGCATGCCGATCACAAATCGCTTTAGATAGAAGCACGAACAAAGGAAAAACAATGGCAGCAGACAAGTTGATTTCATCGGGTGGCCCATGGGAGGCCGTGATCGGTTATTCCCGCGCAACCGTTTGTGGCGAGTATGTGCACGTCTCGGGCAGCACCGCCACCGTTGGCGGCGCCCTGCAGCACGAGGGTGATGCCTATGGCCAGACCAAGGTTGCTCTTGAAGAGGTAATCGCAGCAGCGCTGGCGCAGGCTGGCCACACCCTCGCCGATGTGGTGCGCACTCGCGTGTATCTGGCTAACGCCGAAGACATGGACGCGGTCGGCAAGGCACACGGCGAGATTTTTGGCGAGATCCGCCCGGCGGCAACCATGCTTGCCGGTATCCAGTTCATCAACCCGGCCATGCTCGTCGAAATCGAAGTAGATTCCTGGAAGCGCGCCTAAAACATGACTATTGAGCCAAAGAAGGTTCGCACCGCCCATCTGACAGAGTTCAAGCAGGCGGGCCGCAAGTTCGCCTGCCTCACCAGCTACGACGCGCTTACCGCCGGAATCTTTGACGAGGCCGGAATCGATGTGCTGTTGGTGGGAGACTCGGCGGCCGACAACGTTCTTGGCTATGACACAACCTTGCCCGTCACCGTCGACGAAATGATTTCTCTGGGTCGTGCTGTCGCCGTTTCGGCCAGGCGCGCACTCACCGTTATCGACATGCCGTTCGGGTCGTATGAGCAGGGCCCTGATCAGGCACTCGCTACCGCGCTTCAAATGGCGAAGCAGAGCGGCTGTGCTGCCGTGAAACTCGAGGGTGGCGTGCGCAGCGCCGCGCAAATCGCTCGAATTGTCGAGGCCGGAGTGCCGGTAATGGGTCACATTGGATTCACACCGCAGAGCGTCAACGGTCTAGGTGGCTTCAAAGTGCAGGGTCGCGGCGACGGTGCTCAGCAGCTCATTGAGGACGCACTCGCCGTCGAAGCCGCGGGTGCATTCGCCGTGGTGCTCGAGCTGGTTCCGGCCGATCTGGCCGCCGAGGTTACTCGCCTCCTAAAGATTCCAACAATCGGCATCGGCGCCGGCAACTCAACCGACGGTCAGATTCTGGTCTGGACCGATTTTGCCGGACTAAGTGGCCACAAGCCTCGTAAGTTCGTCAAGCAGTATGCGAACCTGCGCGAAACATTGCTCTCGGCCGCCAGCGCATACCGCACCGAGGTTGCCGAGGGCAGTTTTCCGAACGAAGCTCAGTCGTTCTAGCGAGCCCGAAGGGGCTAGTCGTCGGCTTCGTCTTCTTGACGCATCTGTCGCGCCCGCTCGGCAATGATTGCCAGGGCACGAGCCGCCTCTGCGCGCGTATCGAACGGCCCGATTCGATAACTCGCGGCCGACTGTTTGCCGACCTCGACCTGATTTGTCTTGGTGTTGAACCAGAACTCGGGCTCGGCATCGTGCTCTGAATAACTGCTCTCGCGCATCACGCGAATAGACTATTGCCATGCCTCGCGACCCAAAAACCGGATACCTCTACGCAGGGCAGGTATCGCCGATGCGAGCCGTTCCAGCACAAATCGCGCGTCCGGAATATGTTGGCAAAAAGGGTCCAGCCAAGTTCACGGGCAGCGACGTTAAGACTCCCGAACAAATCGAACGCATTCGCCGCGCTGGCCGTCTGGCTGCGCAGGCCACCGAGTTAGTTGGCGAGCACGCTAAACCAGGCGTAACGACCGATGAGCTCGACCGCATTGCCCACGACTTTCTGATTCGCAACGGCGCCTACCCGTCGACGCTCGGTTATCGCGGCTACCCAAAGTCAATTTGCTCGTCGTTGAACGAGGTTATTTGCCACGGCATTCCAGACGATACCGTTCTTGAAGACGGCGACATCTTGAACATCGACATCACCGCATACCTCGATGGCATGCACGGCGACACCAACAAGACTTTCCTGATCGGCAACGTGCGCCCTGAGGTGCGCGACTTAGTCGAGCGCACTCACGAGGCGCTCATGCGTGGCATGAACGCCGCCCTGCCTGGCCGCCAGATCAACATCATCGGGCGTGCGATCGAAAGTTATGCCAAGCGCTTTGGCTATGGCGTCGTGCGCGACTTCACGGGTCACGGCGTTGGCGAGGCATTCCACAGCGGCCTGATCATTCCGCACTACGACTCTGCGCCAATGTATTCCGACGAGATCAAGGTCGGCATGGTGTTCACGATCGAACCGATGCTTACCCTCGGCACTCACGATTGGGATCTGTGGGCAGACGACTGGACTGTAACAACCAAAGACAAATCCTGGACGGCGCAGTTCGAACACACGATTGCGATAACCGAAAACGGTCCAGAGATTCTGACGCTTCCATAGCTCACACGGGTCGTTTTACGGCCACTAAATCTTCAACAGCAAGCACACTTCAAGACACAAGCGAGGCAGAAATGGCAAAGAAGGCCATCGGCATTGACATCGGCGGCACGGGCATCAAGGGTGCGCTGGTCAACGTCAAGAAGGGTGATTTGGTCGGCGAGCGTGTTCGCGTAATGACCCCCGAGGGCGGTCGCCCTGACGACATCGCTCGCGTCGTTCGCGACCTCGTTCAGCAACTCACCGGCGACCGCGGCCATGTGCCGGTCGGCATCTGTTTTCCTGCGGTCGTGAAGCACGGCAAGACTATGTCGGCAGCCAACATTTCAAAGGAATGGATTGGCCTCGACGCACAGAGCCTGTTCGAGCGCGCCCTGGGTCGTCGCGTGCACATCATCAACGATGCCGATGCGGCCGGTGTAGCCGAGGTCAAGTTCGGTGCGGCTCGCAAACACAAGGGCCTGGTCTTCATGAGCACCCTCGGCACGGGAATCGGCACGGCGCTTTTTGTTAAGGGTGAACTGGTGCCAAACGCCGAACTCGGCCACCTCGAGATCGACGGCGTCGATTACGAAACCAAGGCGGCATACTCTGCGATGGAGCGAGAGCAGCTCTCTTTCGCCGACTGGGCTAAGCGCCTGCAGCGCTACTTCTCGACAGTCGAGCGACTGTTCTCGCCAGACCTGATCATCGTCGGCGGTGGAATCTCAAAGTCGTATGAGGAATTTTTGCCACTGCTCGAACTGAGCGCCCCGATCGTTCCGGCGCAGAAGCGAAACAATGCCGGCATTCTCGGCGCGGCGGCGCTCGCATACAAAAACCGCGACGACAACTAATTCTGCTTTAGATACTGGAGGGCCGGCCGATACGCCGGGTTCTGTTCCCTTGCGGGCGACGGTCATCTATCTAGGAGTGCCGTTGCCGACACCCTCAAGCGATCTACCCGTGAACTCGAGCGAGCAGCTCTTAGCGTTCACTGTCTGATCTTGCTCCAGACGAGGTTTACCTAGCCGAGGCGCTCACACGCCCCGCTGGTGGGCTCTTACCCCACCGTTTCAGCCTTACCGATTGCTCGGCGGTTTGCTCTCTGTTGCACTTTCTCGCGGGTTGCCCCGGGTGGCCGTTAGCCACCGTCTTGCTCTTTGGAGCCCGGACGTTCCTCGACTTTCGTCGCGACCGTCTAGCCGACCCTTCCAGTGCAAATAGGTTAGCCGATTGTTGCGCTAGACGAGGTGGCTGGTCGAGTTCATGGTCACGATCTCGGCAGCCTGATCGCCCCAGAATCGCACAATCGAGATACTGCACGGCGAAATCTGCGGACGCCAGTATGCGCTTATGCCGCCCTCGTTGGCCGCGCGCAGGATGCCGCGCGTTGGCATGACGTGCGACACAACGACGACCGTCTTGCCCGCGTTATTTGCCAGGATGCGCCGGCGACCACGCTGCACGCGAATGTCGAATGCATCCAGGCTCTCGCCGTTCGGCGGGCTAACCTGCCACGAGCCCTGCCAGTTGCGAAACTCCGTTGGCCACTTGGCCATCACCTCGTCGTTGGTGTGACCATCCCAATCACCGAAGGCAATCTCGGCGATGTCATCTTCAGTCTGGACCTCGAGCCCCAACTCGTTGGCGATGATCTCGGCGGTGTGCACCGTGCGGTTGATTGGGCTAGCCACGATGACGGTCGGGCGATCCAGGTGCGCCCACGGGCCTTCGCTGCCTATCTTGGCCAGTTCGGCCGCGACCTTGCGGGCGTCGTCTTTGCCAGCCTCGCTCAGATATGGATTTTCGCCACCCGAACCCGAAATCTTTTTCGACTCGGTCAGAGCGGTACGACCGTGGCGAACCAGGATCAAGGTGGTCAACGGCTCGGTCACTCCACCGGGAGCGCGCACCGACGAAGGCAGCGCTCGGTTGAATTCGACGACCGAAGACATCGGCAAGTGCGATTCGACCGGAGCGGCCTGTTCGGCAGGCTCAGCGAGGCCACGAAGAACAGTTGTGGAGTCGGCCGACTCATCCATGGCGCGGTTGGCAAGCGCATCGGCACGAGAATTCTGCTCGCGAGGGATCCACTGATAACTAACCACAAGTTGGCTGGCCAGCGCATTCGCTCGAATAGCCAGCTGTTGCATGTCTGGGTGTTTGATCTTCCAATTGCCCGACATCTGTTCGACCACGAGCTTTGAGTCCATGCGCACATGGACTCGGGCGTCTGGCGAATTTTCGAGGATCCACTCGAGGCCCGAGACGAGCCCTAGGTACTCGGCAACGTTATTTGTGGCGATGCCCACGAAACGAGCAATTTCGACCAGCACCTGACCGGTTTCGTCGAGAATGACGCAGCCTGATCCGGCAGGGCCGGGGTTGCCGCGCGAGCCTCCGTCGGCCTCGATTACAAAGCTCTCAGGCATTTGGCTAGCTGCGAACCAAGAAGGCGCCGCATTCTGGGCACTCTGGCAGTTCGTCGACAGGCAGCGCGGTCAACGCCGCAAGCGACACCGCACCAAGACCGATGTGGCAGGCCGTGCACTCGCGCGATGCGAGGCGACCGGCGGCATTGCCACGAAGTGACTTGCGGTCGTATGCCTCGACCAAGGCTGCGTCGAGCCTCGCGACCAGTTGAGCACGATCCTGTTGCTGCAGGGCCAGACCCGACTGTAGCTTCATGGCCTCTTGCTCGGCGACACCCTGTGCCTGCGAGAGCTGAGCATCGACCTCGGCCTTCTCGGCTCCGATGGCAGCGAAGGACTTGCCGAGTTCGTCGCGCTGCTCGAGAATGGCCAGCTCGATGTCTTCGAGCTCCGAACGACGACGAGCGAGCGTGGCCAATTCGTGCTGGATTCCGGTGGCAATCGAAGGCACGCTGGTCGACTTGAGCTGCTTTTGATCCTTCTGCTCACGCGCCTCGACCAACTTTAGGTCGGCCTCGGTGCGAGCCAGCTCAAGTTCGGCGTTGTCTAGGGCATTGCGCGCCTCGAGCAGTCGTGCACCGATCTCGCGCTGCTGTGCGCGAATCGCTTCATGCTGGTCGCCACTGCGGATTGCAGCGATGGCTCGCTTGGCACGACCAATCTCGAGATCGAGTGCGGCCAGCGCCAAGAGTTCTTGCTGCGCGATTTGCGATGCCTTCATGTGTAGTTTTCTCCGAATCTGTTACTGCGCGACGACGAAGTCCCAGGGGTCGGTTCGCAAATGCGATGCAACGACTTGCAGTCCTTCAAAAATACCAGCGATTTGCCCCGCCGCGATTTCGAGCCAAAGCGACTCCGCCGCCCAGTGCGAAACGTCAATCAGCGCCGGCCCGCCAAGACCCAAATCGACGCTTTCCTTGGCATCCTGTGTCACGTGGTGTCTTAGGTCGCTCGTCACGTATACGTCTGCAGCCTGCGCGAATGCTTCGCCGATGAAGCTGTCACCAGCGCCGCCACACAGCGCCACGCGCTGCACGATGCGCTCGGGCGAACCAGCCACGCGAACGCCCGAAACGGTGGCGGGCACGGCGCCTGCAACCGCCGCGGCGAAGGTTTCGAGAGTCGTTGCCTCTGCGAGATTGCCGAGGCGGCCGTGACCAACCGCTGGGTTGCCAGCCGTAGCCACCAGCGGCCGAACATCCACCAACCCGAAGGCCGCGGCCAGCGCAGCAGAAACGCCATCCTCAACAATGTCGGCGTTGGTATGCGCGGCAAAAATGGCCACTCCGTGACGGATTGCGCGAGACAAGACCGCACCCTTAGCCGAACTCTCGGCCAGGCTATTGACTCCGCGCATGATGTATGGGTGATGCGCAACGATCAGGTCGAACCCACCATCGATTGCCTCGTCGAGTACGGCGGAAGTCACATCGACGGTCAAGAGAACTCGCGAGACTGCCTGCCCAGGCGAACCGCACACGAGCCCAGGGGCATCCCAGGCCTCGGCCCCGGCTGCCGGCCAGAGGCGTTCAAACTCATCGAGAAGCGCGGCCAGTGTGGTGCTCATTCGTCAAACCCCAGTTCTCTGTTTGCGTCAAAAATATCGGCCAGCGCTCCCCTGCGACTCTCGGTTTGCAGCACCTCGCGTTCTTGCTCCTTGATGCGGGGCAGGCCGAAAAGTAGCGGGGCACACAATCCCACGACACCGGCCACGAAGAGCCCCAGGTTAGCCGAGAGGCTGCCCGCGGGGGCAATCACAAGCAAGCCTGTGAAGGTTACGCCGAACAACTCGGTGCGCACCATGGCGGCACCAATCGCGCATGCGATAACGAATGCCGTCAGGTTGGTCCAGTTAAACGCTCGATAGAAGCCGTAGCTGCGAACCAGTGAGACCTCGTGATAAGCGATTCGTCGCAGCAGCACGTCGCCGATGAATACGCCTGCCCAAGCGGCCGCAGGAACGCCAAAAACTGTGGCCAGACCGGCGAGGTTTTGCCAGATTCCCCCAACTAGCCAAACGCCGTAACCGAGTCCGGCGATCACGAGAGTGAGGCCAGCCAACACGAAGGCACCGACCGCGGGCTTGAGGCGCAGACCAACGGCCTGGAAGCCCAGATTAGTGGAATAGACGGCCATCGAGACCCACACCACAATCGTGACAAACACACCAGGAAAAACGATGCCGGTGGCCCAGGCCGGCAGGCCCAGCGAAACGATTTGCAAGAGGCTCGCGTTGTCGGCAATCGAAACCGTCGAGAACGCCGCAGCGCCCGCAATGCCGACCGCGGTCGGAACCACGGCCAATCCGAGAAGTGCCCAGCCGACGACGCGAATGCCCAGGGCGCTGGCGGGCAGCTTGCGAGCAAAATCCGCGCTCGATGAAGCCCAGGCAAGGCCAACGCAGGCGACAATCAAAATCGCGGCCGTGAGAACCTCGAGGTTCGAGACTCCCTCACCAAAGTTGAGGTTGGCCTTGGTGATGCGCGGCCCCTCGGCCACGACCAGCGCTATCGCCAGCGATACACCAACGAGTCCGCCAAGCTTTTGCACGCTATTAAGCGCTCGCCCACCCCACGCCGAGGCCAGCGCGGCTAGCGCAATGAGGCCGAAGACGTAGACAAAGGCCCATGGCACATCGAAGCCGCCGATGCCGACCAGCGCCTTTTCGGCAGGTTCGAAATCTGACCCCGAACCGCCTAGCAACGTGGCGCCAAACACCGCGGCAGCGACAATCCAAAACAGTCGAGCGATGAGATTTGAGGCAGTGGGCAGCATGTTTCCAACCACGCCAAAGGCGGCCCTGCTGATCACCAAAGTCGGCAGCCCCGAGCGCTTGCCAGCGAGCGATCCGACGCTAACGATGGCAGCCGAGCCGATAAAGCCGAGCGCCATCGCCGCCGCCGATTGGCCAAAACTGAATCCGAGTCGGGCAAGAAGCGCGGCCAGCAGGATTGGCGCAGTGGTTCCGGCAATGCCAAACCAGGCCCAAAACTGCGAGGTGGGCAGCGCGCGATCGTTAGATGTTGCGAAATCAATGAGTCGTCGAAGTGTGGGGCCAACGGCCGCCATCACCGAAGCGATTTGCTTCGGCTTGGAATCTGGCACGAGTGTCGGAACCGCCTCGGCAGCAGTCACAGCCTCGAGTCCAATCGCCGAAAGTTCAAACTCGGTATCCGGCGTGCCCTCAAAAAGCACCTCGTCGAGTTGCCTGAGCTCATCGGCCGAAGGCTCAAATCGCGCATCGATCGACGGCTCGGATTGGACTCCTTGAGAAGGCTCGACTTGCAGGTGCTCTGGTGCGTGTTTCTGCAGGGCAATACGCGAGGCCTCAGAGTTCTCGGCCACCATTTGCGCGACCCAATACTCGAAATCGAGCCTGTCTTGATTGCGCAGTGCGGTTTCACGCTCTAGAACGTGGATGGCATTGAGGGTTCCGAGCTCGTCTGAACGCCCCGAACCGAGCGCATCCAGTAGTTGTTCGTCGGTCAACGCCGCACGAATAGGCGGCTCATAGCGCGGGTCGAACATGACCAAAATCCTATCCGCCGATTGGTAAATACCCCCGTTAAACCAAAACCGAGGTGACTTGCGTCACCTCGGTGCTTGGTGGGCCCTACCGGGCTCGAACCGATGACATCCACGGTGTAAACGTGGCGCTCTACCAACTGAGCTAAAGGCCCCTGCAGGAAAGAATAGCAGAACCCCGGGGCTCAATCGCAAATCGGCTAGATCAGTTCTAGAGCCTTCTGGTAGTCGCTGAGGCTGCGGGCCTGCCCTGGAGCGGTGAGGAACTTGGCAACGAGAACGCCGTCCTTGTCGATAACGAACGTTCCGCGGTTTGCAAAGCCCGTCTCTTCGAGGAATACGCCGTATTCCTTGGCCACCGCGCCGTGCGGCCAGAAGTCGCTGAGCACCGAGAATTGGTAACCCTCGTGTTCGGCGAACTGCTTCTGAACGAACTTCGAGTCAACCGAGATCGCTAGCAATTCGACCTTGTCGTTCTGAAACTGGGCGATGTTGTCGCGCAGCTCGCAAAGCTCACCGGTGCAGATGCCCGTGAACGACAACGGATAGAAAACTACTACAACGGCTTTCTTGCCACGGAAGTCGCTGAGCCGCACTGGCTCGCCGTTTTGGTTCGGAAGTTCAAAATCTGGGGCGGCATCGCCGATAAGCAGTGACATTCAGGCTCCTTTAAGAATCGCTTGGTGTCTCAAACCTAAACGCATACTGGTCCATTCCCGCCTAAAGTATTAGGTGGCTTCACCCATGAGCCCGAAATTTTGTCCCCCACGAAAGGGAATAGCTGTGTCTATCAACAACAACGATGCCTACGCAGTAAACGCACCAGACCAAGACCCAGAAGAGACCTCTGAATGGCTTGAGTCGCTCGACGCAGTTGCACGCGTGCACGGCCGTGGTCGCGCCCGCGAAATCATGCTCAACCTGTTGCGTCGCTCGCACGAGTTGCAGCTCAATGTGCCAATCGTGCCAACCACCGACTACATCAACACCATCGCCACCGAGAACGAACCTGAGTTCCCTGGCGACGAGGCCATCGAGCGCACCTATCGCGCATGGATGCGTTGGAACGCCGCAATGCTCGTGCACCGCGCGCAGCGCCCAGGCGTTGGCGTTGGTGGCCACATCTCGACCTTCGCGTCGTCGGCATCGCTGTATGAGGTTGGCTTCAACCACTTCTTCAAGGGTCAAGACCACGCATCGGGCGGCGACCAGATCTTCATTCAGGGTCACGCATCGCCTGGCCCATACGCTCGCGCCTTCCTTGAGGGTCGCCTGACCGCCCAGCAGCTCGACGGTTTCCGTCAGGAGAAGTCGCACGCCGGCGGCGGCCTCAGTTCATACCCGCACCCACGCCTGATGCCAGACTTCTGGCAGTTCCCGACTGTTTCGATGGGTCTAGGCCCGATCAACGCGATCTATCAGGCGCAGTTCAACCGCTACCTCTCGGGCCGTGGCATCAAAGACACCACCGACCAGCACGTCTGGGCCTTTCTTGGCGACGGCGAGCTCGACGAGGTCGAGTCGCGCGGTGCACTGCAGCTGGCGGCCAACGACAAGCTCGACAACCTGACCTTCGTCGTCAACTGCAACCTGCAGCGCCTCGACGGCCCGGTTCGCGGCAACGGCAAGATCATCCAGGAGCTCGAGAGCTTCTTCCGCGGTGCCGGCTGGAACGTTATCAAGGTCGTTTGGGGTCGCGAGTGGGACTCGCTGCTGCAGAACGACACCGAGGGCGCGCTCGTCGACCTGATGAACCGCACGCCAGACGGCGACTTCCAGACCTACAAGACCGAGGACGGCGCATTCGTGCGCGAGAACTTCTTTGGTCGCGACCCACGCACCCTCGAGCTGGTTGACGGCATGACCGACGACCAGATTTGGGGCCTGAAGCGCGGAGGCCACGACTATCGCAAGGTCTACGCCGCATACAAGGCCGCCATGGAACACAAGGGTCAGCCAACCGTCATCCTGGCTAAGACCATCAAGGGCTTCACCCTTGGCAAGTCGTTCGAGGGCCGCAACGCGACCCACCAGATGAAGAAGATGACCCTCGACGACCTCAAGGGCTTCCGCGACGAACTGCGCATTCCGATTAGCGACGCACAGCTCGAAGAGAACCCTTACCAGCCGCCTTACTTCCACCCTGGACAGGATGCGCCTGAGATTCAGTACATGCAGGAGCGTCGCCGCGAACTCGGCGGTTACCTGCCTGAGCGCCGCAGCAAGTATGTGAACTTCGACCTGCCTGGCGACGAGGTTTACAAGGTCGCCAAGGGCGGCTCGGGCAACCAGCCGGTCGCAACCACCATGGCCTTTGTGCGCCTACTGAAGGACCTGCTGCGTTCGAACGGTCTCGGCGAACGAATCGCGATGATCATTCCTGACGAGGCTCGCACCTTTGGCATGGACGCGTTCTTCCCTAGCGCCAAGATCTACAACCCGAACGGCCAGCACTACCTGTCGGTCGACCGTGAACTGTTGCTTTCATACAAGGAAAGCTCAGCCGGTCAAATCATTCACACCGGCATCAACGAGGCCGGTTCGATGGCGGCCTTCACCGCCGCGGGCACCTCGTATGCGACGCAGGGCCAGGCCATCGTGCCGATCTATGTGTTCTATTCGATGTTCGGATTCCAGCGCACCGCCGACTCGGTTTGGGCTGCCACCGACCAGATGGCGCGTGGCTTCATGATCGGCGCCACCGCTGGTCGCACCACCCTGACCGGCGAGGGCCTGCAGCACGCAGACGGCCATAGCCCGCTCATTGCGTCGACCAACACGGCTGTCATCTCGTATGACCCTGCCTACGGTTACGAAATTGGGCACATCGTCAAGGCCGGTCTCGACCGCATGTATGGCGGCAACCACCCGAACCCTAACTGCGTTTATTACCTCACCGTCTACAACGAGCCATACCTGCAGCCTGCAGAACCGGCCGATGTCGACGTCGACGGCATCCTTCGCGGTATCCACCGCGTCAGCAAGAACGAGCACGCCGGTCGCAAGGCACAGATTCTCGCCTCTGGCGTTGCACTGCCTTGGGCCTACGAGGCTCAGCGCCTGCTGCAGGATGACTGGGGCGTTTCGGCCGACATCTGGTCGGTCACCTCATGGACAGAGCTTCGTCGCGATGGCCTCGACAAGGACGAGCAGAAGTTCTTGAACCCGGGCACCTCGGTTGAGCCTGCCTATGTCACCAAGAAGCTCTCGGGCTCTGAAGGACCATTCCTCGGCGTGAGCGACTACATGCACGCGGTTCAAGACATGATTCGTCCTTGGGTGCCAGGCGACTATGCGACCCTGGGCGCCGAGGGCTTCGGCTTCTCAGACACGCGTGCGGCCGCTCGTCGATTCTTCAAGATTGATGGCCCATCGATCGTGGTTCGCGTGCTCGAGCAGCTCGTCGAGCGCGGCGAGATGGATGCGTCGGCGCCACAGCAGGCGATCGACCGCTACCGCCTGCACGACGTGAACGCTGGCACCAGCGGCTCGACCGGCGGCGACGCCTAAACCCCACAACGAGAGGCGCGTTCGATGATTGCAATTGTCTGCCCTGGTCAGGGAGCACAGACCCCTGGAATGCTCGAGCCTTGGCTTGAGCTTGACGCCTTCCGCGCTTCGATTGAGGCTCAGCAGGCGGCATCTGGCGTTGACCTGATCGCCCACGGAACCACGAGCGACGCCGACACCATTCGCGATACGGCTGTTGCCCAGCCACTCATTGTGGCCAGTTCTGTGGCCTCGCTCGCGGCGTTGACCGAGGGCAAGTCGTTGGTCGACGCGGGAATCTCGGGCGTGGCCGGTCACTCGGTCGGCGAGATCGCAGCGGCCGTGGCCGCGGGCGTCTTTACTGCCGAGCAGGGCATCCGTTTTGTGAAGCGCCGCGGCGATGCCATGGCACTGGCCGCGGCGGCAGAGGCGACCTCAATGGCTGCGATTCTTGGTGGCGACCAGGCTGTCGTCGAGGCACGCCTTGCCGAACTGGATCTGTATCCAGCCAATTACAACGGTGGCGGGCAGATTGTTGCCGCGGGCGCTGTAGACGCAATCGCGGCTCTGGTTGCAGAACCGGCAGCAGGCACTCGCGTGATTCCGATCCAGGTGGCCGGTGCCTTCCATACTCGCTACATGCAGCCGGCTGTCGCGTCGCTCAGCGAGTATGCCGCCGAAGTTTCGGTGGCAGACCCCGAGGTAGCCCTTTGGACGAACGCCGGCGGCCGCAAGGTGACCAGCGGTCTGGAGTTCCGCGACCTGTTGGTGGCTCAGGTCTCGTCGCCAGTGCGCTGGGATCTGTGCATGGCTGCCATGGTCGAAGCCGGTGTTACCGCGCTAATCGAGCTCGCACCAGCGGGAACCCTTGTGGGCCTTGCCAAGCGCTCAATGCCTGGCGTCGAACTGCTGGCAATCAAATCGCCGGACCAGCTCGATGCTGCTCGCGAACTTATCAACAACCACCGCTAGATTTCCTGTCGGAAGGCCCAGATGTCACACCCAACGCTGAACCAGTACACACCAGTTAAGTTTTCGCGAATCTATGCCCTTGGTGCAGCTCGCGGAGACCTGACGGTCACCAACGATGACATCGCCGGCCCGATCGATTCGAGCGACGAGTGGATTCGTCAGCGCACGGGCATTATCACTCGCCGACGCGCGAGCGCAGATCGCAGCCTCATGGACATGGCAGTCGAGGCATCGACCGAGGCCATCAAGAAGGCCGGCATCGACCCTAAGGAAATCGGCGCGGTGCTGTTCAGCACCATCACCCACCCTCACCAGACTCCATCGGCGGCCGCCCTGCTAGCCGACAAGGTGGGCGCCAACCCGGCTCCGGCTTATGACATCTCGGCAGCCTGCGCGGGCTACTGCTATGGCATTGCCCAGGCAGATGCCCTCGTGCGTTCTGGCATGGCAAAGTACGTGCTTGTCGTCGGCGGCGAGAAGCTGAGCGACTTCATTGACCCAACCGACCGCACCATCAGCTTCTTGCTTGGCGACGGCGCCGGTGCGGCAATCGTCGGCCCGTCAGAGACCCCTGGCATCAGCCCTACCGTGTGGGGCAGCGATGGCTCGCATTGGGACGCAGTGGGCATGACCGCATCACTCATCGAGTTCCGCGATGGAGCCGCCTCGTGGCCAACGCTGCGTCAAGAGGGGCAGACCGTGTTCCGCTGGGCCGTATGGGAGATGGCCAAGGTTGCCAAAGCTGCCCTCGAGGCTGCCGGCATCGAGGCCGCCGATCTTTCCGCGCTCGTTACTCACCAGGCCAACATCCGCATCATCGACGAACTGGCCAAGCAGCTAAAGCTGCCTGAATCGGTCGTCGTTGCTCGCGACATCGTCTACACAGGCAACACCTCGGCGGCTTCGGTTCCACTCGCAATGCACGCTTTGCTCGAATCGGGCGAGGTCAAATCTGGCGGACTTGCGCTAGAAATCGGCTTCGGCGCGGGGCTTGCCTTCGGCGCTCAAGTGGTAGTGCTCCCCTAAACTTAACCCGCTATTCCACCAAAATAAGGAGACAAATCATGGCACTGGACCAGAACGAAGTTCTCGCAGGACTCGCCGAGATCGTTAACGAAGAGACCGGCATCGCAGCAGAGAAGGTTCAGATGGACAAGTCGTTCACCGACGACCTCGACATCGACTCGATCTCGATGATGACCATCGTTGTCAACGCAGAAGACAAGTTCGGCGTAAAGATTCCAGATGAGGAAGTCAAGAACCTCATCACCGTTGGCGACGCAGTCAACTTCATCGTCAACGCCTAATAGGCGTTAACTCAAACTCAAAGGAAATCATCTTGACTCAGCGAATCGTCGTCACCGGAATCGGTGCAACTACGCCGCTCGGCGGCGACGTAAAGTCGACCTGGCAGGCTCTGCTTGCCGGCGAGTCAGGTATTTCCACTCTGGAGCAGGAATGGGTGGCTCGATTCGAGATTCCCGTCACCTTTGCCGGACAGGCAAAGGTTCCTGCTGCCGAGGTGCTCACTCCCCAGGAGTGCAAGCGCCTTGACCCGAGCAGCCAATTTGCCTTGGTTGCGGGTCGCGAGGCATGGGCCGACGCGGGCGCACCAGAGGTAGCACCAGAGCGTCTCGCAGTTGAGTTCGCCACCGGAATTGGTGGCGTCTGGACACTGCTGGATGCCTATGACACGCTCCGCGAAAAGGGCCCACGCCGAGTCATGCCAATGACCGTGCCAATGCTGATGCCTAACGGTCCAGCTGCGGCAATCGGCATGGACATCGCCGCTCGCGGTGGCGTTCGCACCGCCGTCTCAGCCTGTGCATCGAGCACCGAGGCGATCGCAAACGCTATCACTCGCCTGCAGAGCGGCGACATCGACATCGTTGTTGCAGGTGGTGCCGAGGCAGCCATTCACCCGATGCCTATCGCCGCGTTCGCGTCGATGCATGCCTTGTCGCGCCGCAACGATGACCCTGCCACCGCCTCGCGCCCATACGACACCACCCGCGATGGCTTTGTGATGGGCGAGGGTGCCGGCGCCGTGGTTCTCGAGACGCTCGAGCACGCGCAGAAGCGTGGCGCAAAGATTTATGCCGAGCTCGTTGGCGGTGCCGTCACTTCTGACGCGCACCACATCACCGCCCCAGATCCAGAGGGCACCGGCGCCGCTCGCGCCGTGCTCGCCGCGCTCAAGCAGGCCGGCGCCAAGACCACCGATGTGGTGCACATCAACGCACACGCCACCTCGACTCCGGTTGGCGACATCGCCGAATACACCGCCTTGAAGCGTGTCTTTGGCGATCACCTAGACAACATCGCCATTTCGGCAACCAAGAGCTCGACCGGTCACCTCTTGGGTGGCGCGGGCGCCATCGAGGCGATTTTCACGATTCTTGCGCTGTCGGAGCGCGTACTGCCACCGACAATCAACCTAAACGACCAAGACCCGGCGATTCCGCTCGATGTGGTCACCTCGCCGCGTGAACTCGGCGATGCTCCGGTCTTGGCGATCAGCAACTCATTCGGCTTTGGTGGCCACAACGCGGTTGTTGCCTTCAAGACCTACGTCGCTTAGTTAGCCAACCGCTGCAGCCAGATCACTGGCGCGTCTGCGCCTGCTCGGCGGAATACCTCGAGTTCGTCGTCCCATGCCTGACCCAGCAGCGCGCGCATTTCACGCTGCAATTCGAGCGCGTTCGAACCTGCCGCCTCAATCGCAGACCGCAGTTTGAATTCATTGACCAGCAGGTTTCCTGCCCAGTCGACCTGGCTCGAGAACATGCCAAGGTTCGGTGTGTATGACCAACGGTAACCCTCGAGCCCGGCGCCCGGTTCTTCGGTGATCTCGAATCGAATCGTTTGCCAACCCACGAGTGCACTCGCGATGTCGGCACCGGCTCCACTTCGACCTCGCCAAAAGAGTTCGCCGCGCAAATGATCTGTCAGGGCCGGTTGCGGTTGCCACTGGATGTGCACCGCTTCGCCCAACGCACGACCAATCGACCACTCGATGTGCGGGGTTACCGCACGCGGAGCCGAGTGCACAAAAATAGTGCCCTGGGCCGAAGCACGGCTGGGCGTGTTGGCCTCTTTCGATGCCGATGAATCCATGTTTCGTCTCTTTCGTGAAGGTACATCTTCCCCAATGACCTGCACGCGAAACGTTGGATGAAAAGAGTATGCCGATGCGGCGATTCGTGTCAACCAGCAGCCTGAATCGCGCGGCGTGCCGGTTCGCCTAGGCTTATCGCCATGAGCAAGTTGTACTTTCGCCACGGAGCCATGAACAGCGGCAAATCAACCGCCCTCCTGACAGTTGCACACAACTATGAAGAGCGCGGGCAGCGTGTTCTGTTGGCCAAGCCGGCGATCGACACCAAGGGCGACCGCAAGATTGTTTCACGCCTGGGTGTCGAACGCGATGTTGATTTTCTGGTCACCCCCGAGATGAACCTGCGCGACCAATTCGCTCGCATCATCACCGAAACCTTTTCGGCAGGCGACGTGGCCTGTCTCTTGATTGACGAGGCGCAGTTTTTGACCGCCGCCCAGGTCGACGAAGCGCTCGAGATCGCCGTTTTCGACTCGGTGCCCGTGCTCGCCTACGGCATCCGCACTGATTTCTTGACCCACGGTTTTCCGGGTTCGCTTCGCCTGCTCGAGATTGCGCACAGCCTAGAAGAGCTCAAGACGATCTGCCGCTGCGGCAAGAAGGCCATGTTTAACGCCCGGCTCATCGATGGGCGTTTTGTTTTTGATGGCGAGCAGGTCGCCATCGACGGTGAGCACGTGACCTATGAGTCGCTGTGCCCAAGCTGCTACCTGCGCGAAAAACTCGGTCACTAGGAGCGAATCGAATGCTGCGACACTTTGAAAACGGCCGGGTTTACGAACGCGCAGCAGCTTTGGCTGGTGAGTCGCTTTGGGTGTTCGACGACAAGGTGATCGATGCCGTCGAGGCCGCAGAACTGATCGGCGCAGGCACAGCTTGCGAGACAATCGACCTTCATGGCGCAACCATCGTTCCGGGCTTTCGCGACGGCCACTGTCATCCGTTGTTTGCGGCTCGCGAGGCTCTGGGTCTGCACATTTCGCATTGTGTAACGGTCGAGGACGTCACTTCGGCGCTGCTCGCGTATCGCCGCGAACACAGCGACCTCGACTGGATCGACGGCGCAATCTATGAACGCAGCATGACCGCAGGACGTGAGCTCGAGGCGGCTGCGCTACTCGATGGCGTCGTGGCCGATGTGCCCGTCGTGCTGCATGCCGACGACCACCACACTCTCTGGGTGAACACAGCCGCCCTTCGCGTTGCAGGGCTCGATTCACCGCTGGGCGTTGCCGCAGCCAACACGGGCATTGCACACGGTTCGATCGACACTGACGAGGCCGGCAACGCCACCGGCATCCTGCGCGAATGGGAGGCCATGAGCCTCGTGCTGGACCGCGCCCCAAAACTGAGCATGGCCGAAGAGCTGCACGCTCTCGACTTGGCCCAGAACCTCATGCTTGCCAACGGACTCGTTGCCGCCCAAGAAGCCTGGGTCGACCCCGGCATGGCCGAGATCTACCTAGAGGCCGCCAGACTGGGTCGACTAAAACTACGAATCGACCTGGCCTTCAGGTTCGCTCCGGGCGAATGGCGCGAACGCATCGACTATTTCAACGATGTGCGGCGACAGGTGCAGGCGTTGGCCCACCCGAGGCTGACCGCCAACACGGCCAAGTTCTTTGCCGACGGCGCCTTCGGCAGCGCCACCGCCCACGTGCACGCTCCCTATGAGCAACCATCCGCAGGCGGCGGCGCGCATGGTCAGGCCGTGTGGCATCGAGCCGAACTGCTCGAGGCAACCGCGGCCGCGGCAGAACACCGCTACGCGCTGCACATCCACGCGATTGGCGACGCGGGTGTAACCGACGCCCTAGACGCCATTGAGGCCGCGGGCGCGCCAGCCGGCTCGGTAATCGCGCACACCGAACTGGTGCGCGAGGGTGACTTCTTGCGCTTTGCCCGACTAGACGTGACCGCCAACTTTGAACCGTATTGGGCACAGCGCAACGCGATGCTACTTAGCTGCGTGCCTCGATTGGGCAACCAGCGTGTCGACCGAATGTATGAGATGCGCACCGCGCTTGATCTGGGTGTCGCGCTCTCGTTTGGGTCAGACTGGCCGGTTAGCTCGTTTGTGCCGCTCGAGGGAATTCAGGTTGCCGTCACCAGAGCAACGCTAGAGGCCCCTGACGACCGCTGGACGCCCCAGCAGGCAGTGACCGCGCGCGAGGCTTTCGAGGCCTACAGCGAGGGCGTAGCGCGCCAAATGGGTGATGTTAGTTGCATAGGCCTCACCCCGGGCAATGCCGCCGACTTTGTGGTGTTGGAACACGACCCGTTCGAAGGCCCAGCAACGAGTCTGGTTAAAAGTAACGTTCTGGCCACCTGGGTTGGCGGCCAGAACGTCTTTAGCGCTTAGTTCGCTGTAGCTCGCTGTGCTGCTAGTTGTGCAGCACCAGAGTTGCCTGTGCCGGCACGAGCACGCTGTTGGTTGCCTTGATCACGCTGAGCGGCTTCACGCCCGCGTTAGGGCCCGAAACGACGATTGACCAGTTGCCCTTAGTTGGCAGTGTGAGCTTGATCGCCTTCTTGTTCGGGTTGTGGGCAACCACAATCTTCTTCCAGCTGTCGCCGGTGGCGGCGCCATCGAGCGAGTATGCCAACACGGCACCAGGAGCCGACAAGAACTTGAGGTTTGCTCGCACTGCATCGGCGGTCGACATGCGGAACGCTGGGTGTGCCTTGCGAAGCGCGATTAGACCCTTGAAGTAGTTCACCACTGCCGCGTTGGTGACGCGCTGGTTCCACTTCAAGGCGTTGATCTTGTCGCCAGACTTGTATGAGTTGTCGTCGCCCAGCTTGGTGCGCATGAACTCTTGACCAGCGTGAATGAACGGCAGGCCCTGGGCCAGGATTGCGATCGACGATGACAGCTCGAAGACGCGCTGGCGTTCGGCAGCCGACGCCTTAGGCATCGATGCCTGCAGTTTGTCGAACAGGGTCAGGTTGTCGTGGGCCTCTACATAGTTGACCGAGACCGTCGGATCGACCGCTCCCCAACCGCCGCCGGCAGTGGCGTCGTAGGCCACCTGACCGACAACACCCGACTTGACCGAGCTGATTGCGGTCAGCTTGCCCTGTGCATAGCCGGTCTCGCTGTGGTTAAAGACCGAGCCCTTGACGCCATCGCGGATGGTGTCGTTGAAGTGGGCGATGCCAGGCATCGAGGCCGCGTTCTTCTGGTCGGCCTTGAGCGAGCCATCGAGCACGTCGCCCATGTCCCAGCCCTCACCGATGATCAAAATGCTCGGGTCGATCTTGTTGAGCTCGGTGCGAATCTCGTTCATGGTGACGGTGTCGAGGATTCCCATGAGGTCAAAGCGGAAGCCGTCGAAGCCATACTCGCTCGCCCAGTATTTGACCGAATCGACGATGAACTTGCGAACCATCGAGCGCTCCGAGGCAACCTCGTTGCCACAGCCGGTGCCGTTGGCTAGATTGCCGTCTGGCTCAGTACGGAAGAAATAGCCAGGGACGAGCTTCTCCATGCTGAAGCTCTGCGCCGACGAGACGTGGTTGTAGACCACATCCATGATCGCGCGCAGGCCGTTCTTGTGGAATGTGTCGACAACCTGCTTTAGCTCGGTGATGCGCTTGGTCGGGTTGCTCGGGTCGCTCGAATACGAACCCTCAGGCACGTTGTAGTTCTGTGGGTCGTAACCCCAGTTGTACTCCCCCGCCTTCGATTCATCGATTGAGGCAAAGTCGAACACCGGCAGCAACTGCACGTGGGTAACGCCCAGGTCCTTGATTGCCGAGAGCGCCGTCGGCGACTTCTTGTTTGGGGTCTTGGTGCCGAGCTCGGTCAGACCGAGGAACTTGCCACGGTTCGCGGCCGAAACGCCGCTCGATGGGTCGATCGACGCGTCGCGAACGTGCAGCTCATAGAACACTGCATCGGTGGTCTTGCCGCTGAAGGCAGGCTTGGCGGCTGTACTCGCCAGCTTGAGCGCCGCCAGGTCAACGACCACGCCCTTGCCGCCGTTGATGGTGGTTGCGCGCACGTATGGGTCTACGGCCTCGTTGGTGTCGGCGCCGATGGTGGCCTTGTATGTGTAGACCGTGCCGTTTTGGTCGCCCGCAAGGCTTGCGATCCAAGTGCCCTTGACGTCTTTGGTCATTGCCAGTTCGGTGCCGGTGTTAGCAGGCGCCGTGGCGTTGCCATAGGTAACGAGTTTTACGCTCTGAGCGGTCGGCGCCCACACGCGGAAGTCGGTTTTGGCTGCGCTATAGGTGTTGCCGAGGTCGTTGCCCTGATACGAATACAGGTCGTCAAATTCCTTTGAGTTCATTACCGCTCCGGTGGTTACTGCCTGGCTGCCGAAGCCGCTCAGGCTGACTGAGTAGGCGCCGCCGATGGTGAGCGACGAGCTGAAGTTGAGGGTCCAGTCGAGGGCACCCTTGCTGGTGCTAGACACCGCCACAACCGAAGTTGGCGTCACGGCACTGCCACCGAGGGTCACCGCGAAGGCCGGTGCTGGGCTAACCGCAACGCGACGGCTGAGCGAGACAGTGATGCTCGACAACGTGTCTTGGGTTGCCGATGTGATTGCGTCGGCCACAACCGGTGCCGTCTTGTAGATGGTCTCGTCACCCTGAACGAGCCAGATTTCGGCGTTGCCGTTGGCGTCAAAGTCGCTGATGAAACGGTCGATGTTGACATCCTTGGCCAGCCACGCGCCCTTGCGCACGATGATGCCCAGGTTCTTGTATGGCGTCATGCCCGTGACGTCGATCTTTGCGATCTTGCCAAACGAGTCATCGCCCGTGAACGCAAAGCCCTTGTCGTCAACGCCGGCGTCCTTGCCGTTTGCGTCGTCGTTCTTCCAGAGATACACGTTCCAGTTGTCGTAGTCGGCTGCCGGGCGCTGATAGTGAACGGTCAGGTGCACGGTGTCGACCGCCAGGGCCTGTGCGGCAGGGGCCGAAACCAGGCCGGCGACTAGGGCAAGCGCCGACGCGAGGGCGGCAAAAACACGGATGCGGATCGACAAAGGTGGCTCCTAAAGAATTGATACCCGAAAAATCTATGCGACCGCTTTGACTGTAACCGCTTGCATTTCTGTGGGCTTCGGCATGGTTACACAACCGTGACAAAGCCCCGCACCACAGTGTGGCCGGGGCTTTGAACGAGCGCGAATTCGTCGACTAGGCGCGAATCCACTCACGCGAAACCGCGAAGCGCTCGATGATCTCGGGAATCGGGTCGATACCGATGCCGGGGCCGGTCGGCACGTCGAGGTGGCCATCTTTAAGCACAAAAGGAACGGTGAGGTCGGTCTCGAAGTAGCGCGACGAGGCCGAGGTGTCGCCAGGCAGCGTGAAGCCAGGCATCGCAGCAAGCGCGAGGTTCGCGGCGCGCCCGATTCCGGTCTCGAGCATGCCGCCGCACCACACCGGAATGTTGTTGGCAACCGAGACGTCGTGAATCTTCTTGGCCTCGATGTAACCGCCAACACGCGCCGGCTTGATGTTGATGATTTCGGCCGCACCGAGCTCGATGGCATCGCGTGCGATGTCGGCAGAGATAATGCTCTCGTCGAGGCAAACCGGGGTCTCGATATAGTCGGCAAGCTTGGCATGACCGAGCATGTCTTCTTCGTTGATTGGCTGCTCGATCAGCAGGAGGTTGAACTCATCTAGGCGCTTGAGCAGATCAAAGTCGTTGCGCGTGTATGCGGTGTTCGCGTCAACCTGCAGCAGCAGGTCGTCGCCATAGGTCTCGCGCACCAGCTTGACCGGCTCGTAGTCCCAGCCTGGCTCAATCTTGAGCTTGATGCGAACGTAGCCCTCGTTGAGGTAACCCTCGACAAAGCCCATCAACTCGTCGAGCGAATCCATGATGCCCACCGACACACCTGCAGGAACCCGGGTCTTGGTCGAGCCGAGATAGGTCGCCAGCGACTTGTTTTCGCCGCGCAATTGAGCGTCGAGGATTGCGGTCTCGATGGCGGCCTTGGCCATGCGGTGCTGCTTGAGCCATTCAAGAGTTGGAGCGACAGCCTCGGCGGTTAGGTCGTTACCAAGCGCGAACAGGTCAGGCAGGATGAACTGCTTGATGACATCCATTGCGCCCGTGTGGTACTCGTTCGAATAGTCAGGGCGCTCGTTGGCGCCGCACTCGGCCCAACCCTCGCCCTGGTCGGTGATTACTCGAGCCCAGACGACCTGGTGCAGGTTGACCGAACTAAATGAGGTCCTGAACGCCGACTTGAGCGGCACATTCAGACGGATGAGTTCGACGGCTTCGAGTTTCATGCTGATCCCTTTTCTTTGGAGCTAGTTCTATTGTGCGCTAACAATCAGCGCTGTTCTGTCGGTCGTCATGCCGCTGACGATTGCCCCCGCCGTCATCGGCGTCAACAGCTGCTCGCGCACGCTGCAACGCCACTCGAGGGCATCCTCCAGCGAGTCCTTGCGCAAGGCCTCGATATCGGCTGGCAGAACAACGCGTGCTAGCTCTGCCGGGGCGGCCCCGTGCCCCTTAGCGGTCTGCCAAACTTCGAGCGAAGACCGGTCGTCGACCGACCAAAACGCCATCAGTCGATCGGATTGGTCGCCGCGGTTGATGTCGTCGGTCATGGTGCCATAGAAATTCGGCAGGTATTCAACGGCAATCGCGCCGAGTTTTTCAAAGTTGAAGACACAGTTGCGGCGCACAAGTGGGTCGAAGGTCCAGGTGATTCCGGCGATCCCCCGCTCGCGCGCCCAGTCGCGCTGGTGCAGCTTTAGCGCGTAACCCGTGCCCGGCACCGTCGCCGCGGTTACATGCGAGTGCAGGATCGGCAGCCCAACGAATTCGCCGCGAACACCAAACGAGGCAGCCACAATCGTGTCGCCGTGCATGCCTAGGTATGCGTATGCGCCAACGTGAATAAGCGCAAGAATCAGGTCGAACGGCACGACGTCGTCTTCGCCGCCCCAGACCTCCTTGAAGAATGTCGACATGGCCTCGGCCTGCTCGGCCGAGACCACCTCAACGATCGCAATGTCTGCAACTAGTTGGTTGCTCATTGAATCAGTCCTTCAATCCTTCAGTGGCCCAAAGCAGAAGTGGAGGTGCTTTCGCACCCCCACTTCCTTGCTTAGAGCAGTTATTACTTGGTGCCGTTGATGGTTGCCTCGGTCACCGCGAAGGTGCTGAGGTTCCACTTGGCGAGCAGCTTGCCATAGGTGCCGTCGGCAATCAGCGACTTGACTGCGGCCTGAATGGCAGCGGTCAGGCCCGAGTTTGCCTTGAGCACACCGATGCCGGTGAGAACCGACTGGTAGCCCTCAGGTGCGTCGGCTGGGTTTACGATCTCGAAGTACTTGCCAGCGCCCGCGGTCTGAGCGGTGTAAGCGGCAACCTGGCCGTCGTTCACGCCTGCCGAAGCCTTGCCTGCACGGATTGCGTTCTGAGCATCGCCATCGGTTGGGAACTCGAGAACTGCGATCTTCTTGGTGCAAGTTGGGTTGACTGCGTTGACCAGGTCGATCTGCGCGGTGGCGGTCTGGATTGCGACGGTCTTGCCACAGAGGTCGGCAAGTGCCTTGATGCCCTCTGGGTTACCCTTTGGCACGACGATTGCGAAGCCAGCGTTGAAGTAGTCAACGAAGTCGAGAACCTTCTGACGCTCGACGGTGTCGTTCATGCCCGACATGATCACGTCGTGGGTGCCCGACTGAAGGCTTGGGATGATGCCATCCCAGTCCTGGTCTTCGAACTTGAATGGAACGCCAAGCTTGCCGGCGATTGCCTGCGAGAGGTCGTAGTCGAAACCGGTTGGGTTGTCGTTCTCGTCGAACAGCTCCATAGGTGCGTAAGGAATGTCAGAAGCGACGCTCACGCCAGCCTTGTACTGGTCTGGAACAAGAGCTGCAGCGGCAGCATCGACTGCGCTGGTTGCGGTTGGGGTGGCGACTGGCTGGCTCGAGGCACAGCCTGCGAGGAGCAGCATCGAGGCTGCGGCACCAGCGACTACGGCGCTAAGTTTGCGATTCATGGGTTCTCCTTAGTGTGATGAACGAGTTCAGCCTAGCCGAGGGGTCCGACGGGCCGACCGAAACGGTCGTTGCGAGGCGAGGCTTTACCTAATTTTTACAAAACGCTGTTGATGAAGGCCTTGGTGCGCTCGTTTTGCGGGTTGTCGATGACCTGCGCAGGTGTGCCCGACTCGACCACGACACCGCCATCCATAAAGACGACGCGATCGGCAACCTCGCGAGCAAAACCGATCTCGTGCGTGACCACGATCATGGTCATGCCGCTCTGAGCCAGCTTGCGCATGACGTCGAGAACATCGCCCACGAGCTCTGGGTCGAGCGCCGAGGTTGGCTCGTCGAACAACATGAGCTTTGGTTCCATTGCCAGTGCGCGCGCGATTGCCACACGCTGCTGCTGACCGCCCGAAAGCTGCGCCGGAAAGTGGTCGGCCTTATCGGCAAGACCCACCTGGGCTAGCAGGTCGAGAGCCTTTGAGGTTGCCTCGGCCTTGGATACGCCGCGAACGCCAATCGGCGCCTCGATGATGTTTTCGAGAGCGGTCAAATGCGGAAAAAGGTTGAAGCGCTGAAAGACCATGCCAATGTCGGCACGCTGCTTGGCGATCGCCGAAGGCTTCATCTCGTGCAACTTGCCGCCGTGCTCGACGAACCCCATGAGTTCACCGTCAACGAATAGGCGGCCACCGTTGATGATCTCAAGGTGGTTGATGCACCGCAGGAACGTCGACTTGCCCGAACCCGATGGGCCAAGCAGGCAAAGCACCTCGCCGCGGTCAACGGTCAAATCGATGCCCTTGAGCACCTGGTTCGATCCGAAGTGCTTCTTGACGGCAACGGCCTCAATCATGTGGCTCATGCGCTTGCCTTTCCGATGCGACCCAACCAGCGACGCTGCGTTGTGGTGGCATAAAAGCCACGGCCATACTTCTTTTCAAGGTAGCTCTGTGGCCACGACAAGACGGTGGTCATAACCAGGTACCAGAAGCCCGCAACCACGAGCAGCTCGACCTGAGCTAGGTTCTGCGACGAAATCTGTGAGGTGCGAGCGTAGAGCTCCATAACCGAGACAACCTGAAGCAACGAAGTGCTCTTGAGCATCGAGATGAACTCGTTGCCCATTGGCGGAATGATCACGCGCATGGCCTGCGGCAAGACAATTCGACGAAGGGTGTAACCGCTCGACATGCCGAGCGACTTGCCGGCCTCGGTCTGGCCGCCATCAACCGAAAGAATGCCCGCGCGCACGATCTCGGCCGCGTATGCGCCTTCGTTTAGCGAAAGCGCGATTACGCCAGCGATGATCGAGGTCAGCACCAGCGAAGTCTTTTCAGAGAAGAACACGATGTCGGTGAACGGAATCCCGACGGTGATAGTCGGATAGATGATGCCTAGATAACCCCAGAACACAATCTGCAGCAGAAGCGGCGTGCCACGGAAGAAGCCGACATACAGCACCGAAACCGACTTGAGGATTGGGTTGGTCGAAAGGCGCATGACGGCCAAAGCGATAGCCAACACGGTGCCGATAAACATCGAAACGATGGTGAGAATCACAGTCAGAACGGCCGCGTCAATGACCTTCGAGTTGAAGAGGAACTTGGCGATGATTTCGTGATTGATGTTCGGCGACGAAATAAGCGAATAGACGAACAATCCGCCCAGCAGCATCAGGATGGCGGCCGAAACCCAGCGCCAAGGGTGTTTGAGTCGAACGGCGACGATTTCGTCGTTCTGGTGGTCCTTGGACATCTGTGTGCCTTGCGTTTGGTGGCTAAAACTATCGCTTGACACTTTACCAATCGGGTTGGGCGCATTCGGCGCTCGCAACAAGATTGTTGCCGTTGACCTAGCGAACGAGAAGTCCCATTCGTTAGGCACTTGGTAGGGAGTACGGGACTTGAACCCGTGACCGACGGATTATGAGTCCGCTGCTCTAACCGGCTGAGCTAACTCCCCCTGGAGTCAAAGGTTAGTCGTCTTCACCTTTGAGAACCTCGGTCGCCTTCTTGGCAACCTTCTTAACCGATTGGCGAACCTTCTCGTCAACCGCCTTGGCTCGCTCGATCACCTCTTCGCGAACCTCATCGAGCCGCTCCTCGATGCGCTCACGCACGTCTTCGGTGGCGTCTTCGAGGCGCTCACGCAGGTCTGCCGATCGTTCGCGCAAGACCTGAGCCTGTTCACGCAGGCTCAGCACGCGATCGTGCAGCGCCGGCGGCAACAAACCAATCGGAATGTTGTATTCGGGTCGGTTGTCGTCGGATTCCTCTAGAGCGTCGTCGTGTTCGCCACGGTAGAGGTCTTCGAAGATCTTGAGGGTGCGCTCGATGTCGTGCGATTGAATCAGGTGCAGCGAGTTCTCGCTCAGCCGGTCGAGTTCGGCCTGGTCGGCAGTCAGAACGAGGCGCAGCTTGGCGGCAAAGTCATCGACATCGTCTGGTTCAAAAAGATAACCGTTGTCGCCGTTGTGAACCAGGTGCGGCAGGGCCATGGCATTTGCCGCAATTACCGGGCGGCCCGAGGCCATCGCCTCCATGGTCGCAATCGACTGGAGTTCGGCGATTGACGGCATAGCGAAGACGGTCGCGCGTTCGTAGGCACGTGGCAGCTCTTCTTCGGTGATGTGGCCCTTGAAGTCGACCTGGCCGGCGATGCCGAGCTCGGCGGCAAGCGCCTTTAGGTTTTCGCGTTCGCCACCGTTGCCCACGATTTCGACCTGCACGCCCAGGCTCGCCGGCAACTTGGCCACGGCCTTCAGCAGGTTGTGGATGTGCTTTTCGTAGTCGAGTCGCCCTAGGAACAGCACTCGCGGCACCTTGTTCGAGGTCGGCGTGGCGTTGGCGAAGCGTGAGGCATCGATGCCGCACGAAATGGCAAGGACATCCTTAACGCCGGCAGCGGCCTCTAGGAGCTCGGCCGCACGTCGAGTTGGCGTGGTGATGAAGTTGGCTCGCTTGAGGATGTGCCCGGCGTCTTTCCAGGCGAGCTTCATCATCGGCTTTTCGAGCCAGGTCGGAATGATTACCGAGTACTTGATTAGGTTCTCGGGCATGATGTGATTCGTTGCGAGCAGGCGGATGCCGCGCTGCTTTGCGCTCTTCGACAAATAGCGCCCCATGATCAGGTGCGACTGCATGTGCACGGCATCCGGCTGGATTGCGTCGAGAATGCGGTCGGTCTTGCGCTTGAGCGTGAACGGCCATACGAAACGAAGGGTTTCGTGTTGCATCAACTTGTAGCTCTTGATGCGGTGCACGGTCATTGGCGAACCGTCGTGGTTTTCAATGAACGTGCCGTAGTTCTTGTCGTAGGCGGCCGTGATGATGTGCACATCGTGGCCGTGGCGTGCCAGACCGCCGGCTAGGCGCTCGGCGAATCGCGCGGCGCCGTTGATGTCTGGCGGAAAAGTGTCACAGCCGATGACGATTCGCAGTTTGCGATCGTCGTTGTTTTGGACGGCAGTCAAGAGACCTCTTGGAGTTCAGGACCTATGCGGTCAGAAGCGATGAATGGTGACGCAGCAAGTTTACTTTGCGGTGCCTTTGGAGTCGGGTTTTGGGGCTAGTTCTGGATGAACTTTGCTCAACATAAAAACTCCCGAGATGGCCAATAGGGCCGAAAACACGAAGCCTCCGGCAACAAGGATGCTTGCCTGCTTGGCCTCTCCGAGCACGATGATTGCAATCGAGACAGCGACCATCGGGTCGATTACCGTGAGACCGGCAATCACCAGGTCTGGCGGCCCAGAGGCGTATGCGTTTTGCACGAACCAACCCCCGAGGGCCGTCGCGCCAATCAGCGCCAACAGGCAGAACAGCGTCAGCCACTCAAACTGGCCCTGATAGCTGCGCTGGATGACCACCTTGGCGAGGGTTGCGACAAAGCCATACAGCACGCCGGCACCGAGCACAAAGGTTAGGGCGCGGGCTCGCTTGCCGAGCGTAAAGAACCAAATCGAGAAACCGACAATCAGCACGCCGAGCAGCCCGAGCACCGTGCGCAGGTCGTCGTCGGTCAGCACGCTCTCGTGCGCGACTGAGGTGGCTTGCGCGACGAATGTTCCGATGCCAAACGTGGTCAGCCCGATCGCGAGCCAGGTGGCTCGGTCAAGCTTGGTTTTGGTTTTGCGAACGTTCAGCAGCGGCGTGATGATCAAGGCGATGGCTCCGATCGGCTGAACGACAATCAGCGGCGCAAGCGAAAGTGCCGCGAGCTGCAACACAATGCCCAGGGTCATCATGCCCAGGCCCGATAACCAACGCGGGCGAATCAGGAGGCTTGCGACCTGCTTCAGGTTGAGCGAACCGCGTCCGCGTTCTTTGGATTTGTGCCGTTCGGATACGGCGTCGTTCTGAAACTGTGCACCAAAAGACATGGCCACGGCCGCGAGTGCAGCTAGCGCGATGGCGAGAACCTTGAGTTCTTCGGCTGGACCCACAAACACCTCCCGCGGAGCCTAAGCGTCGCTTTGAGGCGACGAGTTCCACCCTATTTGGGCTGCGGGCAATTCGACGGCAGGCGGGCGGTAAATTTGTCGCATGGCTATTCGACCAATCGTGATCACCGGCAACCCTGTTCTGCACACCCGCGCCAGCGAGGTGACCGTGTTCGACGACGAGCTGCGCACGCTCGTTCGCGACATGTACGACACGATGGACAAGGCTCCCGGAGTGGGCCTTGCCGCGCCACAGATTGGTGTTCCGCTGCGAATTTTTGTGTATGACTATGCCGACGACGATGGCACCGAGCGACGTGGCGTGCTCATCAACCCAACGCTGACTATCGGCGAGGTGGTCGACGAACCAGCCGACGAAGACACCGAGGTCGAAGGCTGCTTGTCGGTTCCTGGCGAGCGATTCCCGCTAAAGCGTGCCGAGACCGCAACCGTTACCGGCGTCGACCTCGACCAGAATCCGATTCGAATCGAAGCCGATGGCTGGTTCGCTCGCATCTTCCAACACGAATTTGACCATCTGGACGGCACTCTCTATGTAGACCGACTCGCCGAACCATGGAAGACCATTGCAACCGAGGTTGTCGAAGACAACGGCTGGGGCGTCGACGGCAAGTCGTGGCTGCCTGGTCGCGACAACCTGGAGGGCTAGGCCCAACCCAGATACGCTCGCAGGGCCCAGGCGACAACCGCGGCTGCGGCGACCATCACGATGAATGGCGCCTTGCGCCAGGTGAGCAAGCCGGCGACTACGAGCGCTGGGATGCGGGCATCGGCGTGCAGTTGGCCGCCGCTGGTGAATCCCTGAATGCCGATCAGGCCTGCCATAAGGGCTACGGTCAAGAGCCCGGCAATGCGAGCAATGACCGGCTTTTCCATGAGCCGCTGGGGCACATACGCGCCGATGATTTTCCAGCTGTAGACGGCGACGGCAGCCAGGATGATTGCAATCCAGGTATTCATGGGCGCGACTCCCCCGTTGCCGTCTCAACGGCCGCAACCTCGTCGCGACCGCGAACGCCAAACCAGTTGAAGACGCCAAACAAGACCGCAACGCCACCGGCGAGCAGCACGGGCATTCCGGCCGGCACATACGGCGAAACGAACGTGGCAACACCGAGGGCAATTACGGCAACGATGAGCGCCTGACGCTCGCGCAATCTTGGCCAAATCAGACCCACGAACGCGGCAGCCGCGGCTGCGTCCAACCCCCACTGCTCTGGGCTGCCGAGGCTTTGACCGACGAGCGCACCAACAAATGTGGCGGCGTTCCAGAAAACGTAAACCGCCATGCCAGTCCACCAGAAACCACGGCGCTGATCTTCCTCGAGCTCCTGTGCCGTGCCGACCGCCATCGACTCGTCTATGGTCAACATCGCGGCGGCCAGCTTCTTGGCACCGAAGACTTTGAGAATCGGCACCATGCGCACCGAATAGAAACCGTTGCGGATTCCGAGCAGCCACGCCGATGTGATTGCCGCGGCGAGAGCGGGCGAACCACCCGCAGCGATGGCAACGAACGCAAACTGCG